>Ga0307514_10000050_pt1 | contig 325319 bp, 378 predicted proteins | sample 16_EM_MG_FD_203088 | JGI IMG/M metagenome (GOLD analysis project Ga0307514, IMG submission 203088) | Populus trichocarpa ectomycorrhiza microbial communities from riparian zone in the Pacific Northwest, United States - 16_EM | ecosystem: Host-associated > Plants > Roots > Unclassified... | reverse complement strand
TTTCCTCCCTTGCGCCGCGGCGCGGGGGCCCCCCCCCCCCCACGAAGCAGCCCCACCATGTGTAATTTGAATTTGATGAGTGCAATGCCTTCAGAAGAAATGCAATCTGTCACCGTGGAAGGGCAAAATTTACCTCGATATTCATCTTGAGAAAACATATCTGTAACCTTCTTTCCAGTGGCATACTCAGACAGTGCACAATGAATAGCTACGGCCACAAGCACTAATGTCTGCGGTGTTAGAGGTTGCAAGAACTGCAATGTGGTCGGTTGTCGCCCCAAGCTATTGGTGGTGAAGAAAAACTGATGGTAAATTAAGTCATGCACTTCCATCTGCGTGAACCAAGACTTCTTCTCATCGATGACCTTCGAGAGATAAGCATCGTCAAACAGGAGCTCCTTAATTTGGATTCAAAGCTCAGTCTCTGATCCTAAATCCAACCAGTAACTACGGACAATAGTTTGATGAGCTCCATCTGCTAAGTGCCTTCGAATGGTACTAATCTTTAGTTTTAACTATGTATGTTTGGGGGTTTAGTATCATTATAAGTCCAATCGAGGAGGAGAAAAAAAAAATACACTTACAGCTTCGCGGGTTTGCGGATCGATTTTAAGAGATGGAACACCGGGCAATTGACACACAGATGGAGTACCTACAGGATCACTTGCTAATGCCCGCTGATGATCCTGGGCTTCAATGGCTAGTTTCCAAGCTTCGTCAACCATCAAGTACTTCTCATTGGAAATGATTGGCCAGGGAGTCTTTGTGAATACGATTGCCTCCAGGAACTGTTTCGCTACCTCAAAAGTAGCCTTTTGGTGTTGAGGAATGTTCTGATCTCCACCAGCCTTTGGTTGAGGAACATTCTGGTCTCCACCAGCCTTGGGAAGCGGGAGCGCCTGTACAACGTCAGACTAGCATGATATGTTGATGACTCACTTTTGGCGTTTGAGCAATGGTAGTGCTATCGCCCCAGCTGGATGTCATAGATTTGGAGGTGGAGTGCGGGCAATGAAAGTATCTGGACGGCTCCGTTTCTTTGGCAGTGGAACCCATGTAGTTCGTATCATCATTTCACGGCGCGCCTGGTCTAGATGTAGGACCTCTTGCCTGAGGTCCAAATCGTGTTCTTCGATATTGGATGACAAGGTAGACTGTCCAGGGTCTTCACTTTCATCATGGCTGATCTTCCGATCGGTATCGTCGTCATTCTGCTTCATCACAATTATAGCCCGGACACTAGCTATCTCCAACACTATACTCGAAGGCTAGGTTGGATGTTCAAACATTTGATTGGCAATGAAGATTAGCTGTCTTCTGCAATACATGTGCAAGTGCTCTCTCAAGGTGTGCTTCTTGATTTTTCTGTGAATAGTGATTCCTCACCTGGCTGGCCGTAGGTTCCATGTTTGATGAAGTGAAGTTGGGAATGTAGAGGGAAGTGTATAAGGGTAAATATAGTACGAAGTTTAATAGAATAATGGGAAAACAGAGCAACAAAGTAACACATGATTGGGCAAGATGCAATTCGAGGCGTGCCTGGAAAGAGTCCGGAAGACATGTCGGCGGTTTATATTTAAATTGCGGATGCTAGTTCTTTGTTGCGATTTAGGAAGCGTCAGGTGCACCAGATTCAATGGATTCTTCTTCCCCCAATTCCCACATGTTAGCTCTCGAATCCAAGTACGCTATTGATGCAAGAATTGGAGGTTGGTTGAAGCCAATATACCTAGAATTGAACACGACGCACCTGACGAACTCGAGACATTAACATGGATGTATCGCTAATTAACTCTCAGGACCGGACATGGGAAACTTAGAAATGGGTTGATCATGATCGCCCAAGCATATGACTTCGCCGAAGGTAGTTCATTATGCCTCTAGTTCGAGCATATGAGTGGTGACTGCGTGGCACAGAATTGTTGGTGTGTTGAAGATTCTTGCAGAACTTGGATGGAGGAAAGAGTTGGGACCTTGGTGAGTGGCAACAGTTGAAGTTACATGGGTTCAAACTGAGTGTATTGCTGATAGTGGATAAATATGAATCTCCGAATGTGGTATACCAGTCGGAAGGACACCCTATGTTCATGATATTCTGTTGTTTTAGGAATCTGCAGCAAAGTTAGCAGTCGATGAGGCAATGTCGTGTGCAGAACTTCACTTTCAGCGGTCTGAGTCTGCTGAATCACAACATGTATGCAGTAAGTGTAAGTGAAGACAGAGGATTTGGGATTACAAAGGTGAGATTCAACATAGAGAAAGAATGGTAAAGGTACAATGAAGATTCAGGGGTAATCTAATCGATTCCAGTTGTCATCAATGCCAAGATTGCTAGCGAATGAGTCATTAATTGTCACTCACATTAAGATGTTGCGCATAATATCTTGTAAGAACGAGATGAATGCGTCATGAGGCTTCATCTGACAGCGGAAAGTCCAATAACAGCATGCAGTTCCGGCCAATTGATGTGCAGCTAGCATTGAATCTGCATGCAGGATTCAATCTAATGTAATTGCTGGAATTATAGGCTCGCCTGACTTTGACAGTTACTTGTACTCTCAGAAACTGCCTTTTCTTAACTTGTGCTTTCATTACGATTTGTACTTCATGCACTCTTGAGATTGGACGTTGGCGGAAATCAGATATCGTCTGTTCATGATTTGACATGAACTTCAGGCCTTCAAGATATGCGGTGGGCGGGAGCTTGCCGGTCACCAATTGAGCTGTTGAGCTAAGACTGGCATTCAGATTCGATCTCTTTGAGCTCTCTTGACGGAAATCGGTTCATAATCTATATTAAGATATGGCTTTCTGGCGGCCTACACATATAAGTTAGTCAAAATGTAGTTACATGTGCATGAGAAGCTTTGTGAATATAAGCCTATTTGAGGAAGTGTGGTATACAAGTGAGCGGAATTTGCCGGTCATCTGCAGAATTGCTGAGCAGAAACTGTCTTTTGAGATTGACTCTCTCAAGCTGCAGCTCGATGATGGAGCCCGAATGACAGAAGCTATTTTAGGATCTTCGAAATGTAAGGTCCGAACATACTTCTTAGTCAAAATCCAGTTAAGTGTCGTTACATATCGCCCACGGCTGTGCATCTACGGTAAGCGTGTGGTGGACACCTTCCTCCAACAGATAGGTTGACATGAAGCGTGACAGTTATGGCAATTAAGCGGCAGCCTTTACATACCGATCAAGCATAGATTCAGATATTAGCCTAGGCTGAGCGCGATGAGCTGCGCCTGCACCTAAAAGTTTAGTGTCTGAAAGATGTCACTCTGTGTGTGCTGGCAGCCACAGATTCAAAGCATTCAGGAAGGAGAAAATATGCTTGGAATGGAGCAAAATGAATCATTCAAGGGCAATGCGAAGTGGGTATACACGGTTCAGAGGCGTGCCTGGAGTGGGATCATATGTTAATAATGAGTGGCTGCAGGTCAAAATTGGCTGGTGAATAGAATATGCGTGCGGTGTCAAATCTGAGACCATCAACCTCGACAGCAGAGTGGATTTGAGGTGTGCCTGAACTTCGTTCCTGAGGGAGAAAATACTCGACTGTATTCTTCGGGTAAGCCTGGAATACGCGAGCCGTGTCTCAGGATACGATACATCAACTCGATATCACTTAGACAGTCTGTCTATCCCTGGATGATTAGAGATATACTGTACTGGATCTGTCTCAGGTGAGTCGAGAAGTTGAGAGCCATTCTCTTGTGAAATCGACTGTAAATTATTCAACATTGATGATTCAGTGAATATCCCGAATTCTTTCATGTCTCTAGTATCCGGTGCGCCTAAAATAGACAAGCAACAAAGAATTGGAATCAAACTCGGAAGTTCAGGTGTACCTGAAAATACAGATCTCGTTTGCAGATTTCGGAATCACAATTCGACGGACAATATGTGATGAAGATGAACAGTGACTGCAGCTCGACAGATTCTTACACAGAGAAATATACAGTAGCGCGGAATTTCACTTGGTCCACAATTAAACTGGTGCACCTTCTTTTCATCACATATTGGTTTATCCAAATGAGGCTATGATTCAGTTTATCCGATATCAGTTTACCATTGCCATCATCTCATATTCATCACCATAATCATCTAACACGAAATGGAATCGAACACTAACCAATACTCCTGGACTCCTTAATTGCGCCTTATTCTCCATTTCATTTGCCTATTTTGCATCAGTTGGTGCGATTGTATTGGTTGAATGTTTAAAGAGGCGTACCTTGATTTCACTGCCCTGATAATTATCGTTCATCTTCACCATCTGACAGCACGAAGTCTTCATGCTCCATAAGCCGGTTCGTATGGTCCTGACGACACTCCAGAATCCGGTATATCATCGTCGTCATGATGATCGGTCGGTTCATCAGACCATGCAGGACTCTCATATGAGCCACTCCAGAGAGCTGGTGGAGATCACTCGCTCTATTATCATAACCATTGCGTCCAGTGTTCAGTAGCCATGTGTGTGGAACTCTGTTTTGCCCTAGTCGGACAACCCATGCAAATGCCTGGCACTGCTCATTTAATACCCAGAACTTCTGAGTTATTACTGCATAGTTTGCTACTGTGAGATTGAGGCCTGTCCCACCCACTTTGAGTGTAGTTACAAACACAGAGGGATTTGGCGAATCTGGGAATTTCAGCTGCATTTCTGTGCGCTCATCGTTGCACATTTCCGCAAACATGTAGAATATATCCAAATTATCCGCAAAGAACTTTCTGAGCCACCACTTCAAATGACGAATTTGGCCTGGCAGAGGACAATATAGCACCACCTATTGAGGAGGAGGAGGAGGTGCACGTGGCAAGGTGCTTTTAAGACTTTCGGGTTCATGCAGGAGCGCCTCTTTTGATGCTTCATCTTCTTCAGGCTCAGGATACTCTGCAGATTTGTTGACAAGCATTGGCAGAAATGTATCTCTCAGCCATCAGAAAATCGGAGAATGCACCCAAGTATCGAGTGGCCATTCATCGTACAATTGTCCTGAAACATCATTCTGCTCCTCGGTGTATCCCAATACCTATGAGAAATATGCAATGATCCATCTATGAACCCTCCACGCTCCGGAAGCACCTCGTGAAGTGTATCTCTCCACAAGGGTCTTTAGTTTAACTTGCTTGTTCTCATTCCATTCGAGATCAAGGCGTGCATGCTTCTTCGGTATCCGAACAAGTGGTTTCCCATTCGCGAATTTCGATTCTGTCCACCTGCTTATCATCCAGGGCTTTGCTATTTGGATCATCCAGTGTGCCGCATCCTGTTGAGCGTCCTGGTCTTCAGTTTGGATGGCATGCATCAAACTCTTCACTGCAGAATACAGTGCATTGGCGCCATGCATTTCCATCACAGTCTCGTCCTCTGGATCTTCAGGCGCACCTGAAAACAGCCACATTGTCTGATAACACCAGTCATAGAGTAAATGAAATCCTGGAGTGGCAGTGACTTGAAGTTTGAATCCAATTGTCGCATTTGTCGCAATTCGCCAGCCCACGCTATTTTGCGTCTTGTACCGATGGGACTCATCAAAAATCCCAAAACTTGAGGAACAGTGTGAGAGTCGGCCATTGCTTGATGGTTTCGCTCTGGATGGTAAGGTATCATATGACACAAGGTGGATATTCCATCGGTTTTCCGGTTTATCAATACTGGTGTGCAGATCCTCGTGGGTGACAGTCACATATTCGGAGTGCAACAAGTTGATGAGTTTGAAATCGGTTCCATGTGTCATTTCATCGATGATAGTCTTGAAAGTCTCTGCAACTCCGGGCATTGTTACCACCAAGATTGGTTCATAAGCCAATATAAGTGCTGGATGTCCATGAGGTGGTGTTGTCTGGATCTCCAACAGGCGGTAGGGCACTGAATTCAATCTCTGGAGTGGATACCACTCCCGCTCTTCACCGACAATGCCGGGAAAGTCGTTGTATGCCAAAATCACCCACTCTTCAAGAGTATTCCCCTATAAAATGGACAGTGGCAAACCCATTACAACTCTCTCAGTCACCAATTTGCAAAGCATTGCCGCTGCAACCGAGGTGAAAGTCTTTCCATGACCCATTTCATCCGCCACCAGTGCCCCTGGCATATCAGCATCCCACACTCATCTCCTCACGATGAACCAGATGGCCCAAACCTGGTGCGCCAGAAACTTAGTTCCAGGCAGGCCTGGAATTGAATACTTGTGGCCAGGAACACGGTCATCTGTTGATTGGCGAATAGAATAGACATTCAGCAGCCTGACCGCCTCATCAAGACACTCATGTTCAAATTCGTTGTTGATTGTGTTGAGAACAGTGCTTAATACTGAACTGGTATTATCTGGATCGAGGACCTCCTCGCCATCCTCCACTTGTTCCTGAACCTCTCTTGCACCTTGGTTGGTCTTCTTTTTGTCCTCAATGATCTCTTTCAGTTGCTCCGACGAAAGTTGGGCTGATGGGCTCATACTCCGGTGCTCCTGAAATTCACCGCGATGTTAGGTATTTCACAGACAAGCATTTGGACCCAATAATATGTGGAATATAATCAATTCTATTCACTCAATCAGAACTTACATTAATACAATCAATCTCTTTCCCACCTGCCTCCTCATCCACCACTGATTCATTTTCATCAGATCCCTCTGAAGTCTAAGTATTCTGATTCGCACTGGGCATAACTAACCAGAACAAGGCTAGCTGGGATTACCTTCGCTGGTCTCATTACGTGCTCCGCAATATCGTTCCCTGTTGCTGCCTTCATTTCTACCAAAAATGGGTTCACATTGTGTCCCAGTTTCAACTTGAAGGCATTTGAAAGGGAACTGTTGTATGATATCTGACTATATAGAGGGTCATTCATCATTTGCCCGGGTGAGTATAATCCCATATACTCTTCATCCAATTCTTCCTGTGTCAAGTTGCATTTGTATAACGCAGTCAGACAGTATGGTTCTTTCGGGCTACAATTTTTTTCGATGAAATCAATCAGCTCCTCCCAATGCCTGAAATCTGTGTATGAAGCTTGAAATTGCATGCTGGATGTCGGGTCATTGTGGCCATTCGGCACTCGATGAATTACAACCTTGAAAGTTGTATTTGGCAACTCTGGGACGTTACCTCTCGCTTTTTTACCTGCCTGCTCTCCCAAATCCGTCGCCAGTTGCTTGTTGCCTCGCCTTTCCTTCTTCCTTGCCTCCCGAATGTGACTTGCACTTTTGTTCAAAACCAGCTCCACCCATTGTCGCAGAATCCATTCGGCATTATCGAAATTTTCCACAGGCATCCAGGACTCAAAAGTCTCCAAAAAATCTGGAACCGCCATCTCCCAGTGCAGGGGTCCATCTCGCAACGGTTTCAAACAGTTCTGTCCCGGGAAAACGGACCGATGCTTCTTCTCGAGAAACCCAGCCACCCATAGTTTCTTCCACTTGTTGAAGGCACTAAAGTTGGGCTGCCCCATCCTTTTGGCAAATTGCTTCAAGGAGAATTCTGTTTGCTTTAAGCTAATTGGAGCTTTGCCTTCAGTCCCGCCCAAGTCCGATGAATCATCGCTCCACGCATCTGCATTGAACTCATCATAAGAAATCTCTGGTAATGGGGGCAAATCCGCAATCCCTGCCACATCTGTACTGCGCGGTTCTGCCGCCAGCTGAAATCTTTTCATTGGGAGGCTAATGGGAGGTCTCCCAGGTGTGCCGGGAATTTGTCCGTATGGAGTAGAGGAGGACAATGTCGGCTAATTGACTGGATTGTTTCCAGCCGGTGCTGGAGGCACTCGAGGTGCGCCTGGAGATGACGGCCCCTGCCTGGTGAATTGCTGAGGCAGGAATATTTGAGGTCCACCATAGCCACCTTGGGGGAAGTCATATCCTTGCCACGATGGCCCATAACTCTGATATCCTTGGGTTGTACAAGCAGAGCTTGGTTGTGAGCTTGGTGTCATGTTGAATGGGGCAGGGTGGTAAAACTGGGAAGCGCCTGGAAATGGTGGCTGCGAAGGCGGGTAACTATACCCTGGTGGAGGATGAATTTGAGTCGGGGGTTGCCCTAATTGAGTGTCTTTGCTCGGTGTATTTCCAGCATTATTGTCTGACGCTCCCACATTGTCCTCTGGGCGTTGTTATGAGCCAAACAGCCCACTCGATTGAGCCATATTGGTTGTCTTCGGTGGAGATCTGTTCGTCGACATCGTATGTGAACAAAAGATGGTGGTAAACAAATTATCAATTCAATTGGTGATTTCGAATGAAGCGGAGTATAGTTGAGAATATTGAAGGTAGCAGTGACCTTCAACGGAATGAAGGCCTCTTATATCCGTCTTATTTGTCAAGAACTGTGGTGATTCACTGCACTTTTGATCCATGAAACCCGGCTGAGAAAAAGAAATCATAATCATACACATCCTGTCTTTCTTTGTTATATGCTCCAATTCGTATACTAGGAACTTGGATAGAAGCTCCCCTTTGTTCGGTTCATGACTGTAAAGGTCATAGAAGGGATTCAACATAATATCTCCAGGAAACCAACAAGAACTATATCCAGTTGGAAGGTTAGCATGACTAGGCTTCTTACACTCAAAATGTATGTGTATGACCTACTACTTCATTCAATATGAGGCCTGTTAGTTGAGAAGCAACAGTGTTTGCTTCCTTTTGGGCTCCTTGTACAATCTTCGTCATCTTCTCAGGATCCACCCACCGGTCAAGGATTGTTACTGACAAAAACTTCCTACCAGCCTATCAGTTCTCAATGATCATCGAGCAGCCATACAGCCAGCTAGCCAACTGACCTATTCATTCATTGCATTGAGCTGATGTTATCCGCTGCTTGAGGCTCGAGTGTAGACACAATTTGCACAATGCCACAATGACGTAGTATACGATAAGGCCGATCGTAGTCGCACCTGATAAAGAGTATTAAAAGGTGATTGCAGTGATGACTAAACAAACTTTCTCTGCTAACTATCTTCAGTAGATATTATCCTAGTTTGTGAAGAAAACTGATTGTGAGGTGACTTTGTTTTACCCCTCCTCCATATTTGGTGGCGTATGATGCGGCTTTGAAAGTGATACGCTAACCGGAGTTAGCTCGCTTTCAAAGAAATATCCCTGAGGCTCAAATCCAGCAACAAACCATACCCCCTAAAGCATCATCGAGATTTGTCAGAACACAGAGCATTTTTCAAATATGGTCAACACTCGCCGGAAACATGTTAAATGCTTTATCTGCAAAAAGAAATCATGCAATGAGAACCGACTGGAAGCTCACGATGAACAATATCACCCAATATCGATGAATGAAGGGCTATTACCCAACGGGATTCTACCACCTGCCAGCTGGGATCACCCTGAGCTATCATGGTTTGACTATAGTAGGTGCACCTGAATGGCCATTGACAAGCTGTCAATTAATGATCTACTCTTAGACAAGGTACTGGGTGCACCACCACCGGAAGATACTCCCAACGAACAACCTATAGACCCTCAGCAGCCTGATCTCACCTGTACCCCTGATCCAACCAAGACAAAGGCTCATAGGCAGGTAGTTGGAGTGGAATATACGGGGGGGAAAGCGTATGGCAAAGCAACTGGATTGTACAATAAGCATCGAAAGTACTCAGAACAATGGAATCCATGGCATCCATTTCAGTCCGCACACGACTTTCAGCAGGCTCAGTTGTTTAGCCAGCAAACGAAAACCTGGATTGATCAACATCTCAGGCATGGACTGGACAACTTCAAAATTGAATCATTCCATTCAGCAGATGCCCTACGAAACCTCTTCTCTGAACTCGATTTGGGACTCGGCGATGATAGTTGGATTGAAGATGACTCACATATCTTTGGAACATTATACTACAGGGATATTTTCAAATGTATCCAGTTCCTTTTGGCACATCTCCCATTTCAGGTGCACCTCAATTTTGAACCGGTGAGCCTCGCTGACTCTAAGGGTCGTCGAATCTACAGCAAGAGGAACATGGGCGATTTGTGGTGGGATACACAGGATCAACTTCCTGCTGGAGCGACGATTGTGCCAGTCATATGTGCATCTGACAAGACTCACTTGAATAATTTTTCGGGCGATCAGTATGCCTGGCCGCTGTATCTCACAATTGGTAATATTCGAAAAGATATCCACTGCACGCCAAACTAGCGCGCCTGGATTCCTGTCGGGCTGATTCCATGTTCCCCGAAACGTGCCCAGAACATTGACGAGGCCTGGTATTCCGCGGTTGGAGTTGTGCTGTCTCAACTTAGGCATCTTGACATCACTAGCCCTGGCTTGAAATGGGATTGTGCAGATGGATTCGAGCGACAATGTTACCCTGTGTTGGCTGTTTGGGTCGGGGATTATCTGGAACAAGTCATGGTTGCTCAAGTCTCATATGACTCATGCCCCATGTGTGGAATTCCTAAAGGTGCGCGGATAGGGCATTCAACTTTTCGACCACTTGATAACTCAAGAGACCAGCATATTTACTCGGAGCTGTTGGAGAACAATAATATTGATGCTCTGTACACTCTAGGTGTCCACCCAATCCGCAACCAATTCTGGCAATACCCTCTCTGCAATGTCTATCGGCTTTGGCAGCCTGATGAATTGCATCAGCTGCACCTGGGTTTAGTTAAAGACTAATTGAACTGGCTGCTCAAATACCTGAAAGCAAGAAATCTCAAGGATCAATTTGACAATCGATTCACATTGGTGGCACGATATCCCGGCATCCAGCACTTTTCTAAACCATTCGATTTATTGAAAAGCGGCATCTGGCAAGATAAAGAGATCGGTGGAATGATCTGAATACTGGCAGTGATTTGTGCTCCAATTCTTGACTGCTCCAAAGATGACGGGAAATCTGCGGCAGAAAACGCCTCCGATGAAATTGTAATGGAAGCAGCGTGGGCATTATGTGAATTCTCTCTCCTTGTTAGCCAACAAAAAAACTCGGATGTATGCCTCAAAGCACTAGACGATGCACTGAAGCGATTTTACCAGTAGAAGGGTATTTTTCGAGAACAGAAAATGTTGAAGTCAGCGAAGGCCAAAGTGGATGACCTGTTGGCAACCGAATCCCATCAGGTATGTGAACAAAAGATTCATAAGATTTGTGCTGCAATGGAGGCCCTTGTGTATGGAGCTGAAAAGGTTTCCACAACAAAACGTAGGCTATTTCAGGTGTGCCTGAACAGAGCCCGACAGGCAGCAACAACTTGGTCAGATGCTGATCGGCAGGAGGCAATCGAGCGATTGAAGTGCGAAATCCATCAAGTGACACCTGCTAAACGCAAGCTTTTCGAAAAATTATTCCAACGTCATGAGCGACAACTATTGCAGGAAGTCAAGGCCAAGGCAACCGGTCCCAGTAGCAAATTCGCCCAAGAACTTGCCCTAAAGAAAACTGCCGTTGAAGACGAGGCTTGTGGGGCGGTAAACATGACCGCCGACAAGCGACTGCCATTTGGGATCCGCCTATCCGATGCTAAGACAGAAGCCACGACCTGTAGCTTGGCTGATACGGAGCATGTCACAAACCAGCTGGAGAGAGAGATTTATGACATCACCTCGAATGAACAGAAGCGATTCAAGATGGAATTCTCCATCCGCATGATCGAGTTTGAAGCTTGGTGGGAGACAATCGGCATTCAGGCGCTCTGGAAAGCCATTGAACAGCGTGTGATACATTTCGGATATCCAAAGATGCATCTTGTGAGGTATATGTCAGAGTGAATTCGCCAAATGGGTTCCGGTGAAAATTTTACCACTGATATTTCTGAATAGGTACATATCTCCAACGTGAAAGTGGCATATCGATCTAGCAACAAAGTCAATTACATTCGACAGATGCTCAAGCACAATGACCGGTGTACTGGTCTCGACTATATGGAGAAGACACTGCCATATCCTGCACTCAAAGGCTGGTACGATATTGACTCTGCAAAAGCTTTCAACCTACTGTTCACTACCGATAAACAGCGAAGTACACACAGAGCCCATCTGTTACGTCTCCAAACAATCCAGGACGAGAGCATTATCCGCCCTGTATCACAGCAGGTATATCATTTGAGAGAAACCCATGTCCGCGGAGTGTGCAGAAGTATCAAATTAACCTCACTCAGAGATGCATCAGAAGATGTCGGAATTTCCAACTTTGGACAGCTATTCTGCGCGCAAATTGATGAGGACTGGGGACACGAAGTTAGTGGACTTGTGCTTGGATATGATCAGAATGTACTCATAGACAGTATATTTATTAAACCCCAGAATGGGCTGTTGTATTACGGTCAACCATTTCACAACCAGACTTCTGTTGAGCATCTGGTACTTGATTGCAAGGTAGAATATATCAATGCCAACCAAGGGATCATGCCTAAAGCTCATAACATCTGGGTCCAGTATACGCAAAGTGAAGAGAATGACCTCGATAACACCTTCCAAGGACAAATTCCTTCTTTTCCTGTATTATACTTCAGCTGGACTCCACCTAATCAGATCCAACAATTTCAGGCCTGCCTGTCAGCCGGGAAAGCAATATCGACGTTTTCTAAGAGGTGCAAGATCACTCAGCAATGGGTATTACGTCCTCAAGCTCAAGAATACGTGGTGGTGATTCCAACAAAGTACAACGATGTTCATGGTTGGGCTGATTGTGTTGATGGGTTCATCCGGGTTGTCAAACAAACGAATAAGATGCATGTTGTACCAGTGGGAGCAGTAGTTGGGCCGGCGCATTTGGTGCGCGAGAATGCTGCATTGGGCGGCATTGATAGCGTATGGCTAGTAAATAATCATGTTGATTTAGATACCTACTGGACTGTATATTAATTAGATTAGAATGCCTGATTCAGGTGTATAGCTGTGAGATAGTTTATCGAATTGTACTATTCGATATAGATATTATATATTATTGCTCCCGGAGATTCTGGCTCCAGGTGCGTCGAAATCGTCTTGGAGATGAGTGTCGTAGTCCCAGGAGCTCCAAAATTTTGCCAACTTAAAGGCATGATTTTATAGCATTCTGAAGACGACTTCATACTCTTTAGAATATTCTTGAATTCTGTTCTGCTACTTCAGAAGCATTGAGGAGCACCCCAAAGTACTCTCAAAGTACCTGAGAAGAAGATTGTTTTGCATTCAGCCTGTTCGGCAGCTTCTGGGAGCTTTTGGAAGGATTGGTGTGGCTATTCAGAAAAGCTGAGTCATTGAGTTATGACTTCCAAACCATTTTACATTTTGCTGATAAACCAAATCATCTTCTGCACCTTGGACATCAACTTCTTGTTATCCTCATAATCCTTTACAACTTTTATCACGGCCTTTCTAGCTTAAATGCGCTAGCTCGATGATCCACACATGACATTATGGAATGCCTGGGTACATTCGCGCACTGGCAGTAGGGGAGCAGATGGTAGTGGTTACAGGGGGATAACTATGGAGGGCAGATGGTGGAAAGGAGCTGGTCTTGGTGGACGGGGCAATCTCTGTGGAAAGAGAAGTTGGTAGCCGAAGTAGAGAAGCCGAAACGCGATGACCTATCAGCACCCGCACCAATCTCATTCACCGTGGTCCCACTATTTGAGTGCTGGTCTGTGGTGGGTGGAAAGAACCGTGAGCAGACCAATTTTCTTAATTCAGACTACCGCGAGGGGAGAGGCGGTATCTGATGTTCTTGGACCTGATGCTAATGTATGCGAGCGTAAAACTGGCCAAGTGCCAGTAGTCAGACAGCCGTGCACCCATACTTTCCCCCATAATTCTTCACAATCCATTAATAACCATCTATTCTATTGATACCAAACTTGGAAGAGAGATTTATTATATGGTAAAGATCCTGAAAACTGATTACAAAGATGAAAACTGTACTAACTCTAATCAGATCTGCCTGCCTTATAGCTCAACTGTAATTTCAACTCTGCTTGCCTCTTATAGCAGTGTTGGGAAAAAGTCATTTCGTCACGTGTAATTACTGCAAGCTGTATAACCTCCAGTAGTTTCCTGTAACAGCCATAATGGCAAGTAATGGAATTCTGCGCAGAGTCATTATATGTAATGCAGATAACAAACATATAACACACAGTAAGCTGACGGTAGTATTTCTACCTTACTACTTTACCTTGGTGTACTAACAAAGTGCATTTGGGGTGATATTGAGGGTGTTTGTACATGAAATGGCATAATGAAGTATGCTAGATCTACACTATAGGTTATGTGGCAGATACTTCTTTTGCAACTGCATTGTCTTGTCAAAACTTATGGTCAGTTGTCAACATCAGCAAAATGTATTTCTGTCAAAGGGAGCCTTTTGGAATATTTGGAAGTTGTTGGACCAGAATCCCAGGGGGGTTAAATTTTGGAGTTGACTAGACTGATGCCATGACCTTAAGGTGAAGAGACTGGAAGTACAGGCGACAAATGATAGAGTTTACTAGAGTGATGCAGTAGCCTTCTGGTGCACCTGGGAGTGCCAGCAACACATCTCCAAGAATACACAAGGACAAGCAGCAATCTCAGGAGGATTTGGAAATGTAGACTATAACCTTCATCAGCAAAAAGCGAAATTGGTTTATGAAAATGTTCCCCACGCACTGATCCAACTCCACATTGTCAACAATTAATGTAAGTGACTTTTTTGCATTCTTCCACCATGTTTTGAAGCATTCAATGATATAATCACATTGTAATGATGTTTTAAAAACTTGTTCAGTTATTTAAGTTAATTTACTGTACTTGTTTCACATTTGACCTCTAGATTTGAATTATATGGATGGTTTTTTGAAAGGTTTGATTGATTTCAACAATATTTATAACTATTTAATTTCTTGAGATGTCAATTATACACAAGCTTATACAACTTCCATAACAGAATTCTAATACCAAGAGTAAACACTTAGCAGATGTCTATATATTGCTGCAATGATTACTTTAACCATCAAATTGAATAATCTACATGTAAAACAAATTGAAAGCATTGAAGTCAATTATGTTGCTCAAGTACAACTGCATGCTATCTGGCTGTGGCATCAGCAGAAGAAGATGTACAGCCCCTTGAATTACGCTTCTGAGGAGAGTATAACTGGTTCTGATACCAAAAAGAGGCTTACCATGGCAGCTGCCATCATGCAAGGGTTGCATCAGAGGTTGATGTCTCTTCTCGATAAGAACCATACCACTAGTTAGTGTGAGCGATCTATTCCAGTTGCCTGGCTGCAGTCCAGGTTAGAACCGGAACTAAGACCCCGATCTGGCTTCAGAACCAGCAAAGAACCTGAACTGGGTAATAAGGGCGAAGTCGTAACCCGGACCATAATTCAATTTTACGGTTGGAACAACTTTGGCAGCTCTTACTAAAACAAGTCTGAAATGAAAATACGCTCCGCAGTGTACCTCCTCCACAAATGGCTGTTTTACTTTGTCCTTTTTCTAGCCAAATTCGTCATTTGAAGTGGTGGCCAACCAAGTATTTTGCTGATTATGTGGATATATTCCACATGTATGCAGAAATGGGCAATGATAAACACACAGAAATGCAGCTCAAATTCCAGGATTCACAAAATCCCTCTGTATTTGTAACCACACCCAAAGTGGGTGGAACAGGCCTAAATCATATAGCAGCAAGCCATGCAGTAATAACTCAGAAGTTCTGGGTATTGGATGAGCAACGACTGCCATTTGCACAAGTTGTCTGACTAGGGTAAAACAGAGTATGACAAACATGGTTACTGAATTTGGGTTCTGGTGGCAATGATCACAGAGCGAATGCACTACATCAACTCTCTGGGGTGGCGCAAATGAGAGTCCTGCACGGTGTGATGAGTGGACAGAATATTGCGACAACGATGATTTACTGGATTGTGGACTCTCATGAGGACTACACAAAATGGCTGACTGAGAATGGGGACACATTGTAGGCTGATAAACAATCATTTCAGATTGTTAGAATGCTTCATCAAGGTATGCCTCTTTAGATATTGAACGAACATAATCTGCTTAACTGATATAAATAGTTAAAAAGGTCATTTGTATGGCACGCTATACTGCATATATTAATCCTTACTCTCTGTTATTTTGAAGCGAATCTAAGATCTGATGTTGGAATTGTTAGAGAGGGATTTCATTGCTGTTCTTGAATATTAATGATATTGGAAATGTTATAGTGGGATTCCATTGGTATTCTTGATTATTGATTAATGACCAATATGAGATGAAGTCAATTGACAAGCTACATTATCAAAATGTAAAATCATTTGGAAGTCATAACTCAACGACTCAGCTATTCTGAACAGCAACACCAATCCTTCCATCAGCACCCAGAAGCTCTTGAACCGGCTGAATCCAAAACGATGTACTTCTCAGGTGCTCTGTGAGTACTTTCAGGTGCTCTGCAACGCTTCAGAAGTAGCGAAACAGAATACAAGAATATTCTACAGAGTATGAAGTCGTCTTCAGAATGCAATAAAATCATGCTTTTAAGTTGGTAAAATTTCGGAGTTGCTGGGACTATGACACTCATCTCCAAGGCGATTCTGCTGCACCTGGAAGCCAGACTCTCTGTGAGGGTGATAATATGTAATGTCTATATCGAATAGTACAATTCGATAAACTTATCCCACAGCTACACACCTCAATCAGGGATTCTAATTTAAATAATATACAGTCCAGTAGGTATCTAAATTGACATGATTATTTACAAGCCATACGGTATCGATGCCGCCTGCTGCAGCATTGCATCAGCACAATGTAAAATCGTTCGCAAGTCATAACTCAATGACTCAGCTATTCTGAACACCCACACTGATCATTCCAGAAGCTTCCAGAAGCTCCCGAACAGGCAGAATGCAAAACGATGTGCTTTTCAGATGCTCTGAGACGTACTTTCAGGTGCTTCGTAACTCTCCTGAAGTTGCGGAACAGAATACAAGAATACTCTACAGAGTATGAAGTCATCTTCAGAATGCTATAAAATCATGTCTTTAAGTTGGTATAATTTCGGAGCTGCTGGGACTACGACACTCGTCACTGAGACTATTCCGGTGCACCTGGAGCCAGACGCTCCGGGAATGATAATATATAATGTTTATATCGAATAGTACAATTCGATAAACTATCTCATAGCTACACACCTGAATCAGGCATTCTAATCTAATTAATCTACTGTCCAGTATGTATCTAAATCAACATGATTATCTACGAGCCATACGCTATCGATGCCACCCGATGCAGCATTCTTCTGCACCAAATGTGCTGGTCCAACTCTTGTTCCAACAGATACAATATGGATCTTATTCGTCTGTTGGACCACCTGAATAAACCCGTCAACACAATCAGCCCAACTATGAAGATCTTTGAACTTTGTTGGAATCACCACCACGTATTCTTGAGCTTGAGGACGTAATACACATTGTTGGGTTTTTTTTGCACCTCTGAGAAAACGTCGATATTGCTTTGCCTGCTGGCAGGCACACCTGAAACTGGAGGATATGATTCGGTGGAGTCCAGCTGAAGTATAATACAGGAAAAGAAGGAATTGGTCCTTGGAAGGTGTTATCGAGGTCATTCTCTTCACTTTGTGTATACTGGACCCAGCTGTTATGAGCTTCAGGCATGATCCCTTGGTTGGCATTGGTATATTCTACCTTGCAATCAAGTCCCAGACACTCAACAGAAGTAGGGTTGTAAAATGGTTGGCGGTAGTACAACAGCCCATTTTGGAGTTTAATAAATATACTGTCAATGCGTACATTCTGATCATATCCGAGCATGAGTCTATAAACTTCGGGTCTCCAGTCCTCTTCAATTTGAGTGCGGAATAGCTGTCCAAAGTTGGGAATTCCGAAATCTTCTGATGCATCTCTGAGTGAAGTTAATTTGATACTTCTGCGCACTCGGCGGACATCTGTTTCTCTCAAATATTATACCTGCTGTGATACAGGGTAGATAATGGGCTCATTCTGAACTGTTTGGAGACGTAACAGATGGACTCTGCGTGTACTTCACCATTTATCGGTAGCGGACAGTAGGTTGAAAACTTTTGTAGAGTCAACATCGTACCAGCCTTGGAGTAGAAGATATGACAGTGTCTTCTCCATATAGTCAAGACCGGTACACTGGTCATTATGCTTAAGCATCTGTCGAATGTCATTGACTTTATTGCTAGATCGATATGCCTCTTTCACGTTGGCGATATGTAGCCGTTCAGAAATATCGGTGGTAACATTTTCACCTGAACCCATTCGGTGAATTGACTCTGATATATGGCTTACAAGATTCATCTTTGGATATCCGAATTGGATTACGCACTGTTCAATGGCTTTCCAGAGCATCTGAATGCCGATTGTCTCCCACCAAGCTTCAAACTCAATTATGTGGATGGAGAATTCCTTCTTGAACCGCTTTTGTTCATTCAAGGTAATGCCATAAATTTCTCTCTCCAGCTGGATAGTGACATGCTCCATATCGGCCACCCTCCAGGTCATGGCTTCTGTTTCAGCATCAGATAGGTGGTTCTGAAATTGCAGTTACTTGTCCGCAGTCATGTTTGCCACCCCGTAAGCCTCATCTTGGGCTGCAGTTTTCAATAGTGCAAGTTATTTGGTGAATATGCTTCTGGGACCGGTTGCCTTTGTCCCAACTTCCTGCAATTGTCGTCGCTTATGATGTTGGAATAATTTATTGAAAAGCTTATGTTTAGCCGGTGTCACTTGATGGATTTCAGGCTCCAATCGCTCGATTGCCTTCTGATGATCAGCATCTGACCAAGTGGTTGCTGCTTGCAGGGCTCTATTCAGACACACCTGAAATTGCCTGCATTTTATTGAGGAAACCTTTTCAGCCCCATACACAAGGGCCTCCATTGCAGCACAAATCTTATAAATTATTTGTTTGCATAACTGATAGGATTCCATTGCGAATAGGTCATCTACTATGGCCTTCGCAGACTTCAACATTTTCTGTTCTCGAAATATTCCTTTCTTCTGGTAAAATCACTTGGGTGCATCGTCTAGTGCTTTGATGGATAGATCAGAGTGATTTTGTTGGCTAACAAGTAGAGAGAATTCACATAATGCCCGCATGGCTCCTATTACGATTTCATTGGATGCTGTTTTCGCCACAGTTTTCCCGTCATTCTTGGAGCACAAACGAATTGGAGTGCAATTCACTGCCAGTGTTCTGATCATTCCACGGATCGCTTTACCTTGCCAGGTGCCACTTTTCAAAGAATCGAATGGTTTAGAAAAGTGCTGGAGGCCGGGATATTGTGGCACCAATGTAAATCGATTGTCAAATCAATCCTTGGCCTGTCTGACTTTCAGTCATCTGAGCAGCCAATGCAATAAGTCTTGAACTAAACCCAGGAGCAGCTGATGCAATTCATCCGGCTGCCAAAGCCGATAGACATTGCACAGAGGGAATTGCCAAAACTGGTTGCGGATTGGGTGGATACCTAGAGTGTGCAGAGCATCAATATTGTTGTCCTCCAGCAGCTCCGAGGTAATATGCTGCTCTCTGGTTGTATTAAGTGGTCGAAAGGTGGAATGCCGTATCGGGGCACCTTTCGGGGGACATGGGATCATGCTGGCGAGAATCCAGGCGCGCTGTTTAGGTGGACGGCGGATACTGTTTCGAATATTTTCTATTGTGAGATACAGCAGCCAGGCATACTGATCGTCCGAAATATTTGTCAAGTGAGTCTTGTCGGATGTACAAATAACTGGCACAATTGCCACTCCGGCAGGAAGTTGATCTTGTGTTTCCCACCACCAAACACCCATGTTCATCTCGCTGTAAATTCGATTACCCTCAGAGTCAGCAAGGTGCACTGGTTCGAAATTGAGGTATGCCTGAAAAGGAAGATGTGCTAGGAGGAACTTGATATATTTGAAAATATCCCTGTAGTATAATGTTCCAAAGATATGTGAGTCATCGTCAATCCAACTATCATTGCTGAGCCCGAAATCGAATTCAGAGAGGAGTTTTCGCATGGCATGTGCAGATTGGAATGAATCAATTTTGAAGTTGTCCAGTCCACGCCAGAGAGGTTGATCTATCCAGATTTTCATTTGCTGGCTAAACAATTGAACCTGCTGAAAGTCGTATGGGGACTGAAATGGATGCCATGGATTCAATTGTTCTGAGTACTTTCGATGCTTGTTGTACAATCCAGTTGCTTTGCCATATGCTTTCCCCCCCGCATTTTCCACTCCAACTAGCTGCCTATGAGCCTTTTTCTTGGTTGGATCAGGGGTACAGGTGAGATCAGGCTACTGAGGGTCTATGGGTGCTTCGTTGGGAGTATCTTGAGGTGGTGGTGCACCTGGGACGTTGTCTATGAGTAGATTGTTAATTGACAGCTTATCGATGGCTATTCAGGTGCCCTTACTGTAGTCAAACCATGATGGCTCAGGGTGAGGGAAGCCAGCACGTGGTAGAATCCCGTTGGGTAATAGCCCTTCATTCATCGATATTGGGTGATATTGTGGATAGTGAGCTTCCAGTCGGTTCTCGTTGCATAACTTCTTTTTGCAAATAAAGCATTTAACATGATTCTGGCGAGTGTTGACCATATTTGAGAAATGCTCAGTGTTCTGACAAATCTCGATAATGCTTTAGGGGGTATGGTTTGTTGCTGGATTTGAGCCTCAAGGATATTTGTTTGAAAGCGAGCTAACTCTAACTCAGGTTAGCGTATCACTTTCAAAGCCACATCACACTCCACCAGATATAGAGGAGGGGTAAAAGAAAGTTACGTTACGATCTGTTTTCTCCACAAACTAGGATAATATCTATCCAATCCCGCACAATAATACTGCACATTATCTACTGAAAATTGTTAGGAATGAAAGCTTCTTATGTCATTACTGAGATTAACATTTAATACTGTTGATCAGGTGCTACTACGATCGGCCTTATCGTATACTACGTCATTGCAGCATTGTGCAGGTTATATCTACGCTCGAGCCTCAAGCAGCGGATAACATCAGCTCAAGACAATGAATAGGTAAGTTTCCTATCTGGCTGTATGCCTGCTCAATAATCATCAAGAACTGATAGGCTGGTAGTATGTTTTCTTTCCTAATGATCCTTGGCTGATGGGTGGATCTTGAGGAGACAACGAGGTGAACACAAGGAGCTCAAAAGGAAGCAATCACTATTGCTCCTTGAATCACAAGGCCTCATATTGAATGAAGTGCAGGTCGTACACACACATTTTGAGTGTAAAATGCCTAGTGGTGCTAACCTCCCAATCAGATATAGTTCTTGTTGGGATCCTGGAGATGTCATGTCGTATCCCTGTTATGACCTTTACAGTCATGAACTCAACAAATGTCAACTTCTATCCAAGATCCTACTATACAAATTGGAGCATATAACAAAGAAAGGTGGGAAGTGTGTAATTATGATTTCTTTTTCTCAGCCGTGTTTCATGTGATCAAAGGCGAAGTGAAACACCACAGTTTGTAACAACTAAGCAGGATATAAGAGGCCTTCATTCCACCAAAGGTCACTGCTACCTTCAATATTCTCAACTTTACTCCACTTCATTCGAAATCACCAATTGAGTTGATTATTTGATTACTACCATCATTTGTTCACATACGATGTCGATGAATGGATCTCCGCCAAAGACAACCAATATCGCTCTAAGAAGCCGACTGTTTGGCTCCCAACAATGCCCAGATGACAATGTGGGAGCATCAGATAATAATGCTGGAAATACACTAAGCAAAGACACTCAATTTGGGCAACCCGCGAATAAATTTCATCTACCACCACCATCAGTGTATAGGTACCCGCCCTGGCAGCCACCATTTCCAGGCGCTCCCCAGTTCTACCACCAGGCTCCATTCAACATGACACCAAGCTCACAACCAAGCTCTGGTGCGACCCAAGGATATCAGAGTTATGTGTCATCGTGGCAAGCATATGATTTCCCCCAAGGAGGTTATGGAGGACCTCAAATGTTCCCCCCTCAGCAATACACAGGACATGGGCTATCATCTCCAGGTGCACCTCGAGTGCCTCTAGCACCGCCTGGAAATAATACAGTCATTCGGCTGACCTCTTCCACTTCCACTGCACCAGGACAACTTCCCAGCGCACCTGGTAGACCCCCCATTAGCCTCCCAATGAAATGATTTCAGCCGGCTGCAGATCTGCAGAGGACAGATGTTGCCAGGATTGCCAATTTGCCCCCATTGCCAGAGATTTCCTAGGACAAATATGATGAAGATTATGAGAGCGACGATTTGTCAGACTTGGGCGGGGCCGAAGGCAAAGCCCCAATCAGCTTGAAGCAAACGGAATTCTCCTTGAAGCAATTTGCCAAAAGAATGGGGCAGTCTAACTTTAGTATGTTCAATAAGTGGAAGAAAGTATGGGTGGCTGGGTTTATTGAAAAGAAGTATCGGTCCATTATCCAGGGACAGAACTGTCTGACACAGCTGCGAGATGGACCCCTGCACTAGGAGATGGCGGTTGCAGATTTTTTCGACACTTTCGAGACCTGGCTGCCTTTGGAAAATTTCGGTAATGCTGAATGGATTTGGCGACAGTGGGTTGAGATGTTTTTGATGAAATGTGCAAGCGAGGTTCGGGAGGCGAGGAAGAAGGGAAGGCGTGGCAACAAGCAACCAGGGACGGATTTGCGTGAGCGTGAGAGCAAAAAGCAACAGATAACCTGCCAGAGTTGACGAATACAACCTTCATGGTTGTAATTCGTTGAGTGCGGAATGGCAATGATGACCAGACATCCAGCAATCAACTCCAAGCTTCATACACAGATGTGAGGCACTGTGAGGAGCTAATTGATTTCATCGAACAAAATTTTAGCCTGAAAGAACCATACTGTCTGACTGCGATATACCAATGCTACTTGACGCAGGAACAATTGGACGAAGAGTATATGGGATTATACCCACCGAGGCAAATGATGAATGACCATCTATATGGTCAGACTTCATACAACAGTTCCCTTTCAAATGCCTTCAAGTTGAAACTGGGTCACAATTTGAAACTATTTTTGGTAGAAATGAAGGCAGCAACAGGGAAGGATATTGCGGAGCACATAATTAGACTGGTGAAGGTAATCCCTGTTAGCCTTGTTCCGGTCAGTTATGCCCCACTCCTAATGCGGATACTCAGACTACGGAGGGAGCCGATGAAAATGAAAGAGTGGTGGATGAGAAGGCAGATGGGAAAGAGATTGATAGTAGTATTAATGTAAGTTCTGATTGAGTGAATAGATTTGATTATATTCCACATACTTGTTGGGTCCAAATGCTTGTCTGTGAAATACCAAACATTGCAGTGAATTTCAGGAGCACCCGAGTATGAGCCCATCAGCCCAACTTACATTGCAGCAGCTGAAAGAGATCATTAAGAACGAAAAGAAGACCGACAAAGGTGCAATAGAGGTTCAGAAGCAAGTGGATGGCAAGGAGGTCCTCAATCCAGATAATACCAGCTCAGTATTGAATACAGTTCTCAACACAATCAACAACGAATTTGAACATGAGTGTCTTGAGGAGGCAGTCAGACTGCTAAATGCTCATCCAATTTGTCAATCAATAGATGAGAGGGTTCCAGGCCACAAGTATTCAATTTCAGGCCTGCCCGGAACGAAGTTTCTGGAGCACTAGGTTTGGGCGATCTGGTTCATCATGAGGCGGTGGGTTTTGGATGCTGATATGCCAGGGGCACTGGTGGCGGATGAAATTGGTTTTGGAAAGACTTTCACCTCGGTGGCAGCAGCAATGATTTGCAAATTGCTGACTGAGAAAGATGTAATGGGGTTACTGCTGTTGATTTTGTAGGGGAATACGCTTGCAGACTGAGTGAATATGGTACAGAATGACTTTTTCGGAATAATCGGTGAAGACCGGGAATGGTATCCACTGTGGAGACAGAATTCAGTGCCCCGCAGCCGCATAGAGATCCAGAAAACTCCACCGCAGGAGCATCGAGCGCTAACATCCGCCTTTGAACCAATCCTGGTGGTGACAATACTTGGAGTTGCAGAGATGTTCAAGAGTGTTATCAACGAGATGACATTTGCAACAGATTTCAAACTGATTAACTTGTTGCACGCGGAAAATGCGAATCTCGCCCACCAGGATCTGAAGACCAGTCTTGACAAGCCAGAAAACCGATCGCATATACACCTTGCATTAGCAACAACCCTCGGGTCCGTCAGAGACACCAGGGTGTTCCGGTCAGCTCTGACGGCTCTGATGGAACCCCGTACCCTCTGACAGCGAAATACACGCTTCCCGTTGCATACGTACCTCCTTTACTTGGTGCCCGGATATGCACCATCTGAAGGACACGTGTGTTACACTCTTCGCAGGGGCTGCAGTTATGCTGTAGCCGTTTACACAACGCCTGGCGATGTTGATGCCATTTTCCAGCTGAGTGCCACATTGTACCTCTCCGCAATTGCTATATATCAGATGCCGCACTCTCCCCATATATGTTCAGCTTTGAGATGTTGTCACTTATTACAATACAGTCTTCGCTTCGGATACATCGCTTGCAGTTGCATTTGCTTCGCCATTATCATATTTTACAGGTCTGAAATATACAGTCCAATCTTCACACTCTCTAGTACTATGCCCTCAGTCCTCCACATTCTGCGTTAATCCATCGTCGGCTTGCGATGCTTCTTCCTCCACATCCACATCATCGCCATCCTCGCCCTCATACCCGTCAACATTACTGGTTCTACTATGCCCTCAGTCCTCTACATTCTGCATTGATCCATCATCGGCTTGCGATGCTTCTTCCTCCTCATTCGCATCCGCATCATCATCATGCTCTCCCTTATACCAGTCGACATCACTGGTTCCCAGATCAAACCATTCGAGTTCAGTCGTGGCCCGTCGTGGCCGGCTGGTGGCGGGGAGGACATCGTGCTCATCGCTTTTGTCACCATCATCTTCTTAATCCCCGCTGTCCCCTCGCATCCCGAAATGCAGTTCGTCATCCATACAATCATTGTCTATCGGGATGTTTAGGTCAGTGCTTCCGATCTCAGGTTCGTCAAGCTCCACTTCAGACGTCAAATAGTCAAGAACAATAGCATTGTCAACACATGCTGCTTCCACACTGATCACCACGGCAGGAGTTGGGTTCTCTGCCTGTTGGATCTGACGTTTGACTGTAGCAAGAGTGTTTTTATACACCCTCTGTTGGTAGCTCTCCGGTAGTGTGTTCCAGGTATTCATCAAGAATGTATATGTGTGTGCAACGCCAGGCAAGGTTAACAACTTGCGACCCATTACAGTGCAGCAGGATGCGATTTTACCACTCTCATTCTTGTAGTTGAAGTAGTTCGAGCGATCAGGTCTGTCCGCTTTCAGCTTTGACTTGGAAGCTTTCGGATGAACACCTTTGTTCTTTTGCCACTCCAGGGGAGCATGGCGCAATGCGGTGCATCTAAACATGATCAGGGGTGAGGATATTTGACCGTCCTTGTCGTCTATCATGTAATTATAAAATCAATCAGCATACTTACCGAGGTTATTCGCCTGATGATAAAAATTGATGTAGATACACCGCAGCATTGCTTCCGCCAGGAAGTAAAGTAGACGCTAGCCATTCGTTATCAACTTTCGAATCTCTCTGTATTGGATTTGGACCACGTATACCACCTTCCACACACTCTGCTACAGGAAAAAGATACTTATTGTTTGCCAGAAGGGAATCAATGAATTCGAAATGCTCTGTGGTGGATTCAAAGCGGTGGAGATCATAATGCTCTGCAATGTTGTCTATTGCGGATTGAATGAAATGGGAATTAACGGTATTGACTTGTACTCGAACCTGGTACCCATTTCAGCGTTTAATATCCAACGTGAGCCGTTGCTTCAGCGTACCTCTTTCAAGATCTCCTTTGTGCCTGCCTCAAATGCTATGGACCAAATATTGCTTTGCTGCATAGCAGTATTCCAGTACGTCACTATTATCTGCAAGTGGGGGGCTTCAGCTAATGCTTTCGCAACGCGTCGCGTTGCATAACTTACCATCTCCAAGTCGCTTGCACTCATAAACGGCCATCTGTTCCACATGTAGAGCTCCAGGAGTCTGCCCATTGCAAATACAAGACTCGTCATATCCGAGTGACCAAATCGATGGATGCTGCGACTGCTGGTGACCATTGATCGAGGTGTAGACACCGCCTGCAGTTGCAATTGCCACTGCCTCTGTCTCTGATTCTTATCTGTAGCTCGCGTTTGCCATGGATTTGTAATGATCACGCAGGCTTCTGGATTAAGGATGGGGGTAGTGTGGGGACAGATTTGAGTGCGGTCATCACGTGGGTTGGTTTAGGGTTCAGAGCGGCTGAGCCACATGCACTTTAGTTCTTGTGTACGTGTCAATTAGACTTAGCAAGAGTCAGTGAGTTTAGGTCAATAGAGAGATTCTGGACACAGGACTCCGGACACCGTACAACAGGTAGGCAGGTTTTTAAGACTGCGGAGAGGAGTGGGAGTGCAAGCAATGCCGGATGCGGGGATGGATACAATGTGACATGTTGAGTCTGTCTGTAAGGTTCCTCTGGATGTTGGTGTGCTACGACTGCCTGTACCCAGCGTGGCGGTTGGAGTATTCATTAACCGTTGCTGTGTAGCGGATGGGGTGGAAGTCACGCGTTGAGTGATATCTACAACATGAAAATTGTTCAGCAAAGATGAGGGGGTGGAGTTCTGACCTTGGATTGTAGAGGGTACGGAACTCCCTCTTTGAGAGTAATCACTCTCGCCAGCCGGTACGGAAACATGTCTCTTAGCCGGCGGAAGTTGAGAATTCCCCAAAGGCCCACACTTTTGTTGATTGTGACAATTAGCAAGACTTCGAACATTTCGTAGGACCATAGTCGTGTCAGGGTGAGGGCTTTGGGAAGGCATAGTCTGATATAGATGTTCGACGTTAAGAGGGTAGGAATAATTTCCTCTGCGTGCATATGCAACGACAGGCGATGTAGACTCCTATTTGAGCGACCATGGAGGGATTCATCAAAAAAGGGAGGCCCAGTGTAGACCACGCTAGACTCTAAACCCTGACAATACTTAGGGACGAGATCCCTTGAAAAGAATTCAATTATGTGGTTAACTGCCATTAGATTAAACTCAGCATTGAAATTCACTGTTACAGCAATGTCTGAAGATCTATTCGCACCGCTTGAAGGGTGTTGATGCCTTCTTTGCGCAATTATTATAGTATTACACTGATTCTTGCTGTAATACTTTAAACTATTGATTGTGTATATCTTCAGCTTCCCGGTGGAAATCCCCCTTAGGCAGAGCTAAAAGCATCGCAAAGCGAACAATGGCGTATACTCTATCCTATGACATCAGTTGGGTGTGCTTTTTCCACTGCTAGGCGTTCGTAGCTGTGTTGGATAGTTGCACAGTTGGGCAAACCTGAGAACTACTCAGTTTGCTCCGAGATGCATGAGGTCTGAGCGGTAAATGTGGTATGTGATGCCAAAGCAACACCCGGCGTCGTATACTGTCCTCACCACGAGTACTAAATCTCGTATCGAGGCTCCTCATTCATGAGGTGCCTCGTGGTTGTGCAAGATGAAGGCTGGGCCATATTGTATTCGTTAACCAACAAAACAAGTTGAACCAAGAAATCGCAGGAAATTGAGTATATATATCCCTTCTTCCCCCCTTCACCTCCATTCTCTTTTCCTTCCGTATTGAACACACCGCCAGCATCCTGAACTATCACGACATCACGTGACTTGTACAAAACAACGCCTCTCGTCCCAAAACACACCCGATAACATATACAACTTTGTACCTTCCCTCTGGGCTTCCTCCCAGTAAATGCAAATGTATCATAATGCTGATGCCTTCGATGTAGATTCATTTTCAACACATAGTGATGGCACCAAAGGGCAGCCACAAAGGGAAGTGGAAGGCAACTGCTAGGGCAAAAATGCCGACATCGGTTACAAATCGACACCTGTCGTTGGATCGGGACCGTATCAAGGGATTCATCTCGGAATACATCTGTGGACTCATATGGATATAAAATCTTTGTGGCATTAAGGATGAGAGGGCATGGGACGTCTTTTATGATATAATCTTTCTTAATCCAGTCACGACTCGCCACTTTTCACATTTCCAGCTAATGTGGCCGTACCGCAGGTGCAGGTGTTCGCCTTTCCAGGAGTGGTGGGCAGCCATCCGCGTATATATGGGGCAAATGTTTGACAAAACCCACAACCAAATGAACATTTGGAGGTGGGACAACCTCGGTGCCTTCGGGGATCAAGTCAATCGCTCCAATCCGCAGACAACCAACTTGGGGAAGGTTAAACGCACCGGCAAGCGTTTCTCTTTGTATGGTAGCGATGATCTCAGGTCAAAGATTGAGCCGCCAAGCTGCCGGCAGTACAAGCCAGGCAACATCCTAGCCGGTAGACCACTGAATTGGGATGACATAATCGACGAGGATGATGATGATGAGAACTGGACAGATCCCGGAGGGCCAAGCAGTGGAAGGACCCGTTCTAGCGCCATGACAATGACAACGGCAACGGTGAGGAGGACACGCAGGGCAGTGAGAAGGGACCGGGAAAGGGAAGGGTACAAAGGATGGGAAGGGGAAAGGGAAGGGGAAGGGCACGGAGGAAGGGAAGGGGAAGGGGAAGGGAAACGGTAAAGGGAAAGGTATTGTTAAACAAACCCCAGGAGGAGATGATATCTCTCATGCCATTGCTGTGCAGTTGCAGAAGGAAATGTATGAGGCAGACTTGGACACAGAGGGCTAACTAGAGCGGGTATATTTAGAGCCGGAAGCATCGCCCGCCAAGTCAATTTCCTCAGACGATGATACCGACTCTACTGAGGAGTCAGATGGCGAATATGACTCAGAACATGATTCTGATGGGGATATGTGCATGGAGAATAATGTGGACGTACTGGACGGCGTTGATTTGGACGGTGATGCGGATATGGAAAGGGACGATGACGATGAAGAGGAGGAAGATGAAGAGGAGGAAGATGAAGAGAAGGAAGATGAGAAGGAGGAGGAGGAGGAGGAGGATGAGGAGGATGAGGATGAGGAGGAGGATAAGGATGAAGATGATGGCAAAGAACCTCGGACGTTTGGCCAGGGAGAGATCATAAATCCATCGGCTGACGATGAAGATACCATGCTAGACAATCAGCCAATCTTGCTACCTGAGCAAGGCCAGGAGATGAGCGAGCATACCCCACGGTCACAACCTCCGGCGCCTACCCCACAGCCACAAACCCCAGATCCTCGCCCACGACCACGAACTCCAGTGACTCATCCCTTCAGTGGGCTGGAGCATTTGGGGATTCTGACGCCGGAAAAACCTCGCCCAGTGGTGCCAACTCTTCCAGAAACTGAGGCAGGCAGAAACACCAGGGATGTGGATGTGGATCAGCAGCTGCTGATTGAATTGGCAGGTGGCAACAGTCTACCCGATGTCCCTCTCCCCGATGTCCCTCTCCCTGATGTCACTCTCCCTGATGTCCCTTTCCCCGATGTCCGTCTCACTGAGGCGCTCCCGGATGGCTCGGTAAGGGAGGTGTGAACCAGTTCTCACGTTGCAGAGGAGGTAATGGTTGTTGCGTTCAGGTTAGGGTCGGGTTCTTGTCTTGTTCCTTTCCATTGTTTTAATCTATTTATCGCAGGGATTTATTATTACACGCATCGCAAGGTTTTTGGATCGCTCAATGTTTATTTTATTTATGCGTTTTGTACTGGTTTTATTTTTATTGGTGTTATTTTATTCATAGTATTATGGGACATCGCACATGCAGCGATTTTGCAACTCCTGGCATGTAAGGAACCTCCTTGTGATGGTGTTAAGGCTCAATAGGTTAGTTGAAAGTATCATGAGCTTACACACGAGACCGCTCAGGCCCAGCACCAACTTTCGTCCCTTTCTATAGTGTATACTCCACTCCTCGCGTGTCGTTGACAACGCCAGAGAAGACCCCTTTCCGTTGCCCCGAATTTTCATGCCGAAAGAAGTTCATCTCAGACAGCTGGCGACTTAAACATATTAAATTACACCATCCTGAACACCTTCAAGTTGCACGCAAGAAGAATGTGACTATTTGCAGCGCGCCCCAACCCGTTGAACCCTCTCAGCGTCGTGAATTCAACACTAACAAAGATTCAGATGAAGACTTGGACACATTTCCCTACCTGAAACAGGTTGAAAACATCACAGACTCGGAGTCTCAACCACCGCCAGCTCTGCCGTGGACTGAAATATACCCCAGCGCCAGTGCTCCGCTGATCGATTACATTGCTGCACCATGGGAACGCGACACTCAGGTTTGCCTTGAGACAAACCTACAAAACAAACCCTACTACACATTTGCGATGCGTGAAGAGTATAAATATATCCAGTGTGGGATCAAGAAGAAGGGCATGAAGACGTACAATGTCAATGTGCTGAAGGAAGAAAACACTGCTCTGTGTTTCCCAATCTTCAAAAATGGTGATCGCATCCAGAAGCTCATGGCTAGTATGCTTGATGATCAGGCTCTCTGGGAGTGGGAACTACACACTCTCGAAGATATGAGATGGAATGACAATCAGCAACACCCTATCAAATACTGGAGTTGAGACATCATCAAAAGCATGAGATGGTTGATGCGGCAGTCAACCTATGCTGAGCATCTCATTGTCACCCCTCAGGGTTGCTTTAACAGCGATACGCCCCCGAAACGTATCTATACCGAAATGCACACTGCAGACTGGTGGTGGGAGACACAGCTACATCAGCAAAATGTAAAATGGTTTGGAAGTCATACCCGAACAACTCAGCAACTCTGAACAGCCACACTGATCCTTCCACATGCTCCCAGATGCTCCCAGATAGGCTGAATGGAAAGCGATGTGCTCTCAAGTGCTTCGAAACTACTTCAGCGGTGCTCCTGAATACTCCAGAAGTTGTGGAACATAATCCAAGAATATCCTGAAGAGTGTATAGTTGTCTTCAAAATGATTCCAAATCAAACTATTTGAATGAGCAAATTTAGGAGCTATTGGGAGTATTGGCTGCCTCTCCGAGAGTATTCTGGTGCACCACGAACCTCGATCCATACTCTCCGGGAGTGATTATTGTATTGTTTATATTAAATATTACAATTCAATTAACTATCTTCTGCACACCATGATTCAGACATTGTAACTTTAATATACAGGCCAGTAGGTATCTAAATCCACATGATTATTTACAAGCCATACGCTATTGATTCTATCTGATGCAGCATTATTCTCTCGCACCAAATGTGCAGGTTCAACAATTGCTCCGACAGGTACAATATGCATCTTATCAGTCTGTTTGACAACCTGGAGGAACCCGTCAACACAATCAGCCCAATCGTGTGGATCTTTGTTCTTTGTTGCAATCACCACTGCATATTCTTGAGGTTGAGAATGTAATATCCATTGTTGTGTCTTCTTGCACCTCTTAGAGAAGGTGGATATCGATTTTCCGGTGGGCAGGCACTGCTGAAATTGGAGGATCTGATTCAGTGGTGTCCAGCTGAAGTATAATAAAGGAAAAGAAGGAACTCGGCCTTGGAAGGTGTCATCGAGGTCACTGTCCGTATATTGGACCCAGATGTTATGAAATTCAGGCATGATCCCTTGGTTGGCATCCGTATATTCTACCTTCCAATCAAGTCCCAGACGCTCAACAGATGTAGGGCAGTGAAATGGTTGACAGTATTACAACAGCCCATTCTGAAGTTTAATAAATACACTGTCTATGAGTACATTCTGATCATATCTGAGCACCAGTTAACTAACTGCATGTCCCCAGTCGTCTTTAATTTGTGTACGGAATAGCTGTCGAAAGTTTGGAATTCCGAAATCTACTGATGCATCTCTGAGTGAGATTAATTTGATACTTCTGCATACGCCGCGGACCTGAGTTTCTCTCAAATGAAATACCTGTTGTGATACGGGGTGGGAAAATGCCTCCTTCTGACAATGGTGGAGGTGTAGAAGATGAGCTCGACGCGTATTTCACCGGTTATGGGCAGCTGAGAGTAGGTTGAAAACTTTCGGAGAGGCAATATCGAACCAGCCTTACAGGGCAAGATATGACAGTGTCTCCTCCATATCGTCACTACGGGTATACCAGTCATTGTGCTTGAGCATCTGTTGAATGTAATTGACTTTATTAGTAAATTGATATGCCTCTTTCACATTGCCGACATGTAGTTATTTAGAAATATTGGTGGTGAAATTGTCTCTAGAACCCATTCACCAAATTGACTCTGATATATGACTCACAAAATGCATCTTTAGATATCCGAAATGGATTACACGCTGTTCGATGGTTTTCCGGAGCTCCTGAACGCCGATTTTCTGCCACCAAGCTTCAAACTGGACCGAGTGGATGGAGAATTCCTTTGTGAACCACATCCGGTCTTTCGAAGTGATACTATAAATCTCTCTCTTCAGCTGATTCATAACACGGTCGGTATTAGCGATACTCCAGGTGGTGGCTTCAATCTCAGCATTGGATAGACAGACCTGAAATTGCACATGCTTGTCGGTGATCATGTTTACCGCCCAATAAGCCTCTTCTTCTGAAGCAGTCTTCATTTGAGCAAGTTTTTTGGCGAATATACTTCTGGGACCAGTTGCCCTGGTCCTAACTACCTGGAAGAGTTGTCGCTCGTGATGTTGGAATAATTTATCGAAAAGCTTGCGTTTAGCAGGTGTCAACTGATGGATTTCGCGCTCCAATTGCTCAATTGCCCTCTGCCGATCAGCATCTGACCAAATGGTTGCCTCTTGTTAGGCTCTATTCAGGCGCACCTGAAATTGCCTTCATTTTGCTGTAGTAACCTTTTCAGCCCCGTACAACTGAACCTCCATTGCAGTATGAATTTTATGAATCTATTGTTCTCGTAAATGATGCGATTCTCTTGCCAATAGTTCATCCATTTTGGCCTTCGCAAAGTTCGACCTTTTTTGATCTCGAAAGGCACCCTTCTTCTTGTAGAATCGCTGCAGTGCATCGTCTAGTGCTGCGAGGGATAGATCAGAGTGATTTTGTTGGCTGACAAGTAGAGAGAATTCACATAATGCCTGCACTGCTCCCATGACCATTTCATCAGAGGCTGTTTCCACCGCAGTTTTCCCGGCATCCTGGGAGCAGTCAAGAATTGCTGCGCAATTCACTGCCAGTGTTCTGATCATGCCCCAGATTTCTTTTCCCTGTCAGAAACCGCTTTTCATCGAATCGAATGGTTTAGAGAAGCGCTGGAGCCCTGGTTATCGTGGTACAGATGTGAATCGATTGTCAAATTGATCCTTGACATTTCCAGCTTTCAGGTATTTGAGCAGCCAGTGCAATAAGTTTTTAACTAAACCCAGGAGCAGCTGATGCAATTCATCAGGCTGCCAAAGGCAATAGACATTGCAGAGAGGGTATTGCCAGAACTGGTTGCAGATTGGATGAACACCAAGAGTATGCAGAACATCGATATTAGTTTCGTCCAGAAGCTCCAAGTAAACATGCTGATCTCGTGGGTGGTGTTAGCAATGGTTCGGGGTTACCCAGCTGCGGTCCCGGTTCGAACCGATCTGGAGGCCCCAGTTTGGTTCCAGACCCATCCAAAAACCTGACCTGCTTTGTCTTGGTGCGTTGTAACCCGGACTGCACATAACCCTGCGGTTTTTCAGCCGGGTTGGAATCAGACCGCAGTTCCATCTTTGCGGTTCTTACAACTTGGGCTGCAATTAAGTATTTCAATTATAATTGTATTGTGACATGATCAGTATGTAGATTCTGCAGTTCTAACCGGTCTTTCACCTCCCGCTGTCACATTTGTGATCCGACTGATATTCATTGAGTCGTTGAGAAATAAGCGCCAATATCAAGTGAAATTACCGGGTTTTCGATAGCGACTCAATGAATGTTGGTCGGATCACCAATCTGAAATGGGGAGGTCAAAGAGCGGCTAGAACTGCACAATCTACATACTGATCATGTCACGATATGATCAGAACTCAAATACTTAATTGGAGCCAAAGTTGTGATGTTGAAATGTCGGGTTTTTCGTGGTAAAACCGGCCCAATTGCCATGATCAGGGTGTTCATGTGGTAAAGCCTGTTGCAACGGTTCAGTTCCGGTTCCAACCCTACCCCGGAACCATTCTGCTGGGTTGGAACCATTGCTAACACTACTCATGGGTTATCAAGTGGTCAAAAAGTTGAATACCCCATCGGCCCACCTTTAGGAATTTCACACATCGGGCATGAGCCATATGAGACTTGAGTAACCATGACTTGTTCCGGATAATCCCTGACCCAGGCAGCCAAAAGAGGATAACATTGTCTCTGGAATCCGTCAGCACAATACCATTTCAAGCCAGGGCCAGTGATGTGAAGATTCCGGAGTGGGGACAGTACTGTTCCAACCACGGAATGCCATGCCTCGTCAGTATTTTTGGCACCTTTTGGAGGACAGGGGATCAGCCCAACAGGAATCCAGGTGCACTTTCGAGGTGTACGGCAGATATTTTGTCGAATATTACTGATCGAGAGATACAGCGGCCAGGCATGCTGGTTGCCCGAAAAATTAGTCAAGTGGATCTTGTCGGATGCACAAATGACTGGTACAATCGTCACTCCAGCAGGAAGCTGATCTTGTGTATCCCACCACCAATCGCCCATGTTCATCTCGCTGTATATTTGGTGACTTTCCGAGTATGCAAGGTGCACCGGTTCAAAATCGAGGTGCGCCTGAAATGGGAGATGTGCCAAAACGAACTGTATACATTTGAATCTATCCCTGTAGTATAATGTTCCGAAGATGGGCAGATGATCTTCAATCCAACTATTATTGCCAAGCCCAAAATCGAGTCTAGAGGGGACCTTTCATAGAGCATCTGCTGATTGAAATGATTCGATGTTGAAGTTGTCCAGTCCACGCCTCAGGTGTTGATCTATCCACATTTTCGTTTGCTGGCTAAATAATTGAGCCTGTTGAATGTCGTGTGCTGACTGAAAAGGATGCCATGGATTCCATTGTTCTGAGTAATTGCGATGCTTGTTGTACAATCCAGTTGCTTTGCCATATGCTTTCCCCCCCGCATTTTCCACTCCAACTACCTGCCTATGAGCCCTTGTCTTTGTTGGATCAGAAGTACAAGTCAGATCAGACTTCTGGGTGTCTATCGTTTCTTGGTCGGGAGTATCTTCAGTTGGTGGTGCACCAGGTACATCCTCTATGGGTAGATGAATTAGTTGACTAAGCTCATCGATAACCATTCAGGTGCACTGACTGCAGTCGAACCATGATGGCTCGGGTCGATCACAGCCTGCAGGTGGTAAAATCCCATCAGGTAATAGCCCTTCATTCATTGATATTGGGTGATATTGTTGATAGTGATCCTCGAGTCGGTTCTTGTCAAATAAGTTTCTTTTGCAGATAAAGCACTTGACATGTTTCCGGCAAGTGTTGACCATGATTGAGAAATGGTCACTGAACATGTATTCAGATGAATCTTGATGATGCTTCAGGGGTTGATATTGTGCCTCAGCGATATTGGTTTGAAAGCGAGCTAGCTCAAGGTACCGGAACACAGTCACAGCCACATCGCACCCCGCCAAATGCCGGGAGGAGGTTTCTTTTGTGATCACTGCAATCACCACAATGGAGCCTTATACTACGTCATTGGGAGTTATGCCTACGCTCCAGCCTCTGTCCAGCTGAAAACGAAGGTAGATTATCATAATACAATGAAAAGGTGAGTGTCCTAGCTAGCTGGATGTCCGGGCTTTGATCATCGAGAACTGATAAGGCTGGTCGGAAGTTTTCTTCAGTTACAATCCTTGACAGAAGCATGGATCATGAGGAGAACTAAGATATACAGGTAAGGAGCTCAATAGGAAGCAATCAGTGTTGCTGTTCGACTCACAGGCCTTCTATTGAATGAGGTTGCAAGGTTGTACACGCACAGCTTATGTGTAATATCCCTAGTCGTGCTAACATTCATACTGGATATAGTTCTTGTTGGGTTCCTGGAGATATCATAGCATATCCCGTCTATAACCTGTAACGTTATTGATGTGTACAAAGGTGAGCACCTATCCAATATCCTAGTATATGAATTCGAGCATATAACAAAGAAAGGTGGGATGTGTGTGATTAAGGTTTCTTTTTCTCAAGGCCTGGGTTGGTTTTATGGATCAAAGGTGTAGTGAAACACCACAGATCGTGACAACAGATTAGGACATAAGAAGCCCTTCATTCCGCCGAAGGTCACTGCTACCTGCAATCTGCTTATCCGTACTCCGATTGATTCTATATTTCATTTCGCATCTATAGTAGTTTACCACTATCTTGGTTTATCAGAGCATGTTGACGAAAGGATCTCCACCAAAGACAGTGAATATGGCTCCACCTGGTGGCCTATTTGGCTGGCAACAACACGGTGACGACAATTCAGAATCTCCAGATAAATGTTCACGACATGCCACTCGCAAAGACAGTCAATTTGAGAAACACAGCAATCAATATCATCCGCCGCAAGGGTACGGTTACTCTTCTTCACAGCAGCCATTTGCAGGTGCTTCGCAGTTTTATCAGCATTCTCCATTCAACATGACACACAGTTCGCAACCTACCAGCAGCGCAAGCCAATAATATCCAAGTTGTGTGCAACCGTGGCAAGGATATGACCTGCAGCAAGGTGGTTATGGCGGGTCTCAAATGTTCACCCCTCCACAGTTCCCAGGACCAGGGCCGTCATCTCGAGGTGCACTGAAAGTGCCTCCAGAACCGCCTGGCAATCATCCAGTCATTCAGCCAACATCCTCCAGCTGGACGCCTCCACCTCAACCTCCTTCCAGTGCACCTGGGAGACACCCCATAGGCCTCCCGACGAAATGATTCCAGCTGCCAGCGGAACCGCGGAAAACAGATGTCCCAGGGATTGCGGAATTGCCCCCATTGCCGGAGATGTCCTATGACGAATATGATGCAGCTGATGAGAGTGTCAATTTGTCGGACTTCGGCTGTGCAGAAGGCAAACCCCCAATTAGCCTGCAGCAAATGGAGTTCTCCTTGAAGCAATTTGCCAAAAGGATGGGACAGCCCAACTTTAGCGCATTCAACAAGTGGAAGAAAGTATGGGTGGCGGGTTTTCTCGAGAAGAAGCATCGGTCCAGAATCCTGGTGCCGAACCGATTGAAACAAGTTCGAGATGGACCCTTGCACTGAGAGACGGCGGTCGCACATTCTTAGACAACATTTGAGACCTGGCTGCCATTGGTTAATTTCGATAATGCTGAATGGATTCGCCAGCAGTGGGTGGAGATGGGTTTGAAGAAATGTGCAAGCAAAATTTGAGAGGCGAGGAAAAAGGGAAGGTGAGGCAACAAGCAACCGGCGATGGATTTGGGAGAGTGCGGGGGCACAAAGGCAAGAAGTAACCTCCGAGAATTGCCAAATACAATGTTCACGGTTATGATTCACTGGGTGTCAAATGGCAAGGACATGGTTCTAGCCCCAAAACAACTCCAAGCCTCGTATACAGATGTGAGGTGCTGGGAGGAGTTGGTTGATTTCATCGACAAAAACGGCGGCCAGAAGGAGTCATACATTCTCACATCAATGTTCAAGTGCACCTTGGAGCAGGACGAATTGGAAGAAGAGTATATGGGAATATACAAACATGGGCAAATAATCAATAACCCCATATATGGCCAGATTTCGTACAACAGTTGCCTTTCAAATACTTTCAAGTTCAAAATTGGACATAATGTGAAGATATTTGTGGTAGAAATGATGAGAGCGACAGGGAAGGAGATTGCCGAGCACGTAATTAGGCCGACAAAGGTGATCCCGCTAGCCGTGTTAAGGCTAGACGTGAGCAACTGCTAATCATTATACATAGACTTTGGAAGGTTCTGAAGAGGGTGGAAGAGAGGGAGGACAGGATGGAGAGGAGGATGGTGGGCAAGAGAATGATACTTGTATTAATGTAAGTTCTGATTGAAAGAATAGAATTGGTTATATTCCATCCACATGTATTTGTTCAAATGGTTGCTTCTCTGTGAAATACCTAACATTGAGATGAATTTCAGACGTGCTGGAATATGAGCTTATCTGCCCAGCATATATCCGAGCAACTAAAAGAGATCATTGATGTCGAAAAGAACATGCACAAAAGTGCAACGAAGGTTCAGGAGCAAGTGCAGAATGGTGAGGAGGTCCTCGCTCCAGAAAATACAAGCTCCGTGCAGAATACGGTTCTCAATACAATCAACATTGAATTTGAACACGAGTATCTTGATGAAGCAGTCAGGCTGCCGACTGTGCGTCCTATTCGCCAATTACCAGATGACCGTGTTCCAGGCCGCAAGTATTCAACTCCAGGCCTACCCGGAACTAAGTTTTTCGCGCACCAGGTTTGGGCCATCTGGTTTATCATGAGGAGATGGGTTTGGGATGCTGATATGCCAGGAGCACTGTTGGCAGATGAAATGGGTCTTGGAAAGACTTTCACCTCGGTTGCAGCGGCAATGCTTTGCAAATAGGTGACTAAGAAAGTTGTAATGGGGTTACCACTGTCCATTATATGGGGAAATACCCTTGAAGAGTGGGTGATTTTGACGCACGACGACTTTCCCGGTATTGTTGATGAAGAATGGGGGTTGTATCCATTCCAGAGATTGAACTCTGTGTCCTGCAGCCTGTTTGAGATCCAGTCAACACCACCCAACGGGCATCCATCACTGATCTCAGCCCTTGAACCAATCCTGATAATAACAATGCCCGGAGTGGCTGAGACCTTCAAAAGTGTTATCGACGAGATGACACATGGAACCAATTTCAAACTCGTCAACTCATTGCACGCCGAAAATGTGAATCTGACCCACGAGGATCTGAAAACCAGTATTTACGAGCCAGAAAACCCATGGAATATCCACCTTGTGTCGTATGATACCTTAGCATCCAGAGCAAAACCATCAAGTAACGGCCAACTCTCCTACTGTGCATGGAGTTTTGAGATTTTTGATGTGTCCGATCGGTATAAGACTAAAAACAGTGTGGGCTGGCTAATTGTTATGAATGCAAAAATTGGATTCAAACTTCAGGTCACAGCTACACTGGGATTCCATTCACTCTATGACTGGTGTTTTCAGACGATGTGGCTGTTTTCAGGTGCGCCTGAAGATCCAGAGGATGATACTGAGATGGAAAAGAATGGTGCTAAGGCATTTCATTCCACTGTGAAGAGTTTGATGCAACCTATCTGGAATAAAGACGAAAAAGCTCAACAGGATGCGGCGCACTGGATGATGCAGATTGCAGTGCTATGGACGATCAGGCAGTGGTCAGAATCGAAACTCGCCAATGCAAAACAAATTGTCCGGATACCAAAGCAGAATGCAAACCTCATTGATCTCGAGTGGACTGAGGAAGAGCAAGCACATCTGAAGACCCTGGTGGAGAGGTACACTTCGCGGGGTGCTTCTGGAGCATGGAGGGTTCATAGATGGCGGCTAGCATGTTTCTCATTAGTATTGGGAGACACCGAGGATCACAACGATGTTTCTGGACAATGGCACAATGAATAGCCACTGGATACTTTGGCAGAATCTCCGATTTTCCAATGGCTGAAAGAGTCATTTTTGCCAATGCCTCTCAAGCAACCTGCAGAGTATCCCAAATCTGACCAAGAGAACGCATCAAGAGAGATACTTCTTCCAGAAGAGAGAAACGAAAATGCACCGCCCAGTACACCTCCTCCACAAAAGGCAGTGCTATTTTGTCCTCTTCCTGGCCAAATTCGTCATTTGAAGTGGTGGCTAACAAAGTTTTTTGCGGATAATGTGGATATATTCCACATGTATGCCGAAATGGACAATGATGAACGCACAGAATTGCAGCTCAAATTCCAGAATTCACAAAATTCCTCTATATTCATAACCACACCCAAAGTGGGCAGGACAGGCCTAAATCTTACAGCTGCAAATCATGCAGTAATAACTCAGAAATTTTGGGTATTGAATGAGCAGCGGCAGGCATTTCCACCAGTTGTCCGGCTAGGGCAAAACCGAGTACCACACACAGGGTTACTGAATACAGGTCCTGGTGGCTACAATAACCATGCAAGTGATCTCCACCAACACTCTGGAGTTGCGCAAATGAAAGTCCTGCATGGCTTGATGGGTCAACCGAACATCACAACGTTGATAATAAACCGGATTCTGGAGGCTCGTGAGAACCATTCAAAGGGGCTGACTGAGAATGGAGACACATTGCAGTCTGATGAACCATTATTCTTAGAGTGTTAGACGCTTCATCAAGGTATACCTCTTTAGACATTCAAGCAACATAATCTTCTTAACTGATACAAATAGTCAAAAAGGTCGTTTGTAAGAGACACTATACTGGAGAGATGAATCTTTCTCTCTTCAATGTTGAAGTGAATCAAAGTTCTGATATTGGAATTGTTGTATCTTGAATTAGAAATAGCTAGAGTGGGATTTCATTGGCGTTCTTGTTTATTATTAATGACCACATCAGATGAAGTAAATTGATACGCGACATAAGAAGTTCCTCCAGCTGATCTATTGCATGATAAATGGCATGAGTCGAATTGTGAGAATGATACAGCAAAGGGCTTCAATCAATCGTCAGTTGCGAATTTGAGGTGCACCAAAAGCGTGAAGCCACGTACGTATTTCGAATGAAAAAGCAAAATTCATCAACTTTCACATCCACCGGCGTCTCTTTCGCAAATGTCATATGATTCATTATGACAGATCGAGCACTGCATATCTTCTAATCACATTTAGCAATAAGACAGTCTAGGTGATATTCAAGTACTTATGTCTAAGTATAAAATATGGCTCGCCTATTTGTGGCAAAGCAGGAGCTTTTGCACCCATATGATCGAAGTTCAGGTGCACCGGAACTTCAACCATAGGCCAGCAAATGCTGCGGCTATGCCACAGATATCCTGACACAGGTACTAACTGTCGCTTAGACTGTCTTTATGCCAAATGGGATAGGCAAATATGCAGTGATCGATCGGTTGTAACGATATGTACCCAGTACTCTCCGGTGCACCGGAGAATCCAGGGCATTTCTTCATGACTGATCTAGCACTGCTTATTCGCCAATCTCATTTGTCAATTAAAACAGACTAGGTGATATTGAGTACCTGTGTCAGGATATTCATGGCATCGCCGCAGCATTTACCGGCCTATGATTGAAGTTCTGGTGCACCGGAGAATCCTGGGCATATCTTCGTGACAGATCCAGTACTGCATATTTGCCAATCCCATTTGGCAATCAAAACAGACTAGGCGATATTAAGTACTCGTATCAAAATATGAGACATGGGCTCACTTATTCGTGGCAAAGCCGCAGCTTTTGCTGGCATATCATTGAAGTTCTGGCACACCTCTGATACGCATCTCAGAGAGTCGGAAGCTGATACACGGCTCGGGTATTATTGGCTCAAATGCCGCTTTCGCTGCCAGGGTTTTCCTGGCCTATGATTAAACATCATTCACAACTGAGATCTTCAATCCTGTCCAGAATGAGCTTCTTGGATAAATATAAAGCCAACTTTGACAAGCTGCGAGTAATTATGGATGTTATCATTCCCGCCCAGGCACAGGTCAAGAGTGACAAATAAGCCACCGAAGCGCATGTACTTGCAGTATGTAGTGCACTGTGTATATTTTTGTTTGCTTCATTCTCATCATGTTTTCTTCGACTTTGAATTAGTGGACCCAGTGCACACAGATCTATCAAGACACTTCACCTTGAGGTGCAGGCAGCTCATCCCGCTCTGCGCCTGCTACGATATGAACCTGTGCTTGATCAGTAATTTGCAGGCCGTCGCTAACATGCCATGAACTGTCAGCTCCATGTCAACTGTCCGTTGGAGGAAGATTGCCACTGCGCAACTAAACCATAAATGCACAAGCCCGGCCAATTAGTAATCCCATTTAACTTGATATTGACTAAGTAGTATGTTTGCACCAATGCTTCCAAATCCTAAAATAGCTTCTACAAGTTCGGCTCTGTCAAAAGAGCTGTGGAAGCTTAATAGCGAGAATCTCAAAAGACTGATTCTGCTCAGCAACTCTGCAAGATGGCCGGCAACTCCCACTCACCCATGTACCGCACTTACTCAAAGAGGCCTAAGTTCTCAAATCTTTGAATCAAGACTTAACTGTATTCTGACTGAATGTATGTTTGGGCAGCCAAAACTCGTATCCGAAAATAGATTATGGGGACCATATTCCATCGAGAGAAGCTCCGAGAGAGAGAATCTTGAAAGCTCGAGATATGAGAAGACAGCTACGAAGAGTGCAATTAACTGTCAGAGTAAGGCGAGCCTACAATCCTCAGGCATTGAATCCAAGCATAACCATTTCAACTTCAGTGCACCTCAATTCCCCGGAACCACATGCATGCAACCATCATTCCTCTGCCCGCCGTGACATGATGTCTCACTATACATTCATACCGTTATAGAATATATCTTTTAACCCCAATATTTATTTTAAGTCAACATTGTAATTGTGAGATTCATAATGAATGTGTGATTTAACGGTGTGCAATTTAAAGGTGTGCAATGTAACGGTGTGCAATTTGACGGTGTGCAATTTAACTGTGTGCAATTTAATGGTGTGTGATTTACCGGTGTGCGATTTAACGGTGTACAATATACTAGATATTAGGTGCAAAATCAGAATGTAAGTGTGAATTTATGACCCATTTATTAGCAATCTTGGCATTGATAAGTGCTTGAATCAATAAGATTATCCCTGAATTATCCATCGTACATTACCATTCTTTCTCTACACCTGTATCTCTCCTTTGTATACCAAATTCTCTCCCTCTTGCATTAACTACTGCAACATTGTTGCGAAGGCTATTCTGCAGACACGGCCCAGATGAAGGCATGAAAGGGAAGTTATGCTTGGAATATTGCCTTATTGACCGCTAACTTACCTGCAGCATCCCAATTCAATAAAATATCGTGAAAATACATGTGTCCTTCCGGCAGATATACCACATATGGAGATTGATATTTCTCCTCGCTCGATAACAAATTCCAGTATAAACCATTGCAACTCAGCCATCACTCACAAGGTCCCAACCAAATCTATCGAGTTCTGCAGATTCTCGATACTGCACCAATTTCTATGCTATGTGGTCACCGCAAATTCTCGAACTTTAACGCATAACGCCTACGTTTAAAGGAGTCATATTCAGGGGCTCCTGTTTTCATTCAAGTTCTCAGTGCTCAATTTGTGGCCAGCACCAAGGGTTAGTCAATGTCACAAGGTATCTTCCAGTGCGTCTGGTTCTATTCTCTATGTGCGTTGGCTTTAGCCAACCTCCAATTCTTGCATCCGTACAGAGTGTTGTTCATAGAAGTTGCTAACATTCGGCATTAGGAATCCATGTATTCTGGCACACCTGACACTATCCAAAATCACAACACGGACTGCCGTCCTCGATATAAAATAAACCGTTGAAGTCATCTCTCCAGAACCCTTTCAAGGCATGCCTTAAATTGCATTCTCCTCAACTATGGAGAAATTCTTACACCATTTATCCCGTTATTGTATTGCACTTAATCCTATATTTCCTGCTTTTACACTCTCTCCCACATTCTCCAACTTTAGATCTTCGTTAAAGCAAATGGAACCTATGCCCAGCCAGGTGAGGAATCACTATTCACAGAAGAATCAAGAAGCACACCTAGAGAGAGTACTCGCTTTCAAGAAAGCAGCCAAACTTGATTGTCCATCAAAGGTTTGCCTTCCAATTATCTCCCTTCGTGCATCGTATTGCGGATGACTAATATCCTCGATTTCATTAATGAATCAGAATGATGAGACCGATCAGGAGCTCGGTGATGACGACCATGAGGACACCAGAGAGTCCACCTTGTCATCCAACATCGAACAAGACTATTTCGATCATCAACAGGAGGTCCTTCATCTAGGTCAGGCACACCGGGAGAAGTCATTACGCACTACAAGGGTTCCACCACCAAAGAAACGGAGCCATGTCGATACTGTCATTGCACGCCCACCGCTTCCAAATTCCCGAAATCTACCCGCGGCAATGGCACCTCCACTGCTCAAATGCCAAAAGTCATACCTCCTCAACAGATTATCCGAGTCTGACTGTACACCATCCGCCCGGGCACTGGTGCTTCCCAACAAGTCTAGTTCAGACCACAATATTCCACAACCCAAGGCCAGTAGTAATCAGAACGTTTCCCAACACCAAAAGGCTACTTTTGAGGCAGCGAAAAGGTTTATGCAGGCAATCGTATTCACAAAGACTCCTTGGCCAATATTATCCAATGACAAGTACTCGATGGTTGAAGAAGCTTCGAAACTAGCGATTGAAGCCCACAATCGTCAGTGGGCATTAGCAGGTACACCTGTTGCTACACCATCTGTATGTCAATTGCCCGGTGGTCCATCTCTCAAAATGGATCCGCAAACACGAGAAGCTGTAAGTCTTGAATTCTGTTTAATGCTCCTTTATCAGACTTACGGATATTGACTACACCCGAAAATATACATAGTTGAAACTGAACATTACTACCATTCGAGGACTGTTGGGAGATGGGGCACATCGAACTGTTGTACATAGTTACCGGTTGGATGTGGGCTCTGAGACTGAGCTTCGGATCAAGATTAAGGAGCTCCTGTTTGATGATGCTTATCTCTCCAAGGTCGTTGATGATAAGAAGTCATGGTTCACGCGAAAGGAAGTGCTTGATTTCATTTACCACCAATTTCTCTTCACCACCAATAGCTTGGGGCACCAGCCAACAACATCACAGTATTTCCAACCTCTTGCTCCTCAGACTTTAGTGCTGGCAGCTGCAGCTATTCATTGTGCACTGACTGAATACCCCAGTGGAAAGAAGGCCATGGTTATGTTTTCTCAAGATGAATCTCGAGGTACATTTGGCCTATCCCCTGTGATCAATTTTACTCTAGTAGCTACTGCACAATCAATTACACATCAGCGGCCGCATCACACCCCCACCCCCCCCTCTGTGGTACAACTCCACTAGAATAGGCGCTCCTCAATCCTTGTCGGAGCTCCTCAGCCTAGATTGAACCTCTTCTATTTCATTCCGCAATCAAGTCCTCCTCTCAGCGCTCCTCTATCCCATTCCGCACTCTGGACCCCCCGATCTGCGCTCCTCGGCCCAGGATGGGAGCTCTTCCATTCCCACCGGCACTCCTATAATGCATTCCACACTCCTTACCCCACCCCTTTTCGGCTCTCCTCCTGTGGGATAAGAACTCCTCAATCCCATCGGTGCTCCGCTGCCTGGATTGGCTCTCCTCTATTTCATTCCGCACTCCTGAACCCACCCTCTTTTGGCGCTGCTCAATTTCATTCTGCACTCCTGGACCCTCCTCTTTCGGCGCTGCTCAATTTCATTCTGCTCTCCTCAACCCCTCCTCTTTTGGCGCTCCTCAGCTTAAACTTGACACTCTTCTTTTTCTTTCCACACTTCTCCACCACCTTTTGTGGTACTCCTCTTTTCCATACAACACTCCCCATCTGGCGCTCCTATTTTCCCCTGGTAGTTGTTCCCATTTTGCATCCGAATGTATCATATTGCCTCTCATACCCCCATTTAGGTTCGCAGCTAGCTAACATCTCATTACACCTGTGTTAGATATCACAAATCGAGCCAAACAACATTGGAATTCGATCTCATCCACTCGCCAGGAACCAATAATCAGCAAATACAAGGAGCGCCTCCAGTGTTAGGGGTTCTCCTCTGATAGTGATAAGGGTACTTACGATGGTCTGAGGAAGCACATACCATGCCAAGACATCTATGCAATCCCGTGGTGTGGCCTTTAGCGGGGTCACATCAGTCACGAGAAGATCTCAAAAGTCGGCCAGTGGCAAGGAAGGCCAGGTCCGTGAGAGACTTCTTTCATTCTTGGATACTATGCGGGACATGCTTGTGGTCAAGCATGGCAGTTGATAGTCAGTGCGAGTGAGTGGGCTCTTCACTGCCTGACCATAACGGCAGGATAACCAGTGCGGCACACCTCGGTATGCGAGAACTGTCTCTACCTAAGCATGACGTAACTGAGGGATTTATGACATTGGCCTAGCCAGAAGCAAGCACTGTGCATTGATTTGCATGAGTCTGGATTGCAACGTATGATACGTGTCATAATCTACGTTATCACAGCACAGACTGGTATCTGATTAAGCCTGAGATTAACTACCGAATAAACTCAAAGATAGCGAGATGTCATAGTTAAAGTTATGGTCTGATTTATGAACTAAATGATACGTGTCCTTTGTGGGGATGCGCGAGCACATCCGTTAGGCGCCAACAAATAAGTCGCAAGGATATCTACCGGGCATCGCCAATAAGTCCCACAGATAAGTGGCTATCATTGAGGGATTAAATCATAGCAACGTGTCAAGGACTTTGGGCCTAAGGTAGTAGGGCACAAGCTATAAAGAGATCATGGTGGTAGGGCAATGGGAGGGACAAGCTCGAACAGCTAGAGAGAAAACGAGACCTACCAGCGGAGAAATATCCTTATTTATTATTGCGTTTTTATGATACCTATACCTATTATCTTTATACCTAGAATCTATTAGCTTTGTGTAGCGGCAGCCCCGCACCTTTACGGAAATCTAATTCCGCGAATGACAATTACCTTCGAGAACGATAACGACGTTATTGTCTACGGGCTTGAAAAGATTATCTCTTACGCCAGAGAGAATCAGTATATTTTTCTGGCGCAAAGTGTTTGGTGGATAGCCTCAGTTATAGGGCTACAACAGGGATTGATAATCCATATCGATAATCTCAAAAATAGGGAAACCGTTATATCGGATACAGCTTCAAAAGCTATTTCAGTTGCTCGTATAGATTGCAATCAGAAGGACGAGGGAAAAGTACATCCCGATAGGATCGGCCAGATTGATTACGAGCAGGAGATATCGGATACGCCTAGAGACCTTGCGGAAAATCAACGTCTCAATAATATACTCGATAACGCAGAACAGTTTCTGGCTAGTTCGGGAAGAGCTCGAAATCAGTGGCAGCTAAATCAGGAAGACCCCTTGCCACAAACTAAGAAGCAGTTGTGTAAGAATCGAAGGACCAAGCAAAAGAATTGAAAGGTCAAGCGACGTCAAAAAGCCAGGAATAAAGCCGATAGCGACCGACAGCAAAGGTTACAGGCATTACGTGCTGAGGTTGTACGGATTGTTAGCGAGGAATAGGATCTACGGCCGTACGCACTAAAGTACATATACAAGTCAACAAGTATATTGTTAGAAGTGTTGTTACCCCCGTAACATCCAGCTTCTTTGCGCCATTGATGAATTGTCTGTTCCTGCTTTGGTTGGCCCTGATGAGATGGAAGATAGAGTGGATGACATCGACACTATGTTTGATTGATATTTTTCAATCACTTAGTTGGGTTATTGTTTTGGTGTACGTTGGTTTATGTTTGAATCTCTCGCCGTTTTCTTTCATTTCCTTAATGTAGCAAGGCACAAACTACAATGTTGAAGAAGATGATGGCTAGTATGATTCAGAAGTGATAATGAACAATAATCCATGCATCATATTCGCTGTTGAGGGAAGTCGATTGCTCATGTACATCCAAAGAGTCTCGGAAAATGCCTGTAGTCCTCCGAATGAATATCCATAAGAACCCAGCCATCTCTAAGAGTTTGTTTGTGATTCCCGTGTTGCTTCGGCGACACTCCCAAGTGCACCCAAAGTTCTCTCCGGCGCTCTGACGTGCTCCCAAACTTATCACATTCGCTCCCATCGTACGCCTGTATCAGTCATCAGAGACCCCAGTTACTCCTGTACCTGTCATCAGAGATCCCACTTACTCTGAAGGCCTGCCGGAATACCCTCCTTGGGTCTGATACTCTCCTGAAATTGACGCTTCTAAGTTTACACTCCACATCCTCTCAGATACTCCTGGAGTCTTCCAGAGACTAAAATACATTTTGCTGATGTAAAGAGAAATACTCGAGAATAATAACGTGCTAATCGACGTTTAGTCAGCGCTCAAAGTGGGGGATACACTAGTTCCTTTGATCTTCACGTCCGACAGAACACATCTCTCGAATATTGCTGGTGACAAGAAAGTGTGGCCTGTATATATGACAATTGGCAATCTGTCTTCGAAGATCTGCCAGATACCCTCAACGCACGGCGTCGTAATGGTCGCTCTGCTACCAATTCCAATCAAAAACCGCACTATTTATCAGAAGCAGCTGGATGAGCAGCGGCAAAAAAACTGAGAGGTGCTGAACAAAGTACTCCGGCGGGTACTCCAGCCACTCACCTTGAAACAAAATCCCAGCGCCGAAATCAGGTATTACAACGTTCTCTATGCAGATGGCAACTTCAGGCATTGCAAACCGGTTTCAGCAACATGGCTTGCAGATTGCCCAGAGTATATCAACCTACATCATCTCGAGCAGCATGTCTGTTTTTGGTGCAAGTGTCCAAAGAATACACTTGGAGATTATGTGCATCCTTACAAGTAACACCCCGGCTGGATTACAACCTATATAGAATGCTCAGCGATGCCAACACCAAGGCAGCCAATGCGGAACTCTCATCGCACCACGTTCAGTGACGATTCAACCTATTTCGACATATTCCCTGTATTGCGAGCGACCTCGCTAAGCCCCACCTCCTCCATACAATGCAGATCGCCATGCTTGACCACCTCCAGAAGTGGATTTTCCACTTTATGAAGCCGCATGAACGGCTCGACAAGTACAATGCAATCTGGTTATCTGTCTCTGCTTCCCATGACCTCACACCAAAAAATAAGTCATATGAGGAAGTCTCTCAATGGAATGGGAAGAAGTTGAAGGAAATGAGCCAGAACCTGCTTGGAGTTGTTACCCAGTCTCTATGAGGCGGAAGCCCCGCTCAGCGTCCCATATTGAATCGCGCAATTGAGTCCACGTGGGCATTATTAGATTTCTATATGTATGCTCGATATAAATCTCACGATGATGCATCATTGAGCGATATGGAGAATGACTTGCATCATTTCCACACCGTCAAAGATGTTTTCTTACTCAGGCGAGCCAGCATAAAGGCGAAGGCCAAAGCCAATGCCCTGAGAATGGAACTCATGAAGAAGCGAATGGTAGACGAGAAAACAAATGCTGAAACTTGGATGCCGTCCAAGAAGCGGTGCGTAATGAATGCCTGGCGGGATTATATCAGCCACGAGATAGATATTTCCATGAAGTTAGATGCCGCCTTCAACATTCCGAAGATTCACTTGATGTCTCATTGGGCCAAACAGATTCGTCGATACGGAGCCTTGCAACATTATTCTGCCAAGAGACATGAACAAGCACATAAAACAAACTTCAAGGATGGTTGGAACGCCTCCAATCACAATCTCAACTACCTGCCACAAGTCATCACCTTCAGCATCGCATTCTCTGCTTTGAAATCAGAGAGCTCAATCTCCAAGCCCTCGCTCAGTGTTGCGAGAACAGCACTGCAGCCAGCAAAGTCTTCCCTTCCGGTGCTGATCTGGCTGCCACCCTGAGGTCTGAGTCATATGCGAAGCCCGAATTTGTGGGACCCCAACACCACCGTGATGGAAAGCATCCTGACGCTATGATTAAAGACTTCAGAGCATTACTCGAAAATACGCAAGCCACAACGCACCGCACGGCAATATACAGCAGCACACCGGAGTTTATAAAGCTTAAGAGTCGTAACAAGACCTATATATTGGATGACCAACTGCACACAATGGGGCTCTGTGTTTACCATGGTATTAAGGTTCAAGTTGAGGGTTTAGAAGGTGATCGCATATCTCAGATGTGTCGATACATAGGAAGCCAGAGCTGGTGCTGAGGGGATCGACGGAATGACTGGGTGTGGGAAAGCAACACCCGGGGAGGTGTTATGGCGTACTGAATGGGCATCTCGGGTGGCAACCTCAACGACTATTCAAAATCAAGCTCCAAAATGAGGATGGAGCTTTTGTTGAGTACTGGTTATCCCTGGTGCTCACCACAATACCTCAAAACTCAGGTAACTTGGATCCCGTCACGAAATTTGTACAAGTGAGAACAACACCGGTGGCTGTTAATTTGCAAGTTTTCAGTGGGGGAAGCATCGTCAGCTATGCGCACGTAATTCCAGAGATCGCTACCAGAAGTAAGACAGCAGACGGACAGAAAGAGCGATGGATTGTCAATAGCCACATAGATCTGGTGACTTGGAATGATGTGTATAATTAGTAAAGAGAGAATTGCATTTTGCACGCAGGTAGAAGGAATGCAAGGAGAGATTTTCACAATTTCACCCATCGCATTCCAATCCCGATGCAAGCACGTACCCAATGAACCCATTCCGATATAAGGTCACAGTTGCCCACAAAAGCCAGAGTGTGTGTTTAAAACAAGAGACCGACAGAGCGAGAAGAAACGGTGAAACAGCGATCAGAGGGCGATATGCAACACAACCTGTGGTATTGAGGCCAGGCGCGGAGTAATCCACCACCGGGGTGTCTGTGACAGCTCTAACAGAGTGCGTCAACTCTGACGGAGCCATTCCGCCTGGACAGAAATATCTTTTGCTGCTGTGTGTCGTATGATACCTTAACATCCAGAGCGAAACCATCAAGCAATGGCCAACTCTCACACTCTTCATGGAGTTTTGGGATATTTGATAAGTCTCATCGGTACAAGACGAAAAATAGTATGGGCTGGCGAATTGCGATGAATGCGAGATTTGGATTCACACTGCAAGTCACTGCAATGCCGGGTTTCCATTCACTCTATGACTGGTGTATTCAGACGATGTGGCTGTTTTCAGGTGTGCCTGAAGATTCAGAGGATGATACTATGATGGAAAAGCATGGCGCTGAGGCACTGTATTCTGCTGTGAAGTGTTGGATGCATGCTATCCGGACTGAAGACGAACAGGCTCAACAGAATGCGGCACCCCAGATGATCCAATTTGCAAAGCCCTGGACGATCAGGAGGTGGTCAGGATCAAAACTTGCGAATGGAAAACCACTTGTTCGGATACCAAAGGAGAACGCACACCTGTTTAATCTCGAATGGACTGAAGAAGAGCAAGCAAAACTGATGACTCTTGTGGAGAGATACACTTCACGGGGTGCTTCAGGAGCATGGAGGGTTCATAGATGGCGGCTGGCATGCTTCTGATTGGTATTGGGAGACACCAATGATCGGAATGACATTTCTGGACAATGGTACAATGAATGGCCACTCGACACTTGGGTGGATTCTCCAATTTTCCGATGGCTGAGAGACACATTTCTGCCAATTCTTGTCAAGGAACCTGCGGAGTATCCCGAGCCTGAAAAAGATGAAGCATCAAATGAGGCGCTCCTGCACGTGCCTGAACGTAACAAATGTGCCTTGCCTCGTGAACCTCCTCCTCAATAGGTGGTGCTATTTTGTCCGCTGCCAGGCCAATTTCATCATTCGAAGTGGTGGCTCTCAAAGTTTTTTGCAGATCATTTGGATGTTTTCAACATGTATACGGAAATGGATAGCGTTACCAACGGTTCCGGGTTACCCGGCTGTGGTCCAGGTTGGAACTGGTCTGGACGCCCCAGTTCAGTTCGAGACCCGTCCAAAGACCCGAGCCGCTGTGTCTTGGCGGGTTGTTATCCGGACCGGACATAAACCCGCGGTTTTGCGGCCAGGTTGGAACTGGACCGGACATAAACCCGCGGTTTTGCGGCCAGGTTGGAACCGGACCGGGGTTCCAACTTTGCAGTTCCCACAACTTTGGCTGCAATTGATTATTTGAGTTATAATCGTATCGTGACATGATCAGTATGTAGATTGTGCAGTTCTAACCGCTCTTTCACCTCCAGCTTTCAGATTGGGGATCCGACTGATATTTGGTGAGTGGTTGCGAAATCAGGGCAAATTGTAAGCGAAATTAGCGGGTTTTTGATAGCGACTCAACGAATATTGGTCGGATCACAAATCTGAAATCAGGAAGTGAAAGAGCGACTAGAACTGCACCATCTACATACTGATCATGTCACAATACAATTAGACCTCAAATACTTAATTCGAGCCAAAGTTGTGACATTCAAATGCTGGGTGTAAAGGCATACGCCCGTGTATGGCCTCATAGGAAGGTATTTCAGTAGATACGGTTGCAGACGTGGATGTCAATATTGTAGAGTAGTATAAAGGTAAGATTATCGCTAAAGGTCTAAGGCTCATGGCGAGCCGACTATATAAAGCGGGTGTTACCCGGTCCTGGACACGTCACATGCCGCCGTGCCATTACATTATCCCCCTCTTTAGGTGCAGACCCCCTGGGCTGCATAAACCCGTACAAGTGTAAAAATGAATGGAAACAATCAAATAACCGTTCAACGTACGCAAACGTACGAACCCATAAGTCCCACAACCGATCAGTACCATATCGTAGCCATTTGGCGGATCCGGCGCACGGGGAAACTCCACCTCCACTTGACTTGTCTCCGGAGGTGGTAAAAACCCGTGCCGACGCCATTTGTACTAGGCCGAGATTCAAAGAAGTAATCAAGTAAACAGAAGAGAAGAGAAAGAAGGAACATCCAAAGTGACACCGTCCTCCATATCTCCACTTCCGGAATGTCCGGCATCCGACCACCCAATCTCGCACTCGTAACTTGTACCAAGTGTCGGTCATTGTCGGAATTAGACACAGTAATCTCGGTGAAATCCCCAATCATTGTATGAGTCTCGTCTTGACTCGGCGGCATCGATGGTGGCTTCCGCTCACTGCTCATCATCATCATCGCCATTGCATCGGTATATCTAACTTGTAAGCATTCCAGTAACCGGTCATACTCACCATACTTTCAAATGCGCTATCACTCGAGCTCTCCCAATTCCTCGTGAACAAATCCGCAGGCCCTGCCCATCAGTGATCATTATTACCCATCAGTGATCATTGTTGCCCATCAGTGATCATTGTTGCCGCTTTGGAAGCTTCTGCTCTCAGTATCATAGCCGTCGGTGATGGTCAATCATATATGACCTCGTATCTATCTCGTAAGCTTCTCATCAAATGGTCATTCATACTATGTATATTCAAGCGTATTTGCGCTCTCCCGACCCTCGTGCATAGCTCTGTAGGCCAGCCTCGATATCTGACATCCTCTCTTGCAGCCGGTGGCTCTCACACGGTGCCCATCAGTAGTTATATTCATCCTCCTTCAGCATCGGCCAAGCACGCTTATAGGCCTCCAGTATGGTCGTTCGGCGTTCATTTCGGTAAGCCGTTTGGTAAACATCCCAGTCGGTGCCTTCGGTAGAGGGCTCCCGGTAATCCTCTTATTCAATCCCAATTTGGAGTCCTTCGACCGTGATCTTGGTCGCTGCGAAATCTCAGCGATCATCTCTTCCTTGTTGTCTCAACTGTCTCTCATGATGCCATTCGGTGACTGTCTCTCGCGAGACCGTTCTGTGACTATCTGGTACGTTCAGAGATCATTATCGGTCTCGTTCGGAACTGCTTCGGTAGACATAAATGCACTCGTTCGGCATAGATCAAGCTCACTTGATCTTCTCATCATCTTTCCGGTGCTCGTATAGTCGCACTGATCATCCTCCAAGTCGGTGCACTTGTAGGTACACTTGACATCCGCCCTGTGCTCGGTGCACTTATCATCTCCAATTGCTCGCCGGCTTTCCTCCGGGTATGCTTTCCGCTCCATCTCCAGGTGTGCTCGCTGTCACTTGTCTGGGTATCCACATCGTCGTTTCCTGAGTTCACTTGTCGTTTCATCTGGTTGACTCTTCTCCACGTACGCTTGTTGGCTCTCCTGGTGATCACTTCCAAGGTACGTTCGTCGACTAATCTCCAGCTGCGATTCTCTGCCGGTAAGTGCGCTCCACGGTGCTTCCTCCCAGCACTTCCGGTATGGTGATTGCTTGCAGTAGGGGTTGTTTTTGATTCCGGTACGGTCATCCCCCTTTTGTACGTCGTAGCTCTGCAGACGACTAATCCATTAAGGCTTCTTCGGGTGCAAGATCGGTTGGTTAGGCTTGATTCTGAAGTTGATTACCAGTAGCAGCTGCGTATCTCGGGATTGTCGAGACTGAGTTGGGATCGCCGAGACTGAGTCGGGATCTCATTCGGGATTGTAACTTGGACATGCGGCTTTTTGATTTATCTGTAGGTGTGTTTGCCATCACTTCTCTGGGTGCACTTTTCGCCGTTGCTAGCCTTCTCTATTGGTGAATGCGTTTCACGGTGCTTCGTTCCTGCACTTCCGGTGCGGTAATTCGCGGTAGGGGTTGTTGCGATTCCGGCACTGTCATCCCCGTCTTTAAAGATCGTTGCTCCGCCAAAGATTAATCTCGTAAGGCTTGTGTGGTATCGGCATTGTAGCTGTAACTCGGGATCTGATTCGGGATTGTATTCGGCTTTGGAACTCGGGCATGTAGGTGCATGATTCGGTATCTCTGAATAGTGCTCTGAGTAGTGCTCTGAATAGTGGTCGGTATTGTACTCCCTGGAACCAGACCGCCGGCAGTACATCGTGTATCTGCGTATTTCGTATAACCTCAATATCATCATGAAAGGGAAGGAGATTGATTGTCATCCGTCTCCAGTGATCCATCTCCTGTTATCCACCACGGTCATCCATCCATATCCGGTCGCGATCCATATCATGCCGCGATCCATCTCCGGACGGGATCCATCTCTTGTCATCCATCTCCGGCCGCAATCCTTCTCCGGCCGCGATCCATCTCCGGCTGCGATCCATCCGGTTGCGATTCATCTGGCTTCAGCCAGTCGTTTCCACCCTGTGCGTAATTGGGCTCGTATGGGTCGCATTCCGTGACTGCTCCTGTAGCTCTGTAAGTCCTCTAAAGGTCATCGTTACTGACCTCCATAATGTCTGTCTTCCATTGACTCTTCATCGCAGTCCCATAATCCGGTGACATATCGTCCATCATAAGAAAATACCCACTCATCGATCCGTCCATATGGCATGGGATCTTTAAGTCCAAATCCATGATCCGGCCTCGTGAGCACGTGATCTTAATCCACGCAATTGCGTGAATATCGCTCCACCCAACTCCGAGAAGTTGTAAACCCGCCCATATGGCAAATTGTAGCCGGGCTCCAATCAATTTCATAGTCAATTGACCGATGCGGCGGGAGTGTCTCCTCGTTGGCTTTGCTGAAAACTTCCATGAAATCTCCATATATCGCTGGATATGTCCTCCATCGTCTGTAGGCACCATCTTTGTCGTGGTACCGGCTCCATCTGCAAACGTTAGTTCTCAATTCATAATAGATATGGAGCGGTAGAGGAATATCCAGGAGCCCAGATTTAAAACGGTTCGCCACAATAGGGCCAAGCCCCGCCGTCCGGTACTCCCTTCGTGTCTCGGCGTGCCGGTAGCAGTCATTCAAGGTTCCCTCCTGGACGCTCTTCTGCCGCAACTACCGCCGCTGCTCCCTGCTCGCCCGTCCAGCACCTGGGGCCTATCTCACTCACCATCAGTGATGCCTTCCAGGGTCGCTCCCAGCAGCCCTATACGAACTCCCACTCTTAGGAAGAACGTCCAAACGACCTCCTCACTGGCCAGTTGATCGTCAAAGGCATTGGTTCCAAGTATTGAAATATCCGGAACACCGCCGCCTCCTTCGGAACACGCCTCCTCCCTAGCCGTGATCCAGGTACATTCCCGGGGCATACCTGATGGCCTGCCCGGTCCACTGCCACCACTTCCGCTCACCCTGGGGTTGCAGAGCCAAAAGTCGAATGCTTTGCAAGTCGACACTAATTCTCCAGCTCACACAGTGCGTCCACCGCGGCTGCCACCAATTTGTACGAATAAGCTCGCTCAGCGAATCACATACTTGTCACACCCAATTGGGACTGTCTGACAACCAGTAACGTCCATTCCCACGTGGGGATACGACACATCAATTGAACCTCCGCGCGCTTTAAATACATGTGGAATCCGCTGGTCTCCTGAGAGTGCCCAGACGGTCCATCCGGTAGCCCCGTGGATCCTGAGAATCCCGGCTACAAATGAACATCATTTCCACTGCAATCCTAAAAACCCTCTTCATATGCCATCGTATGGGCACATATCCGTATTCGCTCGTTGGCGATCGGCTTTCGTTGACTTGTTTGACGAAATAGAATAGAGTTGGGGTAGATGGCTCTCTCTCCTCACAACGATCCGATTCGGTCGTCCGATCAGGTGATAATTGCCAGTGGTAATCGCGAATTGTATCTGGTAGCCACTTTAGAACATTCGAGGGTTATTGTACTTCCCATTCAGAGCTGCCACACAATCTGCGATCGCTGCTCCACTATCTTGAACTCTGCCTGTCGAAAGACCAATGATACCGGTAATCATATCGGTAATCATAGTTTATTCAGTAACTCGCTGACCGCATGTCGCCTTGTAAGACTTCCGTAGCTGCTGCGGTAAGCTCCTAACATCATCCGTAACGTAGATAACTCCATTGAGTCTTGTAGAAGGTAATCGCGATTGGATCTGCCATCGGTGGCATTGCTAGCTGTGAATTGTGCGTATCGTGTAAATCCTCCCTGATCCTCCGTAGGTGCACTTCGTTCGAGGTATGTGCCCGTTTAGGCTCTTCACAGCTTCCGTAACGTAGATGACTCCATCGAGTCGTGTAGAAGGTAATCGCGATTTCAAATGCCGTCGGAGATGTGGATCGACGTGAATCGCGCGTAATTCGTAAACCGCCTCTGTAATCGTCAATTGACTCAATTGGAAGGTAACTTATCGAATATCATTGATGCCGCGATTGATAGCCTTCGAGTTCTCGTATGATGAATTCGTTGCAATTGACTTCGACAGACTTGGTCGCTGACGTGTCTCCTGGCTGGTTGGCCTCTGGAATCAACTAGCAATTGTCTAAGATCGTCTTTGCTACCGTTAACCTCAATTCGATAGACTTATGAAGGCACTTCGCTTCTGCAATCAGTGCTCCCAAATCTGTATGATATCTCGTATGTAGATTGCGTGTCGTGACGCGTCGGAAAGGGGTAATTCATGAAATCCCGTATGCGAAACGTATCTGAAAGTGTAAGAGCGATAATAGTGTAAAGGCATACGCCCGTGTATGGCCTCATAGGAAGGTATTTCAGTAGATACGGTTGCAGACGTGGATGTCAATATTGTAGAGTAGTATAAAGGTAAGATTATCGCTAAAGGTCTAAGGCTCGTGGCGAGCCGACTATATAAAGTGGGTGTTACCCGGTCCTGGACACGTCACGTGCCGCCGTGCCATTACACTGGGATTCTGGTGGTGAAACCGGCCCAATTGCAATGGTCCGGGTTTTCGTGTGGTAAAGTCCATTTCAGCAGTGCGGTTCCAGTTCCCACCCTAACTCGGAACCCTTCTAGCACGTTGGAATGGTTGCTAACACTAGAAATGGGCAACGATGAGCACACAGAAATGCAACTCAAATTCCAAGATTCGGCAAATCCCTCTGAGTTTGTAACTACACCCAAAGTGGGTGGGACAGGCCTAAATCTCACAGCAGCAAACCATGCAGTAATAACTCAGAATTTCTGGGTATTGAATGAGCAGTACCAGGCATTTGCACGGGTTGTCCAACAGGGGCAAAACAGAGTTCCACACACCTGGCTATTGAACACTGGACCAAGTGGTTATGATAACAGAGCGAGTGATCTCCACCAGCTCTCTGGAGTGGCAATAATGAGGGTCCTGCATGGCCTGATGAGCTGACAGAACATCACGACTTCGACGATATACCGGATCCAGGAGTGTCGCGAAGACCATACGAACCAGCTTATAGAGCAAGGGGATGTCGTGCAATCAGATGGTGAGGATTAACAATAATTATCTGGGTAGTGTAATCAAGGTACGCCTCTTTAAACATTCTACCAACACAATCTTACCAACTGATGCAAAATAGGCAAATGGTATGGAGAATAAGGCACTCGTGGGGAGTATTGGTTAGAGCTTGGATTACATTTGGTGTTAGTTGATTATAGTGATGAATATGAGATGAAGTCAATGATCAACAGATATCTGGTAAATGGTAACATAGTCTCATTTGGATGCTCCAATAAGTGATGAAAAGCAGGTGCGCCAGTTTAACGGTCAACTAGGTCAAATTCTGTAGTGCCGTACATTTCTCTTTGGGTCAATTTGACGAAGCTGCAGTCACATATCATCTTCATAGTATATTGTCCATGCAAAATTGTGATACCGAATTCTGCGAACGGGATTCCAGTTATCAGGTGCGACTGAACCTACAAGAGTGATTCAAATTATTTGTTTCTTGTGGATTGCAGATGCACCAGACCTTATCGCTATCAACATTTCGACTCTCCTGAGACAGATCCATCACAGTATGTCTCAAATCATCCAGGGATAGAAAGACTGTCTAAGCGAGATCGAGTTAATTTATCGTATCGAAAGACACGGCTCACGTATTCCAGGCTTACCCGAAGAATACCGCCGAGTATTTCCTCGCTCAGTAATGAAATTCATGCACTCCTCAGATTGACTCTCTTGTCAAGTGTGATGGTGTCAGATTTGACACCCCACGCATATTCTATTCAACAGCTAATTTCAACATGCAGGCACTCATTATTCACATATGATCCCACTCCAGGCATGCCTCTGAACTGTAAATACCCACTTTGCATTACCTTTGAATCTGTGGCTGCCAGCACACAGAGTTTCATCTGTCAGAGACTGAACTTTTATGTGCAGGCGCGGCTCATCCCGCTCGAACCCAGCTTAATATCTGAATCTATGCTTGATCGGTATATGAAGGCCGCCGCTTAAATGCCATAACTGTCATGCTCCATGTCAACCTATCCTTTGGAGGAAGGTGTCCACCACATGCTTACCATAGGTGCACTGCCCTGGCTGATACGTAACCACACTTGACTGAATTTTGACTAAGAAGTGTATTCAGACCTTACATTTCCAAGATCCTACAATAGTTTCTGTCGTCTGGGCTCCATAATCGAGCTGCAGCTTGAGACAGTAAACCTCAAAAGACAGCTTTTGCACAGCGATTCTGCAGATGACGGGCAACTCCCGCTCACTTGTATACCACACTTCCTCGAATACTCTTGAATTCACACCGCTTCTAATGCAGACTTAACTACATTTTGACTAACTTGTATGTTTGGGCCGCCAAAACCCCGTATCTTAAAATAGATTGTATGAACCAATTTCCATCAAGAAAAGTCAAAGAGATATACTCTGAATGCCAGTCTCTACTCAGCGGCTCGATTGGTGACCGGCAAGCTCCCACCTGCCGAGTATCTTGTGAGCCTGTAGTTTGTGGCAAATCATAACCAGATGATATCTGATTTCCGCCAACGTCCAATCCCAAGTGTGCATGAAGAACAAATCGTAATGAAAGCTGAAGTAAAGATAAGGCAGTTTGTGAGAGTACAAGTAACTGTCAAAGTAAGGCAAGCCTGCAATCGCAGCCATTAGATTGTATCCTGCATGCCAATTCAATGCTAGCTGCACCTCAATTGGCTGGAACTGCATGCTGGTATTTGTCTTTCTGCTGTCAGATGAAGCCTCATGATGCATTCATATTGTTCTTATGCACTGCTTTGAATGCCAATATTTATGTTAAGTCAACATTGTAGCATTGAGACTCATAATATTTGTGATTAAATGATGCGGTGTTTACATGATAGTATGCCCAACATCTTAATGTGAGTGACTATTTATAATCTATTTGCTAGCAATCTTGGTATTGATAAGAACTGGAATCGATTAGATTACCCCTGAGTCTTCATTGTAACTTTACTATTCATTCTCTATGTTGAATCTCTCCTTTGAAAACCCACATTCTCCATCCTCTCTTACACTGACTGCATACATATTGTGACTTCAGCAGACTAGGACCACTGATAGTGAAGTTCTGCACCCGATATTGCCTAAACGACCGCTAACTTTGCTGCAGAATCCTAAAACAACAGAATATCATCAAAATAGGGTGTCAATCCGACTGGTATACCACATTCGGAGATTCATATTTATCCACTATCAGCAACAAACTCAGTTTGAACCCATGCAACTTGAACTGTTGCCACTCACGAAGGTCCCAACTCTATCCTCCGTCCAAGTCCTGCAAGATTCTTCAACACACCAACAATTCTGTGACATGCATTCTCCTCTCATATGCTCAAAAAAGAGGCAAAATGAACTACCTTCGGTGGAGTTATATGCAGGGTCGATCATAATCAACCGATTTCTCAGTATTCCACTTATGTCCAGCCCTGACAGTTAGTTAGTGATACAACCATGTTAGTGTCTTCAGTTCTTCAGGTGTGTTGAGATCTTCAGGTGCATCTGGTTCAAATTCTAGGTATGTTGGCTTAATCCAACATCCTATTCTTGCATCAATTGCGTATTTGGATACGAATGCTAACATTCGGGAATTGGGGGCATGAAGAATCCATCTAATCTGGTGCACTTGATGCATTCTAAATCACAACACAGAACTAGCTTCGACAATATATATATGAACCGCAGCCACTGTATTGCGGACTCTTTCAAGACACTCCTCGAATTGCATCCTTCTCGGCCAAGCATCACTGTTTCCTGGCACACCTCCAATTGCATCCTCCTCGACTGCATGCTACTTTGTTGCCCTATTTTCCCGTTATTCTATTAATCTTCCTACTGTATTTACTCTTATATGCTTCTGTCTACATTCCGCAACTTCACTTCATCAACATGGAACCTACAGCCAGCCAGGTGAGGAATCACTATTCACAGAAGAATCAAGAAGCACAACTTGAGCGAGCACTTGCACATGCATTCAAGAAGACAGCCAATATTCATTGCCGATCAAATGTTTGAACTCCAATAATTATGTATAGTGTTAGAGGTAGCTAATGTCCGCGCAACACTTCATATAAAGCAGGATGATGACAATACTGATAGGGAGGAGACCATCGATGACAACAGTGAAGACCCTGGAGAGTCTACCTTGTCATCCGATATTGAAGAAGACGAATTGGACAACCAGCAACAGGTCCTACATCTACACCAGGTGCACCATGATACGATAATACGAACTACAAGGGTTCCACTGCCAAAGAAATGGAACCGTGCCGATACTGTCATTGCCCGCACTTCACTTCCAAATCTGCAACATCCAGCCGGGGCCATGGCACCACCATTGCTCAAACGCCAAAAGTCAACCATCAACATATTACGCGAGTCTGACATTGTACCCGCCCAGGCGCTCCCGCTTCCCAAGGCTGGTGGAGACCATGGTATTCCTCAACCAAAGGCCTGTGGAGATCACAACGTTCCGCCACACCAAAAGGCTACCATTGAGGTAGCGAAACAGTTCATAGAGGCAATCGTATTCATGAAGACTCCCAGGCCAATCATTTCCGATGAGAAGTACTCGATGGTTGGTGAAGCTTGGCAACTAGCCATTGAAGCCCAGGATCGACAGCAGGCATTAGCAGGTGCTCCTGTAGGTACACCATCTGTGTGTCAATTGCCCGGTGGTCCATCTCTTAAAATTCATCCACAAACCCAAGCCGTAAGTGTTTACTCTGTTTTCTGCTCCTGGATTGGACTTATCATAATAATAACCCCAGAAATATACATAGTTAAAACTAAAGATTAGTACCATTCAAGGGTGTTTGGCAGATGCAGCTCATCAAACTATTGTCCGAAGTTACCGGTTGAATTTAGGATCAGAGACTGAGCTTCGAATCCAGGTTAAAGAGCTCCTCTTTGATGTTGCTTATCGCTTGAAGGTCATTGATAATAAGAAGGCCTGGTTCACGCAGATGGAAGTGCTTGACTTAATCTACCATCAGTTTTGCTTCACCGCCAATAGGTTGGGGCGACAACTGACCACATCGCAGTTCTTTCAACCACTCACCCCTCCGATGTTAGCCCTTGTGGCAGCTGCTATTCATTGTGCGCCGTCGGAGTATGCCACTTGAAAGAAGGTTACAGTTATGTTTTCTGAAGATGAATATCGAGGTAAATTTTGCCCTTCCACGGTGATGGATTGTATTACTGCAGAAGCCACTGTACTCATCAATTACTCATGGTGGGCTGGTTCATACCCCCCCCCCTCCCATGGTTCTCCTCCGCAATAGTAGGCACTCTTCAATCCCCATTCGCGCTCCTCAGTCTGAATTGGCGCTTCGATATTTCATTCAGCGCTCCATAATGTGTTTCTATCAGCACTCCTCCACTAGAATGGACACTGCTCAATCGTCTCCTCGACCTCGATGAGGAGCACATGTATTTCATTCCAGACTCATCACCTCCCTCCCTTTCGGCAATGCTCAGCATAGATGGGCTGCTCCGCTTGATAGGCGCTCCTTGGCCTGGATATGCACCCCTCAATTTGATTCCGCACTCCTCCATCACCATCATTACTCCCCTTGCCCACCCTGCACTCCACATCAGGCACTCCTCCTTTCCTGGTGGCACACCTCTTTTCCCCGCAAATTGATCATATTGCCTTTCAAACTCTATTTTGGTTCACCGCGAACTAACCTCTCAATTCCAACCCTTTAGATATCACAAATCGAGCCAAATGACATTGGAATTCAATTTTGCCCACTCGCCAGGCCCGAATCATTCGGAAATACAAGGAACACCTCCAACTTCTTTGCGCCGTTGATAAATTGTGTGTTCCTGCATTTGTCAGCCCTGATGAGATGGGAGATTTAGTGGATGACATGGAGACTATGTTTGATTGATATCATTCAATCGCTTAGCCGGGTTATTGTTTCTGGTTTACCTGCTTTCATTTTTGAATCACTCGGCATTTTCTTTAGTTCTCCTTAATATAGCAATGCAAACAGTAGAATGGTGAATGAGATGCTGGGTACTATAGTATGATTTAGAAGTTGATAATGAACAATAATCTATGCATCATATGTGGAGGGTATTCTTATTGCTCGTGTACATCAGGAGAATCTCGGATAATGCCTGCAGTCCTTCGAATGAATATCCCTAACAACCCAGGCAGCACTCTGAGTTAGTATGGGATTCCCATATTGGTTGGGCGACAGTCCCAGGTGCTCCCAAACTTATCACAACCGCTCCCATGGTGCTTCAGTACCAGTCATCAGAGATCCCAGTTACTCCGAAGGCCGGCCGGAAAGCCCTCCTAAGGTCTGATTCTCTCCTGAAATTGACGCTTCTAACTTTACACTCTGCCTCCTCTCACACACTCCTGGAGGCTCCAAGTGACTAAAATACATTTTGCTGATGTGGAAGATTGCAAATGAGTTGCTCGGATTGTTTGTGAAGAATGTGGAGAAGGATCGGTGCGTGTGGTTCATTTTCAGAAACCAATTTCACGTTTTTCTAGTGAATGATCCTTTCACTGGGCAACAAGTTAAACCACCGCCACCAGTAGAAATTGATGGTGAGGAATAGTATCAGGTTTCCAGCATTGAAGATAGTAGAACGTATCAAAATCAGTTACAATATCTGATACGTTGGACTGCATATGATTCGTTAAATCTGGAACCTGCGAAGTTTCCCAATGGGTTGCAACTGGTGGAGGAATTCCATCGATGTTATCCAGGGAAGCCAGTTCCATTGGAAAATGTTCTTGGAAGACCTCAAACCTATGAGGGGGATACTGTCATGGCCCAAGAAGATACAGAGATACTTTCGGATACAGGGTTGAACTACGCAGACAGTGTGGAAGGAATTAATACCATGGAAGGTTGGAGACATTGCGAGACGTGTAATGAGTGCGGAAATATGACGGAGTAGTGGCAGTATGATTTGTTATGATAAGGAAGTGGTCTGAGGTGTTGCAACATAAGAAGATGTAGCGTGGTTGTGCTGATGAGAGTTTTATTGGTGGTGTGTAATATGATGGAGGTAGATTCAGATGGTACATTGGAGCATGAGGAATGACTTGAGGGTGGCTTACGAAATTGTATATAATGAGAGGTCGTCTGGTGTTGGAGGTATTCCTTTTCTTCTCTCTGTACTCATTCTCTTGTATAGCAAAGCAAGTTACAACTGTGAAACAGATTCGACTCTGGTCTTGTTTTGATTCCCTCGATATGAACTTAGAGCCCCTTCTTGTTTTCCTCTCGAGATGCCATTACTGTTACACATATCACCTACACCAGACCCCATCTATTACAATTATGACCTCGAAGTTTACATATTCCTAGCCTTCAAGTAGATCTCTCCGTTCACTTAATCTTGACATCTATGTACATCTCCAAACTCACAGAATTACAGCCTCCAAGTGGATATTTCAGTTCACTGAATCAGGATTGCTAGGTGCTTATCCTATTGCACTCGAACACTATCTGCAGCCAGAGCGACAATATTTATAAATATAGATAGACTTAGATATATAATACATGCAATATAATGATACAATGAATCTTCTTGTGACTATAAAATACAAATATCTAACAAAGATGAATATAATAGACAAAATAGCTTGTGGTTATAGGACTCTAACAACCACCACTGTGAAAATACCACACCCCATTTAAAGCCTTCTACAGATCTGTACAGAGGTTTTAGCTGGTTCAAAATTTAATCATTCTATAAGTCAAATACCATAGCATCCTAAATACACCTTCATAACTGCAGGTACTTTTCAAAGCATGTGGAAATGTTCAACCAGTATCTGAAAGCACTTGCCAGAGCTCCAGGGGAAGCTGAAGCATCTGGAAGTATTTAGCAGTACCAGTGATGTCAACCCAAGTGTCTAGACAGTTTTTACATAACTTCTATACTATTTTACATTTTGCTGATCTGGGAGAAAAACAGTTTATATAGGACTCTAAGCAAGTTAGATAATCCTACATGTGTAAAGTGGAACAGAGTGACTGGGTTCAGGTGGCAAGGACCTGTGTTCAGATGGCTATATTCTGGATTAAATCTACATCAGCTTCAGATTATAGCTGCAGCATATGTAAATTTAGTGGAATTTTTTAAAAAACTCTCGGCACTAACTCAGGTAGATATAAACTAATGCCCCCCAAAAGCTTCTGAGATCTCTGGAGGCAATTTGAATTTTTGGTGGAGTGATGTCTCCAGGCCCTTTCACCTCACTTTTTTTCATGATCTCAATTTGGATCAGGCTCACCATTTCGGTTAGTATAAAGTCACGTGAGATCAAAGGCCGGGGTACGAGGCCACTCTCGGTCATCCATGCAGGGTAGACTTATTTAACCGCTACAACAAGCAAGCTTGTTCCACAACTTGTTGCTTGACATGTTCTAAGTTTATATAGGTCTATAATTGCACACCATTAAAATACATAAGAAACTCTAACATTCACTAGTGTGGATCTCTTCAGTTCACCCCGCCAACCTCCATGACAACCTCAACGTCGCCCAGTTCTCCCTCGCATCCTGTACCGTCAAACCCCATCTACTCACCGGGTTCCTCCTTCGTACTACTATTACAGCCTTCCGGTGGACCTTGGAAATTCAATTCTTCGGTAAGCTTCAAACAGCGTTTCACTGCCAAACCTCCCCCACTCTGCAACTCTTCTATGCTCTTTCCCCGGCTTTTAAGCCCACTGTTGAAGGTCGTTGGTTCGGCAAGCTTCAGGAGATTCCACAGGATGTTGGTCGTCAAAGCATACTAACCTGATTCTTGACCCAGTCGTGGACTCGCCTTCTGTCGGTTGACCTCATCCCATCCATCAGTATTGGGTGGTTACGTACCATCACGACCATTGTTAAGCGAAGCACGGGCATCATACTCCAATCATGCTGAAACCCAACGCGGAGATCATTGGAGCAAATCCTCTCCAATTCAACGTAATTCGCCAACTTTACTTTAAGGAGCTTAGTTCTGCCCCGGGAGTATTGAACACTCAAGGTATATTTGTCAATTAAGTGGAATCAACAGCGAGTGCCAACCTTGATTTGTAGGGCTTCTTTCGGATTTCATCTTTTTCCTCTTGATCATGAGTCGCGAGCCTGCTTCGTACCTCCTCAAGTCACCTCACAATCCGACGAAGTCTGTACGGATGGAATTAGATGACGTGGACAAACTTCTCCTTGAAAAGCGGCTGATCCAAGGCACCGCCTTCTATGTAACTGTCTCAACAGTTATCAAGAAGATCCTTGAAGAAGCTCCTGATCTTGAAGTCTGGCAAGCGATGTACCAATTCATCATTGAGCTAAACGCAAAGCCTGAACTCTCTTATCTTTCTGAACAAGACGACTGCATCAGCTCTACCTTTTTCGGGCTGCAGGAGCAGTGGAAAGTTGGATATCGCGGAATCTCTGTTCTAGCGCTCAAGGAGAAGTTGGCCTGGTACGACAAGGAATTTTCAGACCCACGTACCAATTACTATGCCAAGGTTATGCCTATATTACAATCCTCCGGTACAGGCAAATCGAGGCTGATCAGCGAGCTCGGAAACGATGTGCTTTCCATGTCCTTCACACTTCGAGAGAATGGTGAAACCGGGTTTCCCCCGGGTGACTCGGAGGTAACGCGGTATCTCAAAGATAGCATCGCAGAAGCAGAGGCCGAGGCATGGCAACACGTGAGAGTTGTTTCATTCTTGTCGGCGACGATTTCGAATGGTACGTTCCCACTATCATAACCTATACCCAACCGTATCTGATAAGCATTTTTATAGTCATCAACCGCATGGACATTCACGGGAATGACCAAACGTTCGTCAGATTTTGGCAGAAGAGCATTGCTCTCGATGACGAGGGCGTTCGCCGGATCAAGTTATCGGCTACCGAGCCAGCCTCCGAAACTGTTTCGCGAGCAAGATCGTCGTATAGGAAGAGCTTTTGCAATGATGTGGTCATCACTGCCAAGAGGCTCTCCGCCCAGTTCACTCACCTCGACGACTGGAAGTGGTTTTTGGAAACCAGGGTTCGTACCTCTTCAGAAAAATCATATCGGGCAGACACTTGACCATCCTGCAGGATTTTGTCGCTCTCTCAGATGCATCTTTCATTCAAGAGAATCTTGTTAAGCCGCTGAGCTATTTACTGGAGCGCCTACCTCCCAGCGATACTTCTGGTCTTCAGGGTTTTTTTGTCATTGATGAAGCGTCTCACCTCGTAAGAGATAAGAACATTAATCTTCTCGTAACGTTTCGGCGAGTACTGAGCTTCCTCAAGAAGCTGCCTGTGTGGGCATTCCTCTTGAGCACAGAGTCGAGTATCGGAATGCTTCACCCCGCGAACGAACTTGACGGTTCTTCCAGAGTTCAGACACGCAGCATGTTGCGCGTCCAGCCCTTCTATGGCCTACCCCTGGACCTGGAGGCGTCGGAAAAATTCAACAGTGCGAGAACAAAGGGTATTGAGATTGCGAAGCCTCTGAAGGACTACAATTCAAGAAGCCACATGACTATGCTTGGAAGGCCTCTTTGGGCCATCTACCGTCGCTTAGATGCAGAGGGAATACGATCGACCGCACTGATGAAGCTGCTAGGTGGCAAGAACTCGTTCAACCCTCGAGACAGTAATCACGTGTTTGCAGTTTTGGCTTTCCGTGTTTCCCTCAATCCCAGCATGAGAACCCCAGAGTCTAGCGCGCTTGCACAAGTACAAGTGATGGGCCACCTTCGACTGATCGATAGAATCGACGTTGATACTGCTCGCACTACAACTTGCACACCTTCTGAGCCATTGATTGCAGAAGCCGCTGCGAGTGCCTTGGAGAACAACTGGCTAGAAACCTTGGAAACGTTCAACAATCAGCTGTTGCTCCCGGGACTTCTCAGCGCGGGCCTAGTTGGAGAACTGTATGCTAGAATGATCCTCATCATGGCACGGGACTCCCTCACACCTCTCGTCGAGGGTTTCCGATACTCCGAGCACTTTTCCGTCGAAAAATTTCTCCAGGCCCTGATTGCCCCAGAACTGCTATCCACCGCACCCACTGCTGAACAGCTTTTGAGTGCCTTCGAGTGTGCGTCTGGGAATTTTACCCATTTCACAGCAACACGCCATAAACTTGATATTAGAGACAAGGATGGCATCCAAGAACTACTACACGGGTTGTTATACTCTCACGCTGCACTCGAACTAGCAAAAGATCAACCACACTGGGACTTACTTATTCCAGTATATTTTGGCTCCCCTGACGACAATTTTGACACGCGAAAGGTATCCGCAATCGCCATTCAAGTCAAAAATCGGAAAGAGAGAAAGGCAAAGTGGGGAATAGATCCAGAAAGCTTTGAAGTTCTTCAAAATCATGGGAATCCCATTCTGATGATTCAATTAGAGCTTGGCTTCGCCCAGGCTGCTGCTTTGGAAGTCCAAATAACCGACAACATCTATGAATTGCGCGTTGTGGGACGTGGGGTCAAGTGTTTTGGATTCCTGAATGAGAAGATCGCCTCTACTCTTGAGCATACGTTCTCGCTGTCCCCACCATTGACGATTGGTTTGGAAAAGCAAATTGTGGACTTCAACGAACGATTCAGGCAACACACCTGGTCGCAACGTTTCCCGGTGGACGTTATTGCTCCCCACGGAGGGCAGCCCGCAGCCCAGGATACGCAGCTGGTTACCCTTGACCCTGGCATTGGGGGCTCTCTCGGAAAGAGAACGTTTGAGGAATGCAACTTCGACAGTCCTCCGAGGAAAAAGGAAGCCTAGAAGGTATAGTACTCCCCATTTCTTCCACCTCAGTATCTGTCGAGCCGGCATTAGTACAGGATGGCCTCTAATTGATGTATAGCACTGCGCATGATGATTTACCAGTATGTTAAGTACGAAATTCAAAAAACAATCCCTTATGATCGTCTCCCCTAAGCACTGTATTTATGAGTTGATGTTGGATGATCAGGATTCTTACGACCAAGTTCCTTTTCACGATGTTTTGATACGCGTTCCAATATCCCACTTCCTCCCAGGTGTTTACTAAAGCACTCGGCTTTGATTCATACCCCGGGGTTCGGTTGATGGATTTTTCTGTCCTTTTCTATTTGATGCAAGTACTTAGCCTTCTATCTTCTTCCATCATTTTGTACATAAAGCTGGCGCTTTGGGTTCTCTTAGAACTGTTAGTTAGGTTGTTACAATTTGACGGTTGTTTCTAGATCACAAACTCTCTACTTCACATCGAGGAATTACTCCTAGTCTATATAATCCCGCCGTAATCCGTTTGCCTGGAAAGCAACCAGCTATAGATACAAGGAACCAGTTTTTGGACCCTTTCCACACAAAAGTTCAGGAAACGGTGATCTAACCGTAATCGGAGTTCACCCTATTGGGTAAATTGAGTGTCGATAAAAGCTGGAAGAGGGCTCGATTTTTTCGGTCCCTTGGCATTGTTTTCCGGAACTATCTGCAGCAATGTAAAGAGATCGGGAATTCCCTTATTCGGCTGCCACACTGCTTGAGAGGGATTAACTACTCATGTCGCCGAAAGGTCCCAAGAACATGTGATGTCAGGGTTAGGTGTACAAATAGTGAAGTCGCCGTGATTTCAAACTATCTTTGTCGAGAGAGGCTTCTAGGTAATCAGAGTGTGTATTCTACTGTTTTCGCTTTGATGTAACCCATCATAATTGAAAAAGACTTGATCCTAGCTGCAGGAATTCCAGTGCTCACAACCGTAAACCTAACCCTGAAATCACGTGTTCTTGGGCGAGCAGAGGTAGTCCGGAGAGAGCTAGAAGCTGCTGCGTTGTATCCAATGAAGTATATTTTCTTGCTGCAGAACACGACAATGTGGTAAAGCTCGAGATCTTGCAGCGCAAATGGCCAACCAGAACTTACATCAACCCTTGTATTTCCGGTCATTATTTTTATAGCTGTATGTATTCTTCGTACTTAGCCTCAGAGTGTACTGGTAGTAGAGTCGCGCAAGTGGACATAATGTATAATTGGTACATGAATCAATGTAGCAACAAAAGCTTCAACACTGTGAGAAGGGAGGAGTATTATCTTAGAGAGTGTGTTAATATGCTTTATCGGGGTAGAGATGGCATTGGATGGTTGTTGACAAAGTCGTGATCTTCGTGTGTCCACTTATTTTTGTTGCGCGGCTGTACCACAGCGTCCGAGACCACTCCATACTCTGCTTTGGAGTGCATCGTACTGGGACCATCAACCCCGGAGACGATGAGCGAAGCGAAATGCACTCCCCGTTAACGAATTACCGATCCAGTGATATTCCATGAAGCAATAAATTGCTCCCCCCTTTTTTTAACACGCCTTCCTGTAGGCACCGAGGTGGTTGGTTTTCGAGCCGGTGGAAGCACGAAGAAAAATCTGATGCGATTCTCTGCTCCGCTCCTTTCTGTAGTTTCCTTAGAGCGTGCATCAACATCTCTTTGCGAACCAACCACGACCGCAGTACCTAGAAGCTCAATCTACACTCTTTGGCTAGTGCTGTAGGTATGTGCGGAAGAATCCGGAATAGTCTATGCATCTGGATGGAGCTCCACAAGCTCTGCCTTGTGCCACGTATCTCCAGTGTTCATGCAGAACTGTAGATGTCCCCTCAGGGTTGGTGTCGGGACTGCGCACTGCAGCGTGCATGCGGGATCATGGGGGAGTTCAAGATGCCCGCCATCGAGCTCAGCTTAGTTCAGAGGATAGGATTTGAGGCTTACGGACGAATGAGGACCAAAGAGAGACTGCGGGGTGACGAACGGCTTCAGTGGATGACTGAGGGCCGATACGTTCAGATGAATCCAGGGTTTTCGCGAAGTATTTCTAGTGGCTGTGTACTTACCCTCATTGCAACGATCAAGCAGAGGTCGGCAAAAGAACAAATATAGTGTATTTCGCCATGTCCTTGGGCCGGCAAGAAACCGAGTTCATGGAATGCCCGAGGAAGTGGCACCCAGTAGTATGTAGATATCATGAGATTGATGACTCTATGGTTTGTTTGCTAAAACTTCCAGTAAACTCCCTGCCATACACAAACAAGCCTTTGGCCCGGTGTGCCGAAACGAACCGATGTCTCAAAAGTAAATACTGCCTGACATCAGAAACCCCTCAAGAGACAAAGACCTTGGCATGTCGTTGTGATAGGTAGAAATACATGCAGCCTTCAGCACATGCGAAAAAAATTGAAGGGATATATTGATGCGTTGGCAGATCGCCAGTACTGCCACCCATGCCATTCTGGGTTGCACTTGCAGTAAGAGTACATAGTAGGGCAAATAGGTAAACATGGATATCTAGTTTCAGTACCGAAAGACATTGTTGGGATAAGGATTCAACCCGCGAGGCGGCAAGAAGTTTTTAGGGAAAGAACCCTTGACGATAAATTCTCCGGTTTTCAGGTCACGCAAAAACAGATCTGAAGGTTGTGGCTGTTTTGTGAGTTCAATGTTTCGTTTTGGCGCCGATCCCTGCACGGTGTGCTGTCGTTTCATCCAAAAGGAAACCAATAACAGCTACCTGCGTTTGCAGCGGTTACAAATGTTGAACATTCTCTATCGCTTTTGTTGACCACAGTTACAATATTTCAGCTGCAAACTTTATGCCGCAATCGCTCCCCGAGCCGGCGTTCACAATCGATACCATCGCCAAACGTTTGATACGCACATCAGCCAATAGAACCAGCTATAGCCCCAGCACCCCTGGCCCCGGCTTCGCGGGACGAAAGAATATGGACCGGCAAAGACGATGAGATGAAACAATCCAGATGCTCGCAGACAGTCCAGGCTCACTATTGCGGTGGTTAATAGCGTGACAAAGCGTCGTATATCAGGGCTGGCCCTGTCCCTCATTGACACTTCTTATCTTCGGCCTCTATAATTTCGTTCCCGTGGGCAACCAGCTCTGCAGGTTCTTGTTATAGAACGGCCAAGGGGGTACGACAGCAAGAAACGTCAACGCCGTACCGCCGAGGCCAACGTAAACAGTAACTTTGAGGTCATGAAGAATGTATCCACCAATCCAAGCAGCAATCTGTTTGATGCAAGTTAGAAACCGAACGAATAAGTGCCAGGAGAAGTGTAGGGAAGCAGTACACCGGTGAGCGCAAGGTGCACGGTGGTGAGAAGCTCAGCCAGTTTCTGACCCTCAAATTCCTGGAGAACTGGTTAATGAGAACCAAAGTTGGGTAAAAACAACAATAACGCATGGTGGATCCGTCAACAGATACTGGAACTGATCCATAATGAATGCGAGGGCTAGTGGTGGTAAACGATAATGTACCTGTAGCTGCTGCTGAGAGCGGTCCTTTTGCGTGCGCCTCACCTATGATGTCAGAGGCTCGGGAGAACTTGGCTTGCTGACTGTCCCGGGGTCTTTTGGGCGGCCGACATGTAGGAGGACGCGGATGTGAGTTTGAGTTCGAGTGTTCGAATCTCGCAGGTGACCTTGTAGCTGTGCTGTCGTTTCCTCTGGAGCCAATGGGAGGCACTGTCACCATGCAGCCGCCCCGAAACAACACCCCGCCCACACCATTACCTTTCCCCTCCCTCTGTTCCTTGCGCCGACAGACCGTGGACAGACAAGCAGACTCCCTGCAGTTTCTGTACGTACTCTATTTCAGAGATTGCTCTGCTCTGCCCTGCACTGCATGCATGGCATGCCTGTGGGCGCAACGAGCAGCAATGAACCAATTTGCCATCATGATATCAGCGTGCTCTATGAAATACCAAAATAATAACAATAATAGTCTAATAAAAAGGAGGAAAGATTCGATTTGACCCCATTTCATTCTGTATGCAACTAGAAGTCGTGCTGCACTGCCTTCAGTTGCTCCTCCAATCCTACTCCTCGGCAGTGCACCCTCTTCCACATCAACATCAAAGCAGAACGTGCGGGTCCTCTGCTGCAGGCTCTACCTAGCTCCCAACACCAATTACCGCCAGATCTCCTCTCAAAATCACACCGTCCAGGCACATCATCTGGAAAACTGAAAAGCAAATCGCTGAGCTGTCGAGTCAGCATCTGCCCAACCGCCACCGCTTTCTAGTTCCAACCTCAGCGCGAGCACCTCTCTCCGATTCATCAGTTTTGCGATACCATCGTCTTTCGCCGCAGTCGCAGTCGTCACCAACCTATCTATTTTTCGGTGCTTCTGTTTCTGACAACTTTTGTTGATTTTTCTTCTACTGCATCGTTTCTCGTTTTCTTGTGTTGTTCTCCCACCCCCCTCCCCCGGCCTTGGACACGGTTGTGCCTGTTTATATTGACAACGACCCCCCAAACCCCCATGGACTCATGAAGGAATCCGAAACTCTCCCCCTTTCAACAACTCGTATGTTTTTCCCTATGTTGAGATCTAGTGTTAAAGATCGCCAAATGGTTGGCTGTGCGCGCCTTTGGCGCGCTCCTTTGTGATGCCCGCCACGCCAGCTAACGTGGCAGACCATATGGCATCTCATATCATAGTAGCTAATATATCATTTGTTCTGACTTCTAGCACTTCCTCCGCCCTCATCGCGGCCCTCTTCTCCATCCTCTCCTACTCCCATTACCTCCGCCGCCACCGCCGCTCTCCCAAATCCGCTACAACCGGCATCAGTTCACACACCATCGTCGCCTCCTCCGTCGGTAGAGCCTGTTAGCACATCGACATCGCAGTCCCGTCCGTCCTCACCTACAGCACTGCAAGATATGACTGTAACTGCAGGACGAAATTCGCACAAGCGATCGTCCCAAAAGCGCCGTCCAGCCTTGCCTGCGCAACCTGCGGCTTCTGCACCCCCAGGCCAGCTTCCGATAATATCACCTGATGTTTACATCGCACCGCCCCCGTTAACTCTGCGCACGACAACGTCCGTAACCGAATTAGCACACCTAGTCAAGCAGCACGCCTATCACGAACAGAAATACGCTCAGTCCAAGCTGCGCCTGCAGAAGTCCTTGATCTCGAATGGCATCTCTGCGCGTCTGACGAGGTCGGGGGAGCTGTGTCATAGAATTCTAGTGGATCACTTTAAATCAGATCAGAAGACAGAGTTTGCGACGCTTTACAATGCAATTCACGATGTTAGAAACTCTTGTGAGGCCAGCCGCCGTTTCGCCATGTTGGAGCCCGAGTTGAACTCTATCAAACTTCCAAAATCAAGTGACGATCACGATGCTCAGTCGACTGGAGCATCCTTTCTCCAAGAACTTCCTGCACAGGCCCGAGATACTATTTTAACGTTCATCTCCAATATCAGATCAAAGCCTTCCTTTCTTGCTAATCGATTGTGTCGGTTATCCAATACCGAACTTGAAGCACTAGCGCGTTTTCATTACCAACCAAACATCCAAGAATCGATCCTCCCACAGCAATCTTCACGGCGAGGACATGGATCGGTCAGAGGTCCTCCACCACCAGGGCCAATGCCAAGTCCAGTGGAGCGACTCTTGGCTTTTCACCGTAACGACCAATTGTATACATTACTACACTCTATCTTTGCCAATTCCACTGGACCAGATTCCCCGGAGGATTTGCGAAAACTCGACGTATGGGCTACTACTTGTGCTAGGCTGATTGCAGAAAATAAGGGAGAGTCGTTTCTGATGTGTGTTATGGATTCTTGGGCTGCAATGCGAGAATGGCCCGCCAAAGCGAATTTGGAGATTTGCGTCATGAATCTCGTCCAGGAGGGTGCTTTCCTTGTAGATCGTGCCGACGACCAGAGCAGTGGGAAACCCTCTTCGGACCTGCGTGGAAAGCAGGATCTTCTTGCCGAAGATTTTTGGACCAAGGCCGAGAGGACTCTGTTCGAAGTTCTAGATGATGAACCAGGAGCAGGAGGAATCCCAGAAGGAATCTTGGAGCTCGGGCATGCCATTTTGGAGAGAATAGAGGATCCCAAAAAACAGCGACAGGCTGAGATTATGATTGTAGTGAAGTGGTTTTTCAACCGTTTTCTAGCAAATGGAGTTGCATATCCGGAGGTAAGTCCCGATGGTATACCTTGTCATATGGTAACGCTAATAATTTCCAAGTATCATGGGATCATGACTGGTCACCACATTAGCGAGCATGCCAGGTTGAAGATCCTACGACCTGTGCTCAAGAAGATGTATAACCATGCGGTTAGTGTGGTTTTTGGCGATTGGTATGTCGGATTCTATATGAGTCGAGATGTCACTGGTTTACTGATCTTTTCAGGAAAACCAACTCTCCAGTGGAGCCTCTAATTCGTACCCATATTGAGAATCTTTTGGAGAGATTCCGCTGCCCTAGGCCCATCAATACGCCACCGGTCCTTGTATCGACCAAGACGGTCACTTCTCCACCGGAAACGCCCGAAGTCCAGCCTTTCATCGTTCTTTGTCCCGCTGACATTGTTACCATTTGCCAAGCAATCTATCCCCATTCCATGTCCACACAGATCGACCCTCGCGACATCCAAAAGAAACTTGGGGGAAGCCGTGGTTCCTCTCGAATATTTGCCAAGTCACCCGGCGGTCTCGAGATCGGTGGATCTGTTTTTAGTGATGGCAGTTCATCCGTAACTAGCGAGTCCGCTTCAATAACAGCCCCATTACTCGAACGTGAGAGTTTTCAAGATGATCGACGGTCACTCGCGTCTCTCCCGTCACCTTCACCTTCATCATTCAATATGGCCCCACCATCTCAGGCAGGAACCGAAACTCCACTGACTTCTCCGGAGAAGGCGGGCGCTGCTGAAGTTCGGTCAGCCGTAGAAGCCATGAAGGGGCGGCTAGGGGTAGATGCTGTCTCTGGTCGTTGCCATCCGTGTGCCGAGAAATGGGCTGTTATTTACATTTCTCCCGATGGCCAAGAATTAAGTTTGAAGATGCGCAAAGAATGGGAAGACGACGACGAGGACGAGGACGAGGACGAGGACGATAGTGATAGTGAAGACGAACAACCCGCGGAATTAAACGGGCTTGATCGTGATTATGATCAGCTGAAACAAGCCGTTCTTAAATTGGTGGATGAGTACGAGATCCCAGAAGAAACCAGCCATGTCGACCAGGAGAAGTCCGAGGAAAGGCCAGCACTAAAGAAAGCCGCCAGCACTCCTGCGCCATCCTCTCCTCAAGATTCTAGACTAGATCCGAGCAATCCGTTCCACCAGAGCAATTTGACGGCAATGTTTGCCAAAAACCAGCCCAGACCTCCTGCTCCCGATCGGTCCCCTAGTGTCTCAAGAGACTTGGATTTGCCCAGGAGACAGCAGCCAACTAGCTTGCTTGTGACTATGCTTCAGGCTGCCTATACTCAGTGCTACGCACGGGGAGACTACGTCTCTGCTCAGATGTATTTCCGGGCCTTGGTACAACTTCGAAAGATCCCACCGTCGTTGCAACGTGATGAGTTCGCTCCATTACTGCACATATTCTCGCATACTGCCCACCGCTCAATCGATAAATGGGCAGCTGCACTTGATGAATACGAGCATTGGTTTGTGTGGTCGACACAGGCTGACGAACGGCTTGATACTGCTGTTCAGGATATGATGAAGAAGGCGAGGGAGCTCCGAGACAAGATGTGGTATGTCACCGATGTCCGAAACTCTGCCGCCTATGATGAAGCTCGCAACGTCACCCTTGCTCTGAAGAAAATGGGTATGCCACAGTCGTCAAAGGCACCGCCCACAAAGAATGCAGCACGATCTAATTTGACCCATCGGATGTCGACGAGCAGCTTCTCGCTATTAAAGTCAGACACGCTAATTGATATTCTTGCGGCTCCCAATGAGCACGGCGGTCCAAACAAGCTGAGCGACGAGCAGGCGCAAATGACGTCAGAATATCTCAGCAAATACTCGGTTGAGAATTTCTGCAAAGGTGAAGAACGTATTCATCGCTTCTGTTTGGAGGTTGATAAATGTGTGACGAAATTGGTCGGTGACGGCATTTTGGATGGGCCAGTTCTTTGGTCCAGCGAATTGTACTCGCGTGATGAACGGGAGATGTCTATTAACCGTCAAAAAGGTGACCTGTACCTTGCTGGTGTAGGAACACTGAGCGTCACAGCAGACGAAGATTATGAAGACCGTGACGAAGGTCGAGGCAGCAGGCGGAGTTTGGAAATGCTCCGAAGACCGAGTACTAGTGACCTGTTTGGCAGGAATAGGTCTGCAAACCTCATTAGCTCTCTTCACGATCCTCCACCCTGCCGTAAAGGCCGGGCTAAACCGAACACTGGGCTTATGGATGCGGTGGACAGACAAGATCTATTCGGAATGTCGAGCCCTGCCCTACCTTCAGAATCGCACAATACATTTTGGTCGCCATTTTCATCTCATAACACAAATACCACCGTCGTGGGGCGACCGAAAACGGCACATTCCCCAACCACGCTCTTAAAAACATCTGAGATGATTAGCCAGGAAAAGAAGAAGTTCATGGCTGAACTGAAACAGTCCTTGACTGGGTTGCTCCTGAGTGATCTCGGGCTGGAAGTTTTCAGCCGTGGTAGTGAAACTGACGCATGGTTTTCTGGTGGGTTGGGCGACGAATGTATCCAGAGGAAAGAAGAGCAGGACGAGGCGAAACGGAAGCTTGCTGAGAAGAGAAAATTGGGTTCAGTGGGCGTTAGGAAAGGTTTGTCAAAGAAGAAGAGCATGAAGGCCATCCGTAAAGAGAAAGCTACTGGTACTTTCGAACCACTAGGGAAAGAGAGGAAAGGGGAATTAGCTGCTCCAGTCGCCACGTTCGAAACGGTTGCTCGCGAGGCGCATTCCGGAGAGGAAAACTCCTCGTCGAGCGATGCAACAGCGCGATCGTCCAACTTCTCCGTCGCAAAGAAAGGTGGCTTGATGGCCTTCCCATATGGACATGCCTTCCGAAGACTTCTGCTAAAGTTCTCCACACACCCTAACCCTTTCCAAAAACTGCATGCTTTGTACGAATTGGAACGATTGATCGTTGCTTCGCTCTCTCGGCATTCCTCGCGTTCGTCTTCCGATAGGAGACCGACAATGCCCTCGCTTCCAACATCTCCATTTCTCGGGGCTATGGGGGATGCTGCCTCTCGCATTTCTTGCTTGCAGCTCTCCCAGCCCACGAATATTGAAGAGGCGATCGCCAATCTTGAGGAACGACGGTCAAATGTTATCAATAACAGTGTGAACGCATCTGGTGGCAATCGCTCCCCGTCGTCTGCTGCAGCTCCTAGCACCGACATGATCGTCGATGTACTTCAGAGTCTCTTCCGACAAGCTGATATTCGCCCTGAAACATTGTTCCGTGACCTGCAATTTGTTGCTGCTTTCGTACCCGCTTCTATCCTAGATATGACAGAAGTTGGCAAAGCCTTCTGGGATACCGGTCTTGCAGCGCTTGGTCTCAAGCAGGACGTCTGCCGGACGATGGTAGAGATTGCAGATGAAATAGTAGCAAGAGACGCCAAGAAGAGAGGCCCCGAGAGCTCCAGCAAAGAAAAGAGTGGGCGAGATGGTGATAATTCCGAGTACCCCCGATACTCCATGCAAGACGCAGCCAACATGTGGAACATCACCGCCCGAGAAGGAGACCCTACGGCTCAGCGTGAGCTGGCCATTTTCTACCTTACAAACCCATCATTGCTTCCTAGAACTACAAAGCCCCTCTCTAGGCCCAAGGATACTTTCAGACCGGACATGATGGTTGCCAAAGGGGAAGACCCTGAGAAGCGAGATCCCGCTACCATGTGTGTGGCTTACCATTGGATGGAGCTCTCTGCCCAGGGAGGCGACGAATTGGCCCGAAAGTACCTCCGCTCGCAACGAGAAGAGTGGTAAAGGAGATTCCCATTTTTAATTTGTTTCGGTGTTTGTTACAGTTATGTGCAAAAGTTCAACGGTCCGGTTAGACTGTGACGGCGTATTGTCAGTTTTGGTTTGTATGTTTCTTTTTCGTCCGGAAGCCACTTACATTGCATGTCATGAAGACCCTGTGAATTGAGCACTTGTTCCCTATGCTTCCGGATCGCAGCATTTTGACCGATTGATTCATTGTCATTAAGGAGTTGGGGGGTCCATTGATGGAGTTTTTTGTTTTGTTATTCATCTACATATCAAGTGTGTAAATTCTGTTTTTTTGTTCCGATACCGTGTTTCCTGTGTGCTTGTCATTTTCAACCTTTGTTTTATTGGTACCCTTTTATACATCGCTGAGTCTCTCGTCCCTAGAGAGTACTTTTGTCTTCAACTCCGTCCGGTTAGTTCCCGACGTTCATTAGACTTCCTAATTCTCTAATATCTTCACCTACACTGCCCTATGGATGTGTGCGTTTTTCTCTCCTATGTTCAAGTGCTTCTCTCTTCCCGCTGATTGTGATATCTTCTCGTCCTCACACACACATTAACGCTTATGATGTTACGAATTTTCTCTACTAATGATGTGACGAAGAATGGCCCTCGAATATTTTCAGCCATGATAAAGCTAGCGGGGCAAATGGAGGATTGGTGTATGTATGTTTAAGATTTCTTCTTTTGCGGGTGAAGGTGAATCGAGAGTGGGTTTCTGGGTGGGGATCGGATGATAATCTGGTTTTTCTTTCCTAGATAGTAATAAACTTGATTATCAAGAATGCAACTTTTCTGTCCGTGTAACAGGTGAGGTCGAGAGCAAGGAAAGTCACGCCTCGAGAAAATTTATGAAGTAGTGATGAGATTGACAGCACGTGAACACAACGGATCGGCCCGGACCCCGGATCCTGGGGGATTCGGCCCGAAGCCGAGGAGGTGGTGTATCATGCGTCAAAGACATTTCAGCCTTTCTCCATCACTATAACAGGGCATTGGGATGGGTAAAAACTTGTTGCTTTCGTACGGACTGAGTGCAAACGACATTTCTGGAGATTAAACAATGTTATTGATGATAACGAACTGAGCACCACGACAAGTACAAGGTTTGGGATGGGATGGGAGCTTGGAGGATGATATCTCGAGAATGACACAGGTGGAGGCAACTGGGTAGGGGAGATTGAAAGCACAATAGTTCGGATGGATAACTTACATGATACAGAATGACCGAGTGATATAGTTTTTCTGTCTGGTGAAGTAGTACTAGGTTCACCTTTGACCTGATAGATATGCCGTACTCCGACTGCCATTGTCTGCAGTCTTTAGGACAAAGCTCCTGGTTCGAAGTTGAGGCTCTGAAAAGTTGGTTTTTTTTAACTTGTAATTCATCTCTCCATTACAATAACCTCACTGGCTCTCTCCAAATTCCGGAGCCTAAGCGTGAGCCCACATATCGCATCATGATAGATCACTCATGTAATTTGTTTCAAAAACCGGGTAACCCATTTGTTAATCATGAAAATTAAAGCTGTTGCACCTCCGAGATCTGCTCCTACAGCACCTCACCATGCTCACACCTCGAATACTCGGCGCCCTGCGTGGTGCAGCAGTTCCAGCAGTCAAAAGCTCACCTCCCCTCTGCTCCCTCGTTGCCAGTAATTCCGCCCGAACCTCCGCTTTTAAACATTCCTCGCCGATCCTGAGCACGATCCAGGCCCGATACGCTTCGCATGCCACCTCCGGAAGAGCCAACAAAGCGAAGGATGGGCCCGGAAAGCGATTGGGCGCTAAGAAAACACAGGGTTAGAGCTTGCGCGCAATCTCAAGAATTCTTGCGACGGGCAATTGACGCCGGAGAAAAACAGGTGAGAGGGTGACCACCGGTATGATTATCTACCGCCAACGAGGCACCGTCTGGTATCCCGGCGAGAACGCGGGAATAGGAAGAGACCACACCATCTTTGCCATGTCCCCCGGCATTGTGCGATACTATAAGGACCCCGCGCATCCAAAACGCCAGTTTATCGGCATTGCCCTCACCGAGTCGCAAAAGCTTCCCAAGTCACCGAATGCGGCGAGGGTTAGGAGGCTCGGCAGAATCGAGGTGCCATTAGAGGAGGTGCCGGAGAAATTGCCGTTTGGTACGCCGCTGCAGAGAAGTGATCTCGAGGCAAAGGATGGGTTCTATGTGTACCGCCCGCCAAACTGGAAGATTGGAAGAACCATGCCGCGGGTCGAGGTTAAGAATAACAATCCGTTTGCGAGATGGCAGAAGAAGGGTAAGAGGGCGGCGAATTACAGGAGGAGGAAGGGCATAGCATAAGTGTGAAAATGTGTATTTTTATGGAGAACGCGCACTACTGCTTAATAGACGCATGCTAGCACTGGGGTCTTCTTTTGCAGACTGGATCTGCCAGTAGGATATCGGGATTTCACTGATGTTGTGATGAATGCTAAGCTTTTCTGGGGAATTAAAGACCGTCATCATAGAGTGTACTACACACTCCGAGACTACATCATGTAGTATAGCTTTTAACGACAACATCCTTACGTCACACAACAGTACTCGATTGAATAAAGACAGCGCTCTAACTTAAAGCATGGTATTCACAAATTTTACCTCTATTCCCTGGTCACTACTCAACGTATAAAACCCATATGCAATCGGGGCTCCCTAGACTTTTACTTCGCAACTTTAAGTCCAAAATAAAAATCTCCACAAAACTCCACACGGCCTCAATCTTTAAAATTACAAGTAAACCTCAACCCTTCAGGTCAACGCCCCTTATGGCGCCCAAACGCTCCGACCACCTCAAGAATGATGACAGCCAGCCAAGTCCAAAGCGTAACGACTCTAACACCCGTGGCATGAACGAACACAACAAGCGGCAGGTCCACGAAAACCGTATGGACCGTCCTCCTTATTCCCTCTCCGGTGACCCGGAGCACCAGCCCTTCAAGACGCTTTACACTGGCTCTTGCTTCTGCGAGAAAGTGACGTTCGAGATTGGCCGTGAGAAACCACTCGATGCAAAGTTTTGTCATTGTCCTATATGCCAGAGACTCCACGGCGCGCCCTTTCAGTGGGTAAATAGCCCAGTCCCAAGGGCAGGTAAGCGAAGAGGAATGGCTGACTGACGGATGAGGAATAGGCTGCGATATTCCACAAAACAGATGTCCACTTCACCAAAGGCGAAGACCAGCTAATCTACTGGAATCCTAGCGAGAAGAGTCAGGAGTATATCCTCCCGTGTAAGATTTCATGTAACCATTGCCGTACCCCCATTATGGACGAGGGCAGGAACATGCTGCTGCTCTACCCGACGCTGGTGCATTTTAAGGATCTAAAGCATAAGCGGCTGTTTTATCCTACGTGAGTAGCCTGGAGTAGAAGAAGGTGAATATAGGATTAATAAGAGGAACAGTTGTCACATCTTTTACTCGAGGAGGGCTGTGGATATTCCGGATGGCCTACCTAAGTGGGAGAAACACAAGGATGAAAGCGAGTTGATACCGGAGACTTTGAGGGAGGAGGGGAAAGAGATGTGAACGTATCACTCTTGGATAATTGATCCGGGGGATGAAACATGGAGTGCCTGTGGTTTCTGGCGAGAGATGAACATACCTATTACCTAGACTATTGCGTATGCTTGGAGTCATATCTTACAGTATTGGAAGTCTAAGCCCGAAATTGCTTTCTTATACCTACCCAGTATTGATATTCCTTCTAGGTATGTGTAAAGAAAGAAACATCTAGTACCATCGAGCTTCGGTCCAGGGGGGCTACATTGTTAAACCGAATAAGTGATCGTGACTACCATGTCTACTCGGTGACAAGGGACTAGATGACGTGAACTACCGCGGGAACTTATGGCTTACGGACGAGGATCTATGACCTAGTTATATCGCCACGATTTTGGTTCAGTGCCTTATCACCGAGTACCCACTCAGGTAGATACGGTAACATCCAGTTTCTAAAACCCACTGTCAGCGGGTGGAAACCCGTAGTATCGTTCTATGGGACCCATTCATCCTATGTTGCTCCATTTCGAGATCCATACCAGAGGGATTTGCTGGGAGACAAGCAATGGAAGCTTCATATTTGATAAAGGCCCGAAGTAGACATGTCGTAAGAGATGCTAACTACCGAAGATTTCGAGTATGTAGAGTAAACAGAAACGCACTGTGCATGTTTGAACTGTTTGTAAACCATGTTTCATGCCGTGGATTCCCAAGTCGTGATGACGTGCCAGTGCCTTGGTCCCAGTGGGATACAGTTGTTGGTAAACGGTGCCTGGCATCTAGCACCTATAGAGGACAATGGACAATGTCCGCGGGGCTTCCATTGGCTTCCTTTATGCCCGCGCACAAAGTCAAGGCATTGGTCCAGGCAAGCGCGGAACTAACACCGAGTGATGGCTTGTTCAAAACCTTGCGAACGACGGCATTACACCGGTACAGGCTCGGAATCAAACCGTGCCCGCTGAATAAAGAGATATTCTATGCCAAATATACACCCCTTTTGAAGCAATACAAGTGTGTCTGTGTGTCTATGTTATGACGGTTTGTCCTTTTTATGGCTGGTGAGGGCATATCCTGGCTTTACACTCCCAGATTCGCAACGTTCTCACACAAGACAGCCAATTCAATTGAGGGTGCCTGTTTGCCACACAAGAACATTTCCAGAACCAACTGTAGTATTTTTGAAACCTTCTATGCCCCCAGGCTGTCAGGGAAATGGCAATATTATGCATACTTCCTTGATAAAAGGATCAATCAAGCTGCATGCACTCTTTCTTCTACCATACTCCTTCGGCGGTCGTTCAGCACCTCATCAGTCAAAAACCATCGTTTACACCTTCAATCGCCGCCGTGGTACGCCACAAGCCTAGGGCCGCCTGGTTTCGTTCGACAGCCTTCTCCAGTACATATTGTCTTTGGGTTATAACTCCCGTACATATTTGGCCCTCATTCCTCTCCTCCCCCTCCTGTTTGGCGCCTCACGACAAGACCGCTTTGTATAGCGTCTATACCCAGTCTGGACTCGTTCTTGAATCTTGGACCACCTTGGACCACCTTGGTCACCCTGAACTCCTTCAACAAGCTCGGAAATCTTTCCACCTTACACTCATTTTGAATCCGCCTTTTCAAGTATATTAACGCTGCAACTTCCAGCGATCTGTCGACCACCATTTTTCACTACCGATCGATCGACTAACCATACCGTGCGTTAAGAAGACCTGCCGTCGTTTCAGATCAACGTCCGTGCTGCGTTAATCACCCGCGTCCTTAACTTCCTTAGCTTCTTCAGAAGCCCAGTTGCTTATATAACTATAACAATCCTAATTATCTTTGCTAATCTCATGGCGTCGTACACTTTGCCATGTGGTACGCTGGTCGTATTTCTCTACGACGACCCTGACTGCAGGGGCAAGAGTGCTGAGAACCATCTAAAGGTTCTGGATAAGTTTGTTACAGCGTGGAACAGCAACCAACCAGTACAAAGCACCTCTACCATCCGAGAGCCGTCTGACAATTGCTGCACAGGATACATCCGGAAAGCTTCCTATTAATTCCGCGTATCAAGCTTTCCCCCTCAGGACTATTGTCGTGAGGTTTGTCCCCCCTCACACAGCCATCAAGTTCTTAAACTGATGGCACGTTGGCGATAGCTCTGGTCATCACAGATCAAACCACTCACATAGAGAGCCCATGCACATTACGATCTATGTATGCACGGAAGAAGGCTGGAACGCTGCTCCTAGACGGTCCAATGCTTGCGTCCACATATATAGCTACGCCCAAGTGGTCCGTAACGGCTTCCATTCATTCTGGATTAAAAATAGCAATAATAATAGCTTTAAGAGCGCTACAGTCTCTGACAAGCTCCAACGGGCTTTATTAAACCCAGTTGAGCTTCCAGAAGGATTCTATAGACTGGGATAATGTTGCTGGGGGCGACTGACTCGCTTGGCGGGGGCTCTGTGCAGTGTCTGAAGTAGCTGTTCCGATACTATTACCTTTTTGGAGAGGATGCGTATGTTAGAGCAGTTTTGGGGTTGGTGGAGCCGCAGGGTGTTTGTTTGGGTTTGAGAATCTGGAATAGAACTTGGGCGATTTTGTGCCATGTTGTGTTGTCTTCGTATTTTAGAATTCCTTTGTTGTGTTTTGTCTGGAGAACCGAAGAGTAAACTGTGCGTGGGTACGCGCACATACCCATCATTGCACTTGCTGTTCATCCTGCAGCTTCTCAGGCCATCCATTTGCTAATGCACCTAATCACTGGGATTCGGGTCCTATGGGCCCAGCATCAGCACCGGGATATCCCAGCAGTGCGCCACCAGTAAATTGCTTGGACAGCGTGCTTGCGGCATACCGTGAACGGGGAGGAAAAGTTTTTGCTTCGAGAAGGATCATGGTTCAACCCTACAGCCGGGGTATAGACCTTAGGGCTTCCAGCGTTTCCAGCGTCTTGCACGCCAAAGAGGTGCCGCTCCCGGCTCACCCAGACCGGGGTAACTCCACCACTATTCATCGTACTCATCATTTCCTCTCCACCGCCCCTACTTCACCAACCCGCAGAGCCAGAGGTTGTTTCCAAGGCCCAGTATTACTGACCTCAACTTTTGGGACCACTCTGCCTCGCCCAGATTGTGAGGTGTCGATCAACAGTTAAGGGAGACGATACCCTGGACTGTCAACGTCCTAGGACAAGCTCATATGATGCGTAATGAATAATTCACCCTATACACCCGGTTGATGCAGCGGTTCCACTGAAACCATACGGGATGCGGAATTTAGCAGCTGAGAGGTCGAGGGGTCTTGTTGTTCCATTGCTGTTTTGCTAATCTGAAGTTGGAAGTATTTACCATGTACGCCCTAAAGCAAGCAGCTTATAAGCAAGCAAAGAGTACCTGTCCGCCCCACTTCGGTCTAATATTTCGTCCTCCTCCATTCTTGGTTTCCGTCGGCTACAGCTCCATTTAATTCTACACACGCGTAATGCCGCTTCCCACCTATATGGATATCCCAATCTTCAGCCTCCCTGTCCTCTCTTTCTTCCTTTCCACCAACGTTTTCCAGTTGAATGTACAGCGGCACAGATACTGGCTAGAGTAGTGGGAATTACACAGACTAGTAAAGGTCCACCGAATGGCGGGTATGAATAAGATGGTTATGTAGAATATACTGACCCATTGAATGATTTTCAGTGCAATGGCAACGAATCGGCGTGGATACTAGGGCCAAATTTATATTGACACTGTCAAGCGCCTGCAAGGGCATAAATAAATGAGGTAGCACTAAGGGCGGGACTAGACTTAGTAGGCGCCTACCATGGGCGCCAAATCCCTATCGACTGCCGAACCATGATCACACTACAGATCACGGCCCGTTTGTCCTACCTCAGTCCCAAGCTCAGTAGCCGGCGAATTTCCCGGCAACAATAGTTTGTGTTAATGGTCGTAGCTACGACATGAGGCGGTACGATTTGGTTGTAAACAACCTGGCGGAATTTTAGGCAGCGATAGGCTGGTTGCTGCTAAATGACACTTCCTACTAGTCGACAAACCGCGTACATAGATATTAGGGTTGAGAGAGATAATGTGTGTCTGACGGTTGGCCTCGACTCTACGCCAGCACTTCTATATCTGCGGCGCCGATTTCCCCTACTAGGTCAGACCCACCAGGAATCCAAAATCTTCTTCATGAATCGACTACGGAGGATCTTTGTAATCTCTCCACCATTTCCGCACTGTTTCGATAGTCAGAGCTTGGAAAGTTTGTTCACGTGCTTGCCTCCAAGTATCCGCCGAACGCCGACTCCCACTTGCCGCAGTGTCGAAGAGACAAAACCAGAAGCCGGCCAAAGGGACACCCAGCAAACCTCCCGTCAGGACGGGAATGGGGATGGGAAGGCGATGAGCACCGACAAACTCACAGCTTCTACATCACTAGTAAACCCTTAGTGAGGGCTGCAGCTCAAAATGAATTGTTACCCCTTTGACGGCGGTACTTTAAGCACAAACACAAAACTCGTTTCAAATTTCGCGGCAACCACAACACCACACGAAATTACGATGTCAACAAACGAAGAGATAGGTTTAACAGGGAGGGTTCAAGTGTGATTCTGTATACCACATAGAGAGCCTCATTCTTTACTAAAAATTATTGGAAATGGTCTAACACCGGTAAAGATAACCTTACATAACACTGCAAGTGGTATTTGAACGGTATTCCATAGGAAATTTGCACATAGACACTACGCACCGGGAAAAATTGCCTTGTGTGATGCACAGCTCATAGAAAAGTTATTTTTCCAGTGGTATTCCATAGAAATATAATGTAGTACTATGAAGTCCTATGGATCTGTGCGTTGACTAGATAACTATGATATACAGGCAACTTGAAATATCTGCACTCGATACTATACATGATGCTGCATACAGCACACTTGACTCCACGCTTCCAAACGCACTTCATTGCACCCTCCCAAGCACGCTCCCAAGTACACCATCATGTATACTCCCAATTGCACTCAATTGCACACTCCCAGCCCACTAGACTGTACGCTCACAAGTATACTCCCAAGAAGCACTCTTGAGTGCAGGTTATCAAGCACACTTGGATACAGAGACTCGCTGAATAGCAGGCACCAGGTGCCAGGTAGGGTGTAGCGGGTTGGGTGTTGCGGGCGATGCATGTTTGGCAGCGAAATCATGATGCCAGTCAATTTCATGGTCTGAACCTTATCTTTGGTGTACCTACCATGATAGGATGTCACAATGTCTCGTAGTCATGGTGTTGACAATTGCAGCCTTAGGTTCTGCAGCAAAGGAAAACAATTGAATCTTGAGGAGAGCAGATCTCCGACTCAGTTTTCCAGCAGATTCTGCAGTCCGATTCCTATCGATTTTCATATGCACATATTTCACCCAGAGTTGCTCATACTGTACGATGGTGATGGTGTCAGTGACGGTGATATACATGGTACCAGCCAGTGGCCATGGTGGAAGCACTTAGACAAGTAGATTGGCTATATCAACGTCAAAGCTTCCAGACTTCGAGCTTCCTATCAGCCAAAGCTTCCAGTTTTCCATTAGCCCAAAGCTTCCCGTGGAAAACACTACTCCCCATGAAGTGCAGCTCTCTCAAGTACGGCTCTCTCAAGCACGGCTCTACCGGGAAAAATGACCTTGCGCGGCGCGCAGCTCATTGAGAAGCTGTTTTTCGGACGGTATCCCATAGCATATTTGATGCGTGGTACTATGAAGTCCTATGGACCTGCGCGTTGACTAGATAACTATGATACTCAGGCAAATATCTGCACTCGATATACATGATGTTGCGTACAGCACACTTGACTCCAAACATCGTTGCACGCTCCCAAGCACGTCCCCTAGCACGCCCCAAGTACGCTCTCAAGATGCTCTCAAGTACGCTCCCAAGTATGCTCAATTGCACACTACCAAGTTCACTTGACTGTACGCTCTGATGTATACTCCCGATTGCACTCGATTACACACTCCCAGCCTGCTTGACTGTACGCTCCTAAGTACGCTCCCAAGTATGCCCAATTGTACACTTCCAAGTTCACTCGCCTGTACGCTCTCAAGTACGCTCCCGATTGTACTCGATTGCACACTCCTAGCCTGCTTGACTGTACGTTCTCAAGTAAGCTCCCGAGTACGCTCAATTGCACGCTTCCAAGTTAACTTGACTGTACGCTCTGAAGTACTTCCGATTGCACTTGATTGCGCTCGATTGCACACTCCCGGCCTGCTTGACTGTATGCTCCCAAGTACGCTCCCAGTTGCACTCGTTTACACACTCCCAGCCTGCTTGACTGTACGCTCCCAAGTACGCTCCCAAGAAGTAATCTTAAGTGCAGGCTATCTATCGCGCTTGGATGCAGAGACTCGCTGAGTAGCAGGCGCCAGGCGCAGGGTGGTGTGTGGCGGGCGGTGTGTGGCGGGCGGGGTATGATGGCCGAAATCACGACGTCGGCCAATGTCATAGTCTGAACCCTATCTTTAGCATGCCCACCACAACAGGATCTCACGATGTCTCACGGTCATGGTGTTGACAATTGCAGCCTTAGATTCTGTAGGAAAGGTAGACAATTGAATTTTGGGGAGAGCAGATCTCCGACTCAGATTTTCCAGCGGAATCTGTAGCCCGCTTCCCATCGATTTTGGGCATATATGTGCGCACTCGATCCAGGGCTGATGGTGATGATGGTGATGGTGATGGTGATGGTGATGGTGATGGTGATGGTACTGGAAGCACTGAGACAAGTATACGGCGGCCATTATGGACCACCCTCGCCATAATTCAGAGCGTCGAGTGTCGAGTGTCGAGGGTTGAGCGCTTAGCGAGTTAACAATCTCTCAAGCCAGAGTTAACAACTTATAAAGCCACCGTAAGTTGACTTAACAAGGACTAAAGCCATTAACTATTTAGCAGGCCACTGTAACTTGAATTAACAACATTACAAGCCATTAACCATCCAATCAGTCACTATATGTTACAACTCAGGATGTTAATGTATAAAGCCACTGCCAGTATGGTGTAAATTCTACAATCAATTACCCATATACAAGTCCAATTACTGCCATGGCACTTATTTCTTTTTTCTTTTGATTCCTGCTGCTGAAACCAACAATCCTGAGTGGCACTCTGTATAATTGAGACCATGTTCAGCATTGAGTTCTTTTTAAATCTTTTATATGACCCTACTAGAGAGCTGTTTATGTTGGGGAGACTGTTGTGATGGCAGGCGAACAGGTGAACTGGTGGTGGTGGTGGTGGTGGTGGTGGTGGTGGTGGTGGTGGTGGTGATGGTGATGGTGCGCGCTGGTTATCTACCCCATGAAAAGTTACAGTGGCGTATGAAACTTAACCGTGCGGGGCTTTTTGAAAGGCATACTTGACTGGTTATATCAATCATCTCTATCTGGCTTTGGTAGTTAATTAAATCTACGGCTGCGGTGGCTTTATAAATTATTAACCCTGGCTTGAGAGATTGTTAACTCGCTAAGCGCCCAACCCTCGACACTCGACACTTGACGCTCTGAATTATGGCGGGGGTGGTCCTTAATGGCCGCCGTACAGGTTGGCTACTTCAACGTCAACGTCAAAGTTTCCACAGACTTAAAGCCTTCTATTGGCCAAAGCTTCCACAAACTCAGAGTTTTCCATCGGCCCAAAGCTTCCCGTGGAAAACGCTACTCCTCCCGAAGCGCGGCTCTCTCAAGCGCGGCTCTCTCAAGCGTGGCTCTCTCAAGCGGGCTCTCGAGCGCCAGCGGGCTCTCGAGCGTGCTCTCAGTGATAATTTCCATAGTACAGTACTGGTATACCAGCGAAGCCTGCCAGCAGGCATAGGTCTATCTCCACCGACCAGCCGGCCGGCCGCCAGCCGTATATAGTTCCATAGGCCCACGCACACATGTCTATGAATCCACTATAGACTGCGCGTGTGCGCGTAGCGCAGTCTATAGTTGATTTGCACTTTCGCTGATGTCTTTCAAGCGCGGCTTTCTCAAGCGTAGCTCTCTCAAGCAGGGTCTCGCAAGCGGGATTCTCTCACCGAGAAATCGCATGTCTACTCGTCAGATTTTCATGTTCCCGGAAATGCAACAACCCTAACCCAGGGCAAGTTTTCCGGGAACATGAAAATCTGACGAGTATGGCTGCGCATTGTGCAAGGTCATTTGTGCAAGGTCATTTTACCGGCAACACAACTTACAACTCCCCTTATTGCTTGTGCCAGTGATAATTATGAGATAATAGATCTGTAATAAGAATCTAAAGCATTCTCTGCCCCAGCTCTCTCTTTAAATCCATCTCTTGGTGTTGGTGACGGTTAAAAATTTCTTGTGGTGGGTAGTTGCCTCGCGAAATGAGTTTTGTCGGTTTATGCTTAAAGTACCGCCGTCCCATTCAAGACCGCTTAATTGGAGGTGGTGGCACCAGGTTGACGTGTGGGTGGCTGGTTAAGCCCAGCTGAACTCTTTATTCGACGTAATTGAGGGGGCAGCGCAACAGATCCCCTTCTGGCATCCTTCGAAGGAACAGGGTTGAGGCGCTTCCCTGGAGGCCGAAAGATGGGGCGCGGTTCGCTGGCGGTTGAATGTATTTTGCAGGCTTGTATGAGGTAACGACCCTTATCAGTACTATCTTCAACAAGACAAATTCTTGTAAGATTCAAAGAATCTGTCATTCGGAATTTTGAGAAGAAAAATTCCAACTTCGACATTAGTATCCAACTGACTCTTCTTACCGCAAGACCTTCTCTCAAAAGTCCCCCAACAAACATGCTAAAGATGTGTATTCGACGTTTTGCAACTCTCTGCTTTCAGCTTTTTTGTTCACAATACTGAGAAATAGCTAGATTCTTCAAGGGTCACATGCTTTGCATTCTATCCAAAACGGGCTGCTGCCCTGGATGAAATAGGCGCTATCGTTGCTTTTATATATCATATAGGGAAGTTTTGTGGTCTTGTAACAGATTCAAAACTAAACACCTTACCACCGATGCTGATTTCCTTATAGTTACTGATGGTGTTGATTTAAAATTCTTTGCTCCCAATGTTAGCTCCCTTTTTGGCACAGATACTTGATTGCAAGCGGTACATTGCATTATTAGTATCTCCGTGATCAAGAATACTTCCATATTCTTGAAGTTTATCCTCCTGGGTCGGTATTAGCACGGGCGCATCAAAATCCACATCCATCACGGTGCATGGTAGTCAAGACTTGCCTGTTCGACGTTGGGAGGAAGCCCTCCGAGTCCAGGTTCTGCAAACACCAAAGTTCGAAACCTGTAGTGCTCATTCCTTTGCTCTGTCTTGTCTGCTTGGACATGAAGAAGGTGTAATTTTCCCCGTGGTCATCACTGCCACCAGGTTAACTCGGGTCCTACTCGCCCAGGTAATGCATGTACAGCTATTGTGGGAATTTTATTTTATATGAGTAGCCCTCCAATGAACAAGATCCAATACCGGCTTAACTGGTGCTCCGAGCGCCAGGTGCTGAAAACACCAAAGTTCGAAACCCAAAGCTAGGTTGGTGCTATAAACACTGAGGTTCAAAAACTGTAGTTACACGTCTCTTTTGTCCGCCATAATAGTCTGTATCCAGGTACTATACCCCGACCCGAGTAACTCGCTACAATGTAGAGTAGTAAGACACCCAGCGATTAATGCAACCCTATGGGTTTCTGTTTGACGTTGGTATGTGAGGTATGGCCCAGGGAAGTTGCATATACAAAAGAACCAATTGCTTAGTCAATTGCTATAGCACGGTACTGTAAATACCGGTACGGCGGGTTCAAAACCTTCCAGTGACTATCTTTTGCTCTTTGTTTACTAGTTGATCTCCGCAATTGGATCGGCCTCAAGTTTCAGGCTTGTACTCTACTCCACAAAGCTATTAGGTCGCCAAGATTCCGTTGATAAGGGTTAATTCTCTAGTACAAACGTCAGCGCAACTTTTGCTAATTGTGGTGATGGTGTTAGGCATCAGTCTTTCAGAAATACTAGTAGGATCCATTTTTTACAATACATTCTGGTTGTAACTAGATACATATTCATTTCGTATAGTACTTACTATGTGATTGCAAGTGTTTAAATTGCTGGTAAACATGAGTTCGCAAAACTCTCGTTCCTATCTGCCCGTTCCCTATACATGATCTTCGCGCTCATGTCTGGAACGCACGAGTATGCAAAGCACGTATTCTCGGGCCTCTTCCCGTTCTCGAATTTGAATTCGTAGTTGCAGAGAATGTACCCCATCAAGATCTTCAACTCATTCGCCGCAAAGAACCGTCCAGGGCTAAGGAAAATCATTTTTAATTAGCGAACCAATTTGAAGATGAAGTAAAGTAGTAGGGGTATATCTTACCAAGCGTGCTTTCCAGTCCCAAATACGACATACTCATTCGATGTAGCTACCAGCTGGTGTTTCGCCTCCTGTCCCGGCTGCTCCCGAATCCTGCTGAACCGGAATCCGTCGAATTCCAGGGGATTCTTGTAGATGCTTGCATCCCTATGGATGGCATGTGCCGGTGTAACCATTAACGTCCCTTTTGGGACATATGTGCCGTCAGAGAAGGTGTAGGGTACCATTGCTTTGCGTATTCCCGTCGCTAGAGGGGGAGGAGGGTTAGATGTTATTCTATGGCTATGAAGGGAGATAAACGGACCAAGTAAGGCACCATTCATGCGCTGGCTTTCGCGGAGAACTGAATCAAGCTTCTTCATCGCTGTCAGAGCCTGCTTGGTCCAGCCGCCGAATTTGGCAATAACCGATTCGATTTCCTGTCGCAGCGGTTCCTGGTATTTGGGGTGCGCCGCAAGATCGAAGAGAACGTTGGTAATGGTCTGTGAACAATATCCTCTCCCAGTCAGTTAACTTTTACAGGGTGGGGATTGCAGTTTTTAGGCCGCGAAATCTTGCAGCCACCCTGTGTTCACCTCCAGGCAGGGTCTATTTCAGGCAATGCGTGAAGAACTAGGGGACGGTCCTAGACTTTATGCTCTTATCATAGATATTGGTAAAGAGAAGCTTACAAAAGTGGTTGTATGAATCGAGGCAAAATTCAGAAAGAGAAGTTGGATGCACAATTCTCGGGTACTCTCTCCAGGTGGGGCACCTTCTAACATCCATTGAATTGCATCATCCTGTAGGACACTCACTGATCAGCGTGCTTCTTTCAAGATTAGTGAATAAATAGTTGGAGGCAGACCGGCTTATCCGCCCATTCTTCGCCGAACTGTTGCATCTTCAATCGACGCTCCTCAACGATTGGTCCTACTAATGTTATAACCTTTTTTACAGCTTTGTCACGACCGGAAAAGTATCTGGCAGCTAATCTGAAGGAGTCCTTAGACTCGAGAAACGATGTTGCAAGCAGGAAAAAGAGAAACAAACGGTTTCAGAAATTTTGGAAAAATGTCGATTGCCGCACCGGCTCGAGTGACTTGTGTTGCGAACGCAATGCAATTGTTTAGGTAGTCTTGATTGCGGCACAGAGGAAGGCCAACTATACAATGCTTTAGACCAGAAACAGAAACCTTGAGCAAATAGGTGGCCATAATACATACCGAACATACGGTTTGAGGTTCTGTATACGTACCAGGCATCAGCGTCAACCGCTATGATCTCTGAATGAATGAGTCCACATACCTTGCTATACACTTCAGCATGAGACTAAAATTGTCAACACTTGTCCAATCTGAACAACAAGAAAACAATGGTTAGCCACCCACTGCCTTATCAGGATGACGTATATTTGTACATGCCTCGACCAATATTGGTGTTCTCTTCGAACGCCATAATCAACTCGTTCATGGCTTCGGGCAGAACACTGCTCAGTCGGTTCGTAAGATTCCTCGCGATAATAATATTGTGGTACTCTAGGGTCGAAAATCTCTCGGAGAAAACATAATCCGTTGCCAACTTCTGTAAGACGATAGACGGGTTAGAATACCATTAATTTTCAATTCAATTCACCACAATGGGTGTAGCTATTACCTCGCGAGTAGCAGCCCCAAAGGACATGACACTATCACCGGCATCAGCCAGTTCTTTGATCTTCTTCGGATCCGGGAATACGACTAGGTAGCGAGGCGGCGTCGAGATCTTGAAAGCCTGGGCATCTTTCCCATACTGTATACCCAGATGCAGTGTCAGCCCTACCTCAGATAGAGTCAAAATGATTGTACGGAGTATACCGTTTGGTAGCCTTCCCGGATTAGAGACTCGGATTGTCGGTAAAACTTTAGAGCGGCCTTCCATGAGCCAAAGATTCCTGGCGGAACACCGACAGCCGGGACATCGATCTAGGCGAGAATGACACGGTTAATATTGCCGCTGTGAGATATGCTTAAGTGTTCTCCGTAGCCGGAGGCGAGTTTATAAATACCTTAGTCGATTGATACTGGTACACGGAATACGACAAAACACCCAGCAACCCCAACACCGTCAGCTGCCACCATTCCATTCTTTCGATGCCGTGCTGTATGATAGCGAAATTTTCGTTGACTAGTGTCATTTTTGCAGCTGTGCAATAATAAAAACCGTAACCGATTTCGAGATGCACGGTTATAGTGGTGGAACTTGGGTCGAGTAAATGGGGTTATCATATACGTACTGGCTTAGATGACCGCGGCACGGCATTTTAAGCTTCCGGACCCGACGACGGAATCCGTCACGTTTATGTCCACTTACGCCCGCCCAAGCCTCGGTCAGCCATATGTACGAGTTGCCGGGAGCAATGTCGGCATCCAGATTAACTACCTTGTTTAGGAAATCCCGAACTACAACCACACACAATATTATAATCAAGCCGCGAATCTCTGGAAATTAATTGAAATGCAGCCATCATCCAAACCCCGTAGCGAAAAAATAAGGATACATGGCAGCCATTCCAGCCGCATGATGCAAACGCTATGCTACTCGTGCCTAGGTCCCGGTGAAAGAACTCGGATGTCCTGAATCGAATCGGGCATTGAACTTTGCAGTGAAGAAGGGGGCAGACGTCAATGTGCAGTAAATTTCTGGTCAAACTCCTTCCTCCCCGCTTTACTAATGTTGTTTATTGCGTTCTTGACAAATTCCCACGTTATGGGTGGATGCCTGCCTACGAGGGGTATCCGAATTAACCGGTTTCTTTCTCCTGGCCATGGGGACACAAATATGCCTTACGTAGTATCTGCCACGACGAATGCTGTAGTGGAAATACTATATCCAAGAATTTAAGAGAACGTCCCTTGCTCATAGGAGTATCCATTTATCGCATAGAAGCTGAGCTACGGGCTGGTGATTTGGTCCCCAATCCCACACTCAGGCCGGCCCGGCAATGCGTGACTTTTCCCCCAATAACTTCAAACATCGTGAATAGGTTGCAGCGCCAAGTGGGGGATATTATTCTCATCTGCAAGGTACTCAAGTCCAAAATGCCTCCCTGACTTGCATGCTCAACTTCTGGCGCGCGCGCTTCACAGTTACAGGGCTTTATGGATCGACCGCATGCCTGCAATTACTATACTATCCGTCGGCCCCACTGTCGTCATTGTCGTACAAAGCGCATCGATACCAGGCTTAGCATAACGGTGGTGGATGGTTCCAAGTACTGATGTGGGCGAGGATACAACGTCAGGCATTAGGCAGGAGTTTATATCTCCCAACAGACAAATCCAAGATTCAAGTTCCACAATTCTCACGGATTTAGCCAATTAACGATGTGATCAGCTGCCAGAAGCTATACGGTTAAGAGTGAGGTTTCCCACATAGGGTATATTTCCCGGGGTCTAGAGTCTTTAATATAAGCTATATATCAGGGTCAGGGTAGATGCCCAAGTCAGGACACGATCTGGAGTCGTCCAGTAGGGAAAAATGTATATATAGCGCACCAATCTTTGGGTAAATTGATAGAGAAGCCATAGTCCCGCTGCAGCTACGTGTTGAAGATACCTGTTAGAGCGGATGTGTAAGTAGGACAAGCTCTGTTAGATTAGATTTGTATCCCTGAAATAGTCGTTAGATATGAGCACTGTTACATCCCATACGTAGGATTACCCCATCTATAGACGGGGGCCCTACTCGCGTAATCTACAGACAGGGTCGGTAGCAAGAACGGAGAAGAAGGGTGGCCATACTAGCAGACGGAAGTATAAAAATGACAGCAGTAAGGCACGACTAGTTTATAATTGGTGATCATGTTCAACTCAAGTCTACCTGGGTCTATCGATACCGTGATTATGAAGATTATGAATACTTCTCTGCCACCTATTCGCTGTCACTTTCATGAATCCGAGTGCAAGACGTACTCTATAGACAAGAAGTACCGTAGCTATGGGTTTTAATGTGTTCTGGAGTGTAAAGACCATTAGACTGTAAAGATCGTTCTAGGTACCTAGCTCCCGCGTATGGCAGATCCTGTCAAGGGAGCTGCACTTTCTAGAGCTTGAGGCTGGACCATGTGGATTCTTAGTTGCCAATAGCTTCAGGGATACCATCACAATTGTTACTGTCTTATGTATAAGTACATGCGGCACAATGTAGAACTACAGCATCACTTCTGTGTCTGCTACGACCCAGCTTAGCTACCCACCCTCACTCTGTCATGCCCATTATTTTCACCCTTCCTGAAACCAAATTTCGGTATCGGTTTGTTACTGGAGACATAAAACACCGACTCCATCTGTAGATTCTGTGTGCGGGGCTCCTGTTTGCAGCTTCCACTCCATCTATAGGGCAATTCTGCGTATGGGATGCCATCTACTCTATTCTTTTTCCGGCCAGCACATTGTGTGCGGGGATTGTTTGCAGCTTCTGACACTAGCAGCTGTTGAGGCAGGAATGTTCGTCAGTCTATCACAACCCAAGATCACGGTATAAAGTCTTGAGAATCCCAAGACCACTAATGCGCAATGAAAATTACTACTTCTGTTCTAGGGTTCCATCTGAAACATTATCTCCCAAGTACACAACCTCGTTGAATATTCTGGTAAAATACATGAGCCATCTGATTCTGGATATGTACAAATCCGTGCATCACCCCCAGACCGCTGACGTACTATCCGTCTCAACCGGTCCTTCGGTTGTATGTAACGATGTGCAGATCTTGATTAGAGTTGCACATGAGACGAGTTGGGCTCAGATTTGTAATTTATGTAGTAGAAACTTTACTTTACCGGGTTCTCCGCAATCTGGTCTGACAAACGAGCAGCAAGACTGCTGGACTGCATGCTTTCTTAAACTATCATTCACTGATGCAACAGCGGCTCCTACCTAATGCTGTTGACATATTTTAAACTGAGCGAGAGAAGCCTAATGAGAATTAATCACTTAATCTAGTTGGCTGAGTATGGTGCTATAAACACCACCAGGAGTTAAAAATGCTGGGGTTCGAAACCTCATATAAGTGTAACCGCCCAGGCGGTGCTATAAACATTGGGTGCTGTAAACACCAAGGTTTGAACCTCATGACACCAGACCTGGGTTCAAAACCTGCAGTGCTCTGTTTTATCCTGCGTTTGTCTTCTGAGATCCCAGAGGTCTTGTATAGTGCAATTTATCGCATACATACTTAAATAACTGATTGCTTGGCTCAGCTGGCAAAAGCATGATGCTATAACACTGGGGTTCGAAACCTCATAGCGCTGCAAACGCTAGGCCGGGGTGTAAAAGTTGATGTTGTTTTTTAGGATTGTTTTCGTTTGTTCGGGGGAAGAGGGCCTGCGACTTTGCTTTTGTTTCTTTATGTTACGGAAGAAGCGGGGAGGAAATATGTACGGGATATGCCATGGCCGCTAGGCCACGGGTTCATAGTGCTTCAAACACCAGGTGCTGTAAACACTGAAGCTCGAAACCTCATAACGCTGTAAGCACCAGACCACGGGTTCGAAACCTGCTCAGCTTTTCTCCTTTTGAAATCGTAGTTTAGGTCTTGTATATATAAAATAGTAGTCTGGCGACTTTCACAAACGGAGCTTGCTTGGGTCACGTGATGGGGATCTCCAGACTAATAAAATAGTAGAAATTATTGTATATATAAGTGATGGTTTAGCTCAACTAGCGGGCAAAACATGGTGCTGTAAACACCGGGGTTCGAAATTTCATACGCCAGACCACCCACAGCACGGACTGTTTTGCTCTCCTTTTTCCTGGCTGTAAACCTACTGAAACGGATAGTACTATGGGCTTGTTTAGAAGCTACACGCTCGGTAGCCTTTAATTCGTAACCTTTTCCTTTCGGGTATAGTTATGAGTAGGTATCCTTTCCTTTTGGGTATATTGTGAGTAAAAGAGTAACATCAGAAGTCCAGCCAGCCGATCAAAGTCTTTGCTACACGACGATCTTTTACTCACACTATATCTGAGGAAAGGGATAATGCTATGTACATCAGCATCTAGATCTAAGACTATATGAACTAGAAACTATAGAGCAGAGCACATCAACATGGCCGAAATCAATTCATATACAACAACTGGGCTTTATCTTAGCTGATGGTAGAAACACTAGGTGTTATAAACGCCAGATGCGAGTTTAAAATCTGGAGTACTATTAACATAGGCTATAAGCTTGCAGTGTCGTAAATACCGAGTACGAACCCGGATTGCAGTGTCCAGCGGATTCGTCTGGGGTCTTTTTCGCTACGCCTCCGTTGTTCACCCATTTCACCAGCTGCTACACAAGACACAAGACAAGCTTTTAAGATATCTTCACCAGCCGCTCCTCCAATTGACACATGTGAAGATATGTTTTGTTATTCCCAGACTTCTCGTTTAGCAAGTGCGGACCCTGGATACAACTGCCGTCAATTTCTCGCCAGACCGTTGTACCTTACATATGTTCCGACCCATACGCCAAATTTTCTCGTTGGCCAACAGGTCGACCGATATGCCAAATTGTCAACTTGGTGAATAGGTCAACTTATACACCAACTGACCGAGGTGCCAAGTAGGAGGCTGGGAGGAGGTTAGGAAGGTGCAGTAAAGCACCATATTTTTTCAACTATTAAACTTCTACATCACCCTACTTCTTCATTATCGTGTCTATCCTACTTCTCCATCATTGTGTCTCTTCTAACTCCACTAAAATTTCCTCGCCTACAATAATGACTACCTTGACTTCCAATGGCACCCCAGTGTTTACCGCAGGCATTCCAGATCCCTCCCAGATTAACGAAGGCTTTTCATATGGGGTCTGTCAGGAGTTCAACTAAATATTTATGTTGGCAGATTACACTCCACGCTGCAGCAGTGGCAGAATCAACCAGCAATCGAGTAACTGTATCTTGTAATTGCAAGGCTGTATGCACTGGTCACTGCCGCTGCAAGAAGAATCAAGTTCAGTGTTCAGTATACTGTCACGCTGATGAGTATGATTGCGGAAATTTATCGCCACTTACAAATTACATTGGTAAATTGAACCCCGGGTCCAGAGCGAGCTGGGTCAGCTGTCAGACTGAGTGCAAGAGGACTGAGTGCAAGAAAGAGAACCAATACAACAGTTCAAGGACAAAATACAGCAAGAGTGACAAGGGGACGGCATGTGCAGGGGCAGGAGGACGAATAGATTGAGCGGTTTGGTGGGAGTGATACTAGTAATTTTGTGGAAGGAAATAGCATTGTGAACTTGGTACACCAATTGACCACTTTGCCAGTAGGTTGACCCATACACCAAATCTTCCCGTTGGCCAATAGGTTAACCTGTATACCAAAAGATCGACCGCTTTGCCAATCGGTTGACCTGTTGGCCAACGGGAAAATTTGGCGTATGGGTCGGAACACATATCATCCCACAAAACCAGATCTTTAATTCAGAACTTAACACACACACCCTCTCCACCCCTCCAGCACCAACCAAACCTCCACACTACCCCTCCTTCCCCTCCTTAAACCTTATCAAATTCAGCCCATCCCACGCCGGGAGCAGAACATTCTCCAAGTCCCCACGCTCCCGCACAAACCTATTAAACGCATCAATCTGCTCAGCCCTCTGAACAAGCACCGGATCCTCGGCGGCGGGATTCCCCTCCCCCCTCCCAAGCAGGCCGTGGTACAACGTATTGTCCGCAAGCACGATCCCGTGCGGCGCCAGCAGCGAGCGCGAAAGTATCTGCTCCAGGTACCCCACATACCCGTCTTTATTCGCGTCGATGAAGATGAGGTCGAATTTTCCGGTGAGGGATTGGATGCTGGGGGTGTTAGCTGCGGAGTTGGTCGGGGGGGGAGGGGGGGGGAGAACGTTGAGGATGCGGGGCCAGAGAGCAGGGTTATGGATTTGTCCGTGCCGGTGCGCGCAAAGGTTTGCCGCGCGAACTCGGTGGCCGGGTACTCCAGGTCCAGCGTTACCACCTGTCCGTGTCAGCGACGCCAACACCGCCGCGCGGAGTGTACCTCGCCATCCGGGTATGCTTCCACGGCGCGCGCCAGCGCAAGGGCGGAGTATCCCGTGAAGCAGCCGATTTCGAGGACTTTTGTTTTCAGTTGCGGTGCTTGGGGGGTTGGAGTGTGGCTGGATACCTCGTTTGACACGGTGGAGCTTTGCCAGAAATACCATGAATTGCGCCTACCGCTGTGTGAGCTAGTTGGGCTACATACGGTGGGGAGGGGAGGGACCTGGTTAGGGCTGATCATGAAACGCGGGCTAAACCCCTCGCGCTTGCTGAATTCGACGGTGTCTTTGTAGTGCTGGTTCACGACCTCGCCCAGATCCGTCGAGTGCGTCGTCGCATAGTCTGTGATCGCCGCGGCGACTTCGGGGTTGGGGAAGAGTCTAGTTGCGATGTGCATGTTTGGAGGGTTACTTAGACGGGGCAATATACGTAGGGTCAAGTGTTAATATATATATATACATAGATCCAATCGGTAGTTTTCGGTCACCACAGATGGGAATTGAAACGTGGAGAACTTTTCTTCCGTGGCGGGTATGAGAATACCCGGACTGGTAGCAACCCGGCAATTGTGGGGATGAGTCTGCCACGCAAGCAGATGGGATTAATCAGATACATGAATAAGCAAGACGAAGAAAACGAGATGCTAGATAGATCGACCGTCCAATGACGAATACCGTCTGTTGTCAAACGACGTCCGCAACGCGCACGCCTCGGTTTTCGAACCCATGTGGTACCAAACTTCGGGATTTGAATTCTGCATCGAGTCTCAGACCGTGTGCCCCTTAGGAATCTAGGAATCCAGAGGTATCCCATGCCACCTCCAGATTGGGTATGCAGAAACAATCATTCCTTGCACCAGAACGATCCCAACCCTCTATCATAGATCGTCACTCGGCCGATACCGGAATCCCTAGGTTCTGTCATGCAAACCCACATAAGCCCACCCATCCACTACGCCCTCAGATCAGCAGTAGCATCCCTCCAATGCTTCTCCGTCAACCCCTTTAACCTAAAATCATGAATCTTCCGTGCACGAATCGCACAAACGACCAACAGAAACGTGACCAGCATCAACACACTATCGCCGTCAGCACATCCCCCCACTTCACTCCTCGCACAACATACCTCTGCACAATCGCAATCCCAAACACTCCTCTCAAATGAGTACACTCGTTCCTTCCCGTCTCCACCCTGCGCTCAATCATGTCGCCAATCCCCATCCCCCCGCTCTGTGGCAACCACGCCGTCCCACACCCATACTTCTGCGAGATCCCGCGCGCCATCACCGCGGTCGTCACGGCGCCGCAGATACACACCAGGTCCAGGCCGCCGACCCACAGCTTCTCGCGCGCAAGGAAGGTGAAGATCGAGGCGGAGGTGGTTTGGAAGAGAGTTGCGATGGTCTGCAGGTTAGCGGAGAAGGGGGGAGGTTGGAGGGGGAGGTAATTACAACGACCAGTAGTACTACGAGCTCGGTTCGAGGGGTGTTTGAGAATGGCATGGTAAGCAGGTGGACGAAGACCGCCATGGCGACGAGCGAGAGCACGAGTTGGATGGTGCGCACGGCCAGGGTGGCGAGTTTCCACGTTGCGCGGGACGGCATGGCGAGGACGACAAGAAACGGTGCGGATGGGCGTGCTCTGCACGGAAGGATTATTGTTGTGGTAATGCGCCTGCGCCGGGATGGGAAGGAAATCTTTCAGCGGTTCATCTAGGTACGTCCCCGACCACATTTCTCGAGCGGATGACGGCGATCTTAAGTATTGCACCGCAGCAGGTGCTGCGTGTGATTGTTTAATGAATCGATACGGTTGCTGTCCCATACTTGAAACACCTGCAGGGGGGCTGGTCAGCTGCGAGCGGTGCTCCATTGGAGATGTGCTTTATATTTCCTTCAACGCGCTTAAATTCTTTTCTCTCTGCGTATCATTGTTAGAATACAAGTCCGCAGAGTACACCCCCAATGGCGGTGAAACTGTCTGGACGTCTGATCTGCCATGTTGAATGCCCGTGGACTCGCTCGTTAGGTCAAGCCTTACACCCCGGGCGCTACGCTATTCCTGCAGCTGTCATTGCTTGTTTGAGGATGACTGACGTTGTTTACTGCAATGGTCAATGGTGGACCTTGGATCTCTTGGTGTTTCGGGTTCCAGGGGGCGGAGGTGGAGTGCCGCGTAGGTACATGCCGATAGCGATAAGGACGTCAATGCCATTTTATGGACATTCTTTGCGGCGAAGCATGCGACTGAGGCGCTCAGGCACATAAACAAACCCCCAAGACAACCACTATTCCTGGCCCCGCGCATGGTCTGTGCACTATCTAGCAACGACTGCGCTACGCAAGCACAACCTTAATCGCAACCACCCCACTGGCCCAAAGAATTTGCATCCACGCCATTTCTACCCGTCCGATATCTCCCTTAGCCCGACTATTACCACCACCACCACCATCATGATGTCCGCCCCATCACCCTCCGCACATCCATGGCCTTCCCAGTCCCCTCTTCCCCCTTCACCATCGCCCCTCTCCCAGGCAAAGGCGTCTCCGTCATCGCCACCACCCCAATCCCCGCCAACACCCTCCTCTTCACGGAGCCCCCGCTGCTCCTGCTCACCAACGAATCGCACGCCTCCCCGCGAGAGACCCGCGTGCTGAATACGTTCCTCCACCGGCCGTGGGCGCAAAAGCAGACGCTGCTATCGCTGTGCTCGAATCTGACACCGGGGGTGGAGCACTCGGACGAGACGGTAGTCCTGGGCGTGTGGAAGGCAAACAATTTCTGTCTCGACGACGCGGGGACGGTCAACGGCGTGTTCGAGCTCGCGTCGCGACTGAACCATGCGTGTGTTGGCGGCGAGAACTGTCGGTGGGAGTGGGATGCCGCAAGGAGGGTGCTGGCGTTTTGGACGGTTACCGATGTGCTGGTGAGTACGTCTTGTGGCTTGTGAACTGATGGCGCATGTTTTTGTGGGGTTTGTGGCGGGCAGGAGTGCGAAAAGAGGGATGAGACACTAATGGGTGTGAGGAACTATGCAGGCGGGGGAGGAATTGACGCATTGCTATCGCCCCGACTGGAGGATGGGGACTAAGAATAGGACTGCCGCGTTGTTTGAGGAGTATGGGTTTTGGTGTAGTTGCAAGACCTGTGTGGGCCCGGAGGAGGACGATTAGGTAGTTTGGAGGATGGGTGATGAGAACGAGCGGGATGAGCCAGCTCAGTTGCTCCTGGAGTAGGTATGGGTAGGAGTGAGATTTAGATTATTAGATTGTACTTCTACAGGACTCGTGATCGCTTGCTGGAGTTTTCCACATCTTGCACTTCCCAGCACGGACTACCTAGATAACTAACTTTACACCCGGCACCAAGTATAATGACTAATATTGAGAGCCGTTTGTACAGAGTGAGAAAATGTCTGAAGTATAGTACCCTCGCCGCGGTGTCCAATGCTTGAAAATGAAGCTGAATTGTGGTAATACAAACCAAAGAACAATTCTTTGGGGCTTTGCTTCATGGTCTAGGTTTTGCAGGTAATATTGGGATCACTGCAGGTGCTACTAGACGTCATACGTTTCCTTGTATTTACTCTGCCTAGAATTTGATGTTATACCGGATAGTACCTACCGTCGAATCATTAACCATCACTCACCACCAGATAAGTGTGAAGCCCCATCACAAGAATTTGAGTCCACCCTGTGCTACTATCAGTTCCTACAGCAGGCTCATAACGAATAGGTTAAGGGAGGGGAGCAAGTGTAAACCCAAACACCAAAGCATGACATTCACCAACGCAGTAATCTAAAAGTAGACAGTCTTATTAGCCACGCGGTCCCCTTAACTACATGCACCAGTTGACCATTGAACCCAATGTTACCAAGACCTGGACATCGCATGTCCTGATGTCGCACCTGAACTGCCAATCCATGGCATGTGCGTGCATCGTCAAGAGCAGGAAGTGGCACGCCAGAGAAACAAGGTAATGATAGGTTTGCAGCAGTCGTCCAAAGGCCAGAGGAATACCCAGGCTCAAAACCTGAGCACATGCAGATTGGTAGTTATGCAAGATGTAACCTACAAACACAGGAAACGCGACATTGGGTCATAGTGCCAATTTGCATCCCCGATTCATGCTGTAGAAAGTTTATGACATGTACCAGTCTGTTTTGGCGCATAGGGCTGAAACTGTCAGCGAGAGCCACAGTATATCATTATATTCGGGAAGCAGATGTGGCGTTCGGTGATATGCACAGTCTCATGTAGTTCTCTTCACAGCGTTGGATTGGTTAATTGCTGGATGCTTTGCGAGAAATCTAGATTCTGATGCTGAGCGGGAGATTATGCACGGTCAGGCTGTCAGGGCAGGCTGCGAGTTGATGGAGATTAATAGTTGAGATAAATAGCTGCCGGCCCACTGGGTTGGAGAGAACTCATCATCCCATTCATTTAGGCTTCAAATAGTTTAATATCTTTTATATTTCCCACCTTCAATTCACATTCTTGAGGAATTGTCTTCTTCGGCATCTTTCTACTTTCCTGATCACCATGAAGTACTCCATCTCAACCATTTCCCTCTGCGGGGATGAAGGGTAGCGGGGGGGGGGGGGAGCTCCGCCATCTAGCCGGCTCGCCCGGAGGCGGAGGGGGTTATTCAGGTCCTGTCATACTCTAGTAAGAGTGAATACAGTATGATTAAACAACAAACAACCATTTCCCTCTTCGTCTCTTCTGCTCTCGGTACAACCATTCCTTCTTCAGAGACAAAGCACTCGATACCCTCCCACAACTCTGGTCAGGCTTTACGAACGGATTCCAAACGATGTCAGTCCCACAGACGATAGGGAGATATTTCTCGCATTGGCGGGGGTAACACCGGCGCCACCACACTGGTTCATTTCGTATAAAAAAGCAGTGGACTGGCCGTACCTATAACCTAAAATTCAGCAATCCCAAATTCTCCGTCGGTTCAAAGAAATTCACCGTGTTCGATTTCAAGCCCGCTGATGGAAAGATAACGTTCGACTCCAAGAATGCTACATGGAACCAGAAGACCAGATACCGCGATATCGAGCGCGCTACATTTAGGGTCGGCGCGGGATCCGATCTGGTGTATTTCCTTCATTGTCCTTCGAGAGGAAAGCCTCTCAACTTTGAGCTCGTGCCGTCTGACGGTGAAGTTAATTTCCAATAGCTCCCGAGCCTGGGCCAGGGACTATGGCTTGAGATCACTACCACAAAAGTATAGAAAAGACAAGTCGAGTTAATCTGTGCTGCGAACGCCGTTGAATCCTAACCCAACTTTGCTCGCAGGACTCAACTACGAGCTTGTGCCGGCCAGCGGCGATGTCAGTATCACTTGGGATACTAAGGTGGAAGGTTCTCACAATCGAGGTGGTTTACTTACTGAGAGCGATGCATTATTTTGTTTTGCTTTGTTTATCTAGTTCGTAAGCATTTGTTTGGAGTTATTGGTAGAATGATTCTTTGGGAGTTTCGGCGTTTCGGCATTTTCGGACAACTTGAGGCGAGGTTTATGATTAACGGACTGTCCTTTGAAAGTGACCTTTGTCGTTAAATATGTATCAGGGAATAAATCAGTATTGGAAACTGAGGGTGTAAAGTGTTCGCTGGTACCCACGGGCCATGGGTAAGATGGCGGGCGGTTAGTTGGCCGATACGCAAACGGGAAGCCGTTGAACTTAGAGCAGGCCGGTAATTGCTTTTAGTATCACTCGTCCTGGTTAGCATGCCCGCCAGCAGCACCCCCAGACGTGGAAGTGTTGAGATTCGATTGCAATACTGTGGTCTGATCGCGGAGCTAAGTAAGCTACTTCACGCAGGTATTCCAAAAGAAGCGGACTTTCCCGAGATTGTCTTCTCGCATCGTGAGCTCCAATTTGCTGGCCGACTTTTCATTTCCCCGGCGGAAGTGGTTTTGTCGGTTGTAGGTTAGAGCCGTGGTCGAAGCCTCGCATGGGAGCACAGCCAAGAGCTCGAATAGGCAACGCGCGCTTTAAGCACCAACCCCACCTCTGACACTAACCCCAGTACCTGAGCAAGCCCTCTCCGCTTCCACCTACTTCCTTTCTCCATCCCAACTTCTGCTCTACTCCATCCATCGACGACAACATTCATTCCGAAGTAACGAAGTCTTTGCCACCCCCCCGTCAAATCTATTATATCATCATACAATAATGGAAGACCTCAATGCGGAGTACGATGTTGTGGTAGTTGGAACTGGTCAGAAGCTTCCCCTCACTACATACCCCTAGCAAGCTTTAGCTAAATTTTGTCAGGTCTGACTGAATGTATTCTTTCGGGGTATGTAATTACAGAGAACCCGCATCAGCTGCATTAGAATCCCGATCATCGTGTGTTTAACGACGTTGCCAATGTAGTGTCTTTGGTTCGGAGGGCAAGAAGGTCCTTAATATCGATGCCAACTCTTACTATGGCGGGTATATTCCCTCTTTCCACCAACCATTTGATGGCATTGCCAACTAAAGCTAACTCAATTGCACAGGGAGAGTGCGAGCTTGAATATGTTCGACGTCAGTACATCCCCCGCATTGAATCCCGGTTGCCACTGACGATTGATAGATGTGGAAGAAATTCAGATGGACTGAGGAGCAGCGACGGAAAGAAGAGGAACGCAAGAAGGAAATCGAGCGTCTCGATAATGAGGAGCGAGAGGCCGAAGATAAGCGCAGGGCGGCTGCTAAAGAGGCAGGCAACGACGGCTACAAGCCTGGGCCCAAAGCTCCCAGACCTGAACAGGCCGGTCCGAACCCCCTTGAAGTGTTCGGCAAAGATGCTCGGGCCTGGAACCAATGGCACATCTCGTTGACTCCCAAGTTCCTCATGGCCGATGGAGAATTGACTCGAATTCTTCACCAAACTGGAGTTACACAGTACATCGATCTTCTCTCTGTGCATGGCAGCTTCGTCGTCAAGAAGGGCACCCCCTCGAGGGTGCCATCTACCCGTGTTGAGGCTGTTAAGTCTCCTTTGGTATCTACTATGCAGAAATATTACATGCAAAACTTTTTACAATTTATCGCCAACTACAAGGAGGACGACCCCTCTACTCACAAGAAAGGTAATGCTGATGCTATCACACGGGTATGATTGGATGCTAATGATTGGCTCCTAGAGTTGAACTTGGATACCAACACCATGAGGGAGGCTTACAAGATTTTCGGACTCGAAGCCTGGACCTCCGAGTTCATCGGACACGCCATGGCTCTTTACGCCGAGGATTCATACCTTGACAAGCCTGCTCGCGAGCCTATCGAGCGTATTATGCTGTACGTTAAGTCTATGGCCCGCTTCGGAAACTCCCCTTACATCTTCCCTCTCTACGGTTTGGGCGAACTTCCCGAGCGATTCTCTTTCTTGTCTGCCGTCTACGGTGGTACCTACGCCCTGAACACGCCTCTTCAGGAGATCCTCTACGACAGTGACGGTAAGGTCTCTGGCGTTCGCTTCCCCCACCCAATCACCAAGAAAGATACGGTCGTCAAGACGAAGAAGGTCATTGCAGACCCTACCTACTTCCTTAACACCAAGAGAATCCGTCCCGTCGGCAAGCTCATCCGAGCAATCTGCGTGCTGCAGCACCCAATTGAGGGCACCGACAACGCTGAATCGGCCCAGATTATCATCCCTGCCAGTCAGATGGACCGCAAGAACGACATCTACATCTCTGTGCTGTCGTCTATTTTCAACGTTTGTCCTAAGGGATTCTATCTTGCCAGCGTGTCCACCATGGTCGAGAACCCCGAAAGTGGTAACCCGCATAGCGAGCTCGAGCCTGGTTTCGAACGTCTGGGACTCGGTTCTGGCCGCCTTGGCGAGAAGGAGGAGAAATTCATTCAGGTTGTTGACTTGTACGAGCCCACTGATGACGGCACCAGAGACAATGTCTTCATCTCTCGTAGTTATGATGCGACGACTCACTTTGAGACTTGCACAGGTATGCTGACACTTTGCTTTTCTGTTTGTATCATAACTAACGTCTTTCTCCAGATGACGTCAAGGATATTTACAGGCGTGTTGAGGGTAAGGGCTTGGTCATTAAGGAGAGGAAGGACAAGGCAGAAGAGTAAGGGAATATTGACATTTAATATCGGTATTGGTTGTGATGTTAGTAGCGTTTGGTAGCGGTAGTTGAAGAAGCGTTTTTGAGAAGAAATTGTGCAATTTGATGAGGAGGCTTATGATTTCACGTTCGCATTCACATTCACGTCTGGGCTTCATCGCAATTTGTTGGTTGGGCGTCTAATCGATACCGATGTGAGAGGTAGCCCTAAATTTAGTGTAACCAGTACTCCATGCGGGAAGTAACAGGGGTAGCCTTGGCCAAACACGCCGCTCAAGCCTGCTTAAGACGCACTACGCCCGACTTCGACTTTGTCGACATTCAATACTTCTCCGGACTACGGTCACACCTTTATACTGACCATGATCCCGTTATTAGCTTGGTCGTTACTCGTCCTCATAGCTTCCGTATCGAATACAAACGCTCAAGCAACCACAACCGATCCCAGTCTCGTGGGAACATGGTCCTCCAAGTCGGGTACTGTCAAGACTGGTCCGGTAAGCAACATCCCCGTCGCATTATATAGAGGCATTCAAGGAAGAAAGGTTGAAGGTAGGCCTGCGCTGACTACTGCATATAGGATTTCTATGATCCTGTAGCGGACCAGTTGAAAGAGCCTCGACTGCCCGGCAGCTCCTTTTCCTTCACCGCAGACGGCCACTTTGAGGAGGCACGATACATCGTGTTATCAAATCGTACGCCCCTCCCATCTCCGCTCTGTCAGTCAGTCAGTGTAGCCTGATGAAAATGGTGTACTCTAGCGGTAAAACCTCAATGTCCGACAGCAATACTGCAATGGCAGCACGGAGAATACGTGCTGTACAGCAATGGCACACTCGTCCTCACACCCATTAAAGTCGACGGTCGACAGATTTACTCGGAACCTTGCAAATATAAGATGTCAATCTACACCCGCTACAACCAGACCGAAACGTACAAGGTAGGGATACATCTCGTTTACCGCGCTTTTCCGGCTGTGGAGGTTGCTAATGGATACCCACCCCACCCCCCAACAGTGGTACGAAATTCTTACGGACGAACGTCGCGGAAAGAAACGACTCAACCTCTACCAGTTCGACGGCGCGCCAATGAACCCCATGTACCTGGAGTACAACCCGCCACAAATGCTACCTACTTCGACTCTGAGCCCTCTCTCGACGACGACCGGGGCCGCAAAAGCAAAAGCAAAAGCAACTTCCGCAAAGAAGATCAAGCTCAAGCGGGAACTGCCCGGCGGCTACAAGAATGCAGAAGATATCAACACCGACCATGTGTGGTGGCTCGGAGTCGGATTGACGAGTCTTGGGCTCGTTGGGTATCTTTGCGTCTAGGAAATGCAACGGCAGTGTGCCGGGTAGTAGGGTAGTGTGGTTGATCTTTTATTTCCTTTTGGTGGGAGTTCTTCCGGCGGTGCCTTTTTTTTAACGGTAATGTGGGGCTTTATGGCTTTATGTAATAGAACGGGGGATAGGTCTGGAGCGTTTTAAAACGCTGGTTGGATATGGATACCATGATGATTTAAGTACATATGTTGTATTGGGTTGTGGAAGGTGCGGGTCTTGCTTCTGTATGTAGCGCTTGCTGTAGTGTGCCTTTCTCAGGGATTTGGGCTTGTTTTCTTCTGGGTCGGTTATAATGCGGGGATGACTCCAGGGCCTTTTCATGTTTGTTGGGTGGTGGCGGGGAGGGGAGGGGCATAACAGTATATTCATTATTGTTTTTTCTTTTTTATTCTTTCTGGGTTCTCTTACGTGTACTTCGCTAGATGTTTCTCATGTTTTCCATTTGGCAATTATGATGGCGCATTTATATATATCCATTGTCTTCCGTTGCATTTATTTTCTCATTATAGCAACCTAAAATGAACAGGTGAACGCGTGAGGCTGTGGTTCCCCAGTCACACGACGCGAGTTTGGGCTAACGCGTCGTGTTTGACCAGGCATAAACTTATCTGCATGTGAGGGGTGCAGAATGTAGATGCAGCTCTTTGCCCTTCGTTCGTATTAAAGAGTCACACCTGATAACTCAATTGCACCGCACCAATCATTACCACCAACCCCCCCAACCCACTAGAACTCCACATTCCGCATATAACCCCCCCTTCTCCCTCCCGCCCCCCATTCCCATCACTCTTTCCCCTCCACCACAAAATGTCCACCGAAGCCGAAACCAAAACCTACACTCTCCGCTGCCACTGCGGCACGCACAAGATGACGCTCGACAACATCGCGCCCATCACCACGGTGACCCAATGCAACTGCAGCATCTGCACCGACCGCGGGAACCTCATCATCTTCGTGCCCACGGAGAAGGTCATCTTTGCGGACGGAGAGGGGCCCGAAGGGAACGAAAAGCTCGGCACGTATGTGTTCAACAAGAAGGTGCTCGAGTGGAAGTTCTGCAAGGAGTGTGGGAGCACCATATTTGCTATGAAGAAGGACTCTCCGCAGTGGGGGGTTAATGTAAGTTGTCCACGAGTGGTGGGGATGGAAAGGGGAGGCGCTGATGATAGGTGGTAGGTGAGATGTGTGCAGGGCGTTGATTTGGATAAGTTGGAGCCCAAGCCGTATGATGGGAAGAGTGCGTGATGAGGTGGAGGGGTTGTGAACAGGAGGGGGCGATTTGAGCTCAGGTGGGGGGGATTGATTCATAGGATGGCACCCTGTCATTATATCACAAAAAAAAAACATTACGCTGTGGATCAGTGAAAACCATTACACCCCTTTCCTAATCATCCTCCACCATAGCATTCTCCCTATTGCTATCTTGCATGTTAGCCCACCCTCTTTCGCCGCCATCCCCACCACCGCAGTGTTGACACTCACCTGCTTCTCGGCGTTGCAATGACGCTCAATAACTGGAATTCACCATTGATTGCTGCTTTCCATAGCCGGATCTTGCCATCGTCCCCAGTAGAGCTCAAAATAGTCCCCGTCGCGTTCCAGGCGACTTTCCATACCTCGCTCCTGTGATCTCCAAAGTCTGCTACCTGCTCCACCTTCCATCTTTCCCCGACTTCATGGTCTTCTGCGGGTTCCTGCGGTGCCGTCTCTGATCCCAGCCCTTGCGATAACCCCGCGCCTCCCTTTCGCCGGCTGGCAGTAGTAGGGGTGGCGGTGCCTTTGGATGCAGCTGGTTTCAATGGGGCGTCTCTAGACGTTAGTTTGAAAATCCGTACATGACCGTCTTTACATGCTGTTGCAATAAGGTGGTAGCTCCTCCCCATGCTGACAGCCCAGGAGACATCCCGTACCAATGCTCTATGGCCCGGGAGCTCTTCGGTGGCGCGGAACTTCCCGGCCGCGTTATGACGGTACACGCGAACCGTATCCATGGCGCCGACGACAAGCTGCTCGCCGCCCCAGCGGCTGGGACAAAACGCGATGCAAAAGCTAACCTCGCTCTCGCGCGGCGGGGCGGATGGAAGCACATGGATTATGTCGATGGCGATCCAGTGCGTCAGGTCCTGCGGCTCGCGGCATTCATAGATATGCACTGTTCCGTCGGCGCTGATGAGTGCGAGTTTCAGACCCGTGCTGGTGGAGGAGGTGGAGGCGAGCGTGGGGGGGAATGCGATTCCGTGGATTGCGGCACGCGCATCAGACGTCATTTGGAATTGGCGTTTCCAGCGGTAAGGGGTGCCTGCGCTATTAGTCGGCAATGTTAACGATTTTGAGGCGCTGGGGCGCGGGGTTTGTGGTACCTTTTGGCTCTGGGGAGAGGTTAGCTGCGACGCCGGTGGAAATCGTGAGAGGGGGAGAAAGGTACCCATTTCTTGCTCCTCCCATATCCGTACCGTTCGGTCATAGGAGCTGGTTGCTAGGATCTGCCCGTGTTCGGGAGGTCCCCAGATAACCTTTGCCGGCTTCATTCAGCATTCCAGAGGTGTGATCACGCTGCAAGGTGGCTATACTTTGTTGATGCTTCCGTCGTGGGCCTTGAAGTCGTCGCTGGAGACCCACTCCCCCTCGTCGTTGAGGTCAAAAACCTTCAGTCGTTGGTCGGAGGAGACGGTAGCCATCCGGCGACCATAGTAATCTATGCGCGGGAATCAGATACGCATGAGATCGTGGCGGGGAAGAGCGAAGGGGAGGAGGAATCTGCATACATACCGTATGCTACATCGTGGACTAGATCCTCATGGCCAGTCGAGAAATGGACGTAGCTGTTGGAATTTGGATTTGAGCTGTTGGCGCGCTTTCCCGACGATGACATTGCAGACTTGCTGTTATTACTATCGAAAACCTTCGACATTGCGACAAGGTTGAGGGATTGCGCTCAGGTCGCAAAGGAACTAGAACTGCAGTCGCATGACGGTGGAGTTGGAAATGTTTTCTGAGCTGGGCAATTAACGGGTGCTAGGACCGACGAAAAAGTGATGTCTCGGAAGAGCCGCACTTTCCATGTGCAGGTGCCAACCTCATGCGTCAGGTTCATTCCCTCCAGCCTCCTATTCTAGACCAGAAACCACCAGTAACACGCCTCCATTAAGCCCATAAAAACATAGTTTACATTGAGTTGTCGCAGTGATGGAGCCTAGTGCCTGCACAAGCAAGATTGACTTCGAGCCGCACCATGTCACTCGCACCACGTGACACTGGCTAACCCTAGCCCAGGTTAGTCACCGATGTACTCGTTCAGCAAACGGACATCTGACCTGCCACTACACCATCTAATAAATGCGTTGAGGATCTTCGCCAATAGGGGTTAGGAACTACGGGCTACTAGGAGGAGCCTCGAAGGGTACATCATTGATCAGTTACTCAATCATTCTCACAGGGACATATGATCAAGACGATCCAACCGACACGACGAGTGCTGGAGCCATGAACCCGCTACCATTGTCGCCCTTGCCAATTGCAGTTCCTTTCGGAAACTCCGTATATACTTGGCTTTTTTTGAGAGCACCTCAAACCGTGGTGCCCAACCACCAATGAGTATTAGCGGCGCTGCACATCGGATACTAATAGAGAACATATTTCTCGACAGATCTTAAGGTACTGAAGCTATTACGATGCGTAGTTGTAGAGTAATGTGAAGATTCCAGATTGAAGTTCTTAAATCAAAAGCGATATTGCTCGTGTCGTGTACACGGCACCAGTCCCATTCTTTTCGACGACTACTAACTTCCTTGACTTTCATGTCCTCGTACTTACTGACGACATCTTCCGCCATTCTATCCTACAGCGGATATACATTCTTTGACAGCCTTTTAAAGACAATCGGAGTGTCTGGACAAATCTCCTTCACATATTCGTAAATCTTCCCCTTGATACATGCGTTATGCAGGCCATCAAATCTAAAGCTATCCGCGCTGAACACCCTCGAGTAGATATCCTTCCAGAGCTCTCGCTCACGCGGATTGCGACAGTTCAGATAACCGTAGTCAAACTGGACGGAATTGATAGGATCGGTTACAGCCTCCGATAGGATGTACTGTTTCAGATCGTATGCCGAAGGGTACATTCCGTTAGGCTTTAACCCAAGGATAGCTTCTCGCTCTTGCTTCCAAAACTTGGCTTCAGTTCCTAACCCAACGCGTTCCGCTAATCGGTCTAGGGAACCGTCGAGGTAGGCTTGGTGAAACTGAACAAAGCTGACCTTGTCGAAGAGCTTCAAATAGAATCGTGCGAGCAGATGCTCTTCCTCGATTACCACACAACCCGTGAACTGGCCACGCAAAGAGGGCGGAAGCATGTCGGGGTAGTAGAATGGACTATCGAGAGGAACGCTCATATTCCCACGACATGCCCAAAACCCGAAGTCCCGCCAGAGGAGCAAGTCAAGGTTGGGATTCCACCCAGCTTTCACGAGCCCGTAGAGAACGCACACACACCGCTTGGATTCAGGAAGCTGGTCCACCGGGATACCGCGGTCGGCTGGCGGGAGATAGCTTTGAGCATGTCGGCGCACTATCGCGACAGCACCTCCCTCATCGTCCGACTGTGACGAAGCCGAGGAAACCAAATGCTTATTATTGAGAAACCAAGGATAATACCCCCCTATACTTTGGGGGCTTTGTCTCCGAAGTGGTTCGTATACTTCGCATATCTTTTCCGCCAATATATCATTCACTTGCCAGTCGTGAAGGTCCTCCCTGCCAACATCTATGTATTTTACTAGGCCTTGGTAGAGTCCGAATAAATACGCTCTATCAAGTGGCGATTCAACATTACTGAAACCAAAGTCCCGAGCAGTGTCTCCCTCTGGAAACTGATTTCTGTAGCAATCCCGGATGAGATAGTCGGCCGACGTTACTTTAGCTCCACCACAGTCGAAAATGTGACGAAACTTGGATGCTTCCATACATTCTGTCGAGCAGTACCAAACGTTGTGGCAACCCGGACAGGGGATCGTAGCTTCTCGCTCCCATTCGCATCCGCACATCAACGGGCCTGTTGCAGTTTGAGGCTGCCTTCTTATCATTAGTCCACATATCTGAAGACGCTCGAGAATGTACGTACTGCGGCACATAGTCTTCGTCGCCTATATCAGGCACCTCTGTTTGGGCGAAGTCGCTATCATCCTGGTCGCCGTCGCTTTCGACAGTATTACTCACATCCTTATTCCACCAGCCTCTAGCATTCTCCATGAACGATGATTGTGAAATTCCTTCAACTCTCTCTGGTGGCTGCGCCGTTGTCAGAACAGTCTCAGACACCCCAGATATCGATTCCGGTGGCATCTCCTTCGGTGCAACAGCAGTTCCCAGAATCAAACTCCTCACCATGTGCTCCAATTCATGGCACATTTTTGCCATCACCGTACGCATTGCCCGTGGCGTGTTGGAAATGTTCGGAATGGTCCACCCGGTATAAACTTTTCTGTGTGTACCTCGCACTCGGAACTCTGGATGGAATTTCAGAAACATGCTGCACAGGAAGCAAGCTAGCTTGCTGCATCCTATAAATGGGCCATGCTTTCGACCTCGAGTTGTATAAAAGGCCACCAGCTCAACCTCAGCGTGGACATGCAACGGCTTCTTTCGTAGTTCCCTGAACCCCCTTTCACGAGCACTTACGTCTCCATCGGCCTTAATTCCAGCGGAAAGTAGCACGCTGCGGACGGTTTCGTTCGACAGAGGGAGTTGGAGAGGGGCTGTGGTAGGGACTCGCTCCACTTCGACACATGAGGGTCGCTTCAGGACCTCTGCCATCCTACACAAGTCGAGCACACTTTGGCGATATCTACTGAGCTTTCTCAGTTGACGATGAAGTCTTTTGCCATGAGGCACCTTTCCAGACGTAACGAGGAGATATCGAAAACACTGGTTGTGTCTCAGCTCAAAAGCTCCCATGCAGAAGGCTACCACCGCATCCAATGCTCCCCTGGAATCTGTAGCAGGTCCTTTCAACTCCTCGATTGCCTCCCGACAACTTGTCCGCATATTATGTAACCTCGTAATAGCAGACTTCATATGATCTCTGTGAGTTCTGTGCGTATATCTGCCGATGGACTGCCTCTCCTCTGTTGAAATCTGTAAGGCGTCATCGAATGCGATGTCCTCCGGCTTCAGCTCCACTCCACATGCTTCGTCAAGTGAATGCTGGATGCCGGGCGGTTTCTTCCCCCAAAGAAGAGTTTTGAGTGCCGTTCTTTTCAGGTTTAGGACGTGAACAAAAATCCGCTCTACGTCAACAGCTGGATGAACATGTTAGCATCAAGTTCACTCAATCGCGTCTACAACCTACCGCTCTCGCTTCTGCGTAAAAGATCACAGAGCTCCTGAAGTCCGTCTACAACCCGCTGTGGGACAACTCCGTTCATTGCAACGCTGAACCGTAAAAGGTTCTGACTTTCATCCTCATCCAATCCGACAGCCGCCACCTGTTCCGCCGTCTTCTCGGTAGATGCGATGAATGCTAGAGCATCTAAAAGATCTTGCTGTTCTGTGACGTCGCTGGGGAGACCATGAAGGTGAGCTGTGTCCTTATCACCTTCTTCTATATCGTCGGGATCTGGACACGGGTCCCATTGTCTAGCCACACAAGCCAGGTCGAGTAACCGTTGACGTTGTAGATAATCTTTGTCCATTTTGATCGAATGGGTGAATGTTTGTGAGCTTCCTAGCTGTGCTCAAGGAGTGGGTCGACCTTCGCATTCCCACTTGTGCGGCCTACAGCGATCGACCGTCCGATGACGAATCCCGTCCGTCGACGAATCCCGTCCGTTTACGAATCCCATACAAAACTGAGGTTGGGTATATACGTTGTCACGGCTGTAGCTACCAAGGATATGCAAAGCTATCTGATTCGTCACTGGACGGTATTCGCCATTGGACGGTCACTGACTGTACCGTATGAAAAAAAAAGGGGTTTTTTTTTCAGATAGTTACCGTGTAATCATATTAGGAAATATGTCAAGCAATATCTGGTGTCATCAAGTTAGTCAGGACAAAACAATAGTTTTCACTATGAAAGTGTTTCAAATATTGTAAATATTTGCAGTAGGAGATGGTATCATTTCTAAATGGTTAGGTTGACCAACTGTTTATAAAAGTACTATGCCAAAAAAACCCCGGTTATTGATGTGACTGCAGTGCCACATTTACCCGAGTGCAGCATGACTCCCAGGGTTCAGTAAGTGTAGCATATTACTAAATTTAAAATCCCAATTACTGGGGAATAGCTCAAAATACCACAGTAATACAAGATACCAGCAAATATGACATTGTAAATAATTGAGTATTTAGTTGAATGGGGTAATATTGGTCAATTGAGTAGCATTGAGCATTTGTGTAGATGTGGCAGGCATTTCACATTCTTGTCACAATGATGTGAGAGTAATAAACCAGTATATCTACAAATAGACCTAATATAATATTATGTTCAGCAAATAACATTTCAAAGTATAGTGGTTAGTGGGTGTATACAATACCCATTGAAACATATTTAAATACTTATCAGAGATATATTTTTACTGTATATCAGTCAGCTGGCAGCATCAGGCCTGGAAATAGCTATTGAATATGTATAAGTATATATAAATGTGTATAAATATATGTAGACATGTGAGAAATATATACATGTGGAAGTAATATAGTTTAACTTTACAATTTAACTTAATGTATATTATTTTCATTATAATAGTAATTTAACATTGAAGTGATATTAATATACTACCTAATGTAGTCTTCTGTACTATATTATTGTGAAATTGATTCTATATTCAAAACATTTAATATTATTATAAATTTCAAAATACTCTCAAGTTTAATTAATATATACATTTATAAAGAATTCAACGTTAATACAATATTAATTCAGCATTAATAAATAGGGCTTTTGTAGTACAGTAGATGTCAGATATATTATAAGTATAAGTGAATTTCATATATACCTATTTCTATTGGTAATACTATAGATATCATTACAGTAATAATCTAGAAAAATTAATATACTCTACTAGTTGTGTATTCATTCACATATAAGAATCTTGAAAGACAATTATAATACTTAGCTGAAAAATCTACATAGAAGAAGTGTCCACCTTATTTGCTGAAGTTGATATCCTATAGCTGCATTAAATTTAATAGTATACTAAGTTGAAATAAAAACTATAATAAAACTATGTAAAAATTAAAACTGTAAACTTACAGTATAACCATATATATTAGTTGTAACTGGTAACAAATATTTATCAGTGATTAGTCTTCCCTTAACACCAAAAATATCTTTTCATAATTTCCTCTTTTTAAATTGCTTTCTTTATATCTGCCTTACAAATTATAAGCTCTGTTTATTTGTTCTACTTCTGATTATTATGCTAATAAATTTTAAAAAGTTAGATTTTGGAACAAGAAAAACTAATCTATTAACACTGGCTCAGATATTACCAAAACATACAGTACTGAGGCTTAAAAAAGACATCTTGGCACTTTAAACAGATTACTTAGTGACTAAATTTTGGATTATCTTTTATAAATTTTGAATTTTTAGTTAATATTATCATTTTAGGTATTTTTTAGACACTAATCTAAATGTTCTAACCTCCCGAACCAACCATACTTGTATTGGAGGCACGTGATGTACGAAACTTTTGGCGGATATTCTCAACGTCGCGTCACCCCAACGTCCCTCCATCCATGTCTCACTCTCACCCCACCTTCCAACCTAGCATCGTGGATCCAGATGCTGTGGTTGCCCTCGCAAGTGCTGCCCTCAAAGGGAGTTCTTCTCATCAGGCTGCCGAGCTACGTTCAACCCAGCTCGTGAGTCTCGATTATGGTCACCATCCTCACCTCAACCACCGTACCCTACCTTTACTTGATGCAGTTGCCAAGATCTGCGTTAAAGAGGGCGGCTCTAACGTCGCAGCCGTTGCTCTTAAGATGCGTTCTCCTGTCATCGAGATCATTGTAGCTACGAACAACGAAACCCCCAAGGAAGATACCATCGAGTACATACGAAATGTCTTGCATTTACTTCAGAATATCTCGGATAGAAGATTCGTTGAAAGCAGTAAAAATGTTGACCTAGGCGAGAAGTCACCCCCGGTGGATTTAACGGAGGGCGCATTGTCTCTGATGAGCTATTTATCTGCATCTATAAGCACAGCTATGCTAAGGTCAAAAAACGACATAAGAAATATTGGCCAGTGCTTGAAAAGTTTCGTCAACTCCATCACGAGTGGGCCAAGGCAAGGGAGAAAGATAAGGGTTTTGTCGACAACACGAAAGGCTTGATGCGGGAGATGAATGAATTTCTACTGTGGGTGCATTTCATCATTCACCACCTCGCGAAGTGCCATGAACGTGGCTGAAATGTGGATGTGACTGGGAGGGAACAACTCAGGATGGCTTTTAAGTCTGTACTAAGTTATGGAACGGCTGTACTTGACGATACGATAACGTGCGAAATATGGGCGAATAGAGTTGGCTTAGAGGCTGGTAAGATCTTAACCCCGCCATGTACTTGGAGCGATTGATTAACTGCTTGCTCTCATAGCATCACCTCTCCGGGATGGAAAAGGCCGTCGTTGGATGATGACATGGCACAGAAGCAAGTCGATACTGCTCTAATTGACAAGGTGGAAGAGGAATTTTGTGCCAAGCAAGCTGATGCAAACTACACGAGGTCTAGGTTTTCGTCGGATAGCTCAAATCCGAGCGAATGTGACGTACCTAACTTTCCGCATGATGTCGGAGAGCGCTTTAAGAATTTGAGGGAGGTGGCTGCTGCGATGCTTCAACCCCTTTAAATAGGTCATTTCTAGGGGATTCTTTGCTATCTCCACTCGATCTTGTGCCCTTCCCAATCGTTCGGTATAATGCCATACCTAGTGTTAGAGGCGGACTGGTTGTGCAATGCGAGCCCCTTTCGCGGGAACTAACCCTTGTTCTACGGCAGATAACTACCGTTGTGATGTGTGTTGATGCACCGCCAGAGCCGAAATTGACTTGAATTTGGTTTATGTTTGTACTGACCTTGTGGACACACGATCTCGGGACATACCCACCAGCGTGTATTTAGACGCTTCGGTTCTAGCAGTGTTTTCAACCCTTGGTTTTTCACTACGGTGCTTAAGTACTATAGTTCCAAAAAAGTTATGTACTTGCCATCTCATCGTCCATTTTTCTTTTTCACCTCACAAGTCTTCGTTCATATCAAAGAGTACTATACCATACATAAAGGACCGAACGGCGACCTCTAATTACAGCCTGAAGAATTCAAACGGAGGCCTGATTACTGCCGGACGAATACGAACAGACTTGGTTGTTGATTTCTGAATTGTGAACTTTTTGAATTTGACTGTTAATGCTTTGTCTAAATCCACTCTGATACTAATCCCTTCACCGCTGTAGGAATCCCCAGTAGCCCAGTTGTAATGTTCCCTCATCATTTGCTTTACCATTCGGGTGAAAGAATTGATATGTTTCATGAACGATCACCCGTGCCACCTGTTGATTACAGGTGTTGCATATATGGTCTACCTCCCTGGCGTATGGCTTCAGTTGGGCTGATGCATAATCTCCCTAAGATGATGGTCATTCCAGACTCAGCTGGAGATGCCAGCTGAGTGCGCATGCATGCGTACAAGACATACAAGACATACTCCGAATACCGTATATATAAGATCACGAATGTACCTGTACTTTAGAATACAAGCTTCTAGCAATCAGTACATTTCAATAACAGGTGTTGTATGTGTACCTGCATCGTGAGCCTCACAGCTCAGGTCCGTTTGATATGCAGTTGGTGTATGAAGATATGCCTCAGGAGAGCGGCCCATATCAGTGCAGAGCGGCTCATATCAGTGCGGCTCATATCAGTGCAAACGGATAAGCAAACGGAGATAGATATGGAGACGAATATGGATGTGGATATAGGAGACAAGTCTATATATACGGGCCTTCTAGCCTCAAGAGATCAGTCAATCAATAAGTCTTAGAAGCATCCAAATTAACAACAGGCAATCTAAACCGAACACAAGAAAGAATCAAAAGGAAACAGCCTAACACAACTGCTATTAAATTATGGAGGTGGAGACTTGCAGCTACCTTCCTACACGCTTAAGAGTGTTATTGGATAAGTCAGCACTGAACTCAAACTTCGACTTTGATGGAGAATTCAACCTAGCGAGCACATATGAATTTGATTTTATACAAATTAGACGTCCTGACACCGATTCAAGCCACACCAATTTGACACAAACCACTCTTGCAGTGAAGTGAACCAAACTGTTCCCACCACCAAAATATTACATCATAGTGCCACTACACAATAACCCCCTGCACACAATCCGTTTCATAGAGTGGAAAGAAATGCATCGCAAATGCCGGAGAAAGTTGAACAACAAGGAAAGTGATTAGACTGGTATGATGTCTCACTCGGTGTTGCTGCTTAGCCGACGCCCGCAATGTCTCCGGACAAGTCAACTTTTCGAAGGCAGTGTAAATAGTTGACAAACTACAAACTTCTACATTGAAATTAAACAATTTGGTCAAAGGCCTCACACAGTGTTTAGTGGCAACTTTCAATTATTTCCATAGTTGAGATGAATAAACAGTCTAATAGAGGATTAGTGTATGGGACATCTTGTATGAATGCGTGAATATCTGAATTCGACATTCAAGTGACTGTTGGCGGGGAGTAGGTTCTAGGTTGTGTTAGGCCTCAAGATCCCATGAATTATGCGCAGGGAAGGAATACCTGAAATTGGAAAAAAAGACCAGTTCTCGGGCTGCCCGGACTGCTTACTGGCGTCAGTAGTGGTTCGAGGCTACACGGATGACGGATACCAGAAGGAGAGAAAAGAAAAAGCACTCTACCCAAGGCTGGCCATCACACGTCACTAGCATGGAGGAATGCAGACTACAAAAACATGCATTTTTCGAAATTTTCAATTATAATGCAGGCCTAATTAGGCATGACAGTCAAAGTTGACTGGCGCGACTTGACTAAGAATTGACTGTCCAGAGACATGGCAGCCGACGCCAGATCGAAGCTAGTTTGAGCTGCCGAAGCAACCTCAAGTCTACAATTTCACGGACCTGATAATGTAGCACTAGCTATGTGGTTGCAACATCCACTGTCTCCTGGCTTTTAGGACCGATGTTGATTCTCTGTGCCGCACCAGTGAGGGATTCCTCCCACTCACTACGGAGACGGCTATGTTGCGGATGAGCTCCAGCTCCATACAAACCCTGGCGAGGTTGACCTGTGCATGCCGGGAGATTCTGAAGGGAGTATGTATAACGAAATAGCTGAATTGCTATTCAGTATTCCTTCCTTGATTTCAACATAATCGGTACTGATAGCGATTCGTTCTCATGGAACTGATATTTCATTTTTTCGGGTGTTTAAGATCTTGATGAATATCTAGAGGCGACATGATAAGACGGAATGAGATATCGGCTGCATGAGCACCAATGTAAAGGGCGTCTCTTTGTGTCGAACCCCATGTTTTCGACTGGCTGCCCTTGCGATCCAATCGGAGGAACATCGATGTCTCGTCATCTGCATGAGCATGTGGGTGCATGATGTCACGCATATATCATCACTAGCATCTATCTGTGGGTATTTGACTCATCAATTGAAGTGTTTCTCCACAGAAAGTTCCTTATCTGTCTTCAACCTCGAAACAACCATTCAGAGTGGAAACACAGATTTTAGTTTCCAGACGAACAAAGCTTTCAAACAAAAGGTTTCATATGTCCGAGTTTAACCGAGCCGCATCAGCAAAAAAATTTCTTCTGTGTTGCATACGACTGCCGGTTTTGACAGCCTGGAGAGGGGCAAAAAGAGGCAACTGCAGTAAACCCCACGCCCGGCAGCTATATTTGGTGAAAGCTTTCAAAACACTGTCATTGTTTCTGCCCGTTTGTCTGATTGCTGTGGGACTGTTAATTGAGCTGAACGAGAGTCTTCTCTCCCTTCGTCCATCATGTTTTCTTTTTGTCATGCATCTTTCTGTAGGAGGTTTGGAAGATCGACACCACCATTGTGTTTCGCATTACCAAGCCAAACTTTATTTTACGTCCGCCCTCTGGACATCTTGCCCAGAAGCAATAGTTGCCGGTTTTATGGCCTTTTGGAATCTGGAGAAGCACAACCACACGGCAGATTCATTCAGTATCACATGTCATATGGGTTAGGGTTACAGTATCCACTAACATTCCAGTTGCGCTTTGCCATGCCTACGAGGAGGATAGTGTCCTCCGACTTGGCGGGGTGGTAGACTACCAACATTGGGAGGCTGTAATTCTTGTTGGTGTTTGATGACTTGGTTGAGGTTAACGGAGGAAGTTGGCTGATGACGGTTAATCGTCAACGAGACGTAAGGCTTCTGGCGCATGGTGTCCAAGTTACATTCGTCATGGGAGTGTGAGACAATTTTGACGCTGGTGAAGTTGTATTGTATTTAAACAATACCGGCTATGGCAAGACTGTCCGTCTTGTGATTGCCCCTCTTACGGTCCATTGGGGCAGTGAATGGTGATGGGACGGTGTGAACCAAGAGATCGGGGAGTGCCAAGTCTGGATGTAGGACTCGGAGACGGACCTCCAATACATCTCCAACATCCATCCCAGCGTACATTTGGCGATTCTTAGGTACAGCTTCTACCTCTCATGCTTTTCTCCATGTCAATATGTGGCCACGGAATCATCGAATGATGGTGGTGAATTTAGAGTAATCACACGGCATGCATCTCGAGATTACCCCGCATGGAGTATGAAAGCTGTCAAAGGATATTCGGCCGGCCGCACCTGCACCAATCCCAGTACTGAGCACACGAGGAGAACACAACGTGTAAGATCCGAGGCTGAATTCTGCACATCTACGCATAAGCAGTAGGTTTTGGAGAGTTGAAAACGTTCCCCGGTACTACATCCCACGCCAGTAGCAAGCGGTCTTGATTTCGGCAACCAAGATTCTTAGAAAACGCTGAGGAGAATTCAATTAACTCGCCTAAGAATAATTTGTATCATAGTCAGTACAGAGTCTTTAAGAACTCCCGAGAATCACGTACTGGCTGGAGATCGCGTTTGACCTGCATTTGCACACTACCAACTGACTTTCCTACAGCACAACCCTATGATATGCAAACGAAAGCTAGTACCGAAGCACAATAAAAGAAGTGTAACCCATCTCACGATTTCGGAAATGATTTGCTACTGCAAAATAGCCGAAGGACCCCCAACTTCACCATGACACTCTCGACTGCCCTATACCGTTGTAATCTCTGCTGTCTCCTACAATAGTACATCGACTGACTCCTGGTCTTGCTATTTCCCTTTGCTTCCCTTTCTGGCCGTTTCAGGTACGGAGGGCAGAACCGAGGAGATTATGCTTGAACCCCCACAGCCTGTACGCACTATAGTGCACGCCAGACTAATTTTGGGCTGCGCTGCTATAGCGGCGAGTTGGAAGCATTACCGAGAAACGGCACTTCAGTGCACACTTATCTATCGTATGGTCGGTTTGATGGCAAACAGGTCGTTCTGTCTTGTTTTGATGATGGTTCCCCGTTCCAAGTTCCGGGAGTTCGTCGGTGTTTGACCAAGCTGGTAGGTAGCAGAGTATACAGGTTCCAAACAATACCGCCACTATAATGTCAACCAACAGGCGTTACGTTAAACCTACCGGAGAAAAAAGCAAATGGGGGGTCATGTACGGACTTATGTACCTACATCATGTATGCAGAACTACGCGTTGCAGTGACGCCAAACTATTGGACGAATACATAAATACGCAGCGCACACAACACATCACGCAGATAGGTTTATACCCTGAGTCAAGTTGCCAACAATCATTCGACCGTTACACTGATAGGCTAGAATTGCCGCTCGACAATTAATGAAGCGCCATTAACACGTACTAGACGACCGACTACCAACATTGTTCACTGGAAAGCAGGAAATGGGATGCAAAATCCAATGGTCTTACCTGAGAGTGGTATTAACCCCTGCAAATCATTATGACAGTTCTCCAATCGACGTGTTCCGGCGGAGCTGCAGCAACGTTCAATATCATGATGCAGTGCTGAACGAGAGTTGCATGCGGGTACCATCAGTTCTGGTATTAAGCTCTGAAGCCAGTTCTCGGAATGGATACTAACGGCGACCTAGCCCATGACTGCAGGCGAGGTGCCTTATGTGCAGTGTTACGTACTAGTCGGTGTCGTGACGTCTGTACAGTAAATCAGGCTGAGGCGGTCGAATTTCGTATCATGCACGCAACTCCTTGAGAAGTTCAACCGGAAAGATTGATTGAGACCTTCCTGCATTACAACCCTTTCATAACAATGATATTCCAGTGGACGATGATCACAACGTGATAGTCGGGATGGGATTTGAACTTGTCAAATTCCATTCTGATCTGCGTTGTCGGAATAACATGCCATTGCTGACATCGCAAATGCAAAATGTTAACGAAGTCTAGCTGATGACACCCATTACTTACTTGTGATCAATTGACCCTCTGATGTGGTCACATTTGCGATATCTTTGGAGACTTGATGAAAAGTTTACTGGGTTCGATTTTCATTGGTTCGTACAACAAACGCTAAAAAAATTCACATCCAAGACTATTTTTCTATAATTTTCTGAGCTATGGAACTGCAGTTTCCGACATCTTGAAAGTAGCCATGAGACCACCATCACCTCCTCCACCACCAGTTCGTCCCGTATTCGCCCCGAATTTGGCAGTCCACACAGGTGTGGGCTTAAAACTGACTTTGCCGTGGAAAACTTACTATCTTAGTGTCTGCACTTTTGCGTTGTCTTAACTCTTAAGTTCCCTGCATAAAAGAACACCGAAACCCATCCATCATACGATACTCTGGATCTTTTCCTACAAAGCCTTGTCAGAAGCTGGCTTGCAGTTCACCATTCATCACCACTCGCGGCACGTCTTGAGCCGACTCAAGTACCCACTTAGTACGTGCAGCAAGACCAACGAGGTCGTCCCTGCGTCTGCGGTGCATCAATTCATGTCTTTGACCCTCTAGAGACAGCAATTCTAGGATCCCTTCTGAGGCAACATCGGTTCCCGGTCATCAACAAGGGCAGGAAGCACAAAGAAATAAGTTAAAGTAGCTCACCAGTGTCGCAATCATCATCACACGTCGTGGGGACCCAAGTTCTGGACCCTTACCTTGCGTTTATTGCCTACTGCATATACCATCCGGAGCTTTTGCTTTTTTCTCAAATTTTGGCCTGCATACCTAGATTGTGGCTACGAGGGTACGTGTTCTGGGTCTCGGAGTTTCTACAGATTATTTTTCGGGGTACTTACATGCGGGTGTATCTTGAAGCTTCGAAAAATCCTTGCCCGCTCGCACAAGCCTACTTATCACTTTTCCTATCCGGAGCTTATTTATCTCCTCGGCCTTTCCGTCCGAATATAAAATTTTGGGACATCATCTCTCCCCTCGAGTCACCCACCACACCAACAAATTCCATCACTATTGGACCAGCCCAAAATGCCATTCTCACATCATAGCCATTCTGGCCAGTTCTGCCATCATGCAAAAGATACGCTGGAAGAAATGATCCAGACGGCAATATCAAAGGGTATGCGAGTAATTGCACTGACGGAGCATATGCCGCGGGACCGGATCGAGGATTTATACCCAGAAGAGGTTAATCTCCACTTCCTTAATTCCATTGATCTCTTGTGCCCCACATTGAAGCAGGAAACGGGAGGAGGAGGAGGAGGAGGAGGAGGAGGAAGTGGGGTGCTAACTAACTCCAACAGATAGAAGCTAAACAAACGACGTTCGATCTCTTCCATACCTTCGCCAACTACTACAACACGGCGCTTCTATTGCGCGGGAAGTACGGGCATCAGATCCATATCCTTGTCGGTTTCGAGGCCGAATACATCCGACCATCCAGCATCGGCATGGTGCGAGAGTTGCAGGAGCTGTACAAATTCGACTTCTTCATCGGCAGCGTGCACCACGTCAACACGATCCCCATCGACTTCAGCAAGGAGCTCTACCAGCAGGCGCGAGCGTCAGTCGCACCCGATGCCAGCGAGGACCACCCCCTGTTCGAAGCGTACTTCGACACCCAGTACACGATGCTCAAGGAGCTTCGGCCCGCGGTCGTCGGCCACTTCGACCTGATCCGCCTTATGGCTACGGACGATGGCAGGAGCGATCTGATGGCGTACGGCGACACCGTCTGGGGTAAGGTCGTCAGGAACCTCGAGTTCATCAAGAGATATAATGGCCTAATCGAGCTCAACTCTTCGAGTATGAGGAAGGGATGGAACACGCCGTATCCTGGGCGCGATGTCTGCAGGGTGCGTCCATCCTCGCTATTGGGTGCTGGTGGGGGTGGTGCTGATGATGAGTAGGCGTTTATGGCTATGGGAGGGCGCTTCACGCTCTCGGATGATGCACATGCCGCTGCACAGGTCGGGCTGAACTACCACCGCATTGTCGAGTACGCCGAGAGCTTGGGCATGACGGAGCTCTATTATCTGGAGAAGCTGCCTATGGGCGAGATTGCGGTCGATGTGCTGGATGCGTGTGCAGTGCGGCGCGTGGGGTTGGAGGAAGTAAGGCAGGAGAAGTTTTGGGAGTTGTCCTCGGTGTGAGCGAGGCGAGCGGGGGCGGTGGGAGGGGGAGTGAGAGTGAGAGTGGGGTAGAATAGAGTATTGTAGGACCGGAGGCGGGGTATGTAGAAGAAAAAGACAGCCTCGACCGCCAAATTTATCAATGCCGTCACTATGCATAAGTTTAATACATATGGGAGGGCTACGGGTAGTGCTTCTTTCAGCAGTTAGAAGCGTGGACGGTTTTTTTCTACTCACCTGACTAGCGACCGTTTTCTGCGATGAGATATCAGCACACCAACTCGTGTCCTGAAACCCCGTTGCACCGCGTGATGACCTGCCTGTGTTCCAGATGCGAGGTGCGCCCGATCGGTCAGGAACTCATGCGGCGCCGACGGAGTTGTCATAATAAAGACGGGATGAGTACGGGGAAGTTCGTCACCATCCGCCGGAACCAATCGGTGGTGCATCTTCAGGCGTCGTCATCTATCTTGACATACCATAACCATGGTTGAAATGAGACCCAGATTGAATATAAGTTACCCATAATATATAACACGCCCTCTGCCACTAGATCAACTGCATATGAAAAAAAGAACCATGCGCACCTAATTTGTAGCTTCTGATAGTTGTAGATATAGCAAAAAACTAGAAAAAGATCAAAAAGCAGAAAACTTCCGCCAATCAACCCATCCCTCACACCATAAGATACAGCGGCTTCGGCACTCTACCCTCAACTACCGCTCGCGGCGTCTTCGCAACATAGGCATACCTCACCGGTGGATTCCCCGCAGTAACGCTCCAACTCTGCAGCCCGTAGTATCCGGCAATACTATGCACCAACCACCTCCTGCTCCCATCCCATTAGCCCAACCCTTCCTTTCCTTCCGAGGGGAAACAAACCCGAAGCTAGCACCATCCTCCTCAACCTTACTCTGAAACAACACCTTCGTCTCCTCCCCCTTCACCACCACCCCTTCCCCCCTCTCCCGCCGCGAAACAAACACAATCTCGTCCTCCTCACTATCCTCGCTCTCGGCCGCAATACTACTCTCGTACCCTACCATCCCGTCCTCCTCGGAGGGGGCAAGCAGGAACTCGCGGATCTCGCGTTCAAGCGCCTCTAGCAGTGCTAGCGCCCCGTGCGACTTCTTCAACCGGTTCTTGAGTTCCTTTGGTACGCGCTCTGCTGCTGTAGCTGGCGGTGGGTCGCGGCGGGGGAAGGAAGGGTGTTCCCAGAGTGACGCGTATTGGTATGGCACAATGCGACGTGGGTAGAGCGGTCGAGGCTCCCAGTCGGATTTTGTCGGTGGGACAAAGTGGGGGTTGGAGATGAAGTGGTCTGTAGGGGGTTAGCGGGGAGAGGGAGAGGGGGACGGAGGGAGGGAGGGACCGTTTTCCCAGCGCTGCCGACGGCGTGAGCCTTCCTTTCCACTTTGGAGGAGCTCGCGGCGCGTTGGTGTTGCTGGGGCGGCCTTTTTGGGGACGGTGGGCTTGAGCTTTAGGGGTGCTGGAGTTGGGGTGGCAGGTGGGGTGACATCGTCGTCAAGCGGAATTATAAGCTGTGGTGGTGGTGGTGGGGGTGGTGGTAGTGGTGGTAGTAGAGGAGGGGGAGAGAAGGCGGTCTGCTGAGGGACCAGAGTGTGTGCAGGAGACGAGGTGGCGGAGATGGCCATTGTTATTGTTGCTATTGCTGTTGTTACTGGTGGATTGTCGAAGATGAAGACGGTAAAGAGAGAAAAGGGACTCGAGGGTGTTATCGGATTGGTTATCTCAACAGCTCGGGGTGTGACACAGGGATGCGGCGGCATGCGTTATGTGGAGCACGCTAAAAGATCACGATGAGACGAGACAAGCGAGTAAGTCGCCCATGACTCACCATGGCCACAAATTGCATCACGCCAGCGGATTCCTCAGGGCTTTTGAAAGGCCCATTTGGCGCGTGTAGAGTAATCAGAACCAAAACGCATAATCTTGTTACCACACAAAAAGGCTAATCGTATACAAATGCGTACCTGATATCAACGTCCACGCCGAAACATGCAAACATGCCAAAAAAAAGAAGAGCCTCAGTATCGTACACCAACCCAAATGGTAGAACCAAAAGAAAATGAAGTAGATAATCGCTCCCCTACTCAAGTTCCATCGGACTATCGGGCATAGTAGTGTCGGCCTCGGTTACAATGGTCTCATCTGCAACAGTCGTCTCAGCATCCTCTTCTTGGCCACTCGAGTCCTCCTCATCATCCTCCGAGTCCTCCTCTTCCACCGGCTGCGGCTTCATCAGAACCGTATGGATCTTCTGATAAAACCTCACAGCGTGGTCCCTCGAAAAGCTGATCTCGCCCTTGAGGTAATCGGGTAGGAGTGAGATGACTAACTTATCCCTCTCCTCGTCGAGAATCGGGAAGAAGACGTATTCCTCTGAGTTGTCGTCCGAACTGTCTGCTACCGCTGCTGGTGCTTTCTGTTTCTTTGGGTTGTTGGTAGGGGGTTCGCGAGCCGAGAGCTTGAAGTGGAGTGCTTCAAATTGTTAGTAATGAAAGGAGAGTTTGAGAAAGGGACTCACCTCCATTGTTACCGGTCTGGAGGCACTCAAATAGCGTGTTCTCTGGCTCCTTCTTAACCGACATGACCATTAGGTTCGTCAAATCGCTATACAACTCCTCCTTCATATGCGATGCCCACGCCTGATCTGTCGTCGAGCCAACACCCGCCTTCGCACCAGGTAGTATGCCCCTTCCCATAGCATTGTTCTTGATGGCGCTTCCCGGGATTTGTGCCTTCTGGGACGCCGCAGCGAGCTTGGCCTGCAAGATTTGGGTTTCCTTCTTCTCACTCGATATCGTTTTATTTAGCTCCGTAATTTTTGCTTGCAGCTTTGCAATATCGGCGTCTTTAGCCTGCAGCTTCTTCTTGAATGATCTACTTTCGCTGGCAAGGGATGTCTGCTGCACAAGATCTTCGCGGAGGGCAATGATGACCTTCTCTGACTCTGTTTCATGTCAGTCAATCAAGGTTCCCGCTGAGGGGGGAACAATAACCTTTCATAACCTCCTCTGAATTCTTCTTAAACTCCGCCAGCGCCTTCTCGGCACTTATAGTCCGTTGCTCTTCCAACTTAAACCTTGCAGCAGCAACAGTAGTAACAGCAGTACCATTAACCCTTCTCTTTCCTTTCGCGGGAGCACCCAACTCGTCATCGTCATCGTCGTCTTCAGCATCCCGCTTTCTTGCGGGCTTTATCATACCTTTGGAGTGAACCTGTGTGGGAGTAGGCGCGATCTCCATTTCGTCGTCAATCTCCATCGCCATCTGCGTTTCGGGAGTCTCTACAACCTCCTTCTCTTTCTTTGTCGTCCTCTTCTTCGTCGTGGCCTTCTTTACAACCTCAGGTTCGGGCTCAGGTTCTACGGCAGCCTTCTTTCCTCTAGGTTTGGGAGCGGCTTTAGATTTCGCCGGTGTAGGCTTCTTAGGTGGTTCTTCCTCTTCTTCCTCCTCCTCACCATCGTCCTCTTCCGACTCCGGTTCAGGCGCGATAACCTGCTTCTTTCCTCGGGGCTTGGGGGCAGCTTTAGGTTTCGCCGCCGGGGCCTTCTTCACTAGTTCCTCTTCCTCGTCCTCGATTTCGTCATCTCCCTCTTCCACCTCCGGTTCCGGCGTGACAACCTTCTTCCCCCTCGATTTCGGAGCTGCCTTCTTCCCTCTAAGTTTCGGCGGCGGTTTCTTTACTACAATCGCTATCACACCATCTTCCTCAAGTTCAACCTTCTTTTTTCCCTTCGCCGCAGCTGTAGTTGCTTTCTTCGCAAGACCTCGTTTCTTAGGTGCAGGAGTTACTACTCACACAAACATGATCAGCAACCCGTCGCTTCGCAGTAGAGAATCACACATGCGAACCTTCTTCAACCTCTTCTATCTCATCCTCTGGATCCGATTGAATCAGTGCACTCAGCGAAGTCGCCTTCTTGGGCGGGGCCGCAGGTTTACGTCGCGGCGGCATTGCTGCTGTGGATGGCGCGCTTCCTCACGATCTGATAGATGTAGAGTTGGTGGTGGTGGGTGAGTGAATTAGGTTGAGTCGTGTTGAGGTTGAGGATTGCAAAGACGCGCCCACTGATAGGTAAACAATGAGCGATTATCACGTTACACGTGCCAAGGAAATGCCCGGACCAGCCGCCTTCCTGACTTTGGCTTTGCTCACTCGACTCTCAAAGACTTTGAAAACCCATTCACATAAAGTAAACTAGAAGAGAGTATATGCAAACGGAAATTCTTCCCAACGCAGAAATAGACAACATGCTGGAACACAACATATACGATATACGGCAAAGAATCGAAAACCAAAAGGAAAGACCTAGCAACCATCCTCTCCTACACCATTTAGCTTTGCAACCACTCCAATCTCTCTTCAATCAACATGGCAGAAAAACAGACAGACAGGCAGGCAGACAAAGCAATGAACAACAAAAGCAGCAATCCCAAGACCTGTTTTAACCGCTCTTAAGCCATCTCGAAGGCAAAGAAACGAAGAGAAAATAAAAAAAAACACTACAAGATAGCTGACAAACACCGCCAAACAGAGCAGATACAAAGATACAAGAAAACAAGACCAAACGAATTGCTTCCCACATCACACCTCCAGATCTTTCATGCTCCATCAGGCCATGACACCTTCACAAAAACAAAAACAAATAAGCTTTAAGGTGTGCATCCGGACTTCCTCTGCATGATAGAATGAACTTAAAGATGTCCGGGGTCCCTAACACTGCCTGGCGCATCGGAGTTTAATTGGCCTGGTCGGTTGTAACTCCATCCAGTAAATTGTTGCTGAACAGATTGACTCAAGAACTCGCCATCAACGACGGAATCGGCTGGCATTTCTTGCGTAAACTCCGGATCGAAATTCTTGGTATCCATAGCGTTCAACTTCAAATTTTAAACATTAGTTCAACTTTCAAGATCCTCAAACACGTGACAAACTCACCACATTAGGACGAAACGTGGGCTGAATCTTCTTTTGTAACAGTCTTCGCCAATCAATGGTTTCAAAAAACCGATGTGATTTGATCTCTGCAGCACCATTCGCACCCAGCCTCTTGGATGGGTCGCGATCCAACAGGCGAATCAATAGAGACCGAGCATGTTGATCCATGTCTGGAGGGAACTGAAGTGGGTCTTGCAAAATTTTCTTGTACATATCGTTGGTGTTCTCGTCATAGAATGGTGGCAGACCAGTCAACATCTCGTACAAGAGCACGCCGAGAGTCCACCAATCAACGGTCTTGGTGTATCCCTGCCCCAAGAGTAATTCAGGTGCCAGGTATTCAGGTGTACCACAGAAAGCTTTGCCAGTCAGCGGTGCGCCTAAACAGAAAAGGAGGGGCCCGGCATACTATTAGTCCGATCGTCCTCCTTCATGTTGAGCTTACACAGGCCAAAGTCACAGAGCGCAATATGACCTGTGTAATCTAACAAAATGTTCTCCGGCTTGAGATCTCTGTAAATGACATTGAAACCATGCAGGCATTCTAATGCGCAAAGAAGCTCTGCGGTGTAAAATCTTGCCCGGTTGATGTCAAATTTTCCTTCTCTCTGGAGATGATGGAATAGCTCTCCTCCATTAACAAATGCCAAAACAAGGTACAGCTTTTCTGGCGATTGGAAAGAAAATTTCAATGGAACGATGAAGGGATTGTTGATTTGCGCAAGGACTGTACGTTCCGCAAGTGTGTGGTTCACCTCCGAACGAGATATGATGTGCTGTTTGCGGATGGTCTTGAGAGCGTATACCCGTTGCGTATCGCGCTTCCTAACATCATCAATAGTCAGTACTATATTGTTATGAGATGTACTACAAGACCACACATACTTGACCTGCATAACTTTACCAAAACTGCCTTTACCAACGACCGTCATGAGCTCGAAATCATTCATGGTCAATGGCATATCCTGGTTGCGCCTGTACTCTACTCCAACCTTAACATTCCCAGATGACGTGTTAGACAACGGTACCCATTCAGTTCCGCTCAGACCCTTCCCGGGCTGCTGCTTTTTTGCATTTGGCACGGGTTCTTCGAAACTGGGCAGTATTTTGCAACTTCCTAAAAACAAATCTTCGTCGCTCGAGCCCCTGGGCCCGGGATTTCGCATATAGATTCCAACACTCAACTCTGCTTCTCGGCTGACATCGAACTTGAATTGGGTAGTATTACCAGCAAACACCGGGGCATCAGGGATACCAGAGTTGGCATTCACAACAACTTGGGTTTTATCAAATTCCAAGACACAATAGGTCCGGAAGATTTTGGAGAGGTGTCTGGAGTGGCCATGGGTACCTCCGGAAGTCCCGGGTCTGGATATACTGCCAGAGACCTGACCCGCACCTGCTGAAGGCGGTCGCTGAGAACCAGGAGGGGGTGCCGGTAGTGTCAAGCCCTTCGCTTCGTGGAGAGTGACAATCAAGAGACCAGGTTTCACGGTAGAAGTTGGGGCAGCATCTCCAGCATTAGTGGAGGTTGCCGTTGCTTCAGATTTGCCATCGCCGGGAACAAGAGTTGATGTAGACGAGAGCGCAGTCTTGTCTAGCGAGTTTTGCGTAATTGTAGATGTGGATGAAGAACGAGATGCAGCAGAAGACGCTCCCAGGTGAGTCTCTTTGAGCTCTATAGCAACCGAACGGGGGATCAGTAACCTATTTTCCAAGCTATGCGTTAAAGCAAACCAGGGGAAAGGGGTAGACAACGTTTTAAGGATTTCGGCAATTTCCACGAAGACATTCTTTCGAGGGGAGTCTTCTGTTGATTTCACAGTGGGTGAACACAATCAATGCAACAGGTACACTCGGATTCAAGAGGGGTAGCGCTGACAACACAAGTATCAACAATATGTCTGTCTGCACGTAGTGTGTGGATCGATAGACGGTTGTGGTGAACGGAAGAGCGAGGGCTGAGCAGCAGTAGGAGCTATTTTGATAGTAGAGCGGTCGAGTATGTGTAGAGTACGAGGTCAAGAAGGGGAAGAAGGGTCCACTCTCAAAGAAGGGCGGTGACGGCGGGAGACGAGGCGAGGAGCGATAGACCAGCTGTCCTAGGTCTAGGAGATGTCCGGGGGTCGGGGGGTTGGTGGGGCGGAGCTAAGTTGTTGCTGCTGGCTGCACGTCTTGATGATGTTGAGGGACAGCGAACACCCACGCCCGATGATCAGGAATTGATAGAAGTCCAAGAAGAATAGAGTAGAATGGTGATGGCAAACAAATTACCCCGAAACAACTCTGCGACTGCAGCCTGGAACGGAAGCAGTGCGGGGTCCTTTACTAAGCTCTTCATAACAACAGTTTGTGGCAAAACGCGCGACTGAGCCGCATAAGACAACACCTCACGCCAAAACCAAACCAAACCAAATCTCTGAGTATAATTGGCGCTGCAGGAGGGACCTTCTCTTGTGTCCTGCCTGAGCGCCGATACTCTATGTCACGATCGTCAGGGTTCATAACCAAGAGTGTCTAGAAATAGCGGCACGTTTGCTGGCACCCCTTGTCGAGCACGGTTCTCCTGAAGCAATTTCGACCTCGCATCAATCTCCGATGCCGATATCGCCGATCCGCTCAACAACACATGCAAGAATCGCTGGCGGCGATGGCGGGCGAGTCACGAGAGGGCGGGCACGGCTCCATTTGTAGCTAATGGCCGCTATGGAATCAACTATTACACTATATTTTCGGTGACGCAAAAAGCAATGAAAGATGTCTCATGCATGCATGACGGCGGGCGGGCAGATCTACCACAGAGGGTATCCACGTCCACTTCAGCGATACGCCCGACTGGAAATGTTGCCTCGAGCGCGCACTCGGAGCGGTGACCCAAGGAGCTTTTACTAAAGTAACAGCGGACCCAACCGCTCTAGGTACTCACTCCGATTTTGACATTTATGCTACACCCCGAGACTAGCAAGAATTTCTGGGCCGAATATAAACAGCATGTACACTTTTAAATATCTCTCTACAGCAATACCATTCAAAGATACATGGCGGCGGCTTATGCAGTTTATACTCCAATCCCCAGTACGGAGTACAGGACTCCTTAAGTGGCGTGATTCAATGATCAAGATTCTTATACCGGATGCCCTGGTTATATCCCACTCCTCTTCTCTATTGTTTTCCTTCTCTTTTGTTTACTCTTCTTCCCGTTGTCCTCGACCAGAATGGTAAGCCGAACATTCAACCCCCGTGTCAAATGCCTTTCCTGGGGACACTTCCTCCACGCCCCAGTTCCAGCCGCACCATTGTTTCTTGCATAAATCATTGTTGCCGCAAATTCGTTCCTGCAATTGTATTCGTGCCTCTCCTTCTCTCTCACGATCTCTCGTTGCCGCTCCAGATCTTCATTCGCTTTTGCCTCCGCTGCGGCTACTCTGCGACTGCGGTAGTGGAATGGCGTGGAGTAAGGTGAGTTTTTGGCGGGAGAGAGCTCGAGGGATCAGGAAGGAGACGAGAAGGACGGGGAGTAGGTGAGGTTGGTATTAAGCTGTGGCTCTCAGAGAGTTCGGATACTATGGCGGTTCCGGGATTGTCAGGGGGAGGGCGTACTGGAATAGGACGGGGAGGACGGGGAGCAGGTGCGGTTGGTATTGAGCAGCGTCCCATTTGTGAGGCTGTGATCATGGCAGATGTAGTTCTCGGTGCAATGTTTGTGGGCCCTTTTATATCTCAAGTTCAATTACTTTGTACGTGAGTTTCATGTGTTACGCTCATGGGTTGGGGATAAAGTGGAGCTTTATAGGACCGCTCTCGCTTTTCATATCATGTCGTGATGAACACGGTCCGGATATATTTGACAGCTGACCAATTTGACACTATGAAACATGGCACATGCCAATTGTGCATGCCCTACCACCCTCTCCAGGTAGATGTAGTTCGTGCTCAAGGATTCCTGTGGTGATGGAAGCAGCAGAAACGGTTGGTTTAACGAAGATTCCAGAGTTGATGGGTTGAGAGGAGACAGCCTCGAACCACTACGAAATTCTGATGAGGCCTGATATACTTCTAGCGATAGCCTCTCCTGCTGTTCCTGGTGTGTTCTTTGTGAGAAATTGCTTGATTCTTTACGGGTTGTCTCACTCCAAAAGCGTTCAGGGTTGGGGCCCAACCCTTAGCCCTAACCACTGACAACCTGGAACGTAGCAGTTTGATCTCCTCTATGTGAGAAAACTCTCTGAATACTGAGATGGTAGGCCCTAGGTGATCGGTTTTGCGTTCTATCGGTGGCTACTTGGCCTTCGGATATAGACACCTTGACGTAATGACGACCAGATCTCTTGTGTTCACTCTGACGAAGCATCACTTCGTTACCGCGGAGCAAATTATTTATCTACCGCAACACCGCTCCCCATAAATATGGAGACTAAAGTCAGGGCGATTAAATCTCACAGTCAAAACTTCTCCGGTCCACATCCATGTCCACTCCAACTATAAATCTTCCCTTCAGACCCAAAATGCCCCAGGACCCGACTCGAGTACAAGAAATTCTGGAAAGTAGAATTATCGACAAGATCATCGAGCGAGCTGACGAACTCGCCTTCCGAATGGCAGTCGGCCCATCACCTTACAGGAGCAAGACTACAACGACGCTTTACGTCTCCGCTACCGCGAACTAGTAGCCAAATATGAAGCGGGTAACAGAAAGAGAAGAGGATGCAGGCGATAATGATGATTGGGAGGATGGTGGCATGCTCGAAATCGTCCTTCTTGACTGCGCCTCAAATATTGATACGGATTCTAGCCCTTCGGGTACCCGTATACCAGAAGCGTACATTTCTTCGCAATTACCGAAACCATCGACTACCATTACTTCCCCGGCTCAGGGTTTCTCGGCCCGCAGGAGTTTATGCAGAAACTGGTTGAACGCATTGAGATGCGGCGGTTGGACATGGAACTGCGAAAGATTGAGATAGAGCAGCGTAGGATTGACCTAGAGAAAAAGAGGTTCGATATGGAGCAGTACCGGATGGACAGAGAGGAACGGAGGGAATTGGCACGTGTTGCAAAGGAGGATGACAGGTTAAGGGCTGATAGAGAATCGTGGAGCAGCACTGTGGTGGGGTTGTGTAATACCGCTCGTCAGGTTTGTGTCGTGGGACTACATACAAAGAGGACTGTTAATGATATCAGGTTGCGTATCTATTGATAACAGGTAAGGAACCGCCTGCAGCTGCAGCATAGGACCAGCATTGACTTCAATTTCGAGGCTTTTGTTTGTATGGAGGGATTCGCGCTGGATTTTTTTGGGTTGATATCGGAAGAAAAGAATCGGTTGCAGTAGAGACATGCGTGACGAATATGATGTCTGCTTGCTGTTGGATCTTAAGAGGTGTTGGAGAATGCCCGTGGTGCAAAGTAACTAGAGTTCATTTATTGGAGGTCCGAGAAATAGCAGCCATATTTGAGCGCCCTAGATTCTGGTATCCGTCTGTTTGTTTGTATCCTTTTGTGGGTGGTGCTGATTAGAGGCGGTTATTGGTTGGTTAGTTGTCGCTGTCAGAAGCAAAACGTTCACTATAAGGGGAAACGAAAATAGCCGATGGAATGTTAGCGTTACACGGTTGTCTCTGTAGCAACCGGCGCACAACATTGTTTATTGACGTACCAGGCTGAAACTCCCCAACTGCAGAAGAACTAAGTACCTTGCTGCCACCACTACTGCACTGTCTTGCTGGCCGCTGACACAAATACCAATCGCCTGCCTACTCTCAGACATCTATTGTAAATTCAAACTTTACTACTCATCATCCACATTTCTGATCCAAATCCCGCGAACTCAACAACTCCACCACCATGGAGCGCCCTGATGGCTACTCCGCTCCCCCGGGCTACGATGAGGATGACGATATTCGCAACTCTGCGCCAGTACATTACTCGGGTTCAGGCCAGCACGTGCGGTTACTCCAGGATATGGTAGAGCCGACGTACAGAACGTAAGTTTACTCCTCAATCCCAAGGAATACGAACTGATTGATTGATTGATCTAGACCCGACACTCCCCACCGTTCCTATCGACCGGGCAGCATGCCCTCTGTGTCGGACCTCTCAATGCGTTTTGAACAGATTGCACGCCAGTCGCCAGACCTTCCGGGCTACGGTGCTTCTTCGCCCAGTCGGAGAGACTATGCGCCCTCTCCCTCGCCGACGCCGAGCCGGAATTTCCAGTATCATAGCGGCAATTCCTCCCAATTTCTTCCCTACTCTCCGTCTACCTCTCGTGCGGACAGTCGGGGATATGCGCCTTCGTCGCACTCCCGGGGTCGCAGCAGCGTGGACCCTTCAATGCAATTTGCGCCTTCGTCGGTTTCTCGAAATAGTACAGAGCCAGTAAACCAGTATGCTCCTTCTTCAAGAGGAGGTAGCAATCTGGAATCTGCCGCTCCGTGGACCCCCTCTAGGCGAAATGGTCGTGATCCAGACGATTGGAGTCGCCCACCGCCTACGTCTGTGCCCTACGAACCCGCCGACCTCAATGGATCTCCACGTCCCGGAACACCTGCAAGCACAAGAAGTAGGCAAAGAAGTAGGAGCGCAACTTCCTCCAGACGACCTCTTCCCGCAGCCCCGGTATTCGATCGCAATTCTACGACGAGTGACGAAACTGTTGTTCCAATTCAATCGGACTATACCTACTCGGACGATGGATCGGTTTTTGGACCTGGTGGCTCCGAGGGTTCGTTGGATCTAAGTGACAGGACAAATTCTATTTCTACAAATTCGTTTGACTCCAAAGTCACTGTCCGAGAGCCAGAAGAGGACCTTGATCCCAAAAAGGCAGCTAAGGGCCACCTCACTCGTACAAATGGAGAGCACTTTGGACCTGCACCGCAAGCTCCTCAGGCTAGAAGAGGCCTCAATCGCCAGGCACTCATGACAAGGAAGCAAGTTAAGCTTATCAACGGTGAGCTGATCCTCGACTGTAAGATTCCAACCATCTTATACTCCTTCCTTCCACGCCGGGATGAGGCGGAGTTTACGCATATGCGATATACGGCCGCTACCTGCGACCCCGACGACTTTGTAAAGCGGGGATATTTGCTGCGTCAGAACATGGATCCGACACGAAGAGAGACAGAGCTGTTTATTTGCATCACCATGTACAATGAGGACGAGCAATGCTTCACGAGGACTATGCACGGCGTGATGAGGAACATTGCGCATTTTTGTTCCCGCAACAAATCTAGAGTTTGGGGTAAGGATGGCTGGCATAAAATTGTGGTTTGCATCGTTGCCGACGGACGCAAGAAAGTGCATCCTCGTGTGCTTGATGCTTTGGCTGCAATGGGTGTCTACCAGTCCGGCATTGCAAAGAACTTAGTCAATGGCCGCCCTGTAAAAGCACACATATACGAATACACAACGCAGGTCTCGCTCGACTCGGACTTGAAGTTTAAGGGTGCTGAAAAGGGAATTGTCCCTGTACAGATGATCTTCTGTCTCAAGGAGGAGAACATGAAGAAGCTCAACTCTCACCGCTGGTTTTTCAATGCGTTTGGAGCATCTCTATCACCCAATGTATGCATTCTTCTCGACGTCGGCACAAAGCCAGGGCCGGATAGTTTGTACCATTTGTGGAAAGCCTTTGATAGGGATTCTGATGTTGGTGGAGCGTGCGGTGAAATCAAGGCCATGAAAGGAAGAGGTTGGACGGGCCTCTTCAATCCCCTCGTCGCCTCTCAGAACTTTGAATATAAAATGTCAAACATCCTCGACAAGCCCCTTGAGTCTGTATTTGGCTACATTACCGTGCTTCCGGGAGCACTCTCTGCATACAGATATCATGCACTTCAAAACGATGAACGTGGAAATGGACCGTTAGGGCAATACTTTAAGGGTGAGACTTTGCAGGGAAAAGAGGCGGACGTGTTTACAGCAAATATGTACCTTGCAGAAGATCGAATTCTCTGCTGGGAGCTTGTTGCAAAGCGATCAGAGCGGTGGGTTTTGAAATATGTCCGGAGTGCAACCGGAGAAACAGATGTGCCAGATGCAGTCCCGGAGTTTGTTTCCCAGCGTCGACGATGGCTGAATGGTGCTTTCTTTGCTGCACTCTACTCGCTGGTACATTTTAGACAAGTCTGGGAGACGGATCATACAATCTTCCGGAAAGTGCTATTACATTTGGAGTTTTTTTACCAGTTTGTGAGCTTGTGTTTTACGTTTTTTTCTTTAGTAAGTCCATTGCATTCCCCTCCCCCCGGTCTTTAGGAGCTTCCAGACACTGAACAAGAAAGGCGAATTTCTATCTCATGTTTTACTTCATCGCTGGATCTCTCTCAGACTCCCGACTGGACCCCTTCGGCGATGGCTGGGGTGAACGTATATTTGTATTTCTGCGTTTCACCTGCATCCTCCTCATCTGCACGCAGTTCATTTTATGTATGGGAAACCGCCCACAGGGTGCAAAGCGCATGTTTATGTCTTCTATGATCCTGTATGCTATTATCATGGCGTACACCACATTCTGCATTTGCTACATCGTCATCAAATCCTTCAGCGGAGGTATCGGGGGCCAGAAAACGGTCCTAAAACTGGGAGACAACCTCTTTACGAATCTCATTGTCTCGACGGGTTCGACAATCGGAATCTACTTTCTCATGAGTTTCTTATACTTTGATCCGTGGCATATGTTTACCTCCTCCCTGCAGTATTTTATGATGCTTCCCAGCTACATCTGCACTCTGCAGGTCTACGCGTTCTGTAATACCCACGATGTCTCGTGGGGTACAAAGGGAGATAACGTGGTATCTGTCGACCTCGGTGCCGCCGTCGCAACGAAAAACGGTGCCGTGGAGTTAGAGATGCCATCCGAACAGCTGGATATCGATAGTGGCTACGATGAGGCGCTACGGAACCTTCGTGACAGGCTGGAGGTGGAGCAGCCACCCGTCACCGAAGAGCAAATCAAGGAGGACTACTACAGGGCCGTTAGAACCTACGTTGTCGTCGTGTGGATGATTGCAAATGCTATTTTGGCCATGGTCATTACAGAGATTTATCAGATCAATGATATTAGAGGGAATGCTTATTTGAAATGTAAGTGCCTTCTTGTTCATATTTTGTGGAAATAGGTTGCCTGATGTTTTTTTGTTGGTAGTTACACTCTGGGCCATCGCCGTCCTCGCTATTTACCGTATGATCGGCTCCTCGGCGTATCTAGTGTTACAAGGAATCCACGGCTTCGTCGAGGGCAAGGTGAAACTAGAGCCTGAGAGGATTAAGGAGAGGTGGACGCAGCCCGCGTGGCAGCGGAGATTGGGACTCGGAAAAACCGGGCCGGTGTTGACAGGGAAATAATAACGGAAAAAATAATAGAACGGGGAACGAATTAATGACTGGTGGTTCGGGGTTTGGGGATTACCGTTGGGTAGGTATGATACCATGTTATTGTTTGTGTTTTTTTTTTGATATGACTTCTTTTTCTTTTAGGGTTTTGGCTTTTATTTGCGGTGGGTTTTGTTTCTTGTATTTTGGATCATGAATGTGTAATGTACCTAAAGGGCTACTAGGGGAGTTGGGTGTGTGCGGTATGCGAGTATGCTGTGGATGATGGAATGTCAAATGTCTGGAGTTATGATCCTCTCTGAATATGAACGTTTTTGTCCGCGTGATTAATACGTTTCGACCCCGAAAATCCTGCCTCCTTTGAAACCGCATAGATGATGCTCAGTGATTGGAAACAGTAGCCAAAGTTGGAAAAGAGCAAAGACACTGGGGAAAATATCTAGGAGCAATTGAGAAGACAGACTGTTTGTAATATATACTTATCAGCCCCTGGCAGCCCCTGGGTACCACTTCCAAGTCCTAGGACTACATGATCTATCCTTCAAGGAGACAAGACATCTCGGGATTTCCTTAATCTCGCACCCAGCACTACTGGCAACCAAGAATAGGGTATCTAAACATATTCATAAGCGCCAGTCTCCTAGTGGCCATTATCAGTATTTGGGTACTGAAGTTTACGTGTGCACGGTATCTGCAACTGTCATGTATCAAAGTATCCTGGAAGATTCGGGTTAAAGATTTTTTGGTTATGGCCAGAGATTCCAAGCAGGCAACAAATGTGTTGGTGTGGAATCCTTGTGGCTGAGCCATCGATTTGGTGGCTTTTGATGGCATGAAAATAAAGTTGCTGTAGGTGGGCACTGCTCTCTCGGCGTCAAAGACCGGTTGCGATATTTCTCCCCTCCAACAGCAATTTATGCAAGGTTGGACCTTTGTTGATAGAGTTCCATTGTTGTGGTGGAGTTAAATGTGCAGTCACGATAGGAAGGTGAGTTTACGCTTGAATGTTCTTTACAGTATTGATCACCTTGCCGCGTAAGCTTACTCTATTACCACGACTATACACGAAGCAAAGCCTCGTGGTTTTCAACTGTAACCAACCTGGAAACGTGGGGTTAGTGTTTCATTGCGTAAACTCCGTGGAGGGCGACTTTGTTGACAATCACGAACATGTCTAACGAGTGACTAATTGTGAACACACTGGAGAAAATCTCGAATATCCAACGTTCACTTGAGGAAGTCAATTCTCGATCCGCTCCGAAAATTTCTGGCGTCCGAACTCCAATCACACCATCACCCGCTGTTCTCTTGTCACATGACAGACCACGAGAGTGATGACCCGTGAACGCATGCACGAAATCTGCATCATCCAGCGTCGAATTGACCATTGGTCCGATTTCAAGCTCCGCCTCATGAACGCGTGGGGCTACTCATGATACCCAATTGCAGTTCAGCTGTGGTCGCAATGCCGTGTTGCCATTGGTGAGAAGATGATTGACGAGTCGGATTTACTCTGCCAGAATCCACGAACGAATCCACGAACGACGGGTCCTGATCATTTCAGTGCAGAATCCCTTATCGCACGTTCCATCGGTATCAACGCTGTCTGGCTTAGGCATGGAGTAGTATCTATTGTAGAGGACAAGTGTGGAGTACTCTAGAGTGCTAGTTTTAATGTCATTCTGTCCGAGAAAATTAGGTGTTAAATTTTCTTAACTAGAATTAACTAACCTTTACTAGCTAGTTAGATTAATGTCAAATTTCCCAAGTTCCGCTTGAAAGTGGATTCAGCAGAACAATGGTTGGAATTGGGATACTCATTCGAGTGTCATCACTAATTGTCATTTCCAACGACTTGACAGGAATCTCAACCGCGTGACAAGTACCTCCTGCAAGCCAAAAAAACAACTTTTGATCCGTCCCTGGAGGTTAGTACTAGGTACTCTAATTATGGCCTGCTGTAAATGCATTGTCTAGTAATTATTAATAGGTGAACGCGCGCTAGGTGAATTTCTGCGCGTCAAGTATTATTCTTTGCGGTAGGTACTTGAATTGGGGCCCTGAAAGATGCGCGAATCACCCAATCAGACTATCGAATTCTCTTAGCAATCTGTCGATCAGGTTCCGACCTTATTAGCGAAATTCGAGTACTGACACACTCGAGTACCTAGCCAAACGCTATGCTTTAGCACACATGCCGGTGCGAAAGAATCTGGAACAACCGATTCCGGCGGGGTCGAGGAGCCGATAAAAAAGAGGGGTCGAGGTGTGAGATCGAGGAGCAGTTGGTGTCAAAAGTCGTTGTCGTTAACTGCAGTAGTGTGGTATTTATGTGCCCACTGCCTTATTTGTCCTTCCATCTGCAGTTATCAATCGGGATTGACCCAGGCAGGGCGTTTGGCCAAACGTCGGCAGACATTTAGAGTATATTGTTTGCAGTGCGGGGGAGAAACGTTCGAACGAATCGCTGCTATGCGATCCGCTTAAGATAGATTGGTCCTCTTACGATTGATTGCTTTTTGATCTTGCGATAATAGTAATGCGGCATATATTATCTCATCATCTCATCGTCTGAACTTATGGCGTTCTTCATAACGAAAATTCGTTTGGCCACTCTTTTTTGTTCGGCTGCTAATGTGATCCGCTGTGTGCCGCCGGAACATCATTTTCGGCACCAAAATAATTTTCGGCACCAACGGGCACTGTTAGTAGTCACAGAAGCTGGGTGGGTTGGAACCTGACGCCATGGCACGGCACCTGCAGCTCAGCACTATAATCCTAGTCAAAGTGCAGGAATATGATAGGTGTGATGGGAAAACGGAAAGTGGTAGCGTGCACCGAAAGAGTCAGGAATCGTCAATTGAATGGAGCTGTTGATGAAGGGGCCAGGAATGTAGAGTACGTCAAGGCTGGAGGGGACGTATTGTGCTTACTTTCCGGGCACAAAGACATGGTTTGGTTGGTAGTAGAGACTAGAGCACAGACTCATATGATAACATGTGGACTCATCCTCGATTGAGTTCCAGGTTGCCAGGCAGCCGTCAGTCACGCAAATCGTGCTAAATGCTAAATAAAAAAAACGCAGGCAATGCCAATTACCAGTGCCTCTTTAAAAGGTGCGTCGTGGAGAATATTTTGGGGACTAGATTTATTCATCTATGATGTGCATATCTCAGTAGAAGTCTGGAAATCCTCATTTGTAAGAGAACAGTAGAGGAGGGGAGAGGAGATGGTAGTTGAATATCAGGCAGGGCAGGCCGAGGAGACGAAGACCTGCATCGTGTTTTGCGTATCGTAGTGTTGAGACAGAGCAGTGCAGTGCGTGCGTGCAACTCAAACAAGGAAGGTTACACTCCAATTTTCCTAGAGCGGTCGGTCGCACCCCCAAGCTGCGCAAAATTCTTTGGTTTAAAGTATGGCCAGTGCTGTTTCGCCCCACTCCCCTTCTCTCTGAACCCTCCATCTAATCGATATCGGAATAAGTCCACCATCACCATCAAAATCCCAGAAACCAGCATCCAAGAGCATATTATCGTCAACCATAAAGATGTCACAGGCCGCTGTTGAGTTGTAAAGACCTCTGGAGGTGCTGTACAGGCACCTCCAGCCGATCAACTCCAGTGATTTCAAGAACAAGCGACACAATCGACGATAATCAATCCAGCTTCCCCCACCTCGAATATACGGAGCCATTTGATAATCCAATCGACACGCCTAAAAGCCACTAACCCACCTGTGATATCCGGGGCAACAGCCACGACGAACGAAGTGCCCTCCTGCGTTCTCTCCTCACGAGACGAATTGAGTCTTACTCGAATACACGCAATCATTCGACAAGACCACCAACGAAGGAGACAGAAGACCACCCCACAACAAACCGAGGTCCCCAACATTGCACTACCTTCGCACACGAACCATGTCCCGAAAAACAATACACTTTACATCAACAAACTCTTCGTTCTCTCATTCGATGCCAGCTCTTCCCCGCGACTCTTCTCCGTCTCCTACTGAGTCTTCACATCACCATGGTCGGCATTCTCTCGTGGACAACGTACCCAGCGAGCCGAAAGGACTCAACGGAAGAGAGCCAACCAAACGTGGTGGAATGGGAAAGAGCTTGGTCAATGGGGGAACTGAGGGGCAATGTAAAGATCAATCAAGTACTGAATCTGGTCAGGATGATGAAGATGACGACGATGACGACGACGACGACGACGACGACGGAGAAAAGCCGGCTGTTATTAGCCCCGCCAGAGCAGAATCAAATATGCCTGAAGTGCAAACGATGAACTCTGACCAATGCCTTCTGGCGGGGCCTACTAAAAAGCGTAGTTACGACGACGCCAACCTAGGAGATGAACTTCCAATTGCTATTTCATCTGCCCAAGACGACGAGGAACCGGATTATCCGCGGAAGAAAATACCTAGACACATATCTGCGACGACTCAAGGGATCCTCGCTTACTCCGAGCCGAGATTTATGCATGATGACCAGGCAGATGATGATAAGATAGAGGGTGATGATGATGAAGTATACGAGATGATTGGTGATGATGATGACGGGAATATTACGGAAGAGGAGGAGGCTGCTATTCTCCACGAATTTGAGACTGACGAGGATATTTTGAGAGAAATTGGGTTACTCGAACCTAGCACTACCACCCCAGCTGAGCCTGCTGCAGTGGTCGATCTTTTCGATAATGGATTGTTTGATGACCTCGATGGGGAGATATTCGATACTATGTGTAACGATCCCCACCGGTTCGATGACCTGCAAACCCAATCCGCATTGGACTGGAATCCCTTCACCACCGAGTCAGGTGATGATTTATTCTCTGTTCATCCGACTCCGAGGGTGTCCCCTGATTCTACTCCGCGCGCATCAGTCTCCGAGCTCGGACAGGCTTCTCGATCACATAGGGGATCATTCACTTCAGAAGATGACCAGGACGATGACACTTCAGAAGATGAAATACCAAACCTTAGCCCGTTCTTCGAAATAGGAACTGCAGCTCTTAAGCACCTCGTCAGCACTGAGGGAAAGGGAGGATGGAGCGATGAGACCGACGATGATGCGGATTTGTTGAAGTATTTTTTCTCTTCTGCCGAAGATGACAGCGTCGAGGAATCCGATCAGGATGATGCCACTAATGATGACAACGATGATACTCAAAGTAGGACAGCACCTAACTGGTAATATAGTATATGATGCTAATTTAATGGGTTTGATTAACAGCAGACGACGGAGATACCACAGATGAGGAAGAAGACCTCCCAATGCCTACGCCACGGAATGTATCCAAGTTGCGTCGTGCTTCGATGTCTTCCACAACTACCCGTCCACAAATTGTTGACACCAATCATGAGGGCCCTGAACTGTGTTCCTGGGTTGCTGATCCGTCGCGTCCAATTTGTGTCATCGAAGGGTCTAAGCAAACCTTCCTCATCCCTGGCACGTATCCGCGCTTTTCTGTTGGTGGTGAGAGCGAGAGTGTCACTTCTGATATCTGGATTCCAATGGAGGGAGAGAGCGAAAGTGAACAGTCAACGATCCCGGCATCCTTCGACCCTACACTGACTGGCCTGGTTGGGGTGGATGATGGCATGCTCAATGGGACTGACTTTCTTGATCCACCAGAAGATTTCTTCGCGTTTAAATCGGAGAATGGAGATATATTTTCAGATATATTTAACGAGGAGGATTACGATGTTGATGAGTTTGAAGCTGGGCTGGAAATCGACGACTTCCTAGACCTATCATCTGATGAGGAGGGACCAAGCGAAGCCAGCAAGAACATCCAGAAGATGGCTGAAGGCATATCTGATGATTGCGGGGAAGATGGCGAGGATGAGGAGGATGAGTGTGTACCGAATGGAGATTCCTCAGCCGACATGTTATCGATTTGGGATAAGGTTAGTGTTACAGCATTCCGCAAGCGGCAGATCCAACATAATCAGAAACTCTCAGCGCTACATGCAGCCGGATATCACAAAGGAAAGGAAGGTCGATTGTCGGATACCATTACACCATCTAAAAAGAGGAGGGTCCGGCAGAAGTTCCTTGCCAGCAATCGCGGAGGGATGGGAAACAACCCGGTTGCGAGAAAGAAGCTGGCGCGCTAACAGTTCTGGAGTATCTAAGACATCCAGATGCTATATAAGGAGGGAGACATGAAATTCGATGGTCGAGTCTTGGGAGGGTTTCTCGAGGGACGAATATGCTTAAGCTTTGGATCATTGTGAAAGATCGAAGCAATGACATAGAAGGTTACAGCGGTAGTGCAATGTTTCGAGATTTCTATTGTATTTCCGGTCTGGTGTTTATCTTTGCATCTTTTACGGTCCATGGCCTGGGTTTATCTGTTTTTTTTGGCTTTCATAATGTTTGGGTTGGTCTCTGTTTTTGTTTTCACCAAAAGTTCCTCTTCCAGCTGGCATGCTTCCTGTAAATGATTTTGCAGGGCAAGGATTACACGGCTACATAACCTCTTCATGTTTCTCTATATTATAACCGCTCTTCTTGGTTAAAACACTTCACTGTATTTATGTCTCCTCACGGTGTACCTTTTTCCTCCTACATCTCTACCTGTATTCTCTGTTGGCTTCGTCAGAGCCAGACAAGTTTTATGAGGGGGCCTCTTCTATATGTCTCGCATGGTCCTGTGTCTTGGGTGTAGGAGTATCTGTCTGTTGCGCTTGGGTTTCTGCTTCAGCGTTCCAAAATAAATTCGATTGTCTTCAAATTTTGCAGTTATTCGTGTCACCATTGGAAGCCGGAGATGGTTGATTCAGTGATGTCATGCGCTAGTCTTGAATGGTTGTTAGTCTAACGGCTGGCTTAACCACTCCCGCTGAAACGTCGGCTAGTTGAGCACCGCACCACCGCTCTCGCCTCTTGTGCTCCGATTCGACATGCTCCGCGACGCTTCAACAGATCCCTTCGCTAGGCTTGATGACGATGCCGTCGCATACATCATTGAACTCCTCTACCCGTTAGATATCATACTCCTGCAACGAGTCTCGAGATCATGGAAGCTCCTGCTTAGTTCCGATTGGACCTCACGCATTGCGTTGATTCACCACTTCCCTTGCTCGTCCGAAGCTATTGCCTTCAAGAAATCCCAAGGGATTTCAACAGACGAAGGGCAGGCCACAGTATCCGCAGTACAGAGCTTCCGACGATGTGTCTATCGATCCCATACACGCAAGATGGGCTGCCCGACCTCAGTGTCGCACCTGATCCTGGAGCCGTACTGGTTGGGTGGGATGATCGAGTGGGGTACCGCAGGAGGTGGGTACTAGTTTCTGGTGTTGAGGTGGTTCTGATGCTAAGGCGGTGTTATTAGATTATGTTTGCTGGGTGACGAATGCACAGACCACGCTACATTCCCAGAGTATCAGTAAAGGGCCTAGCTCTCGCAGATCTGCCGACATAATAAATGTGGTTGCGGAGCACAACTTGCCGATCTCCAACGAAGATATTGCCGGATCGGTGTTGCGTATCCAAGTTGCGGATGAGATACTATCGATTATTCTAAATTGCTACGACGAAGTTGATGACGATAATGGGTCGGGCAGGAGAGCGTTGTAAGTGTTTCCCTTCAGTTTGAAATTTCCGCCCGGTGCTTGAGCTAACTATATTTACCGGTCAGTATTCTAGTTTTTGACCTCGCAGAGCTCCGGTTTCTATGGCACACACCTATACAGCCACCATATAAGATGCTGGGTGAGCCCGATACAGCGCGGGGGAACTTTGTTTACGTGCGGAAGAAAGTGGACATTGATTTGTTGCACTTTGAGGAGGAGGAAGATGAGGACAGAAAGTCCGAAGCCGTGGTCGCCCACTTGATGATTCATGACCTGCGAAGCGGCAAAGAAATTGCAGAAGTACTCCTTGAACGAGGTGGCGATATAAGCAAGGGTGATCTGTTCTTTATTGCGGTGTCCAATAACAAGTTTCTTGTTGTCCTGTTCCAGCGCAGTTTCCAGGAAGAAACAGAAAATTTCAAGCTAGCTGCGCGGATATATTCTATCTACGACAAGGAGCACATTCCTGGAAAGATGGTCGCAGAATATGAAATATCGTGCAGCCATGGATGCATTTCCAGCAGGTACAGACAAGTCCGGGCAAGTTCCAACATGTGCGTGGACAACCCATCACAGCTAGAGAAGTTTGATATTGTCGAATCAATCCATGTTAATGCAGAGATTTCGGGTGGAGAGAGGGAGAGAACAGGAAATGCAAACGACCCAGATGAGGATGCTATTTTGGATGATCTAGAGGCCGATTTCCTCCGACTGGGAAGGGCTATCACCGGTAGACTTGGCTCGCTCTATGCACCAATACACCTTTGTCCCCCCAAGGTTCCTTACAATTCCTGGGACATTCATGCAACCAAATCAGGCCAGCTGAATCTCGTCCCCCGGCGCTTTCTAGCTGAAGTATCTTTGGAACGTGATTTCTACACTGACACCACGAAACATGGGCCTGGATGCTGCGAAAAGGGCAGATATCCGGATATCTGCAGCCGTTTCGAGGTGCTTCTGCCACTGGAAGACTGTTCTGCTATATTCTCTGAATGCGGAAGTCAAAGATTTGCATTGGATATCGCTGCTTACGAAGAGGTGGGCCGCGATGAGTATCACAAATTGGCATACAGCGAAGCTGCAATGCGAGATGAAGATCTGTTGGTTCCGATAAAGGTCCAACCAAACGAACCAGTTGCCGGCAGTTCTAACACAGGGTCGGATCCACTACTAGATCGACCGACCCAAGTCACACAGCCAACAAAACTCATGAAGCAATGTACCAGGAAAACATTACGTTCCAAGAGACTTGTCATGCCAGCCAATAACAAATCACTCGACAGCGCAGCAACGTCATCAGCTTCGCCAAGAGTCACAGGACCGCTACCCTACGAGATCGACAAGAAAACGGGCACTATTTTAATAAAAGGAAACGTCTACTCCGCCTTCCTCCCAAACGTCCAGTGGTCCGAGAAATGCATCACCACACGTACCAACTGGACCGAGTCAGCGACAGGCCAGCGTGAACCTCTGCCAATTAACTCTAGGGAGCCTGTTATGTCCGGTATTGTGGTTTTTGACTTTTCTCCGCCATGGTAGTTTTAGGGGGTTATCGAATTACTCCATTTGGGTAGTGTATGTGCGAAATGGACGATACTTGATACTGGTTGAGATATCTACATCAGCATTGGATTTGTTGGTTTATGCATGTATCATAGGGGTTTGTGGGGATTTTTCCATTGGTGTTTGTACTGAGGCGTGCATCTTGTTTTCTTACTTACTGCAGAGGACGATAATTAGTTCTGACGTGCTTGCTTCGTGTTCTCGTTATCTCTTCCTTTTTCCAATCTATTGTATATAGCACCCATGTTTATGATCAGGTGGAATGTGATAATCTGCAATGCCCATATCGACATATGTTATGTGCAACCACCTTTGCAGGACATGATGTGATGATGCACAGGTATGATTCCGTACACCGGTTTTACTCGATGAGGTTCGCCCTATATTGCAGAGGTGGGTGGGCTTATTTCATTCCTTTTGGACTTCTGGAAGGAAAGCGCTCACGGGTATGCGCATACGTACACCACTACATGCAGTTGACTAGTTTATGCGGAATATTTTCTTTCAATAAGATCATGATACAATGGGGCGTGTGGACACCACTAGACCTATCTGCGTCTGTAACGCGGTTTCTCACGCGCAGAGTTGGGGACTGGGAGAGAGACCTATCGGAGGAGAGTGAGTACATAGGAGACGGGGTTTGTGTACAACCCCCCCAAGAGTTTCTTTCTGCTGCTGAAAAGTACCGACATTAAGAATGTACATAACCCTATATATATATCCAGTCAGTTTTTTCTCTATCTACTATCTAACAATCATTATCCTACGCAACCCACCTACCTACCTACTTACCTACCTACTTTCTTTTATATCTCACCTCATCGATACAATGTCGGGCGTGGAACTTGGTCTCGCCATTGCCGGGCTCGTAGGCACAGGCGCCGTGCCGCTTCTTGCGTCTGCGGTTTCTCGGTATCGACGGAGGGTACACCGGCGACATCAGCAGCGACGACGCTCCCATTATGCCAACCCCAGACAACAACTCGAGGCCCGAGTTATGAAGGCATATGAGGAGGCAGCGCATCAGGAAATGCTGTTGAGATATTTGTGGAATAACGACGACTGCTGCTACGATGATGATGACGATGAGTTCTGGTGCTGCTATGATGCGGAATGTTGTTGGTATTAGAGGGAATGGGGGGGGGGGGTTATATATATAGAGTTTTTGCGCAGCAGTGCAGGTGTGATATAATGATAAATTACTATCAGGGTAGCGGGTGAGAATTCATGTCGCGAGATAATGTCGGGCGTTCCTCAGTTACTACAAGCTACGGCCATGTGTTTCAGTTCTCGGACTTGAAGATCATGGCTCTATATCGTTTTTCAGTTCTGTAGGAGCGAAAACCTGCCGTAGATTGCGAACCTCCCCATTTCATTGCGCCGGAGATGATAAATGTATCCTCTCGTGTTGAAAAACCCGCGCCGGTATCGGCATATGGCACTACACAAAATTCCATGGGAGAAATCCATCAAATAATTGCTCCAACTTTATGAGATTCGGATGAACAGTGTCGCAATGAGATACAGTAATCCCGGAGGCACAGATCCCCCATATCCTGGGCGATATCGGGCTATTGCCACAGGATCTACATGCTGCGCACCTAGAGGGTATATATATCCGTACTGTGAATTCTACTGTTCCTTGGTGGCAGTTTAGAATATCTTCAGGTCTATTCATCGGTATCTCAATCATGGGTTTGGTGACCATCAAAGATTCTCGGCATACCAAAGGTTGTGGGTCAACGACTCAGCGATAACATCGTGAGAATAACCTCGCTGAGTCGTCGTGACTGCCAAAAAAAATCTTGAAGGGGGCACTTTAATTCGCTTCCTTCATCCATTCCTCTTCTCCCCTTCATCCACTCAACTCAGTCAACATCGACAACCCACGAATACATTGCCATAGGCCAATTACTGGTTTTCAAACCTGTGAACTAGGTCCAAGACAATTTAAATTATCTCCCTTGCCACGATGGTCATCGTCCATCATCCAAACAAGCAAGTCAACACCATACACGACACCATCACCAAAGACAGGACCTGATACTAGACTCGCAATCACTGTAAATCAATATTATTAACTGAAGACTTAGTGAATTAGTTCTAACATATAAAATACAAGGTGGCAGGAAATCTAAATAGGTTTGTCGGGGATAGTTCGATCAATGAATAACAATCGTTACTCTCGTTACTCTGTACTTACAATCTATGTAAGTCAAGATGCCTAACTAAAGGCTAAGCGGATTGATCCTAACATATTGAAGGTGATCAAAAGACTGAAAAGAACCGGGTGGGAGTTTCTGGGTTGAGAACCAATTGATTCTCCCCCTTCTTTGATCCGTGTCACCGGCAAGAAGGAGCATCCAGCTACCGGGCTTCTAGAGAACTTGGAACGCGGCCCCTCACAATATCCACTATCATCAATTAAGACTTGCTGGACTTGCTGGACATGCTGGAAAGGTGGAGAATGAGGCCGCAGCAACGCACACTGGCTTCTCACTGACTCAGTGACCAGAGTTTTCTACAAACTGTGGACGTCACGTACTTTGACGAATGAAGTCGCCATCACTATAGGGACACTGAGACCATCCGGTTTCAACGGGCTCGTTAAGGGTGGGTTAAATCCAGTACATCCTGTGGCGCAGTCAGAAAGAGAGCGAGCTGCGAGAGGGCAATCGATTGAGGGGAAGCTCATGTGCAGGGAGGCAAATAGCGAATTTCGAAAGTTTGGCCTTTAGTTTCACTTCCTGGTAAGAACCCCAATTCCCATCGGTTGGTCTTGCTTACCGGTGATAGTCCAACCGTCTTGAAGCAAATCTCGCAGCAAGCACAGATTGTTCCACATGTTATTGAGGAATGGGGTTCCCTATCACACCAGCGGGTCTGCTCCCGCGCCTGCCGATGATCCATGAGGGAACAAAATGCCACCGCCGCTAATTGTCATGGCTCAATATACTTCTATTACGAGGATGGAGGCGGAGGTGGTGCCGAATGCTACAACTCTGTCCTTTCCGCTTAGTTACTTCGCCGCTGCTGGCAATTAGTCCATCATCTACAAACCCGCTATAGCACTGGAAAGGGTGGTAGAGGCAGAAGAGAACTTGCTACCTTATCTGGTGAATACGGACAGGAGGGGGAGGAAAATAATAAAATGCCACCATCATTGATTATCATGGCTCAATTCAGTGGTAAGAACTTCCATAATCCCAGCTTTTATATGGCTTTGCGTACTTATGAGTTCTTAGTGTCCTACATGCTTCCACAAGAATTGCCGACTCCACCGCTGTCCAAGGTGATACGAGGATGGAGTTGGAATGGAGATATACCACCAAGTCGCGAGTTCTTGTCACCCCACGGGATCTCCCCCTCCTCCCCGGGTTTCCAGATGTTCCCATGGATTTAGTGGAGGTGGAGAATGAAAATAATAGGATGTTTCTAAAATAAATATCACCATCTTTAATCCACACGGTTCAACACGGCTGGTAAGATCACAAAATCTCATCCATTACTTTGCACACTTACTTACTTACGTGTGATAGTCTTTACCATTACACAGAGCCAATGCAGTTCCCAGACTTCCGGCGGACGATGATACACCACCGTAACCACAAGGTAGAACCCAGAGTGGACATGGGAGGCGTGGAGGCAGAAGAGAATTTGCCGCCTTATTTAATGATGATCCAATGGACACAACATGATTGACGAAAAATAATAAGATGCCACCGTCTTTAACTACCAGTAATATCCCCAAATCCCATCTTTTTGCTTGCTGTGGTTACTTACGAGTCATAGTTCTTTCCATTCATCTTGGAGAGTCAGTGCAGTTTTTTCAAAATGAAGCCCCTCGGCTAACAATATGCCCTCCCAGTCACATTGGGATCACTCGAGGACATGGGATACCAGGGGGTTGGTGGTTTCACAGCATTGGAAGAGGCGGTGAAGGCAGAAGAGAACCTGCCGCCTTATTTGGCAATGATCCAATGGACACCGCATGATTGATGAAAATAATAAGATATTCATACTCGCCAAAAGTACTGGTTCCCACTGACTCGCCTGTCTGGGTGGTAAGCACTGCCACTTCTCTAGTGAAGAGGGCCCAGGGTTGGCTAACAGATGGTATAGAACTTGAGGGATAATCCCCCCCCTAGGGCGGAGGAGTCGGGAGTACGCTTGCAACTATGCAGCCGGGAGGAAGGTTAAACAGGCGTACCAACAGTCTTTATATTCAGGCCATGAAGACTCCAAGACAACACAGAAGTTTTCCCAGGAAAGAGCTTGCTCTATCTATCTATCTAGACAGATCCTGGGACTTACCAATCTAGATGAAGACTGAGTTTCACCAGATGAGTGTCGGGATGCGAAGGAAGGGGCATTGGAGCTCCTACCTCGTACATTGGTTTCCCGTTGTATACGAGATTGGGGTGGTGGCTATAGATGAAAGAAGAAGACTGCAGAGTGCACAGGTGGGGGAGATATCAAGGTACACTTACAGCTATGTAGTCGAAGGGGGAGTTAAACACGTGCCACGAAGACTCAAGACGACGCAGAAGAAAGTTTTTCAAGGAAAGAACTTGCTTTATCTGAATGATATTGAGCTTTAATATATGAGTGTTGGACACTGCACCATGTAGATGGTATTGAGCTTCACCATATTCATATTGATAGAAAAGAATAGATTTGCAGTAGTAACGAAGTCGGACTTTTGTCGAAGAAAGAGATCGTGATTCAACGGAGGAAGACTAGGTATCAGTAGATGCTTAGATAGCGAATTCGAAGGAAGTAATGGAGAAAAAAATTGTCCAAGAATAAAAGTACCAATTGATATCATCACGCCATAGTTATATCTACGCTACAAAACCAAAACACACAACCAAAAAATCTATCTATAAATCATACATACACCTAGGGTATCATTCATCCCACGTTCTACAACCCCTACCCTCGCCCACTAGTTCTCAATCCACTGCACGCTCCTCATCTCCGTAAGCCTACTCAGCGCGCGCGCAAACGCAAACCTCTCCTCCTCCCCCGAAAATATCGAGCTATTCTTCAACATCCTCATATCCATTCCCAAATCATCCATAAGACTCCGCATATTCGACTCTAGCTCCCCGCCTTCCTTGTCGTCAATACTAGCCTTTATATCGTCGTCAGACACAAATAGTTGCTGCATTGGCACCGCCATAGTGAGGACTAGTTTTGCCTATAAACTATATTAGTGGGGTAGTGGATGGGGGAGGGAGGGAGGGAGGAGTACCTTGCTCTCGTAAATCGCATCGATGAGCGTGATAAATCGCCGTGCCAAGTCCCGGGACTTGTGGTCCATACCGGGTACGCCGGTCACTACGAACCCGCGGTAATGCCGGCAGAGCTCTAGGTAGTCCGCCGCGCTGGTGGCGCTTCCACACAGGTCTTGGAAGTCAAACTGTGCCACGGTACCAGATGCCTTTGGCACCTTGACGTTGCGCCCCCAGATCTGGTGTACTCTCGGCGATGGGGGATCGCGGGGGTCGGCAAAGTAGTTGAACCACTTATCAATGTGATCCTGGCAGGCGTGGTCGAGGGGGTAGTGGTATACGCCTAACAGTGGGCGGGGGACTTTACGGTAGTCCGTCGGCGAGTCGAGGTTGATGACGACCAGATCCTGTTTCAGCAGCGCAATGCACGGCAGGAACGACTCGCGCTGGATCCCGTTCCTGTATAGCTCATCTGGATGTCGGTTCGAGGTCGCGACCATCACCACGCCATGACTCATCAGCGACTCCAGCAGCCGGCGCAGGATCATAGCATCCGCCACATCCGTGCACTGGAACTCGTCGAAGCACAGCACCGCGGCGTTCTGCGCGATGTCTGCGCCCACAAACGGGATCGCGTCGAAGTCTGGGCCGTGCTGCAGCTTGAGTCGGTGCAACCGCTTATGGACATCCTGCATGAAGTGGTGGAAGTGGATTCGGGTTCGCGATGTGATGTGGTGCGGGAGTGTGTTGTAGAACATGTCCATGAGCATTGTCTTCCCCGAGCCGACATCGCCATAGAGGTAGAGGCCTTTGGGGATGTTTTTTGGGACGATAGTTCTTGGCGGTGGCGGCTTGCGGCCGAGGAAGGAGTCGAAGAGGGAGCTGCGGGGGGGTGGGGCAAGGGATTCGAGGGTCGGGCGCACAATAGTCGGCGGGTTGTAGTGCGATAGCTGGTCGTGGAGACTTTGGAGGCTCTTAACGATTCCTGCGGCTGTGAGCAGATGGAGGTAGAAGGAGGAGGACAGACAGACCTCGTTGAAAGGCGTCGTCTCGGAGCTTTCCCTCGCGCACCCACGCATCGTATTGTACCAGCGGACCTATCCCCGGATCTACCACCGTCTCCATCAGCCCATCCATCTACCCGTCCGTGCTAAATAGAAACCCACCTCCGACACCCACATCAACACCCTCGGCCGCTATGGTGGTCATCCTCTCGACGGTGGCGAGGCTGGCTATGGTTCGCGGCCGCGGCCGAACGTGGAGTTTTCCCGCGCATTGGAAGCATAGCGAGCCGTGCTTTGTGGACAAAGTTCCGGTTGAAATTGCGGGGGCCCGGGGAGGTTGCGGCAGGGCTTGGAGACGCAGGTTCCGCAGATGGATACTCCGGCGCATCATCGAGGGAGAGTAATTTCGTCGCGTAGGTCGTCGGTCTATGCTGTTGTTGCTCGCATGCACTCAGTGTCGGTGCGCGGTGTACGGTCGTGGCCGTAATATAGTGAGAGTTTGCAGTGAGAGTTCTAGTGAAACAGAGCAAATGGTAACGACTGCGGTGTTGTCTGGGTGGACCAGTGATAATCGTCGACCACGAACCATCGTGACTTCCTTGTTCTCGGCTGTCCCTCGGCATGCAGGTAGCTCCGAATGTGTGGATATTTCCGATCGAGGGGCAACAGCGTCTTTTTTCTGCCCCGCTTCCCGCCAGCCACCCTCCCACCCGTCCCTTTTGAAACCGCGATAAACTAATCGAAGTAGAGTGATGGGAGATGTTCAATTCCCGAACTTATGAAGTCCACTGGGTTAGGGTCATCGCAACCTCAATCTGTTCCTGCGCACGAAATGCCGACATAAATTAAGTCTTAAAGTACTGTATTATACACCCCTCCTCTGATTTGTCAAGCAGCCTCCCTCAACAACCACAGCGCAGACCCCCCCTCCGGATCCCCCGCCCCATTCCAGTACCGGATCTAAAACATAAACCTATCAGCATCCCCCCCTCCAATAATTGCAGCGCAGAAAACTCACCCTCCACCCTCCACTCCCATCATCAAATGCAAACCACCGTCCAATCGCATACACTAGCTGCAACCCACCACACTGTCCTCCGCACGACAAATCCGTGATCGCAAAGTCACTCGATAACACCCCGACCTCAGATGGGAGCGGGCCGAATAGAAAGTCGTGCATCCCCGGGGGAGAAATGGGGTTGAGGAAGCCGGGAAGGTTACCGGATTCTTTGTGCAGCGTGCCCCGGGGGAGGGAGGCGCCCGGGAGTGAGTCCATGTACTAAGTTTGTTAGGAGGAAGCGAGGTGGGGGAAGGGAGGTACACACGCTCACGAAGCCCACGGAGGATGTGTTGAAGCTGGCAACGCCGGCGGGGGAGAGATCGACGTAACCGCTGAAGGCCGGGATTGCGAACCGCTGCGTCGTTGCGCGGATCTTGAAACGCCAGTGGTTTGGTTGAGCGGAGACGAGGGAGACGAGGGCGGCGGCAAGGAAGGCGAGACTGAGCTTCATGATTTGATGGTGATGGTTCTACAGTACTTTGTAGGGTTTCGAGTGAATGACAGAGGTGGGTTTATATATGATCTCATTCGTGAAGATCGCGAGCAACACGTATCTGCGATTACTCGCAAGAGTAAACCGAGGCGTCATCATTGGTGGGCTGTTTGTGGCTGCGACCCTGCGGCTGATCACCCGTCACTTGTCACCCGTTTGTGCTACGGGAACGTAGGGCAGGCCGTATTTCTTATGTGAGGCGGAGACTGCAGTGCCTTCGCGGGGCACAGCCTGTGATAGCTATGGTAGTGCGGATGTCGTGATGGAAGACCCACGGAACGGCGTAATACGTCATTACTGTGTTGCCTTATCCTGCTGCCTATCAAGTGATTAGAGTTTGGAGGGACTAGCAAGGGTGCGCACCAGCTGCCAAACCATGTGTTTTGTGGACACTCGGTTGTGTGGAGTAAACAAAACCCGGGGAGTATCAGATGCTACCGAATATAGTAATCGAGAACCTTAGGATACGATGCCAGACCGAACACACCACTGTTCTCCTCCTCGTGCATATCGTGCCCTGCATTCAAGGAGTTAGTTGTATTGGGAATGCAGTCTCCAATAAAGGACAGTACTCTTCGTCTGTGCCCTACTCAAACCCATCCACCGTATTGACGAACCACAGGATGCAAAGGCCAATTGCGATCGGACCACTCCCGATCAGCCCAGACAGCTCAATACCGTTGCCTGGTCCTCCATACAAACACCACGAGCCCAGGACTGACACCCTCGGGAGTCTAAAGGTGGACTTTTGCGAAGGGTGCTATGGACGGAAGTGTTGTATTGGTCCATATTCCGGTCACAGCAGATCACTGGGTACACCACCTCATTCGGGTCCGACCCGTTGGAATTATGTATTGGCCAAAGAAATCAGAAGCACACCTGTGCCTGTTGGGAGAACCAAGGCCTATGAACTGTGTGATAATTAGTCTACAGCAAAAGAATAATCGACTAGTAATAAATACAATACGGCTACGCGACTAAGGACCCTGAAGTGGAAACTCTATTGACTAATTGAACGTTGCCGTGGAGCATCCACCAATCGCAACACTACTTGTAGTGTGTAGCCGTATCCTGTACTAAATACTAGTCGCGGGGATAGGTTTTGAGCCTTGGTTTGGTGTTTGTTTGTAGCACCATGCACTTCTAGCTTCAGCTCTTGTTTATTGGAAAGCGCGGACTGTGGATATTGCAAAGGCTTCCAACAATCCGTCTAGTCATATCAACAGTAACAAGTGGTGGTGAGGGGGGAAATATATCTTCTGTATGTCCAAAAAACGGAGGAGCTAGAGCGTGCATACTTTGGGACGAGAGAGCTTTATAGTGGATATTAAGTGGATTGTGACAGGTAGAAATATGCAGCAGGCCTAAACTAATAGACAAACTGTATCAAGCATAGGATTGGTTATAGTGACTTAGTTCTGGCTTGTAATTGAGCTCTCGGTGGCAGAACGCAGCTTATTGTCCGATATTTTTAACCACGTCCTCCAACTGAGCGAATCTACAGTAATTAGCTCAATAATAATCACTCGCTGATGCTCAAAAAGTGGTACGACCACGGATTTACATTCACTCCCATGTCCGGGTATTACAGGGTGGATTGGGCTTTCTTCTGTTTCAACATTAGTCTAAAAAACTTGTGACAATATATTCCTATTTGTCAGATCGGTGGGTGCTACAAAGAGGAAGGATGTGGTAATGTACTGAGACCAGGGTGGTGCTGCAGTTTTCAGTTTATCCGTATTGACTGATGTTTCATGAGAATTCATGAGTTCTAACATGGCGCCGAGCCAAGGCTTCTTAATAGTTCAATGGCCCCGGTAGTTCGTGGTGCGTTTTCATATTTTAGATGATATCGTAAGTGACTAAATTGTGAAGCCGGCCACTCCCTTGAAAATTCCCGTGTGTGATCCTCCCAATTCTTGATCCTCTCTAGGTTCTGCTCGTTGGGGGATACAAGGCATCTTCGCAACGTGCATGACAGGAGGGTACCAGAAATCTCCATCCTAGAAGCTAAGCCGAACTACATCAACTAGCAGCAGTTTAGTCATGGGTGGTCACATTAGCTTCATAAAGAGAGTATTATCCAGATAAACCCATCTTATATCGAACTGTATTAATGTTCTCACTGAAGAGAGGAGGAAGAGAAAACTGTGTCTTTGGTCCATATTCCGGTCAATAGCCTTATGAATGAGAGAATAATTGGAACTACAGTTTTCATCTACAGACTGGGCAACAATTCCATCAACTGCAGCCACATGTGTTAGAGTTCTTTATCAGATTTCAAGTGTGTTGGGCTATGAAATACGCTCTGATATATCCTGGAATACCTTCCAGTATATCCATCCGTAACGTGTAATCTGAGCTTCCCCAAACCTACACGCCACATAGGTTAATGTTTTTATAGACTCACGGCCACTCACCCCTTCCTCAGATAGGCACACACACCTATAGAGGTCATGATAATACAAGATCAGCCCTGGGATTTGAATGTTCAGCTGGTAACAACCCTAAAAATATATGACGCGCAAGTCGTTGGCTGGAAGACGTCAACTCGGCCGAGACCCAAATCCCAATATATCCAACAACAGCCGTTTGGTAGTTTAGTTTCTTTTTCTTTTTCTCTTTCTATCATCAAACAGTATCCCCCACACATATCAATACTATCACGATTTCCTCCATTATCGCAACACCGACGCCACGCTGGAGCACGAGTGATCTAATGTGCACGCCTCTGGGGAACGAAGCGCCATGGCGTGTGATCATGAACCACCGGTCAGAGCGCCTTAATTAAACAACCAACGCGCGTCTACAGCCAAGAAAATGCGCCATGGCATGACGTCCGACCTGCAACCCAACCTCTGAACCTGCTGCCTTTCAAATAGCCTCATTATGGACGCACGCCTTCCACCAATGATGCAAGAATTGGGGTAAGAATAGAGTATTTGCAATATAAACACCCGCACCCGCATACGAACGGAATTTGACTGCGAGCAGAGTGGTACGCTCCAACCAGATGAACACGGTGACACCTTCTGGGAAAGAAAAACCGAGAATACCATACGCCATTTCGGCTCCAACTCCCCATCCACTCACAGCCGTCTAATCTTACACCTCACTACATATGTACATCAATCAATACAGTTTCCCCGCAAGTTTAACGGGTTTCTCTACTAGTCGAATGGGTTCTGTGGTTTGACGTGGCCTTGATAAAGGAACCAGAAATATCTACATACGTTCACCCGCCTTGCTCCTGCTTTCCCCGCACACGGGAAGATAATCTGCATACCAAGAAGCAATTATGCGGCGTGCTGCTGTTGCTTTTGAGGTTAAACTGATGTTACACAACCAGGAACAGACTTGCCAGATCCCACAACAAGTAAGCATATCCCACAACAAAGAAGCATCCAGAGGCTCATTGCACGTCTGGACAACCTCGGGATAGAAGGCAGTTATTCGCAAAATCGCTGGAAGCACCCCGACTCCTGACAGAGACAGTGTCCGATAGATAACCTTGCTCGCCTCGCTGTATCGGAACAAACAGGCACCAAAAGTAAATATTTAAGCTTGTGCCTAGCCCCCGTATGCTGGTACCACGTGGGCTTAGTAGATGTTTTATGTGAGTTAAACGGGGGTGAGTAAGGCCAAGACCTTTCTTGTGAGCTTCGAATTTTGATCCCAGTGCAAATTTTTCTCGCAATTGTTTTGGAGCGCCATGGCAAACTGTCATTGACACTCAATTATCGAGTCATTGGTATTCATTTATGGAAATAAAGCGGTTGCTAATATGATGGCACATTATCAGACATTGTGCGTGACGCGCGGGATGGCGTGGGAACTTGTCTATTATGAGCTCTCGTTTTCTCAAACTTGTGCAATCTGCATACTCTGGGGCATCTAGGCATCCGCTGCTGCGCCCCACTGGGTGCAATTCCCGATGGGATTATGGAATTGATTAAGCCACATGTATGCTTGCCGTCACGCATGCAGAAGTGTGCGTTTAACGGTATGCCGGTGAGGTACGGATGGAGCACAGTTCAGATGGAAACACCGCAATGTTATTGGAGGTTACTCAGGAGGTGTGGGGTTTGGAGGGATAGACAGCAGCCTTTTTAAGTACCTCTCCGCTGTCAAAACTACAATAAGATACATGGCTGTGACTTATGCAGTTGTTTCTTTATGTGGCATAAAGGGGCCAGCCTTATTGGTTTGCCCGGTTGTATAACCGGGTGTGACCGTAATTGCCGGTCCCGAGGGTTCTCAAGGTCTGGATTCATGGATTTTCTCTGCCTGAAGTCTCCGTACATAGAGCCTCTGTTGCAATTGTGCTTGCCAAAGCAACGCTTCGGCGTGTTGGGTATACGTACTCAAGGTCACTGAAGTCTTCTCAATACTCACGAGACTTGGATGTAGGCGCTAATTAGTGTGAAGAAACAGTCGCACCATTGATAAATGAAACCCGAGTGATAAGCAGTGTGTGGCTCTAGATTCTGGCTTCAGATGTGGATCCATAGTTTGTCATCAGGAGAGTAGATTGACGTTTAGGCACCTGGATACAACTTGTCATCAATTCATCCGTCGTGGCCGCCCGCCGCGTCGGAAGATCTTAAAAAATATGCCGACACCAGGAAGGCTGATGATGGACAATGAAATCGAGGCCAGATGAACAGGGCTACCCATAGAGAATTCGAGATGAGGGGAGCAGAATTTGGCATCCGAAACTGGGGGTGCACTACTTGCGGGGGTCTACCCTGTAAGTTGCAACCAATAATATTGGCTGCGTCCCTGTCGCCGTTCAAGCTAATTTGGAGAGAATAGCCAGAGATAGGATGTTTGTGGATTTCTATGGTGCTTTTGCAATATCGTAAATTCGTCCCTTAAACCAGTCGTTCTCTTTCTCCTCTCCTTCATCCTCTTCTTGTTCGCTCTATCATCTCTTGATTCTCGTCGCTGGACGCGAGGGTATCCACTCTTTTGTATCCCTATCCCCTGCACACGCGGCCCCAATCCCATCCTTGTCTCTTGGTTTCGATCATCTCGCGCGCTTGCGAAGAACTGGAGACAGATTCGACTCGGAAGGACAACTCTTGAATCTCGCGGCTAAGTACAGCACCCCTTCCCTCCATTTCATTTCCTCCTGAAGCCGTCCCTTCCACTGGGCAGAACTTGAAGGTTCTGCAATGATAGTGAATGCACACCATCTCCTTCCTCATATCATCATTGCTGTCCGGCCGCAGCACCTGCGCTAGGACATAGATTCCAAATCGGAACGTCCAGATCGAATCAAATCACATTCTTTGCTCTGGCGCCACTGTCGTTGTCAGTCCCTGTACCACCGTATCCTACTTTCTGTCCTGCGTCTTCAATCAATCAACTGCTCTGAACTGAACCCCCTCACACTCTCTCGGTTTCTCCCTGCCCTCGTTTTATTTCATTTTTCGGCTGCGTCTGAGCCCCGCCCAACCTTTTGGTACCTTACGTCTTTCCCACTTGTTGGTACGTATCCTTAGATCTGCACTGCACTGCTCTGCTCATCTTCCGGTGTTTCCGGTGGGAGTCGTTAAGCTCACCACAGCCCGAGCAAAAAGAGTCTTTCCGATCTACGTCCCGCGACGAACTTGTGACGAATACGAAAAAAGGCCAGGAAATCAGAAGTGTCTTAGCGACAATTCCGTTGTGGTGGAGGTCCGTGAAGAATTGGTGAGTTTTTGTCGGAGCAGGGCGTGTTTGGGGCTTTCAAGATCGCTGCCACTTGCTGCGCATGCGACATCAACACCTTTGTCTTTCTTTGGCCGATCAAGATGAACGTCCCTCGTGGCAACAACATCTTGAACTTCATATCTTAAGCGCAAGATATCATGCGCAACAGAAGCTAATGCTTGTGTTAACCGAAGGTACTCGCCCACAACGACCGACTTCGACCTAAATACTAGCACGACTCGCGAAGAACGAAGCACTACTGGGCGCATCTTTCACGGTCGGAAAAGGCAGATTTAGACTGGAAGAACAACCGTTCTCCACGTCCGATTGCTGCTGTTTGGATTGGGGGGTCGTGAGCAGTGGTTGCGTTGGGAGTTTTACTCCGTGAGTCTCACTTTGCTTGTGCGGCCGGCCCCTTTCACATCACATCGCATCACTTCCCGCTTTCCAAACTTGTGCTAGCTCGTCGGCACCGCACCACTCACTCGCTCCATCCTTCATTCAACCACCCCGTTACTATGGATGACTGATTGCTAACACGCTCATTATCTGTTGTCGACAACAGACCTACACTCTTTTTCAAGCTGTCAAATTTTCTTGCATCGCAAGTCCACTCCTTTACAGAATCGAAACTGGCGTACTTCCAGAGATAATACCCAACACCGAAACACCTGGAAAGCAGTTCAGACAAATCGCAACGCGCGTATAGTAAGTAATTGGGAGGAGTTTGTTCAAGGGTTCTTGGGGCTGCTCGCCAAACGAGCATCTTCAATCCAACAATGAGGGCGCCGAGGATCGCTTTTGCCATTGCGTTTCCCGTTCTCTCCTTTTTGGCTCCTGTGCTAGGAGTTGGGAATGCAGCAGCTCTACCGCGAGATCAAGGGGCGCCGGACTCGCCAAAATTCTACTTTCCTCGACAAGTCAAGAGACAGTTGGGGCCATTCGTAAACATTACGACCCCAGATGAGAAGCCGACTTCCAAATACTCAAGTTCGTCGACTCCACCAGAACAAGAGCTGCCGAGGTCGACGTCTACTGGGGGGTTGGATGATTTCTTCTCGTCACTGCTGAGTCCCACAGGTACTCCTTCGGCGGATAAGCATCACATACTACCGCCTCCCAGAGTAACCTCTTTGGATCCTAATACGGATACCTCACTACCTGATGATATAAAGCTTGGGCACTCGGGTTCCTCTTACTCCCCCGAGCCAAGCGGCAGTTCCCTCCCGCCGGATGGTGCGTACTCCCATGATATGTCCGGTTTTGGGTTTCGCTAATAGTTCGCAAGATCTTCTCCCAACGATATCTCCCGATCTTCTCCCAACGATATCTCCCGATCTTCCAATCTTCCACCCTACGGGGATTAATGATCCTATACATGAGCCATTCGAGACCGGATCGAGTCCCATATTTAGTAACACCCCTCCTCCCTACCCCCCATATTACCACCTTTTCTTCCCCACTCTGTTTCCCCCATGCCACTAGTCTTCCATGAAAACGGAAAGAGCCAATCAAGACTAGAACAAGTTTCTCATCCGGCAGCTCCTCGCCCACATCCTTATCCTCTTTTCCAGCCAGCTATCGCTATAAGTTCTTCATTTCTGACTGAGCTACAGCGAGCAATGAGCCTGTCGAAACCCCGGGGTTCTTCCTGAACCCTAGTAATCTGGTGGAGTCAAGTAATCTGGAGCCCAGTATAGCGGTGCCCACCGATTCGAACCCAGTCAAAACTCCTTCATCCCCGGATTTTATCCAGAAGCCCAGCAACCCGTGGCAAAGCAACCCGTGGCCAAGCAACTCGGGGCCAAGCAACTCGGGGCCAAGCAACCCGTCGCCCACGAACCCGGATCTGCCAATCGAAACTCCATCAATTCCGGATTTCATCCCGAAGCCCAGCAATCCGGCGTTCAGCAATCCGGCGTCCACCAACCCGAAGCAGCCAATTCAATCACCGTCAATCCCGGGTATTATTCCACTTCCCAGCAACCCGTTGTCCGCGAACCTGGATCTGCCAGCCGAATCCCCAATCCCGGATATCATCCCACACCCGAGCAACCTGTTGCCCAGCAATCCGTCGTTCAACAGTGCATTGCCTACCAACCCGGACCTGCCAATCCAAACACCGGATATCATTCCAAATCCAAGCAAGCTAAAGCCTATCAACCCGGTGTTCAGCTCGTTGCCCACCAATTCGGATCAGCCAATTCAAACCCCGTCAATTCCGGATATCATTCCAAACCCGAGTAATCTAAAGCCCAGCAACTCGGACCAGCCAATCCAAACTCCGTCAATTCCGGATATTATTCCAAACCTGAGTAATCTAAAGCCCAGCAACTCGGACCAGCCAATCCAAACTCCGTCAATTCCGGATATCATTCCAAACCCGAGCAATCTAAAGCCCAGCAACTCGGACCAGCCAATCCAAACTCCGTCAATTCCGGATATCATTCCAAACCCGAGCAATCTAAAGCCCAGCAACCCGTCGTTCAGCAACCCATTGCCTACCAACCCGGGCCTGCCAATCCAGACACCGGATATCATTCCAAATCCGAGCAATCTAAAGCCCACCAAACCGGTGTTCAGCTCGTTGTCCACCAACCCGGATCAGCCAATCCAAACCCCGCCAATTCCGGATATCATTCTAAATCCGAGCAATCTAAAGCCCAGCAACTCGGACCAGCCAATCCAAACTCCGTCAATTCCGGATATCATTCTAAACCCGAGCAATCTAAAGCCCAGCAGCCCGTCGTCCAACAACCCATTGCCTACCAACCCGGACCTGCCAATCCAGACACCGGATATCATTCCAAATCCGAGCAATTTAAAGCCCAGCAACCCGTCGTCCACCAACCCATTGCCTACCAACTCGGACCTGCCAATTCAAACACCGGATATCATTCTAAATCCGAGCAATCTAAAGCCCACCAAACCGGTGTTCAGCTCGTTGCCCACCAATTCGGATCAGCCAATCCAAACTTCGTCAATCCCAAAGCCCAGCAACCCGACTTTCAGCAACCCGATGTCCAGCAATACGATGCCCAGCAACTCAATGTCTTCAGATGTGGTGCCGACACAACCTGGCCAACAATCATCTGGAGCCCCGCCAACATCAATCCCATCCAATGTTCCGACCAACAGCGAGGGATCAGTTAGTTTGGGCGGACCAAGTGGCTCGGGTATTTCAAGGGGCCCGATTATCACACCAGTTCCATCGTTGTCTGGGGGTGTGTCATCGGAAGAGGTTCCATCTAATACTGGAAATATGTCAGAACCGTCAGGCAACCTGTCCAAGGAAATTTCCCAGCCTGTTCCATCTAGCATTTATCAGCCACCGACGACAGCTGCTCTGCCCGCCGAGTCATCAACCACTAAGCAGTACATCAAACCACCATCTTCCGGAGTCAATCCCTCGTCCATCTGGTTCCAAACTTCCATATTGGTTGTGGCGCCGGCCCCGAGCACAACAACTGCCGCTTCATCAGGTGGATATGTCGCCACAACCACTTCTATTGGTGCACCGCCAACTGCAACTGCATTGGACCCTAAGCTTCCTAAGGTTATCACACCTGCGAATGGTATGCCCGATGCTCCTCCAGACATGATCTTGATTCGTCTTGGGTTCACCCACCCATTGAATTACCAATGGGTTGTGTCCAACCCAATATCTGTCGCGCAGATTTTTGAGTATATACCGAAAGGATTGAATTTTGGACTTCAAATCAACAGTGCCACTATGCATTCCCTTCAACCGTATGATACTAGGGCTAATAAAGGCTATATCACAACTTTGGCCCTTTGCTTCATCCCGAAGAATTTATTTGACGAACTGGACCTTCAACGTCGTACTCCTGGCTCGAGATTGTTGAACAACCCACAAAAGCCGGTTCATGACATCATGGCACTGCTCGATCCCAGCATCCCTCTTCGCGCAAGCCTTGATGAACAATCCGGTGATGGAAACGGCCAGCTCGCGAATAATGGACAGACATGGGGTACCGGTGGCGGAGACCCATTTTCGCCAGGTTCGGGTACGTCTGGGGGATCACCCATCGATAATAAGTCTGGTTCAATCTCGACCAAGAGTCTCGGTGTGGCTACAGGTGTTTGTCTTGGTGCTTTGGCCTACGGTGGTGCTATGTTTTACGTGGCTCGACGATACAGACAGAGGCGCAACAAACACAACCGTGCGAACTCCATGTCGAGGAGTATTTCACCTGGCAACATCCCTGGTCCGTTAATGGGTGCAAACCCGGTCGCTGGAGGAGCTATGATGCATGGTGCTAGAGGCACTTATGGCACTGTTGATAGGGCAAGCAAAGGAAGTGGTGGCAAAGCTAGTGCAAGGGGTGCAATATCAGCACCTCTGATGGCTGCCAATTCTTTGGGTTGGAACTGAGAGAATGGGGTAATAATCAATATTTCCTTTATCGTCTTTTAGAAGTAAAGAGAACAACCTTCACAATGTATTTTTTCCGATGTTACAACCGACGTATCTATAGCCCTCTCACCGAAATATTTACTTCTCGCCAAATCTACGCTTTGGCACCTACTTCGTCTAGTTATTTTTTCTTTTGGTTGTTTGTTACTTTCGTGCTGCTGATGCTGAAAAGCTCTTGTACTTAAAGCCAGCCCTCTTTTACAACCTTCTTTTGCTCGCATTCTATACTGATACGGCGTTGGGATATATCCTGTGTCGTTAATTTTTTTGAAATTTTTTTCTTGAGTTTGATTTTTGGATGTTATGATTATGGAATGTGGATGTCGTGTGGTGAAGTAGTCTGTGGATGGGATTTAGTTCTTGACTGCTGTCGGAGTGGAACGGAATGGAATGATACTTGTGTGCGTTTCATTCATCTGCTTCTGCTACTTGCTGCCTACTGTATGTATGTTTTGTACAGTGTTCGTGAAGTTTTGAGGTGAGAGTTTGTAGATAGAGTGGGGGGAATTCCGGCGCGGATTTGGGTTAACTTATACCTCAATACGAGGACCTTTTCTTTTTTTTTTCCTTTGTATTCCTTTGATACCCGTTTTTGGTGGGGGGTTTCTTTTCTTTTTCCTTTACTTTGGCGTACCGACTTCTTTTATCTTGTTACAATACAGCTGTTTTGTTTCAATGGTTAATTACTAGGAGATGGTGGGTGGGGTGGGTGGTTGATACCAAATTCAACATCCTCACATCACAATCACGATGACTTCGGAATTGCGCATGAGAAACTTTAGCTTTGGGATCTACAGTAGAGGGAGGAAACTTTGGCATGAAACTTGCTGCGTAGCTGGTAACGTTCATTCATTGGGATCGATCGATGATACAGGAAGTGAGTTTACCGAGTGAAGAGATATCGTGGTGAGGCCGTGTGAGTGAGTCAGTATATAGCAGCGGAATTCCTTGGGTGGGAAGCGGGTGTGTATTAGAGACAATTAAGATGAGACATCGTCGACGTAATTGGGGGTAAAATGCAGGTAGGTTGGGGCAATCATGACTAGTGACTCGACTCGACTTGTGGCATGGCGCATCGTCTCTGGTCTTTGGCCTACCCGGAGAGGCCAAATTTTCTGAGATCACAAATGTGGTAGGAGCCTCAAAGATCAGTATGGGAAAACCTCTGGTAAAGCATCGAACTACTTGCGCAAAGCGGTAGTGTCAGGCACCCCGCGAAGATTACAGTATGATTACAAACAAACAAACCCCGCGAAGACGAACTGTCCTGATCACAGGCCAGGGTCTGGGGATCAAAGACTTATGAAACGATGATGGTTCACTGGCTCTAGCTTCCACCCCGTCCTCAACACAAAGTACCACCTCTGGTAAGAAGCGTGCGTAACATTCATCACCCACAACAGACCCGAAACCCCTTCGGCGGCAATCCGGACGCTAGCGCATAGTGGAAAGAATCTAGTCCGTCTTCTGATGAAACAATGCGTACATGAATTCTCGAAGCTGAAACAATAGGTACAAGACCGGGAAAAGCGCCAATCCAATGACAGTGATGCATATGCTGAAAGTCGAGAAGCCGGAAGCCGACTGCTTATATACGCTTCCAGAGTTGGCCGTGATTGCGGTTTGCATCGCCGTTAAAACGACCGTTATGCTACCAAACACAAATAGGTAGGGTGCAATGAACTGCTTGAAGTACCAGCCATACTGAGTATAGGTGTCGAAGTAATTCCACCCTTCCAAGAACAGCTTGCTATAGAAATTGAGTCGGGTGAGCCGTAATTCGCCATATTGGTATCGCGGTGCCACCTCAGCGTCTTCGAGACTACAGAATCCCTGGATGAATTTGCACCATTCCGTCCAAGTAATATCAACGCACGGTAGCAACCTTTTCTCCTTCGCTACATCGAAGTCAGATTCGTGGATAATTAGCTTCGTGTAGGTTCTGAGGAATCCGTTTGTGGCTAATCGGACTGGGTCATCACTAGACACATAGGTTTTGAAGAAGGCGTAGTTAAGTAGGCAACGAGGGATAGGCTTGATGAAAATTCGGTCATAGTACCAGACAAGGTGGAGATCAGGTCTCTCGGTGATGAGAATCTGACGGCCTTTGATGGCTTGATGATGCAACGGACTGATGTTGTTCCTACTCGAAATGAGCCATAGTCTGCGATGCATGTCATCGAGCTTCTTGGTTGAAAGTTCTCGGCGAAGAAAGGCGAGAACAGAATAGTAGTCTAATGAAATCAGAGGTTGTCCTGGAACGGCGCCATCTGGACTTGACATCGGGATGCGGACTTTGTCTTGGTCAAGTTTCGGCCCATGGAGTAACTCGACATCTTCGGTAAAAGGAATTTGTGCACTATGATGAGGGGAGTTGGGTTGAAGATTCATCATAGCTGGGTGGAGTGAAGCTCGACGATACTATCCTTCGTTGGTAAAATGGGTGGAGATGTGGAGAGACTCTGAGGGGAAACTTTCCTTTTAGCTGTGCCAAGCCGCAAGAAGTGCGCATCACTCACTGCGCACAGATTGGTACGACCTTCGGCATTAGCGATAAGAACTGCTGACAGGCATAAAACATAACTGGTGGGGAAACCAGGGGAATGGGAAGGTTGTGGGGTTGTGGAGGAGAAGATTGTATACCTGTATTTCGATCGTGGAAAGTACTGCTCTTTCCTGAACCCTAACCCAATACGCGGCATAGAAAAATTTGCGAGTGATTACTTTGTGATTACTTTCAGCAGAACGCACAAGCAATTAACCAAGGCGGGTTTGCATCATCATCGAAACCCATTAAATCATATACTGTACCGGCAATTACGGATGATGCGTCAGCTGACAGGACGAGTGTTTGTATCTCCAGATCAAATACATGTGTCAGGGTCAGAATCACATTGTACCAAAAATTTTTGCTGTCAGAACCCACAATAAGATGCTCAGTAGGGGGCTCCAAAGCCACTGCGGATTTTGGGCTCTCAATATAGATAATGTTCTAAAAGTTGACATATGTGGATATGTATCATATCTATATTATGCCAGTCACTACTTGTATCTTGAAAACTATAGGTCAGAAAAAGAGTGTACCATCCGCAATTGCCGGTACAGTGCCTGAGAAACAGAACCATGGCTTCATCTGTTCCTTAGGGCGGGAGAGCGGAGATTACTGTAATAATAGGCGAAAGCTTATTAGAAGCGCGAAACAGCTAATGTAATCATAAAGTAAAACTAGCACATAAATCTACCGTATTACTAATCCTCTCTCACAGATGCTTAACTTTAAGTACTAAATATCTTACTACCCCTTCCCAAAGCCCTTAAGCACGAACATTAATATTGTGACCAGATATACCTCGAGCTCGTCTTCTTCACCTATATGAACATCAGCAACAGACCAATAACTTGAACCAAGAAAGCAACCATACCATTTTCAGTGTCAGTAATGCGACTGATATCAGACAAATTCTGCAATACCTCTCAACAACACCTCAGCCCCGATATGGGCGTCCGCAGCCCTCCACTTCAACTGTTTCAGTATGGGCCGTCGATCTCCAGTGTGTGAATAATACGCCTGTTGCTGTTCGCAGAGCCTTTCCACACATTCTTCGCGTACGTCTTAGTCGGAAAGGGTCTATGATTGTGAAACCAAATGCAGCAACAAGTATAACCACAGGACTGCAAGCGAGGAGGATTATACTTGTTCCCATCGTCGGTAGGATCGCAGTAACCACAGATACAGCAAAATTAATCCCATATGCAATGTAGGCTCTGGGGAAGCTTAACAACCACCAAACCCCACTCATGATAGGAGTAACAGTCCAACTCTCGATAAAATCGAAGACGACACCGATGCGTAACAGGCTATAGAGTGTATCTAACAACAACATTCCAAATAAGAAGACCAAGGTGTATAATGGGCCCAAAATCTTTTGCAGGAATTGCCCAAATATACTTCTACTTACAGTCATCAGCAGAGTCAAAGACCATAGTGATGGCTGTCAGATCCGAATTGATACATATATTAGAGCAAAGATCAAATAACCCATTTCGTGCCATGTACGCTCGAAGCAGGTGAGAGCCCAAAAGACTAAAGTTATCTTCTTCAGAGGAGCGAGCTTTTCTGTTGATGATTGCCGCTGATTCGTAATTTTTAGGCTCTTGCTGTGCGATCTCAAATTCGTTGGAATGCTTCAATGTGAACACATAATAGTTCATCAAGTTGATGATGATTTGATGTATAACCAGCAATGTAATCATCTTCCATCCTCGTATTTGTTCTACGGTACTCTGGTAATTAAACGGGTCGTTGTATATACCGGTTAAATCTTCGAAGAGGTCTCTCCTAACGTTTGCGAACAACCATGGTAAGTATTTGAGACGAAGGAAATAAATTATAAATGCGGCAGAATATATCCAATTTTCAAAAAGGATATTCAGGCATGATAACAGATATACCCATCCCATGACGTGTGTGACGAGATCGACCAATAGTTTCTCTAGTGATTGCCCCACAGTCGTTATGAGTTTCGTAATATACAGAATCAGGAGACTTGGCATGTACCACAAAACGCCCCATGACCCTAGCGGGTTCATAGTATATCCCTGACCTTCAGCATACTGAATCTCTGAGACGGTGGTAAGTAGTAGTTCGAGCGTAAAGAATGAACTAGATTTTCGTCCGTAGGAACAACCTTTAGCACCTGCCATATCCACATATCAATCACACCATGGAGAAGGCGTGACTGGAAGTTCGGCGACACCTCAATCAGCTGTATGGCGAGCATGATTGCAATCCACTCTCCAAGTCTGGGGTTGTATTGATCAATGATATGTCGTTTATAGAACGTCTGATTAAGGTAATTGTTTGCACGACGATCTAGTTCGAGACGAGCAGAGAAAAAGTGACCAAACAAGGGATGAGTACGGTCGACCTCAAACTGACGCTTGAAAATGCTGGTGTCACTTCGTATAAGAGGTATGACAGGACAAGAGATGAAGACATTCAAAATGTGTTGTTTGTGCAAGCGCTGGGAGGGGAATATGCCTTCATTTCCTATGTGGTGATAGAGCCAGGTGCGAATCGGATCGACAGACAATGCCACGGTAAGTCTGCGGAGTTTTCTTGAAACGTCCCGTAAAAGTATGTGTTGAAATAGTGATGCTAGAGAAGCTTGATTGTATTCTATCTAAGAGGGCCACAAGGCCAGTATATATGAAAGTGCAAGTACGGCTGAATGCCATCAGCCCGTATCAGAGTCAACAGTCATCTCCGGCCATACGAGACATCACCGTCTCCAGCCATACGAGACATCACCGTCTCCGGCTGAGACCTGTATATGCAATAGTATGAGATGGCCATGGAGAGGCTTGAGGATATCAGGCTCCACATCGATAAGCGTGAACACCTCAGTCAGAAGAACTGAATCCAAAAAGGCACCGAAGGCAGTGGTGGGTTTGAAACTTTCTGGAACAAAGGTTGGTCTCCTGCGTATGACAGGCCCTTGTCGTCTTTGAGCGCCGCTCAGTCGCGCCTTTTGAATTTCACCGGCCAAACTTGGAAGCATCGGTAGGACTTTTGCGGCAGCTTCAACGGCATCTTGGAGACGGGTCTGGCAGTCTCTGAATGCGATCATATGAATAGTCTCAGAGCAGACACCAAAATCAAGGCATTTTAATACTCACCAACACCCGCAAGAGTAAACAAAGACATGTGTAGACTTGTCTGAAGAGATCCTTCAACCCAGCCAATCAAGTTGTGGTCAGTTTGGAGAGGCATCTTTGAAGCATGCAGATGAAAACTTTAGTTTTCGAACGCATATCCGAGGAATGGCGGCAGATCCAACTTGTGATAAAACCTCTCGAAGTAGGTCCTGAGAGATTCACCGGCGCATATCGCCTGAAGGCAACATTGTACCCCAAATTCGTGTGCAGAGGCAGGAGTAAATGAGAAATTCTGGCAACTATCCCACTGTAGGGGTTGGAGATTCGATGACGGTGCTGAGCTACACTCGCCTTGAAGTAACTGAGAATGATGGGATATATGAACTGTCACATACCCGGGCTCTGCTGCTGACTGATGGAACTCGACTAGTGGGCCCAAAAGCTTGGTAAAGCGCTCCTGTAGTTGGTCGTTTCTTTTGGAGGAGACATTTTGGGAACATATTTCCGCAGCCGTGCTTAGGCCGTTGGAACCATTGCCAAGTAGTTGATGCATCTCGATAGCCATCGCCAACTCTTGTGAGGTAAGGGGTCGCGTTGCGCATACCAATATTTTGAGGACTGCGCGGGCGTAGTTTATATCGTAATGTGGTATGGCGGCAAAGTGTTCAATAGTCTTGCGGTACGCGCCGTTCAGGTCCTGAGGAAAGCCTTCCAAGGCCCGGAGGACGTTTTCCTCGTCAGATTCGTCAGAATCAAGATACTGTAAGGCGTCGATCATAAGCTTTGCCCATTGGAACATACCCCGTGGATCGCGATTGATTCTATTTACAATCACATCTCGCATCCACGCTAGAGCCGGTTTCTTTTCCATAAGCTTTCGGACCTGGTCTTGAATAAAAAATTTAATGTCATCTCCTCACAAGGGAAAATATTTCTGCTATGCTCTTCGATTACGAAATCTTTGCGAGCGAGTACAAGGAGTCTGATGCGGTCAGACTCGCAAAGTCTTTCCAGAAGTTCAATTAGACGCCTTCTATTATCGCATTCATCCAAACCGTCAATTATAGTACTGAAATGGGACGTCAGTATAACCGCACGGCTACCGCGCTGAGGGGTATTACTATGTTCTCGAAAGCGCTGAAGTCAACTATATCAGCAACTGCATCGCAGCCTCTGGTGTAAGTTCCGGGTTGTTTTGATGGATATCGGTAGCAATTTGTAGGATGTGGGGATCTTCAGAATGCTGTTTGAGCAACTGGTGGGCCAAAGTTCCTATGACAGGGACCAAATCACGGTTCCCAAAAAAGGAGAAAATAGCAGAGTACGTCCCTGAGTGCTTGGATTGACACGTAGAACTTCCTCCCATTCCGGTACAAACAAGACCGGAGTTAATGGACCGCACGCGGCGTTCTAGCCAATCCTGGATGTATACTGCAAGCGTAGATTTTCCGCTTTCAGCTTTTCCACGAATGAAGTATGACTGGAGTTCGCGTCCGCTGTTTCTGATAGATCTTGTATCGGCCCACCTTAATAGCGCATCTTCGGTCACCACCCACTCACCAGTGCCCTCCACTCGTTCTTCCCGTAGCTTCGAAACGTCGGTGGCTAGGCGGCAAGGATCAAGCCATCGATTAAGTTCTATGAGCTCCGGGCTGGCGTGTTGATTCGTGTATTGATATTCTGTTGGACATCAGCATCCGTGATAGTAATGATAAAGTGATAGATAAGGAATTGCTTACTTCCCCACCGCTCACTAACTACTCTTTTGGCCTGCCGATGAAGACGTTGCAGGCGATCTATCACCAACTTATAGTTTTCATCCTCTCTGCACCCAAATTTGTTCATATTCATATGATCAGTGCCCAGTGGTTCATCACATCTGTGTTCTTCACCCCAACAGGCTGATTCCTTATCGACAACGAGCTAATTAAGTTAGTACTAGTTAGTATCCGCAATCTCTTTGCCCTAGTATGTAAATATACATTAACTTCCACTCCCTGTAGTAATTCCCATTGGGCCAGTTAAACTGATATAATAGCAACGAGTAGAAAGCCCTTACACTGATCTTCACTCTCTTCGTCTCATAAAAGTAAAGTAATTTCAGATGTTGATTTCTTTCAAATCTCTGCATCCGGGCAAAGGACTTGTTCAGTTCTTGGAGCTCAACCGATCCAGGACCCTCAGCCAAAGGTCTCAAAATTTCTGGGTTACTCTTTTGTCCGAAAAAAGACCCCCAGAAGGTCTGGGCCATTCCATATCGTGCAAATTTCGAGCTGTTATGAGGAGTGCCGAGGAATACAATCCCAGATACCGAAGTAAGAAAGGATTGGTAATCTTCGTAGTATGGTTCGGCTGGATTTGTAAAAGCAGCCTGTATCATAGCCTAAGGAAGCTGTCAGATGAGGTCCATTATCTCCAATGTTGTTGTTGTTGTTTGTTGTTTATTCATACTGTATTCACTCTTACTAGAGTATGACAGGACCTGATATCCCCTCCGCCTCCGGGCGAGCCGGCTAGATGGCGGAGCTCCCCTCCGCTCCATTATCTCCAATGTGTTCAAGATTCACGCACTGATTTAATGACGAGCCCGCCGTAACTATGCCCCACCAAAATCATTGGACGTCGTTTCTAATATCCAAAGAGTACTGTTAGTCGCGCTACTATACACCAACCCCGAAAGTTCCGCACCATAGTCTTGCACATCTCGTCCTCATTCTTATGCGTCCGGTTTCAAATGACAGACTGTAGTAAACACTTCTTATAATCTTCCAACGTTACGAAAGCTGGGTCATCCTTTCCGTTTGCACACTTCGAGTCATATTCAAATATTAATATTCTTGCCTCTAGAAGGTCGGAGGGAAGGAGGTCGCGCAGCCACATAACATTACTGCCGTCTTCGAGCACAGCATTCCAGGTCCACTCATAACTGGATGCGAGACCTTGTACTGCGATAATACTGCACAGAGGCAGCTAATATGTTAGCACACTAAATGCACCGTGGGGTGATGCATAACGTACTCAACGAGTTGTTCTGGTGCCCTCTCGGGTACAGATAAACCGCACTCGGTCCAGCTCACCCACTCAGGCGGGGCATACTCTTGCTTCAGAGCCGGCCACGGAGACTGTGTTTGTACATAGCAAAATATTGCGAGTGGAGATGGTTAACGAATAAAGGAGTGATAGCAATGCTTCTATTAGATGGTTTTCAGTACTACTAAATAAGTGTTTCAGTACCTACTGTACCAAAAAAGCCCCGTTTATTGATGCCGAGTTAATGCTGTATTAATGTTGAATTCTTTATAAATATATACATTGGCTGAACTTGTGGGGTATTTCAGAATTTGCAACAATATCAATTGTTTTGAATGTGGGATCAATTTCACAATAATGTAGCACAGAAGACCACATTAGATGGTATATTGATGTCACATTGATGCTGGATTGCTGTCATATTCAAAATGATGTGCATTGAGTTAAATAGTAGAGTTATACTACATTACTTCCACATGTATATATTTCGCAAATGCCCGCACACGGCCGCACATGCCCACGCATGCCCGCATATGCCCGCATATGCCCAGAGGCTTGCCTCCAGGCCTGATGCTGCCAGCCGGCTGACATGGTAAAAAATACCTCCAGCATGATTCGAACCTGTTTTAGTGGGTATTGTACACACCCACTAACCACTACACTATGTATGTAGTTTGCTAAACATAACACCATGTTAGGGCTATTTGTAGGTATACTGGTTCATTACTGTCACATCATTGTGACAAGAATGTGGAATGCTTGCCACATCTATGCAAATGCTCAATGCTGCTCAATTGACCAATATTACCCCATTCAACTAAATACTCAATCATTTACAATGTCATATTTGTTGGTATCTTGTATTACTGTGGTATTTTGAGCTATTCCCCAGTAATTGGAATGTTAAATTTAGTAATATGCTACACTCACTGGACTCTGGGAGTCATGCTGCACTCGGGTAAATGTGGCACTGCAGTCACATCAATAAACGGGGTTTTTTGGCATAGTACTTAGTAGGTACTTAAGCACTTAAGCCCATAAGTATGTACTTAGTGGGTATACTTTACGGTTGTTAGGCTTTGTCTGCATGAGTGATCAGCTCCAGGCTATAATAAGAAACGTGGCGCAGTACGCACTTTAGGGTTACACCATCAGGCATCAAGCACCGATAGAGCAGTCCACGACATAGTAGATGTATTAGGAACAGTTGTGTGACACCCGTTTGTTGATTCCCGACCTGTTTGCATTGGATTAGGATGTGAGTGAAGAAGGTATCGCCTGGAATACTCCGTCTGATACGCAACCGTCCACAATTCAGTATTAGAGTGTCCACCAGTCCAGACAAATAACAAATCTCACATAGCCACCCCCTACCTCGCACAGCTCCTCTCCGTCTTTGTCTCCAGTGTGGCAGTGTCAAATCTTGTCCTTTCATTGTCGGAAGTTTCCTGTGACTGACTTTTCCACGATAGACTTATTGGTTTGTTAGGTGTAGCTGTAGTTGCTAGGGTTGCAATTTCTGCTCGCAACTGGTCATTTTCATACCAAGATCGCAGAGCACCACAAATTGGTAAAACTAGCATCCAGAAATCATTAATCCTCTTGGCTTCTGTAGATAATTAATTTAATTGCGTTGGAGAGGTCGTTGATTCCATCCGAGATTATTTCTTTGGATTGGTGTGACCTTTGCGTTGCCGTTCATCCTCTAGCTGCGAATTTCCCCACTGCAGCGATATCTTATCTCCATTATCTCGTTTGTATCCATAGTAGTCCGGACGACCTTGTTATACTTAAGCTGATCTCACCGACCGCTATGAATGGAGCATCCTGATATAAAACGCCACAAAACATCGCACGTATTCACTATTATGGCTGCTAAGGCAATTTCCGTACTATGTGTGCACGCAACATCCCCACATCGTGATTCGGCGCTTCTTTGACACCATCCATCATCGCGACGACGATGGCGACGGTATCAGCTGTCCTTTTCTGCAAGTAATTGCCGGGCTGTTGAGTTCAGACCACCTCAAATGGCGTCCTCAATTCTTCTGTAGCTCTCGTGGCAGATGGCATTGCTATTCTAAGGAGTTGAGTTGGTAAGTTCAGAGGAGGGCAATGGTTGGTAGTTCACGCACTCACAAACAGATGAGCTTGATGCGAGGGGTAAGAGAGCGGCTGAAGCACATCTGAAGCGAGTTGAGGGGGAGAATATATTGAAAATGGATGAAGGACAGAACGAAGGCGAAGTTTCCGCTGGCAGTAAGTAGGTTCTTGTGAGGACATATCTTGCTGTAAGGGTAGGAACTGATGCCGAAAGATTACCGGTTGCCACTGCTGATGACTATACTTAAGCTCCCTCCGCAGGAGGCCAGGCACGAGATAGGCTTCGGAGCTTGAGCTGATCTTCGGTTCTGGTAGAAGGCCACGTGCCCAGTAGTTACTTGAACATACAATGAGTGAAGACTTTCTTATTAACACACATCTTTGTGAACAATTCATTCGCACCAGCAAACTTACGCTGAGCACGGTGCAGGGTTCAGATCCAGTGTCTCAGTAAGTCAGTTCAACAGCAACGCTCTCCCGACTTCATATACTGATCCCATAAACTTTCTCAGCGTTTTTCCTGGTGACGTCCAGCACCTCCTCCACATTCGTCCTCCTGGGATCACCCGCCGCCTCCCGCCCTTCATTAATCAATCCCGCTACTAGCTCCGCAGTAAATGGAATCATTCCGCTGTGACTTATCTCAAATCTCTTTCTTCGATCAGCACTTGACCTAGTGGTCTTCATCCATGGATAGATATTCTTAGGTATCATAAAGGGTGAGTCAGTTTCCATGAGCATCCTCTCCAGTGGTAGCCCCCCACTTTTGATAAATTCTGTGACATGCGGCAGATTATACGAAACTACACCGGTTATTCCAATATAAGAATTGGGGAACGTTTCCAGCACCCATTTCCCAAACTCTGTTGAAGACGTGAAGCAATGTACATGGAATGCGTGGTCTCGCGGCATGTGTTTTTCTAGAATTTCTTTAGTATCGTGATCGGCCTCCCGCGTGTGGATTACGATCGGTTTGTTGAGGGAGACGGCGGCGAGGATTTGCCGGGTAAAGACATCTCGCTGTGTGCGGAAAGTTCCTGGAGGGTTCTTAAAGTAGTCAAGACCACATTCACCCCATGCGACGCACCGTGGATCCGACATTATCTCGATAAACTTTTCATGCGTCTGGTCTGAGTAGAGCGGTGCAGTGTGTGGATGTGCACCGATGGCGAAACTAAGGGCTGTAAGCATGGTCAGTGGTATTTAAATGTGGACGTAGCATACTAATAAGCAAAGTCCTCCGGCCATTCTGCAGACGCGGATACTTGCTTCAGCTTGTGGTAGTCGTCCATCGGCAAGTCACAGTGGATGTCGACGACGGCTTTCACGTTGGGCGGAAACAGTTTCTTTACTAGCAAGTCGACACGGTTTTTAGGTATTGACGAATCGAAAAGTCTCTGCAGTATTTGGTTAGCCGAGATTCGGTAAGGTAGACCAAAGGGAAGTAACACTACCTCTTGCATCATCTGTAGCGTAGTGAAGAGGTGGCAATGTGTATCGATATACGGCGCTTTCACATCCGACCGATCGATGTAGTGTGCGTTGAGGCTTAGGCTGCTCTTGCCCCGTCCATGCGTCCTTGCTGTGGAAGACCCCCTCCGTGCACGATGACCACGTGCTGCCATATTTCTGAAGTTGATGTTGTTGAGATTTATCTTTTTGCACCAACGAATATTATCTTTAGCTGTTTGTGAGGTAGTAAACGTAACTCTGAATGCGGAGGTAAGAGGGGAAATGGGCTTGTTATATAGTCGTTGTACAGAATACAGTAAAAGCGGGGGTCTGAAAGACACAGTCATTATGAATCGAGCGGGGTGAGGCTGAGGATGGGGAAGTACCAGTACTGAGAGGTACCAGAGTCATTCAATTAAGCTTTTAGCGTTTTATGCACGCCATGTAGGGCTAGGGCTGGTGCCTGGTATTATTCAACGCTCCGTCGTATTGAAGTCAAGCAAGGCCTGTTGGAGAAACATCAACCTATCCCTTGATGTTGATTTGATTATCGAATACGAATAGCATCATATTATGACTGCAGCCTTTCTACCATTGGGCCATAATAGCGAGTGCTTGACTATGAAACCTGGGATTACCCGGTATTTGATAGGCCCCTGAAATGGTGGAACCTCGGAACCTCAATTCACAGCCTCCCAGAACACTCGAATGCGATCACGACCAACATGCGGCTTTCGGCAACCTTTTCTTTGTTATTCCTATTACTGCAGCAAGCAATAGCAGGGCCTGATGGCACCAATGCCCCAAAATTACTATCGTACGCCAAAGGCGACGCGGTCGCGGTCCAATGCTTGGATCGGGCAATGTGTGACCTTCCATTTCACCCAGCTCTATAACATAAGATGAACCTCTGCATTTACTGATTCCGTGAGGAGCGATTGAAGCGACACGGGCGAGCATGTTCTAGACAAAACGGGGAAGCTAAAATACGTTCCGTTCGCGCTGTGCAATGAGACCAAGACGCCGCTACAGCTGAGATTCCTAGAGGGGGAAGACGACAATGGTTATCAGGGTCTAAATTGTACCATCCCCGTCGTGTCGGATGAAATGTATCACCTCCTCGAGTTTTACATCCACCACGACTCGCCACTTTCGTGTCGAGTACCGGCGCGGCCCAGGGGCGGCGAAAGGGCGCTTGTTGACGGAGAGGGAGAATCAGGAAGCGGAGGCATGGAATGGGTACCTTTGAGTATGCTCTTTGCTACCTACTCATCCCCTCGCGAAGCTGACAGGAAACAATAGTTTTTGCTATCACTGGGAAACTTGAATCGTCGCATCTCCACATCTCCACTAACCTCAATCTCCTCATCCATCTGTCGGCCGAATCCCCTGGTGTTATCGATTCGGCGGCTGCTTACTCCACTTCTGCACTTACCACTTCTACCCGCATAATCATCGGAGATCCCTTGCCGCTTCATTTCCGTTTGCGCTGGTATGAGAGTACCGTCCCCCCGTCTAGAGGATTGAAAGGCAAACTCGGTCATGGCATAGGCCACACGTTACTTTATTGTGTCCTATCGGCCGTTGTGGGCGCTGTGGGATGCTATGCATGGGTTGTTGGTGTAGATGTTCCCCGACGGCTCAGGAGAGTGACAGTGGGGATGAAGGCCAGGGACAGTGGTGCAAATGGTGGAATAATTGGGAATTTTGGAGCCAATACTGACAAGATGCGAGGAGGATACGGGGGTTATGGGTTCCCTGGGAATGGTAACGGGAATGGGGCCGGCGGCTATGCCCCCAGCACAAAGAGGAAAGATTAATGATCAGAATGAGGAATGTCAATTTGGTATTGCGCAAAATCAGCGCGTATGGGTGGGAGGCTTTTGTGAATGAGACTGTTGAGATAGCAGATGCCGTTTTAAGTTACAAGTGGAAGCTTTGCACCACCGCTTTTATTCGGATGGAACGGCAAATGTTTTATCTGTATATTTACGGTCATACTGCTATCTATGTATTTATATGTGTAGCTAATGTAATTACTGCACTCAGTATTTCTTGCGTACTTAGGCGACCAAAAAGTTTTTGGCACCTTTTGGGCTGGATTTGTATGCTGATCCGTTGATCGCGCATGAACCGCACTCCGAGACTACCGTCGATCCCACCGGAGGTCGGTCCGAAAGGGTTAGGTTTTGGACTATGTCAAGTAGTGCACAGCTCCATCCTCGCCTCAACATCCTCCAACACATCTCTTATCCACCACAGCTGTCTCTCACATCTCCGCTCTGCCATCCTGCGTACCAGATGGTCGGCTCCGTGCTTGCACGAGGTAACGAAATTTCGGCGATACCGCTTCAACAGGATATGGCACGCTTTCAATTCCTGTCTTAGATGCACGTTGGTGTAGTGGTGACGGGCCAAGGACCAGAAGAGGGTGTCAGAGCGATTGTCGAGAGCAGCTATTGCCACTTTGAGGCGCAGGAGTTTGTTGTCGTCGGAGCTGTGATGGCGCATGGTTGTGGGTTGAGAAGGGGGTGGTGGATAATAAGGGAAAGCAATAGGGGAGCGAGAGAGGGCGAGAGAGAATTCTACGGTAGTTACAGGATGGGCATGAGTGATGGATCATGCGGCTTCGAATCCCTTGCTCATCCGACAGTCACTACACTACCAAGACACGACTACCGTGAATCGGTATCCTATCTTGATACATGTCGTTCATACCTTGAACACAGGGCACGGGTTCACGGCTCGCTTTATCCGATCCACGATTGGGAAAAGACCGGCTTTTCCCAGACATTGAAGCTTAGCGATATTGTATCGCGAAATTAGAATTTTGTCCAACGGGACGTTTCGAAACAGGGTTATCGATACGTGACTGTCCAAAATTATATCGACATGGTAGGGATATCCGAAACCTAATGGCTGACTCGGAGTATCGCGCTGAATTTAGGCGTCTTTGTGTTGGTCTGGACTCTAAAGATTCACGGTATAAACGTGCCGTCCTTTTGCGAGTGGCCAAGGTTCTGCTAATATGAAGATTGGGTTCCTCTGCTCCAATCTGATGAGAGCAGAGACAATTGAAGTTAGTTACAAATGGTATCTTGGGGGTTTCTCAAAATAACGTGCCCAAAAAACGGTACCTGTGTTATAGATATATGGGATATATCGCACCTCGTCCAGCTTCTACCTGCAGGTATGGTGCAAGAAGCTATAAAAGGACGACCGAGGAGCCTCAAGGATAGTCCTTCTATTTTCGGACTTCTAGAGATTCTTATGCGGTGATTGGACGTTATGTGTGGTCCTCAGGGTATGATAAATGCTCGGCCAGATTTTTGCCACTTCGGGGTTATCTCGTCAATTTATGATTTCTCGCACCATCATTTGGGAGGACATTGTGAAAGGTATCCTCTCTATCCGGCGCGGCGCTGCAGTCATCTGAGACTGAAAAAAGTTTCAACATCGAGGCGTTAGACTTCAGCTTAGGGTCTCACGTTAAGCACTTATTCATTTGGAACTTAACTCTATCAAGCCGCATCGGACGGTCCTATCCTATCCCGTACAAAACTGGAAAGATGGTGTTGAGTTTAATAGGGTTTGGATGGATGTTGATCAGACCCCACGGGCCCACACACCGATTATACTCCACTTCAGGTCCTTCAGTCTATCTCATCCAGTAGAATGTCAATAAACTCGGCACCGTCTTATCTCTTGTTGCGGGGTTTATACGGTACCACACTTAATGGTGCCCAGGAAACGTCTCGAGGCGTCTCTAGATTACTCTATGTTGATTCGATACGCCTCCTGAGATGCTGCAAGCCGCCATGCAAAAGTCCGATATATCCAGTTCCATCAGTTCTTCTTTGGACAAGACGTCTTTAAACGAATGGGAGCTAATAAACAATAGGTTAAATGTTCAATTCAATGAATAACCGACAATAAATTTACTGAAACAGTCGACTACTCTCTGTTTAAAATTTCTTTCTGGTCTCTGCCATCTAGGCCTCCACCCCACTGTCACCATTTCTCCTGTTCAAGTAGTAACCCAGATGTGACATTTCGGAGAGCTCAAGCGCTAAACTAGTACCTGTATGTGTTGGGAGGAGAGAGGCTCATGCATCGTCGATGTTAAAAGGCGCTTGGTTAAAAAGTGCTTGGTCCTCTAATATCAAATCTATGACGTCGGTTTACTATATACGTCTTGCAAACGATTTCGCACCGCTGAGTCGATCTCATAATCATTACTAACCACACCCCGAGACTCCTCTCCAATAGATCTGTACATCGAATTGTTCCGAATAATAACTCCGACACCAACGGCATTCTGCAAATCGATCCGCTACAGAGACTCCAAGGCTAACATCGTCATTGGTGGGGGTCTCATAAAGCCGTGGCGAATTGCAAGGCAGTAATGCTTTTCATGAATCTCTTGTTTCTGCATGATACATCGTGTTGGATCTGCCGCGAGTCTATTGCGTGCAGAGCTCCACAAGAACTAATGCAAACTCGGTGGGGCTACTGGGCAGTGCTGGATGCCTGTTTGGACACCTATGACTGAAGCACGTTTAGGTGGGTTAATTGGACTGGCCGCAGAATTTACTCACCACCATTGGCAGAGAAATGGGCACTAGTCAAATGCCTTCAACTGACCAGCGGACACGTTTGGCGGTGACAGAGACCATGGCTGGTCATAAGGGCTACAAGCGTGGCTATTCATATCACTAGGGGCACTCAAGGGTTCAGAACGTGGAAAACCTGCTCGAACCGAATTTTCTGCTCCAATCGACCGCAACGACTTGAGGTTCTAGCTGAGATGTTGCTGTAACCTCCGTATTCAACTACTCAGCTGAGCAATTTATTACCAGGAAGGTCGCCATCAGACATCTTAGACAGTCAGTTAAGAAAACCGGAAGATAGGCAGCGTGTATTTGAATTAAATCCAAAGCGAAATGGTCACTAAAGTCTGTACAAGACGAAGATTGAAAGCTGAAGCAGGATTTGCAAAAGATCACATGTATATACCACGGTGGACAGAGAATGATTCCCAATACTACTTGAGGTGGAGAACATTGAAACTGTTGAGGAAACATTGCTTACTATCGGAGATCGTCTGGGAGGATTGGATGGTAGATAAGAAAAGCAATCTGCCGGGCGGATTGACAACCATCGTATCATACCCCAATGGTAGCTTTCAGGACAATTGGGATTCCTCTCCTCTTAGTAGATGAAGCTCTAGCCCCAGCAAAAAAGTTCCACCGAATGCTGATCTGCTGCGGTCATAATGACTCGGTATCGTCTCACCAACTGAAAATACAACTCTAATAGGTGTTACGATCGAGTAGACCATATGAACTCACCGTTTATGAACCATTGAAACCCCTGACGGCTTTAAGCAAAATGGTAATAGTTCTCTAATACCAAATCCTTTTCCTGCTGCTTTTCTGTACTGAACATAGAGATAATAGGAATGCTGCGCCCTGCGACTTGGAGATAGAAACAAAGCTCGCCCGAAAAGGTTGTTTCGCCGTCCTCGCCCAGCCTCTTGGCCGTTTGTTTCGGGTATTTCTCCTCAAGCACTGAGACATCTATGCGGGCTGTCTTAAGCGCATACCCTTAAGACGCAACATGTGGGCTGGCCTGATTTGAGGTTCGGGAAAGCACCAGAAAGGGTTCTCTGAGCCTCTCTTGCAGGAATTGGGGAAAGGACATGCGCGGAGCGATACGGCAACTCGCACCGGAGTACACGGATATTATGTTCCGTATCAGGATCATGAACCATTGTATTTGAAATCATACGGATACGATGAAATTTTTATAGAGACCTTGGTGTTGCAGCTTGTATTGGTTAGATCTTCAGATAGATCGTACACAACATGCATGGTTTCAGTAGGCATGTACTTTTGGCGCTTTTGGACATGCTTCACCCACTCAATATGTTGTGCAATTGGCTGAAGCCGTCGCTTTCCTGATTGCTTGAGAATAACCAATTTTTAATAATCGCATCTCGCGTCAGCGTTTTATCATCCACGTATACAAAAGTGGTTCATGGGACCCTAGTCACTGCCGAGACGCCCCGCCCTCCCCCGCCTATGGGACGGACGAATACATATTGCCCAGTCCCCCTATTTCAACAGACCCAAGAACTCCCAAGAAACTCCCAAGAACTCCCAAGAACTCCCAAGAATTTCCAAGACGCTCCCAAGACTTTAGCTAAAGCTTCTTTTTTCACGTAACACACGCACGGACACAGGCACGCGGCAGCATCTCGAAGTTATTTTTTAAGATATCTTTCAATATCAACAATGCCTTCGGCCACTCGTTCAAAGTCACAACAGCTTCGGTGGCGATATGGTATCCCAGATATTGCAACGCCACCACCTCTCTCTCCTTCCTCTATATGCTCATCTCCACGATCGTTTGGATCATTCTCCTCCTCCGACTCCTTAAAACCTTACTCGAAGGCCTCCTCTCCACCAAAATCTCAATCCAAATCTTCCTCCCGAATAATGCATTGGTTCCGCTCCAAGTCACTACTGCGGAAATTCTGGCGGCGAAGTTCACCGCTCCCTCCACCCCCGCCACCAGAAGAGCCCACGATCCTTGTCCCAGCGCGGGTACAAGAGTTAATCGACACGCTCTCATGCCTCGATTCGCGGCTTGACGAAATGAGCAAGGAAGTGCTATCACACCACACGAACCTACGGGCGTGTCAACGCCTCGGGGAGATGGTACAGGTTCTGAAGAACCGACATCCGCAGTTGAAGGCGGATGTGGAGGTTCTGAGGAAGGGGTGCGAAGACTGTTGCAATGAGTTCTACTTACTTGGGAAGATGGGGGTTTTCTCCAAGGACTGGGATGAGGATGCATTAGTGAGAGAGATGGTGAGGAAAAGAGTGCATAGATTGGTTAAGTATTTGGAGGAGGACCTGGAGGATGTGGAGAAGGAGATTAGAGAGATGGAGGGGGAGTGTGTACGGAGGATTTTGAGACCGGCGGGTTTAGAACTGAGTTTGGTTTTTGATGCTAATATTGGTTAGGTTATTTATTGGTTTGGTTTACTTTGGGCTGGGCTGTATTTTTTTCTTTTCTTTTTGGAAGCGTTGTTTAATGGAGTCTATGGGGGCGGTGTTTGTCTTTGGGATAACTTGTAGCCGAGTCTATGAGGCTGGCGGGATTTCTAGTTGGCATTTACGGTTGGGATACTCTACCTATCTAGATATTGGGTGGGGAATGTTGGGAGGTTGGGCACTGTGTTTGCTATGGGCTTTGGAAACCTCTCGGAAGGGGAAACATGAGGTGCACCAGTGGGGCTATAGGTTTTGGATATCTCTTGGAGGGGAGGAATATGGGGGGTGCACCTGGGAGGTTTGGGTGGGCTGTTTGCTGTGGGGTTTGAACATATCTCTTGGAGGGGGGAACTTGGTGGTTTGGGCGGCATTGCTTTTTTGCCATGGGGTTTGGATATTTCTCATGCAGCCGTTTGTACATTTGTTTACTATAGGTACTTCTGAACATATATTTTGCAATCGTTTATTCCCTGCGATCTCCAATTCCCGCGGCCAGTGATAGTTAGTCTCGGAATCCTAGCGGGCCTCCGAGACTAGGTGATAGTGAGACATGCGGAGTTCGAGTGCGGGTAGGTGCGTGTCATAATGTCGTGGCCTTGTAGATTGCCAAGGAAGCTTGTTCTCAGAGAACTGTCTGGATTCATCCATCTATCCATCCATATCTCGCATCGAGTTCATCGCACGCACGCACTCAACCGCTCTCGTGCCGAAGATTCCGGGCGTGGCATGCATGCAAACACGTACTATATACTATGTAGTACATTGATCGTGTACCCCACCAGGAAAGAATACCTGTTTCCATGCATGCACTGCCTCGAACATTATGTATAGTATTCTGCAGGAAGGAGTAAAGAGATAAATGCACCTGCCCACGGCGTAACATTGCAATGTTGTATTTTTGAGGCGCTACGCGCGGGAATCTTCGGGATTCCTTCACATAGAGTACAAGAACTGGGGGTATATACATGTTCAAGGATTGACGGTGCAGATACGTAGAAATGTTAGAGGGTACCGGGAATCCTAGTCATTCATCCCCATGGGGTACATTTGACAGATAGTGTCCAACACGAAGACAACGCTCCGCCATTTGACCCCTGGAAGTGGGGTACCTTTATCAGGAAAGATCAACGTGGCTCTTTTGGGATCCTCGGAGCTAGGACTCTTGTGGCCGTTGATCAACTCTGCACCATCGCGATTTTACGGGTTCTTTCCCCGCATATATCGATCCTTTCACGGTCTTGAATTCTCACCGATTTGGTCAATAAACGGTATGATCGACTGTTGATCTGCCAGCAGCTGTCCAGTAAAGAGTGAGAATTCTCAGTTAGATTTGCTGGGGTTCACGGGTCTCTAACTGCCGTGTTTTCTTTTCCCTGGCTGGACGTTATGCAACTAAGAAGTAAGCTTTCCAAGCCTGTTGTAAGACAAAAACGGTCAAGCGGTGAAATAGCCCTATAGACAACACTCGGCGTTTTATCCTAGTTCAAACGGCGTGGATCTATGAGCTAAACTTTATCTTAAGTGTGAGAATCGTTCAAGCTAATAGTAACGACAACCCCATCGAGTTCCAACACGTCCCAGCCAATTATTGTTACAGAATATCAGGGCTAATGAACAGTCTTTCTGAGAGCTGCACAGACGTCTCTTCATAATCAGCATCCGGCTGTTACTTTGGATGCTAGAAAGACCTGTTGATTTACTGATCTCTCGAGGCCAGAAGGCCCGTATATATAGAGACTTGACTCCCATATCTGTTTGCATATCCGTTTGTACTGATATGAGCCGCTCTCCTGAGGCATATCCTCATATACTAACTGTATATCAAACGGACCTGAGGCTCACGATGCAGGTACACATGCAACACCGGCAAAAGCCATTGGACCGAGTGAGAATACGTGCAAATGTATTCCCATATACACCAGCGATCTTACTTCTCGCCATATCATTGGCTGCCATTTGTAGTGTACAGGCAAGGTTCATTCCGAGGGTGAATTCATCCAGACGCCGATGAGTAGGCTCGTGGGCAAGTAATCACGTCTCCCGGGTCTGTAGTCATAAATATGACGTGGCTGCAACACGCATAAATGCGGGAAAATACAACATGGTATCGGCAAGAAGCCGAATGAGTCACGGGTGCGTTGTGTTCCAATGTCATTGTACATGCAGACACCACGAGACGACAGTCTCAATCTAGCCAATCCCTCCAACGGAGAAGAGTCACCGCGGGTAAATATGCATAAATGACACGTTTCCCGCTAAAACAAGACTGCGAATGCCACAACGTGGTACATGGCGGGTGTAAAAGCCAGATGGCCCCATATCGACCACAACATAACGTCAACTGCCAGCCGGTTTGACTTTTTATACCGGCTTGTGAGACGGAAACACCAATGCAGGTCTCCCGTCATCATTACGACGAGTCTAAGTAGCGTCCATGGACAAAATCTCCCCATTTCTCTCGTCAGCATTGTAAGGCCGGGCGTTCACCTATCCCGTATTTCCGCGGTTGTTAGTTCCGAGTGGAGCAATAGTACAATCCATCTTAAATTATTTACTAGAATGACTCGAAACAGTCACCCCCCGTGCAGTAACCCGCCACAACGTGAAATGGCCTAATGCATGCAGAACTGAATTCTAGCCCCTAACTCCTCGTTAACGTTGACGGTGTCTACATCCAGACGATGCAGCAGCTGCAGCGCCTACCTCCCACCGCGAGTGATAACGGGAGAACAATAGAAACATTGAGGGCTGTCGATAAAGCGAAAAAGATCCCTTTAGCTGACGCGCGTATATCATCATATGTGTGTATATGAAGACATACACACACACACACACATACACACACATAAGAAACACATTGCGGAAGAAACGAATCACCGATTTTCCAATCAAATCCACTACCGTCCCGAGACGAATGCCAAGGATTATCCTCTCGGTAGGCTACAACCCACCAGACCGAATCCTAATGCCAGGCTGAAACCACCTGGCCTTGCCGAATGCTCGGAAAATCGAAACCGACCTCAGGAAGAGTAGCCTTTGGAGCTGCGCTTGGCATTAGCGCTCACTCTTTTACTCTTTATCCGCTATATACTTTATATCCCTAAGACTCCAATTGATGCTGTACAGTCGCGGCAAGAAAGTGAGTTTATGTTTGAGAGCATTGATCACCTTGGTGTGTAAACTCACCTCACTATCACAGATGTACAATGAGAAGCAATAGGAGAGCAAGTCGAAATCAAGAGGAAGCTCAAAACGATTCGCAGCTCCCATAGTCTAAGCACCACCTATTACTACTTGGTGTACTAAGAATGTAAACTATTTAACGAACAAGAACAGGCCGCCTAGCTTAGCTAGTAAGGTTAGTAAGGTGCTATAAACACCCCAGTGTTCTAAACACCTAATACTCTAAACACTCGGTGCTTCAAACATCAGGTACAGGTTCGAAACTCGCATGCCTAATAACTCTTTTGCTCCTCTTTTTAAAATGAAGCGAAGAGCATTCAGAAACAAGGTCCTATAAGTTCTTATAACAAACATAATGACATCGTTTAGCTTACCTGGTGAGGTGCTACAAACACTCTTCGGTGCCCTAAACACCCCGCGTTTCGAACACCAGTGCACAGGTTCGAAACCTGCTAGAATATGGTGTTGTAAACACTAGGTGCTCTAAACACAAAGTGCTCCAAATACAAGGTGCTGTAAACATTATTTATAGGTGCTCTAAACACTGGGGCTTGAAACCTGTAGTGGACAATCCTTTGCTCTTTTGTTATGCCATGGAGCATATCGCGGTTATCGCTCTTTTTCTTCTTCCGAGAAAATACAATATCGCTGGGTTCAATCTCGCTCTACAATAATTTCCGGGTAGCCTCGTCTATAAGGACCGTCAGACGTTATAGAAACCTGGCTAGATAAGGCCACGCAAAGCTCTTCAACGATAAGAATCGGCCTTTTGGTGGTGTAAACACCAGGTGATATAAATACGAGGTGTAAACACTGGGGTTCGAACCCATCGTGCCAACTCTTATCTCTTTTTGCATGCCGCGGAGAATATCGTGTGAGAAGGATATCATCATATGTATCTCGCCCTGTAGCGTGCATGCTCCTTACTGTCTTTCTTTTAAGCATGCAGAGGACTGCTAGAAACTATGCAGGGTCCGAATCTTCCAATGAACAAGAAACTGCTCATACCTAGCTTAACTGGCAGTTCAGGGTGTTATATACGCCAACTAAGTGCTATAAACACCATGATACCAGGTATTATAAATATCAAGGTTCGAACCTCTAGCGCCCATTCTTCTCTTTTGCCCGCTTAAAAATGCAGACGGTACATTTGCCCTTTCATCATTGTTCGTCCAGGTGACACGAATACAACTAAACATCACTTTTAAGCTGACTAAACTGATTATTGGAAGTCCTGTTTCGCTCAGGGTCTAAATCTTCCAACACATAAGAACTGAGGCCTAGCTTAGTTAGCAGTAAATCCATAGTCCTGTAAACACCAGGTGTTGTAACACTAAAGTTCAGGTGCTATAAACACTAGGGTTCGAAACCTGAAGCGCTTATACTTTTGTTATCTTTTGTCTAACGTAGGACAATTACTCGATTTCCTGAGTGGCGACGAGTGATGTTGTAAGTGTACAACCGGAAGCCAACAAGAGAACATAGAGGAAAGCCGGGAATCTGAGGCAATTTACTCCCATAAGCATTACTCCCTGGGAACTAGGACTGGTATGGCCATGATCTTGCCTCGCCGCTGTGTCCAGGTCTAGCCTGAGTAGGTACTAGGCTACCACAGGCTTGACAGCTAGTTTGCATGGGATACCTGTAAAGCCAGGTGTGGGGTGTGGGTAAGGTTAAGAGTACCGAGTGATGTGGTCATGGAGAAACCTTTGAATTCTCTTAAAAAAACATCAGGCTGCAACAATGCTATACTCCGCCTAATAACCGACTGATTGCAGGCTAGGAAAAATCTGTCCCGCTGTTAATTGCTCATTCACAATATCAGTATGCTTGACGCCCGTTATTTGCTAGGATATTCCTCGCCGAGGCTAATTTCGTTTTGATTTCAGAGTTTGATCACTTTACTCATACATATCAAAAGTTCTCGGACACTCCATTTCAGACAACAATCCTTGACATTGTCTAGGGCGCCAACTGAATTTTGTGACAATGACATTAGTTATTAAAATTTCGTACAGGCTCATCTTATTTTTATGACGAGTAATCTAATCTAATCAATCTATACGCTGTCCAGGAACTTTTGATCTGTACGAGTAGGGTACAAGGTTTTGGTCACGACATGGGAGGAATGTAATGTAATTGCAATTTAAATCACACGATAATCCCACGACGACAATCATTGCGGTGTCAAATTATTAGTTGTGCCATTGCCACGATGCTGATGCCACCACAACTATCGTATGAATCGCACTATCACGAGTGAGATTCCATGCAGAGTGTAAGCCACACTCCTGTGGTTTGAGTTACACAACAGAGTGAGTGACATTTCATGCAGGACTCTATGGAAATATCGTGAGATTGCATCTTGGTGTTGAGTTTCTAAAACAACGGGACACGTTGGGTTTTAGAGATACAGTTACGGGGATTTCACTTTTGCCTCTCACAATTTACGGGGATTGATTTGACGTCGTCTTATGTGGGCATTCGTATGCGTGGCGTGTACACGCGTGCATTGACTCACGGTTGGTTGATTGTAGAACAGCAGTGGCGGTAGTGGCAAAAGCTCGTGGTAGTGGTGGTGACGGGAGTGGCAGCAGCTGGCGGTGGTGGTGGGGATCAACTGTAAACCACATAGCATGCGAATCACACGAAATTTCATGTGATTTATACGACATTTCATGTGATTTATACGACATTATTATGTGAATTGGATGATACACTTAGAGTAATCTCGAACCGCTACTGGTGTAGAGTAGCCAGTCCACCCACGAGTAATTGTAGTCCGGGGAAAGGGGAAAAGAGCACTTGTACTTATGCCATGATCAGTAATGGTCGAATGCATTATGGTTACAGACTACAAACAAACAAGCAATTGTAGTGCCATAAAACCCCACGATAACTCCACACCACAGTTATCTCCCACCAGACATACCCGGCGCGCGAAACCTCCTAACTCAATGCTCTGCAGACGCGGAGAAACAGCCGTGGGGAAACAGCCGTGGGGAAATAACCGTGGGGAAACAACCGTGGAGCAATAGCCGTAGAGTTGGCGTCTACTATCTCTACCTTAGTTTGAGGGAGATAGTGAATAAACAGTTTGGAAACTATTTTTCACAGAAGTTGATAATGTAGTTCTACTTGCACACGTGTTATTCCGCAGAATTACTAATCCAAAGTATTTTGTTTGGTTCGATAGCTTTTTGCAGTAGCAAGTAGCTAAGTATGTAATATAGACAATCAGTGCTACTACACACAAGTTGCTGGAGAGGAGGAGGAGCCATTCGCTGGAGGTGGAGGACAAGTGAAGTAAGTACTTAAGTATCGTAGTGAAAAATCAAGGGGTAAATACACATTACTAGAACCGAAATACACGCCATATGTACGTTCCAAGACCATTACCCCACAGGATCGGTACGAAATATACACCGAATTCAAGTCAAATTCGAATCTGGCGGTGTGTCAACACCGAATATGGATTTTCCAACTATGCTTTTTTTACAACGGTAGTTTGTCATGCCGATCTCCGATGAAAACCAGGTAACACGTTGCCATTCCCCCTTCGGAGTGGTGATATCATGGAATAAACTCCACGACATTCGCTCCGCTGGGTTGAGGTTTTGTCGATTAGTTCGTCGTCGTAATGGAGGACCTGGCAGACGAAAATAAAACACCGAATGAATTTGCGACAGGTAGTCTAATGAGTAATTTGATGATGCTAAATCATCTGGAGTCTCAAAATTCAAGTGGCATGAGAACTAAAGCGAGATATCGTTGCGCAAGAAAGATAAAACCTAGCCCTACAGAATCCAGTTAGACGCTCACCTAATACGCTGCGGGAAAGGAGCGTCTGAGCGTACGTAACCTAAGCAAAACCACAACATGCGCCACCCAAATGGAGTTGTACAGGAGTCCATCCATGCCTCCGCAGAATAAACCCACTATTCAACAAGCCATCTCAACATTTTCGGGGTATCAGTTGAGGCAATTATGATGCCACGATACCAAAATGAGTTCGTCACCTGAAATCGTCAATTAACCACAGTTTCTTACTGGCTCTCAGTGGCTTTTTAGTTGAAAGATTCCACGTGACAAACAGGCGGCAGGACAAGTTCGGAATGCCGGAAGTGCAAGGGGTTTTTCAGTATGCCACTCGGGTAGCTTATGATTAAACTGAATTAGTACACCAGTACTGATTGCTCCATTCAGCGACAGGCTTTATGGGGCGCTCTGATCAAGACCGTGTATCGCATTCGGTATGCTGTGCCACAGGTTTGGACTTCAGTTGCGGAATCGGGAAACGATTCTTCAGCTGGCTCTACCCAGGGTACGGCGGATTCCGTAGATTGTGTCTTTTTGGTTACAGGATAACCGCCACCCATCGTCTTCGGTACAACCTTGTTATTTGGATACAGCGACTTCCATCCGGAACTGGACGAAGGGCTCGGATTCTAACTTCAAATCACCAAATACAACCGAGTGAGATTATATGACTGCATGGTTCTGTTTAACGAGTAATACTGACCCATGAACCAAGAGAATATCTTCTAAATACGGCGCACTTTGCGAGGAATTTTCATATCCGTAACATTTTGTAGACTTAAGTCACTCCGTCCATATGCGCCCGTTCCTAATAGATGGTCGCCACATATCAATTCCACCCAACGTTTCTGTTTGCTATTGTCGATTCTAAGTCACCGAAGACTTCCTTCTTCCTACTGCAATCACTCAAAGATCCTTGACGGAAAAACCGGACCCCAAGATCGTCGATCAGGCGGCGTGGGTGGCACTTGCATTGCATTGATTCTATGTAGGGCTACCGTTAACCCAACACTCCCTGTACTCGCCTCCATTCCTCGCACTTGTCTTTCTCTTTCTCTTCGCAAAAGACTGCATATTTATGGTAACATAATAGTAGCGAAGCATCGTCCGAGCCATATGGCTATCAACACCAGCACCCCGCCATGACACCTGTCCTGCAAGCATATCTCAATCCTGGAATATCTGCAAATTCTGCACCTGAGTTATTCCAACATTCAGCACGCCTCGGAGTGTGGCCAATCATTACGCAATTGCTGCCGCCACAAAGAAATATGCCCCTCCATCATGTTTAATTACAGGTCAGCATTCCAATCTATTTGGATCCAGACTACAGGTAGCCTGGGCGTGCAGCGGGGCCTTGGAAGAAAGATGAAATATCTGCTGCAGCTCAGGACTGAACCCACTGGTATCGTACATGTGGTGAAGCTGAAGACGGGTGCAAACGACTTCCAGCAGGGTTAATACTGTGGGCTCACAGAATTCAAACAGGATTAACAAGATAAACCTCTTGCAGATCGAGCAGAAGCAGGCAAACGCACCACCTTAATCTGAAGATCAAGTTGCAGCTGAGAGGTAATCAGTGATTGGTTTTGTTGCAGTGGCAGAGTGGCAGGAAGGCAGAGGAATGCGGTGGAAAATCTACCTTGGCTAGAACCCCAGGGAATCGTATTACGCAACGTATTGGAAGCCATGCCTCTCTAGATTTCTGCGGCACAATTCGGTCTGATACAAAAGTAGTTTGACATGGGATTCTTCGTCCGTTGGTAGTGTTGGATTGACCAAAGCTAAAACCCCCCACAGGGCATCTAAAACGACAGCAACACTCCGTCATTGTGTGTGCCTTTCTCGGACATAACCTCGTTCTTTTGCACTTCGACGGACGAATTGCCCTGTTCAGTTATCATATACCAATGTTCATCGTATCAAGAAATCGACAAACTCTGGTCCAAAGACAATAAACTGCGAAGCCAATTTTCGGTAGAAATGTAGTCCAAGCCTATTATGCTGAGCTATACAGGGGCTAGCTCTTGCTCCGGGGAGTTGACGAAACTGCACCATATCGATGGTGCCAGCTGTATGTATATAGGTAGTGGCAACTATCCCCCAGTGGCACCACTTATTTGACGTCGGTCCCACATGCTTTGTTGCATTTTGTCAGGTTGCTTTTGCGAAAAGGCTTCACAGACGGGTCACCCGTCCAAGACGAAAGCGGAAGAACCTATTGCACAACACACAGTCGGAAGGCTGAGACCCGTCTTTGTGGGGATATTCCAACCAAAGCATTTCTCTGTCATACAATATGTCACGGGTCCTGTCACGGGTCCCCGAAGGAGCGACAAGGGAAACGACGAGGACGATCGAACCAATAGGATTGACTAACTTGGATCTGTCTCTGAACATTCCGACAAAATCCTAGAAATAGATGAGCATCGTTGGGTTCCCCTCCTTGTGAGTGATAATGAGTGTCGATCTCCATGATTTTGGGTAACGCTATCCCATTGGAAGTTCTTCAATATTGCAACTCGCTTGTTTTCAGGAGTCGAGGAGAGGCGGAAGATGTGTGGCGAGACAGCACCGCCTCCAATTGGCGACCCCCCGCTTCTAACCTAGTAACTCACGCTGAAAGACCCCAAACTGGAAGAAATGCGCGGTGGGGCACATCTCGTAGTACCCGGGTATCAAGGTTGAAATGCATTGCCTTACAACTGGGTTTTTACAGCGGCTGGGTGTCAAAATCCGTGGCTGTGGTGTTCGCCCGAGAGTGGTATTACATGTGACCCAGTGCAGTGGTTCGGGCTTGACTTGAAAGCTAAAGCTCGAAAATTGAACTCTCAGGAGGGGGTTGAACGCCTATAATCAAGCTCGCCATGGATTAGGGCTCAAGATTTGCTTTGGTAGTATTCCAGCAATACCATCTAACCCTCTTCGACAGTTGCAATGAAGCCGATGAGTTTGCACCCGAGATGTCTCCTTGGGTCGGCTTCGGCTGCAATGCAGGCCTGATGCATCGTGCACGGAATTCAAGGATTGGTGCTAACGGCTACGGCTGGTAACGTACTCGTCAGTCCTGTCAGCAAATATTTGTGTATTTTTGGCGTGTAATCATGATGTTAGAAGGTTGTTTGCTATCTCTCATCTCGGCAATTTGGGAGATTTGTTGAGACATGTTGGACTATCGGATATGTCGGCGTCTCAACGTGCAGTTATGCAAGAGTTAGTCGATTATGTATATCACTAACTCAGATCAGCGTATCAGCACTGTTATAGTTAATCATGGCCTAGTTCTTTCCGGAAACCCAACATGTGAACCCGCATCTTTATACTCTCGTAGCTTTTCATGGTTTAATCATTGGGAAGTAGTCATACAAGATCGCTCCAGCGCCAATGCCATCACTACCACTCACTCGAATGCCAGCTGTGGAGTAAGTGGGGTAGTCGATGCTGGAAACTCCTCCTGAAGTTGTGCAACACCATCGGAGGCCAGAAATGTACCGCGTGTATTCTCAATTCCCAGGATACTGCCATATCCCCAATTTGTTGCCGGAGCTTTGAATTCCGGGGACAACTCAAGCGTGCAATCAACTATGGTTACACTACGTAGTCCATGAACTACCAGTCCTGTCGGCTGTCTTCTTATCGCAATGGCCACTCGTCGTTTACTCCGATCAGTTCTGTCTGCCTCACAGTGAAACCTCCGGCAAGGGAACCAATCGTTATCGCGGAAATGGGATGAGATACTTCTGTTGCCACATTACAGTACGTACTTAACCCCTCCTGTGAAGACATCCGCTTCGTCCCGCTCTTTAGCTTCCGTGCACCCATTTCATCTCTTTCTCGATGGAGTCGGATCCGTACAACCTTTCCCCTTTCGTACTGTAGCCAACATATTCTCCGGCCCCTTGGAGGCGTAAATTCGATTGCGACGCTGTTGTTTGTGTTTCAGTCAAGGATGGAATGTGGCAAGGTGTTAGTCGGCGACATGATCAGAATCTCGAAAGTTGTTGATGGGTGTGGTGGAAGAGAAGTGAACTGACTGAGGCGTTTGCAATTGTGGCTAATGTCGTATATGGAAGCCAAAATCAGAACTCTTTGATCCCTGTCCTCATATAAATTTGTATGTATCGACGCTAAAAGCTTTCCGGGTTTTGCGCCCATACGCGATCACGCATGTGCATACCAAGAACGCATATATGGAACCTACTCAACCGGAGAAGTATACAAACCTGGTTATAAGGAACTAGTAATTAATAATGCCCAATCATATAGACAAATCAATATATATCAGACTCCGTGCCTCATGAATTTGAAGTGTAAAATCACCCCCACGGTAGGTGGCAATTCACGGATGCAATTAAACGGCACACGCTCTGAGATACTAAAAATTCGGTTTCCCCACCCAATCCACACTGAAACTCTAGTATACTGCAGAAGAAATATCGATATCTGTTGCTCTGAGGATGTAGTGATAATCTTCCAATGATTTAAGTGCCTCTGTATATATGGTCTGAATACTGCGAGTCGATTGCAGATTAAAGACCGTCCATAAGGCGACGACGTCTGACTGATGACCAGTACTTAGAGTAGACAACGTCGGACATACATACGCCCTTGAAACAACCCGTTATAAGCGGTATGAATGTCTACCGTTGTGGGAAAGTCAAAGGTTGAAAACACACTGCCAGAACCAAACACTCCTAATATCGCTGGGGGGATGTGCTCAGGCTGCAAACCGGAGTAAAACCAGCGCTGAATTCAAGTTAAAATTTGTTGTGTCCAACCGTACTCCTGCATGAAGGTTGTTATGTCCAAGGGTGAAAGAATTGAGATGGCGCTTCAAGAAACCTTTAGAGCTCACCAATCGGCAAGAAGTTCTAGGATCAAGTGGATACTCGCGTCTGTAGCATCCAAACGTCCAGACACATTTTGTAGTCGCCATTGGTCCCGGTTTGAAAAAAGGAAACAAGAGACGTCATATTTATATCTTTACTAGCAAGGAAGCGCGTTAACGCTCCAATAAGGGCCTGACGAAGGCGAGTAAAGTATTAAAACGGAGTTCAGAGAAGTGGCGTCAATGCATCTCGGAGACACGTGCGTAGGTCAGGGCTTTATCGCCTGCCCAGATAAGCAGATTTATATCTTGTCGGTTTTCAAAGTGTAAGAATCGTGGATCGGCAACGCCAATAGAGTAACCTATCTTTTACATGATAAAATATGTTGGAATGATCGGCTGACAGCAATTAAGAGGGATAGGACATCACAGCCGAAAGTAGATACAACAAGAAGATGTTACTCGCCAGTCTTCGCTAATGCAGGGCATGACGGGAGGGCTATCTGTGAGATTGTGCCACAATGGCAGAAAATAGCCCTTTGAAATGGATGGGCTGAAAGACCCCGCACTTTCGAGCGATAGGGTGGTTAGCAGAATAATTCTTTGCTGATGGGCATAGGTTTCGCGGTAGGGATATCACTGTCTAGTCTATGACCTCGCATCCATTTATGAATAACCACTTCTCCCGCATGCGAGTGTGCATCTCACCGATATCCCTCTAATACCACGGCTACTCTTCGACATTGATAGGTTCATACATGTTCCCATGATTTGTGACAGGAGAGACCGCCGACATGGTTTACCGCAACCAGTGCATTAAGATAGCTACTGGTTCAGCCACCGTCCGACGTCCCTGCAGCAGATGTCTTAAGTTTCACGCATAGTAGATTCTTCCTCAATCGTTTGGCAAAGGTCGATTCGTAGGCTTTCGGTGCCTGCCAGGACTGGATGGATCATGGTAGTAAAAACGAGCTGGGATTCTTTTGCTGATTACCTTTTTGCAGAATCAAACAACAGAAAAAAAGGATCAGCAAAGGGCTAGCGTCACCTCTGGAGGTGGCCACGAAGTCTAAGGCTAGTTTACAAGAGATCGCTAACGAGATCAGAATTCACCCAACCGGTCTAGTCTCGAAAGCAACTCTTTGTAAGGCTGCACTGCACAAAGTCCCCGCCTGTGACATGTCAAAAGCAACTATGAACTTTCGTGGTGGGGTCAAGAACTCTAATGTCACATCAGACGATGTGGTCCCACGAATATGCGACATTTCGAGGGTTTTCAATGCATGCAGATCCTACGACAACAAGGGGCTGAAAACCGGCTGTCAAGAGATCTCGAGACAATATAACCATATTCCCACACCAATCGCTAACTATCCGACTCAAGATTGATGATAAATCTCTCCTATCAAACCCAAGCGCCTTCATAGACAAAGGGTATATCACAAACAATTGTTGAACGAGCCAGGTACAGCGATGTGTGTGATGTCTTGCATAATGTGCTCAAGTGTTGTTAAATCTGTTCTCTCATTTATGATGGCGAAGACATGGCCTCGCCATGATAAATGCCTGGACAAATAATGGAACGGTGCATTTCTTGGATAAGGCCGGTACGGATGGAATGTTATCAATTACTTCCTTGTTCTTCAAAATTTATCACAAAGACCAAGTCGGTCAAGAATCGAACTGTATGACAACCATTAACATCTTTGGACAGAGAAAACTCGCCAAATCGACGAGTTAAATTGCCCCACAAGAGTCCCCGATTACTGCCATAACAGGTAGTATTTGACCGCGTGTTTGTCTGCAGTGAGTGCATGGGTAATTAGCACAGCCAGCGTATAAATGATATATGAGCTGGTGGTGGAGCAATGTTTTATGTGAATATAACGAAGTCTAATAGCCAATCAATGGAAGATCAGACATATCCTCATAGCGGCAAAATTATGGTGAGTGAACAGATTCGACTTAGTCCGGGACATGTGGTTGCCATGCAAAGCCCGGCATCGACTTCTTAAGTTGTTTGTTTGGCAATTGGGCGGCAGGTGTTTGGTGCATTTGAGACACAGCAGCTGCTATATTTGCTTGTCTTCTTACCCAGAACAACGCTTCGAGCAGACGAAAATATCAGCATCATTGGTTTTGAAGGAGTGGGGTGGTAAGGTGGGGAGACTAAGTACGTAGTTAACAGCAGCTGGGCGAGTTGGGCGAGTTTGGCGCGTTTGTCTTGAATTCATGACTCCAGCGTTAGGAAGACAAGGCAGCCGCCTTGTTCGGGTGGGTGCATCCCAAACCCTCATCCATTATTCATTCATTCATGCTCTTCTTCCTTTTTATGTCTTGAAGTCGTTTTCTTTCCTTTTGGCGAATGACGTGCGTGTAAACTCTGCTGCTTTCTTCAAACCAATTTCGGGTGCCGTGTGGGGCAAAGCGTGGATGGTGTGGTGCTTCTTCGGTACTTTGCAGTACCTACTACATGCTATTGCGCTACCCCCGCCCAGCCCCGGACAGTCTCCTAGCCAACGTCTCGATCGATCGCCTTTGCGAGCCACAAATATAAATAAAATACTCAATCCACCCCGATTCCGATCATGTTCAGAACCAGCACTCTCGTCCCAATCTTCAATCATTCCTCCGAACCACATAACGAAAACACACCAAACCGCTCACCACTACTCAAATCATCATGGGTGTTGTGAAGGAAGAAATATCCCCTGGCAATGGCGTGGACTTCCCTAAGAAGGGAGACTATGTCACAATGTTATACATTGGAACACTTATAGACGGCTCTGTGTATGGCAGACCAACTTCCTCTCGCTTTACGACTTGTAGCTAACGCCACACTGCAAAAAGATTTGACTCTACTATCAAACGCGGCCCATTCACTACCCTGATTGGAGTGGGGCGTGTCATCCAAGGTACGCAGATCCAGAATAACGTTCCGCTCGAACATGGACGCCCGTTCACCCATCCACAATCGAATCGAAACTTCACCCGGCCAATACTCCGATCTGGGCCTCGACCGCATCCGATCATAACTGACGCTTTCAGGCTGGGACGAGGCAATACTAGAGATGTCATTGGGTGAAAAAGCGAAGCTCAAAATCACTGCGTACGTACTACAGTCATTTGGAAGGCTTTGCTGACATTTTCCGGTCCTTGATAGTGACTACGCCTATGGTGGGCGGTAAGAATTCTATCCCTGCAACTTTAGTTCGGCAATCAACAATCATCTACTGACAGGGATATCTCTCATAGTGGGTTTGGGGATATAATCCCCGCTAACTCAGACCTCATATTGTGAGTGGAGCCTTATAAGTTATTCTTTTTTTGTTTGGCACTACTGCAAGTAAAGCAACATGACTTGCATGACATGGCTATGCCGAACTCAGAACTGCAGGAACGTATCTCTGGACTGGTATAAAGCTGACTTCTTCGATTACCTAGTGAGGTGGAGTTGATCAAAATCAACAACAAGGAAGTATGCCCCACTACCACCACCACCACCACCACCACCACCGCTGCTGCTAAGTAAGCATGTGGCGGTGGAGATTTTCGACAGTAACTATCTTTATCTTCATCGATTTACACGGGTGAAAGGTTGGAATGATGATGATGATGGTTGCCTTTGAGTTTCGTTTTCCGTATCTTCTGGCTTTTTTCCGCTGTGATTCGGTGTTATCTCCAGATATCGCTTGTCGGACAGGAGAAGAGAGGCTAGGGATTATACCGTTAGATGTCAATTTCTAGGTAATGGAGTTAATGCCGGTAATGATTGGAACTTTTTGCACTTTTTTCGGGGTTATTTTGGGTTCTACTGGGGTTCGTTCATTACTTAAGTATCACGTTAACATCACAATGATATTTGCATTTTCGACTTGTGGCTGAGCGATATGATCGATCGCTTTCGAAAATTGTGATTTCATACTCGATTATGAAAATCTCCATGCATCCTAGGTTGTGCATTTTCCAATTTAAATTCGTTTTGATTTGATTCTTTTATTCTATAGTCTGAAACGCCGCGTTCTTATACCGGACTTCAATGTTTGCAAGAAAATTAGACGTTTTCTCGTTTAGAATCTCTGTTCGGCCTTCACAAGGAATTGGCTCGCAGCTTCTCTTGCCACGTATAATTAAGCCCGCCAGTCAAAGAGTGCACGACATCGGACATCAAATCTGTTTGCATTTTCGAGGCACTTCCAAGGATACGCGTACGTTGCCTGCGAAAAAAAAGCCAAAGGTTGAACTGCCTAAGTCCCGGGTCTGCTACGACAATTATTAGGCAGGTACCAACAAACCTAAAATCTATGCCATGGCCGCAAGCGGCCGAATGCAATATGATTACAAACAAACTTAAAATCTGGGTTGTGGAGGTCAATTTAAATAACAATTGAGACTCGCAGTTATAGATAACAATCCCAACCCTAGAGAGACCATTCCCGAAAGTACCCCAAAATGCAGGGTATCGGAGGGTTAGGGATGCTGTCTGATTTTTATCAATCAGCGGTGTAACTCTGAGATGAGGACTTGATGCCGATATTCTGGTCCCAAATTATCTCGAGGCTCGCCGATTATTGAAGGAAACAAACTACCTAGAGAGGGAGCATACATAGAGGAGTGCTGAAACACGTGACACTGCCCTCAATTTTCGAATTTCTGATAGGCGATAGGCGATAGGCGACAAACTATCTTCGAGCCTTGGTGAAAGGAGCACGAACAGTGCAACAAACAAAGCTACGATCTCGAAGTTGACACCGAATAAGCATAATTGATTTGGACTGTTTATCTCGACTTCGATCCTCGAGAGTACCTTATGAAGTGGCTAGGGGCGGGCCTGGAGAGCACGTTGTACAACACTTTGCAACAAATCGCATTTCACAATTGCATTTTACGGATATACCCGCAGCACAACTCTCACGCAGGCAGATACCAGAACCGTCTGCATAAATAGGAATAACATGCTCGACAAACGTCTCAACTGTACACCCCGGATCTGCATCATGGGTGCTCGGGTCATGTCATACGTACTGCCGAACGCCAGTTTGCCTTCCATGCATCGACGCCCGACATATACCTTGACACTACATTCGATTCAGAATATCCTCACCGGGCTACGCGCAGATCTATCGCACTGCAGATATCATGCATTACCAGTAATTTTTCGATTGTTTTCCCATGGAGACTGAATTGAACAGCTACGGCCATCCCTGCCAATCGTAAGCGTGTAGGCCGACGATTGAGTATGTACCTACTCGATTTCCACTCATTATCAAACTGCTTAAGTACTTAAGTACGTACCCATCAACATCCAAACTGCATGCATCGATGCCAACTCATTATCATCGCGGTATTTCTATGTGAGTCTATACATTGGGAAGTCTTGTCGCGGAAGCTTCTAACTGACAACGGAATAGCAGTAACGTAACTAGATATTCTGTTGGGTATATCTACTTTACGGTTATGTAAAGCACGCTCACGGAATTACCCTGATGGGATGCGATTCGCCTTGATCCATGGCAGGATGTATGTCAGCAGAAAAGCTGACGGGAAGCCTCCGACACATGTACTAAATGTCAAGTGGATGCGCATCATCTGCAGCCACAACTATTTGGAGCAAGCACTCGAAGAATGCATCGGCAGTCGAACTACACACACTAGCTACAATTAGCGCTGCTAGGACAGGACGAAACACTATTGCTGGACCATGCAGAATGTAACACATGCACAGGCTATATGTTTCGCTCTCAGCCAAGTTCGCTGACCTTTCGATCCCGTTCCGTGGTTTCAATGCACTAGAAAGGATGCAGTATTTCGTGTTTGCCGCCTCCGACGTATACCTACACTTGCATTGAGATGCTGCTCTGCCAAAAGATAATGTTTGTGGTGGGGGGCATCAATTCTGCCTCCAGATTACTCCTTCCCACCCTAATGAGCATTCAATTCTAGATGCGCCATGGAAACACTACCGGTAGCTGATTAGAACAAAAAGGTGTCAAGAACAATTGGAATGACCGGGGGACGAAATGGAATTCTTGACCACCAATGCATGCACTCTCGATATAGCCAAAAAAGATCATATCACATATGCTCCTCACAAGATTTCGTTAATCTGTATTTCATAGTCCCACTAAATTTCGATCAGGGCAGCAACCTCTGTTAGTACATAGAGTACGGCCTTCGGAGAATGTCGTGGCCCACAAAGCTCCTACCGTACTGGGTTGTTCTATGTACGCCACAATTCCAAGCACACTCGAAATCAACCTGCCCTGCGGCTTTGTTCTAATTCGGACCCCATCCATCCATCCCGGGTCCGCAAACGCAATAAATTTTGTTGGCACATTCCTCCTTCTTAGTTCGATCATGCCGTATGTGCGAGAAAAGGACGCAGTTCTCACAATATTTATAATCTCGACTGTACTCTACTTACGAGTATGTACTTAGTATATCAGGCGCCAAACGCGGTATCAAGGTTCAAGCATACTGCAGCAACTTCATACATACTACTGACAACACGTGTGTGTTAAAACAATATAATGCTGGCAGTGCAGTGTTTGGGTTCTGGTATGTGCTCATTGGGCAAGTGTAACCAATGGCTAGGCTTAAGCCCTACCTCTACACGCTACCCCACATACTACTGGTTTCCCAGCCTCTGCAACTCTTCCGGGGAATTCAGGCGATTGGATTGAAGATGCCGCAGTTCAATTGAGTTTCAACATGATGAGCTATAATGCCCCTGAAAAATTCTATCATACATAAGAAAAGCAAACAGGCAGTGCGGGAAAGGGAATGAAAAAGAAATATAAGTACACTGTCTTGTTGTGATAGGTACACGCTGCATAACACATGCAGAACGCACGTCAAGTCATACATGTCTACCGCTCTCAGAGAGCAGTAGCACCTATTCAGGTACATCCGACAGTCGAAGCTGTTATCGGATGGAGCAAAAAAGGCATCCGGATACCTGCCCAGCCTCTGGCGAATTCTCCTGCATATGAAGGAAACGCTGTGCACGACTTGGAGAAACGACAATCAGTCACTATAACTAGAAACGTCACCCGCAGGCTGGGGTGACGATTGTCATGCGGCTGAGGCTTAAGGGGGTTGCTTGCGGAAAATTCCATGAGGAATAAGGTTCGAGTAAACAACTCCGGCAACCCGCACGCTGCCGCAAATTTTTTTCTTATTTCTTGCGTTCATTCATGCGCAAGGCCAGGTTTATCTTTAACTGCCTGGTAATGCTTTCGGTCACGGATGCCCCCTAAGGCAGGCAAAGGACAACGTCATGGGCAATCACCGTCATCAGAAGATAGGAGGATTTTTCTTGACCTCGGCGAGGCAACGAAGAGGGAAGGTAACAGAGGCTTCATGATCATCATCAGGAGCTGAGGTCTTAAGTGAATTTGGACCCGGTCGAATGACAATTCGGGCATGTACCTGCGCTAGGTTCAGTGAATGCTACAGACGGGGTACCCTATGGGGTTTCATGGCAAGAGTCGATCCAGGGTTTTTGAGACATAACTTTTGTGCAACGGTCTGGGTTGGGGTTACTTGGTTATCCTGTACCTCCATGGTGGCCGCAACACTCGCGATAGCCCCGTGGAAGTACTATCAGCCCTGCGGGAAATGAACTATAGTATACATATATATGCTTCTGGTGCGCAGCCCGATGTCCGCTGGCCGTGGGGGACGGTTTTATAGATAACGAGGCGGGGAGTGGGGGTATACCGGTAGATGGTAATCTCGTGGGGGAACTCTGATGTTTTTCGCTGATCACTACCTCTATCGCCGGAGAACCAGCTTTTTGTGTGATTCAACTTCCACGGAGGTATTTCCACGTATCAACATACATTTCCTGGGCGCAAAATGCGCATATCTGGACGTCCAGCTCGCTTTTTTGGATACCCGAACGTCGGTGAGGAACAATTCACTCGATTACCATGCCATTGGTACTAGGGATGGGCAAGACAGAGGATATGCGTCGGCGTTTGAGCATTGGGGGTGCACCGGTGATCGCTCTCGTTGGTATCTCTCGGCGCCATTCTACGGATTGCAAAGAGTATTTGATATCGGCTTTTGCAAAAACGGGCGTTATTTCCATGGTAAAGTTAGTTTACTCTGTAGTACCGTTACCACTACGGTGTTGGTGTGGTTCAGTTACTTCGCCTCATTTACTCGTCGAGCGCTTCAGAGCGCGCTCTCTCGCCTCGAATCCCAACACTAATCGGTACGATCTGTTGTGCGTGTGGCGTTGTGAAACCCCCTCTATGCATATGGGGTCACTCGCTGGCTTTTTTTATTGAACGTTTCAATGAGGGGCGAGCTCTTAGCAGGCGAAATGATCTCGTCGAGTTGGAATTGGCTTCCGGAGGCACGATTCACCATCATCAACGAGCGATTTGCACGATTTCCATTTGGTACATCAACAAAACCACACGAATTAGTCTCGAACGCTGGTATACCACACTCTGAGTCTACCAGGGACAAAACTGGAGGACATCAGTTCTTCAATTCACGGCATCTATATCTCTGGCACTCCGCGGCGAATTCTAATTTGTGGCACGTGGAAGAAGAGTAAAGCTCCATCGAATACATACTATGTGCTTAGACCGGTACGAACTTGAATTGAAATCTTTGGAAATTGTTGCCCAGCTTCTGACAGGAACTTCTTTCCGCTATAATCTACGTGTTGTGTCCGAATTCTAGTTTCCATCCGTATGAGAAGGTGTAAAGGCCACCGCTTGTGGCAGTTGGGGGTAGTCCTTGTCAGGGAATTCCCAAAACAACGGTGCCACATGGTATCGCTGCCTGGTTTCCACGGATATCAGATCATGCTGGGAAAAAGCGATCCCAGCGGTAGACGCAGCCAAATGGTCGTCAGTAGAGACACAAAATAGTCCCTAGAGTCGATTGAAACGACGGCTCCCGATTGGGGTGCGGAGCTATGTCTTTTATATAGCACCCGGGACTCAGGGTTGAGGTGAATCTGCAAATTAAACGCTGGGCTAATAATCTCTAGAATATTCACTGACCATTCAATCTGACGGGTCGATTGCCTGAGCTGGCATATTCCTGCACGGGTTCTGAGCTCCTAGGACCTAGAGCTAGAGGCAATGGTCTCAATTGCTCCCCAACCTTCCTCCTTTCGTCCAGTTCTTCAAAATGAAGATCCACTTACTGCAACTGGCTGACATGGGACATTTTGGCGAGCAGGTATTGGCAGAACTTATCGTACATCCCTCGACCACGCGAAAGGAATGGTATGCTTTCTACGCGAGTCCCCGCGACCCGAGCATTGCTTCCTCGGAACCGAGGTCTCCACCGTTCTAGAATGTCGACAAATGTGATTCTACAAGGCATACACTTACCACGTCGAAAGAAGGGCTATGTCAATCCAGTTCTATGTTTGGGCACAAAGCCAGCCGCCGCCGCTGCCACCATCCCAAGGCAGCATCAGCGCCAGGTGCCACGACTACCTTTAGGGTGTCCATTCTTGCATACCCCAAAAATCGGGGGCGTCTACCCTTCGTTAGAGTAATTCACAATAAGCTCAGATTGGTCGTTAGACACTGGGCACCCAAACAGGAAGTGTTGGGCCAAAAAAACCCACATACAAAATCCGTGCACATTAGTTTGGTTTCAAGTGATCAAAAACAGGACAAAACTGGTAGGACCAACGCGTATGGGCGGGTTTTGTATGTGGTTTTTTTGATCCAACATTTCCTGTTGTGTGGCCAGATGGTGTCTATTTCATGGACTGACATCTAGTAGCTCCCTGCTTGGTACGAGAAGACGCTTCATGAGAATTGCAGATAACTAGCGGCTAGCAATATTGGGATTGGGCCAAGAATAGTAAGCTGTGAATGAACATGGCCGATTGGGGGACCTTTGATCAAGTTATCGGCTTCGGCGGAAAAGGCACCTCTGACGCTTCTGTGGAAACGACTCCTGGCAGACCTTTCCCACATTGAATGATTGGGGGTGTTTGTTACTTATCAAGCATTAAGGTATGAAGGATGTTTTTCGTGTGAGACCGTCTGGTGAACGAATGCCTACCCTTCGTGTGTGGCGGGCCCCGTGGCGAAAACTAAGTGCGGCAACGTGAAGTCTCCACACCAACGTCACCAGAGAGATCCACCCATGACCGACTCCAACATCACAAAGTCTAGTGGAGACTACGGTCATGATGTTAGGTAACATACTCAAATCCGGATTGCCTGAATCTTCGTATTTTCGGTGGTTGATATCGTTCAGGTTTTCGTCCCGCCATGGGATCTAACTTCTACACGCCAACGTTTCAGACACTGACAGCAAATATTAGTGAGAAAGAGACGAAGTTTAACGAGCCAAAATAGCCCTGTAACGATAACAGTTCGTGCCTTAATGCTCGCTACAGTGTCACTATGGTACCTCTATCTCCGCCAGTTACCTGATTCGTAAACGCAGGAGGATGTGTCTAAGATAGTCTTTGCAATTTTGACAGGCTATCTATCTTCATCGATCCCAGTGAGGATGTCAATATATCCAACTCCAATTGCCTGACCCGGGGCCTCGTTCATTCCATTGCCTAAATCAACCAAGTTGGTTTGGGCTCGTTCGTTAGTGCCGACAGTTAGCCTCCGGAGAGACGGATAAGCAATCAACCGAGTCTCAATCGCTTGTGGTGAATTTGGCAGCAGAATCTTGGCACCCGTCTCCTCAACATTGCAACGGATCTGGCCCTATCTTTTGTTGGTATTACCGCAATACCTTTGGCGAAAACCTTACCTCGGACTTTGGGATCCAAATGGAAGCGTTGGGGAATGACCCAATCAAGCTAGGGGATGTGATGAGTATTCAAGATGGCGGACTTTGTTGCGGGTATCAGTAGTCTTTGCAGCTAGTTGGGATCGCGTCCATTACTCTATGTCCAAGACGGACCAAAATGAGTTCAAGGAGATTCAAGTACTAGAAAAGTTAACAGCAAGAGCACTATATTTAAGCTTACACGTATCTATTTTAGTAGTCACCCTGTTTTATAATTCTGTCCTCGAACAATTATATAGAGTCCGTTAAGTCTCAAGCTATTGATATCCTCCATGTATATAAGCTCTAGTGTCTAGCTTTGAGTTCCGTGGGCAGTTCTATGTGTTTAATTCAAACTAGATAGACAGAATTGTATCATGCGCTTGGCCGAAAGCGAGTGATGTGAGAGGATCGCCTCTGAAACACCGGATACCATCCACTCATAGTCTACTTCGGCGACACTGCGCAGACGGAGGAGGGGAGAATATGATCTTCAGCACATTGTTGAGTTAGTAGAAAGGAGAAATGTCACAAAGCTTCCAAGCCAGATAGAGCACGAGTGACTACAATGAATGTAGATAGGAAGGAGTGTTGAGATACCCTAACCCTATAGACAAGTGCTTAACCTGTAGTATTAGTGACCTCTAGTGAACTTCAAACCTCAGACATCCTTCTCTGTAATAACGGCCATCGAATACCGTGCATTTTACCGTTCGGTTTACACTGCTCAGCACTGTCTTAATTTGCTACCTTGTATTTCTATGTCCTGCATGTGCATGACCGCTATAGGGCTGCACACACTACACACTGCACTACATCGGTTGTACATACTGACTGCGTGGACTTCCTCTTTTGCCCTCTCGGATCCTTCTCTTTCTCTCTTGGTAATCAATCAAGTCACTACAAATCTTTGACGTTGCCAACAATTATACACACGTAGCACCGCTCAAAGCACCAGGCTCTCAACTGCAAAAACGAAAGCCTCATGGCCACTTATGGCAGATCCGCCCCCAAAGGGAGAGTTGCAGCATACTGGCCTATTATCAAGGGCTATTCGGTTATCCCCTATGGGAGTAAGAGTAAACGTCAACAAATTAGTGCAAAGTCAGCACGAGTGATTGGATGTGACTTTCAGATCTATCACATGAAGCTGCAGGCTGGATCGGTCAAAAATGCACTCTGTTTACTCCAATGAGATGGGTGGGATGACTAGGCCACCTGAAAAAGCTGAGGCTCGATGATCCCCCCAATGTGATGGAATTTCGTAATTGGCATCATCACTTATGCACTATGCTACTAGCCATCTCCTATCCAAGAGTTCGGAATCAAACCCCCTAACCCTGCTCAACGTCAGTCCGCTTTCTACTTGGTCTGGGCTGATCCTAGGGCCGGGCCGAACTTTCAGTGTTTGGGGCTGTACGGTGATGGCTGACGGCTGTGTTTTGTAGAAGAGCTGTTCGGCGTAATTTTAGCAATGTGTTGCAGTCGAATAGACCCTATAGATTTGATCTTCTTCCCGAGTAATAAATAGAGCACATTGTGAGTTTCCCGTCAAGACTACTCTAGGCAGGTAGATGTCGGAATAGATTTTCCGGAATCATTCCGAGTGAGACATTCAATAGTCTTGACCAATAGGCTGCCATCTGCACGTACAACTATGCCATAAACACTACTATTAATTAGGCTCGATGCGGAATCAAAGACGTACGATAACGTCGTAGGGCTAGTGAGTGATAGTATGTGCAAGACTGCCGAACTTTCCCTCCACTGCCATGAAGACTCCTGACTGGCTCGTTCATTCAATCCTATTCAATCTAAGCGTGGAGCTCTCAGGCCAATTTCAATTCCAATCAATTGGATCCAATACCTTTACGTCCGAAGCGAGGCCCTATTCCTCACATTAGACAAAAAATGGCTTCGTTGGGATGGACATCAGAACCAATGCAAACCTCATCTCGACTAGCATCTCAAGGAAACCATTCATCGTTAGGTTCATCCGGTCGAGTAGTCAACCGTCGACAACAAAATATCTGGCATAAACTGTAACTAGCATTCCCAGCCCCTGCAATTACGGGTGGAGTGCAAGATCCGAAATAAGAGCCTAAATTTTGACGTTTTCATTCGAGAACTCGTGTACATGAATCTAACCAAGCTTTTGGAGGATGCAATGAAAGTGATTGGATATAGCCCACGGAAATTGGACTGTTCGAGTAACGGAAACGATACCAGAAATCGTGTTCGTTGCTTATCTACTAGAGAAATATCGTATGGCTACCATATAATTGGGCATCCGATACGAGAACCATCGGCAATGGTTAAAAGCACGGTCCCGCAAACCGGCAATTGTCCCAGCATCCCTGGAGCAGCGGTTGAATTCATGAAAGGGGTCACGTTGCAAGACACAATAGGTAGGGTCTTCTCGTAAAAATCCCGCATATCGTATGATATAATGGGAACTCGCTGGCCAACTGAATTGCATTTATACGCCGATGGGACGCTATCTTCAACCATCCACAATATCGGTGTGTATGCGTGTAATCGGGTGTCTCACGGATCGGCCGGTGCATGTCTCGGATATTACTAGTCGATGCAAGTTGATCCAGGTTTCACTAATGGGCTTCTCAAATGCAGGGCAACATTGTAATTTTTACTGGCTCTAAATGTACTCGATACGTAATGGGGCTTGGAGAAACGTATGCACGATCGATTAGGTATCTTTTGGCGTGCACTGTAATGGCGTGCACTGTGTCAAACCTCAAGTATCTTGTTCCAAGCATATAAACTCGCCGGCACCTCTAATGCTCCGCTGCAACGGCCCGACTGCAAGCTGGTGTATATAATGTGCAGGTGCTACAGCGCGAGAATTTATTAATAGCCGGGCTTCCCACGACCGGAACGTGTCGACAAGAACTATCAGCGCTTTCATACCCGGTCAGGCTTTCGTTTGCAAGTTCTGCTTTGCGCACTCCCACCGCAATCATCCTTCAGCTCTTCGGACCCCACCCCGTTAGCCTAGCCGCCATGCTCCACTCCTTCTCTCAGTACCTCCCATGAATGGAATCGACAATTACGGAGACCGAGAGGCCGAAGGTCGGGGAGGTCGAGAGGGCTAACGAATTCCAAAAGGACACTGGAGTTGAAGATAACGATGCATCGCCGCACCCGCCTCTTCCTTGCCTGTTGCCCCTCTCAATTACGTCTAAAGAATACCATGCAGAACTCATTGGACAACGCTAATGCCCACTAAAATTACATTAATATGTTAGATACAGCAGCAGGAAAACAAGATAACGAAAACGTGAAAATAAATTCGGGCTTAGGGTGCACACCTGTAATATTCAGCAAAGTTCCAGTCGCACTACCGTAACTTTAGCAGAGTCCTAACCCGCCACAAAATCACAGCCATAACGCACATATGTCATAGCTTTGCCGGTGTCCTCTCCAAATACCGTGTCATTTCATCTGTGCAAACAACCTTGGACTTGACCATGCAGGTTCTAACACCGGTCGTCACCTTAAATACTCCCGGAAATATCAATAACCCCACATGTCTACTCGACCCACTTGCGCCATCACCGCCATTGGTTCGGCCCCTGTCTTCCATTATTGTTGCGTTGAACTCGAGACCTCCGGCCGGGACTCGAGGAAATGAGACTGTGAAGGAGGCATTCTGTTGTGTTTGGAATGCCCTGGTAAGACTTATTGCCAATTGAAATACAGTCTGTAGGTCTGTCTTTAGCTGTTTTGTCTGTGTTTTTGTCGTTGCAAACCTGAGCACTGTGGCGCAGAGTTGGTCTATTGATCTGCTTACTTCCGCGGGATCGGCTTTAGATCCTATGCGCAAACTTTCAGAGCCCGCGCCGTTGACCTGTGCATATTTACGCACCTTGTGGATTCAGTGTTTCCGAAATTGACACCCCCACTAAGCCTTCAATGACATGACGGTGTAGAGTTTTTTCATTCATAATTTGTGAGAGATTCCCATATAAAACGATCCGTTGGATTTGCGGCTCTAGGTCTTGCGGAAGAGCTGGTTTGTCGCCTCCCAGGAATTCGCTACTCCACGCCCGCACCTTCATGTAGAGTTGGTTGAATTGTTGTATTATCGCAAAATCATCCGCAGGTCTTATCTCGTCGACTGGCTGGGGAACTGGGGCTGGCTTTTTACCGAAACACATGAGGTCCTCCGCTCGTCGCTCGCAGTTTCGCAAGGGCTTCTGAATCCATCAGTACATGTGATACCCGCCTTTGAGCCCCTCGCAAAGGGAAGCAATTCTACAGCGTATACAATAGATTTTTTAAGTGAGTGTACCTACTGTCTGCAAACAAGACAATCAATTGTGGGCGACCAAAATGAAGCGGGGATGCAGACTTCTCCGCAATTGACTTTTTGGCAATGGTGGGGGCTGCGGTGGCAGGGCTGCGCAGTTGTCTCGATTTTGTGCGCGTAAAATTGGGCTCTTGGATTCGGCGGTAGGCGAAGGTATACGTATATCGTTCCAGGGCATTCCTTTTAATAACGTGAGCCAGCCATTCCAGTTGTTTCACGAAGCTGAGGTGGCACTACTGACTAGATAAGTCGACGAGTAACAATAGAGGTGGATGCAACATCGAATCACACGATGGCCAGCAGTTGCTCTTCGATATCCTGTGTAGGCGCTCGCCCCATAACAGAACGGGAATGTGAATTGAAGATCGAGAAACGAAACTGGGGTCGCGGGGGCTGGAGATCCGACCTTTATATACATATGGATATACCTCTAAGTTCCCCAATTCCCACTTTCTTTGCGAACTAATCGCGTGGGTTCTTCGAGATTTAAATGGACAATGAAGGCTCATCGGACCAACAATATAATGACACTATTCACCGAAAATCATTTGTTCAGACTAGTACGTACCTTGCTTTAGACGATGCCGAATCAGCATACCTTGACGCTGGTGTTGGATGACACTGCATGTCCCCGCTCCAACGTGGCTTCATAACATAATGACCAATATCTGCGCTTCCCCTTCCCACATCCCACACCAATCTTACAGTCCACAAGATGACCTTAAATATCTTCAGTTCTGATGCCGTGCTCCGTGATTACTTCATAGTATTCAAAACAACTGATGAGGCCGATTGGCCCTCGGCATATTGCAGAGCTGTGACAAGAGAGGCTCAATTTCTCTAGCGCAACGCTGCACGTTGTATTGTTCATGCATACGTACCTTTCCAGCAATCATGCAACAGTTCACAGCGGTTAGGAGGGTTAAGGGAGTGCTCTATTGGGCGCTTCTTAGGCTCCTCGAGATACCATCACTCTTTCTGCAGATTAAAAAAACCCTTCTCAAAAATGTTGGTGACGAGAAAGCGACATCGCGTCGCAGCAGCGTTAACCTTGCATTGCACCGGTAGGCATGTCAGCGATAGTCGTATGAAGAGACGCACTCACTAGAGGTGGGAATCAAAGCTCTGGAAATCGAACCACTGCGTAAGCGTAAACATGTAGAACAGTTCTTATATATAGATCCCACTGAGAAGATTCCGAAAGAAGTACTCGTTGACTGGTTCCCATAACAGATGGACGGGATAGCCGGTTCGCTTGCTTGCACAGCCTACAACTGTATTTTGACGTCTTAGTTCGAGTGTTTGTGCATGGTATTCTTTCCTGGTCGGCCAATACCAACGCACTCTGGTGCAGGATTCTCCAATAAGTTCCGAGTATAGAGTAGGAACAGTTGTCTGCTATGAACTGGCAGTTGTACTACTCAGATGCACTACGCTGTTGTCGCTGTCGTCGGAGTCGTCGGTTGTCGTACGTTCCTATGAAGAAACTTCACCAGCTGGACCTGCTGTTTCGAGATTCATGCCTTGTAACGGAGTCGAGACCTTATAAGGCCCAAATTCAAACCTGCCTAGATCATCGCTGAATATTAAAGAGTTGGACCAAGCAGTAGCGTAACGATTGGTGAGGATTCTGTAGAGGTTGCAGTCGAGTAAGCTTAACGCGCTGGTGCCGGAGGAATGTAAGAAGAAAGAAGTGAAGGTTGAAGAGGAATCTGTTTTATTGAGCAAATTTATAAGATGTATTGGTATCTATGGGTTTGATTCTCATTCGGTCGATGTTCTATTTAACCTTTGTGGTGTAGTGATTGTGGTGGTCATGTAGGTTGAAGGCATTATTGGCCTGATAACTCCACATGTACGTCATTTGTCAAATACCACAGCCATACCCACCTGGCGAGATTGCAACTCTACTGACAAACTGGAAGTGCTGACGTTGCTCGACACCACTAGAAGCCTACTGGAAGCATTGCCCCGTCGTCTGCATTTTTCCATGTCTTACTTAAGTACTTAACTACTTAAGTAGGTATTTCATCTATTGTTATGAACTCTCGCTTCTTGATTCAAGAACGCTATCTATTGGGGACGATCCTCCTGCATGGTGTATAGTATCTATTGGTCTGCTACACGTCATTATACATTAATGCTAAAAGCAATTCACTCGCCTTACGGAGGAGTTCGACGTGGTCCTTCGTGAGTCGACAGTAGAAAATGACACGAGCAAAAGCCAGTTATCGTCGAATAGTACGTCGATGAGAACCCCGCAGCCCAGATGAGTGCGGGGGTGTGCTTTTCCACGAGCAAGTCAATCGATTGGCTTTGATTTTGTAGACGTTTGAAGAGCCGCGTCGAGCTCAAATACAGGTGATCAAGTCTTTATCCTTTGGATACAGGGTCTCGCATCACCATCATCGTCAGGCCATATGTGGTATTTTTCAGACACGGAAATGACAAAACCAGAACTGGTCATCGGGATAGATTTTGGAACAACGTGAGTACACCACCATTCCTGGGAGATGAAACTAATCTTTGGGCGTGTTTGAAATTGCAACAGCCATTCAGGTGTCTCCTGGGCTGTAAATGATCAGGATCAGAAAGTCCATATCATTGAGAACTGGCCAGACCCACAAGCTCGCAACCGAACATCGCATAAGGTCCCGTCCGCGGTGACGTACGACACCTCCGATCCGAGTAAGCTTATCAACTGGGGATTTCCCGCAATCAGGAGGCAAGCATCCGGATATGGCGGGAGAGAATCAGAGCCATTTACATGGTTCAAACTTCTTCTTCAGGAACCGAAGAATATGCCAGAATCGGATTCGGAGTTGGGTACACTAAACCGACTCTTGGAAGCTCACGGCAAAAATGCCCAAGATATCACGGTCGACTACCTGCGCAGTATCTGGAAGTACACAGCAGAGCAGCTAAAGCTCAACCTAGGCGCAAATTTCCAGGAAGAATATACTGTCCGAGTGGTTTTAACCATACCAGCAGTATGGACCCCGAGCACACTCAAAATGGTGAAAGCGTTGGCGATTCGTGCGGGATTGCCAAATGATACCGATCTTTTACCAGAGCCCGAGGCAGCGGCGGTAGCATCTCTTAAGGTAGCGGCAGCGAGGGCTAAGCTTGGAGAGGGAGATATCATTACAGTTTGCGACGCGGGTGGAGGAACATGCGTAAGATATACTGTACTTTCCATTCAAAGAAACAATGGTGTGCTGACCCAGTTGTCGTAGGATCTTATCACATACGAGGTGGTCTCAATGCAACCATTGAAAGTGAAGGAGTGTGTGACAGGCGAAGGAGACTTCTGCGGTTCAGTCTATATAGGTGCCTCCCAATGCCCGGGCAAACAATTAAGAAATGCGCTGACGGTCACTAGACAAAGCTTTCGAAGCTTATATCAAAACCCTGGTGGGGTCGGCACAATATGGTGAACTTCGTGATAGAGACAAGAAATATATGATGCAGGACTTCGAACTTGGGATCAAGCCTTTATTCCGGCACAATGGGCAGAGCGGAAAGCACATTGTCGATCTGCGGGGAGTGCTGGATGACGTTCCCAATGGTATCCATGACGAGTCAATAAAGCTCAAGAAGTAAGCATTTCTTGTCCGAGTAGGAACATCTTCTAACGCCCCTCCAGCAAGGAACTCAATAAAATCTTCAGTCCGACTTGTTCTAAAGTAATTTTATCCCAACCATTCTGTATTCATCCTTGCTAATGTGCTCAAGGTTCAACGACTCGTGGAGACGCAATTACGACTTGTGGATACGCAGTTGAAAGGGACTCAGGACAAGAAAACCAAAACCAAAGCTGTACTTCTTGTCGGGGGTTTCGGCGAGAGTGTGTACCTCTTTGAGCAACTCGAAGCAAAGCTGAAGAAAGGGGTCAAGCTGCTCCGGGGTGATGGGGCGTAAGTACAATTAATTAACGGCTTTGCTGTACTATTTTTAATAGCACTGACTGACCGTAACAGGTGGTCCGCTGTTTGCCGAGGAGCAGCGCATTGGGGTCTTGAACGTTGCAGCAGCGGCTCCGGTGTCGCTAAAAAACAACCAATAATTGAATCTAGAAAATCACGATACAACTATGGCATCATCAGAACAGCCTCATTAGACCCCTCGAGAGAAGGATCATTTACTGTGGAAACAGGTTGCCAAATCGATTGGTTATTGAAAAAGGTATGTTACTACTTTTGAACACCTAGTGAATTTGGCATAGCCCTGCGGTTGCGAATTTAGATTTGAGTTACAAACAGAGCTGACTGAAGTAAAGGGGGATGAGATCATGGATGGCCACAAAGTCGAGATTGACGAACACCGGACTGTCCAGATTGGGTTTTTGGAATTTGGAAGTCGCCGCTTCTATGACGTGTTCCTGTACAGCAATTCTGACAAGCCGCCCCAACAATGTACCGGTGCCGAAGGTTAGTACAACGATCAGTCCCATATGTATAAGCTTACCTGGAGTAAGTAGATGTCAAGCCCCTTGGATATCTACCGTGGGAGGTGGATGTCAAACGAATCCGATGGCACGAGAAACGAATCGAGGCCCCACCCTCAGCCGGAAAACCCGCAGTCGGAAAACGGTTCAGAAAATTTAAGTATACGCTAGTACTTAAACTTGGACCGGCAATGATGGAACTGGGTTCAATATACCGCGGAAAAACGGCAGGCATGGTGGAAATGCCATATGATAATGGAGAGAATGCAGACATTCAGTTCAAGTGGGTTCGCCCTAAGCCACCCCCCCGCCGACAAACTTTGCCGTGGACCTAAACTGGATGATAGTGCTCTAGACTAAAATCTACATTTACTCCCCCCGAAATGTGTTCTCGGTGTCGGTCACGTTTTTTTAGGGAAAGGCCGACGACCAGTTGACTATTTCCTACCTTGTATTGTGCGGTATCTTTTTGTCCGGCGTATTGTGGTGCGGGTAGGTGGGTGGAAATTTGCAGCATCTTTTGGCTCTGGTTTTTGGATTAGCTTCTGTCTTTGCGGTTCACTATTCCCTTCCCACACTTCATTCGGCTGGCTCATCATCTTCGCTGTACGTTTCTGTCGGTTTGCGTTTCACAACTTGATCCTGGTGTTTTACTGCTGCTTCCCGTTTGCTTTCCGTTGTGCTTTAGTTACATTCTTCTGTATGTTATGTACCGTACTATTGCGCTTATAGGTGAATCGGCTGCGCTGGATTTACTAAAAAAGACATGCCGAAAGACATGAACTGCGGTGAGATTGGGGTAAAACTGCAGTGCCAATCAAACTTCTGCAACCAGTCAATCCAAAAGCACAGCACCCTTCTATCCTTTTTTTAAGCGGAATAACACGGTACCTATTCTGAGTACATCTCACATTCAAGGTTGTGTACCGTGGGGTGGGCTTTTCAAACGTCCGTTCACATTCATGTTTCTTGGGCAACTCGTAAAGTAATTTCGTTATACTGTTTGATGAAAAGGTACAGCACTTACTCTACTGGTCATGACCCTGGAAATAATAGAGAGGTGGAGGATCAGTCATGCCGGTTTTAGATACTAGAGCACTACATGTCACTCGAGTTGACAGTAAAGTATTATGGAACAGTATTATGGACGTATGTTGAAGACAGTATTATAGACAGTATTATAGCCACAGTTCCTACCGAGTTATCTATCGATCGATCACTTGCAGCGGAGTGATATGTACGGGTGTATTCACCCCTTCTGCTGCAATAGCAGCGGCATCAAACGGATTGAACAACTTATCGAGAGCAAACGAACGAACCGACTGCAGCTCCTTCTAGACTTGCAAGCTGCAGCAAAAACTTCGGACGAACTAAACAAATAAGAGATCAAGCCAATCACGCACGATGATGCTGATGACGGACCTTGCGTTGGGACGCAGGCTAATGCAATATACACCCCATCCATCCATCCATCTTTTCCCTCACAAACAAATCAACAGTTATTTTTCCTATCCCGTCATTCCATCCATCTTTTCCCATCCCCAGAGACTTTTTTCCGTCGCTCACTCCCCTGTGCCTTTCATCCTTACTCCAACTCCCTCCCCTCAACCCAAACCCTCACGATCATGGCTCCATCACCACGCTTCCACTCCCCTTCAAACCCTTTCTCGAGATCATACTCCTCCCGATAATCCGCCACCTTCAGCCTTCTCCGATCCCGCCAACTCTTTATCCCAGCCTCCATTCGCAGCTCACCCTCGGCGGCCTGATTCGCCCGCTCCTCGTTCCTGTACACGCCCACCAGTTGCACCCCGCCGCCACCGCCGCCTCTACACTCCACCTGCTTCAGCGCGCAAAACACAGGAACTTTTATACTTTTTGCGGCGGGCGCGGATGGAACATATTTCACCGTCACCATGAAGTCGAGGTCGTTGCTGGTAAAGGTACGTATGCGAGGTTAGCTACATATGCGCGTGCAGAGGCAGGTGAAGGGGAGGAGGTGCATACCCGGAGTAGGAGAGTGTCATTTCCCCCGAGGGTCCGAAGGTTTCCTCGATTTCGTCATCTGCGAGCGGGAGCGGGAGCGATTCGGCAGTGAGTGCGGCGTTTAGCCAGCTGCGCGCCGCTTCGTTGGCGGCTTCGAGCGTCGGGTAGCGTGCGAGCACCCGCGTGTCTGAGTAGTCGTAGAGGATGTCGGTGGTTTCGAGGTTGACTTGGTATACCCCTTTGTCGTTGTTGGTGGAGACGGTCATGGTGATTAGGGGAAGTGAGTGAGTGACGGTGGAGCGGTGAGGAATACTTTTAGTTGGTGGTGAGAGGGAAGGTGAGGAAACGAAGAAGTATAAGTATAGTCTACTAGTAGCTAGCACTCTGGTAGTTGGCAATTGATAATTCGTCGTCACAGTGGTACATGTACATGTACATGTACATACATCATACATGTCTAGCTGTACACGTCTCGGCACATGCATGTCCATAGACCGCCGAATCAGAACGCCAGAAACCTGCTCCAGTAGCAGTAGAGAGTGAGAGGCGAGGGTTGGTTGATGATTCTGGTTCAAAAGACTCGCGAAAAGACAACGCCCAATCCCTTTCCCAATCCCACCCCCGTCGCTCAATCAACAATAAGAGGAAGCGAAATGAAAGGCGGTAAACAGTAACAGCCCTCCCACGCAATTCCGCAGAAAGACCAAACAGTAAAATGTAAACCCCCAGAGACCAAATGACAAGCAACTAGTGAAACAAAGACGCCGCGAAACACTCAGTATGGTCTACACATCAGCTGAGCACGTGAGAAACTTCCGTCTGTAGATGATACTTAGGTATCGTAAGTCAGCTGTAGGAAAAACATCGACACGAGAGGAAAATGAAAAAGCTTGTACAATGAAGTAAAAGGGATTATGCACGGATGTAACGATACAAAACACAATGGAAAGAGGAGAACGCCGTACTAAGAATACCGAGTTGGGCGCTCATGAATCTTATATCCGGAAGATAACACATTCAAACCCCACCAGTTCCAAGGCAGGGCTGTTATCCGTCTATCAGAGTCGCAGGTATGTCATCATCTCTAGACCAGTTCGGACCCTATGCCTTTCCGATCCACCCAGACCTAGTGAAAAAGTCATGGATTTTCGAGATCTTTTGCACATCCTGGAACTATCGGGTTTAAAGTTAGCGACAAGGCCATTAAACTGCGTGTGAAAGGAGTCTTACTCTGCAAATATCTTTGGCGGCCTTCTCCTTAAGGATGCCCCCATGCTTAATAGCTTCTGATATCAAGCGTTCCTTTATGCACATGTAAGGCTTGGGCTTCATCCGCAAATTAGCACACAGCTGCTGCTCTTCGTGGCTTAACAGATGCAAGTCAGTTGCATTTTCGTTACTCAACGCAAGCGGTGCGGTTCCATTAACCCCGTTTATCCCGTTCCTTTTGACACCATTCACGACGGGCGTTGGAGACTGAGGAGAAGAAGTCGAGTCTTCCCGGGCTAACGAAGTTGGAGGAAGCTTTGGAGCGGTGAGAGGATTGATAGGTGGCGTTTCAACAGGCGGTGTTGCTTTTGAGGAATAGCGATGTGACACACGGTCAAGAGGCATGAGCTTATTACGAAGAACTTCGCTCTGCACGGTATTAGCCAGGGGTTCACAAGTAGCTGTTTATACACAGTAATGTTACGAACCCTTTGAACTTTTTCCACTTCATACTTCTGACCAGCCTCCAGCGTTTGTATACCCATCCGTCTCCATTCCTGCAACTGTGCTACGGCCTGTCTCAAGGTATGTTCCTGCAGTAGGCCCTCTGCGAAATCGTCGTAGTCTTTCTTGTTCATTATCCTTGCAAACGGCTTTGGCTTGTTTAGTAAATCTCGCTCATCCTTGGTCCGTTTCTTATCGTTGCCCGTATTCTTTCGATATTCCAAGAGTCCGTGCTCAAACATGACCTTCTTCCGTTGTGCTCTTTGAGTGAGTTTGTGATTGTATATATCCATAACGGCACACTTTAGCTCGACCTCGGGTTCCACAGCGCCGGTGTTCGGATTGATTCCATCTCCGGGCTCAAAGAAGAGATCCTTGACTGCCATCTCCGCCTCATTATCGAATTCCGTCTCAAATTCTAATCTACCTGGCATGTAACCTTGGATCTCGTGACATGCGGGGACGGATGCGGTCGGCTTCTTTTTAGGAGCTGAGGGAGTGCTCTTAATCGCTTCCTCTTTCCTAGATTCGATCCGCCGCTTCTTCCTACTCTGAAATTCCTCGCGAGAGATGTTGGCAAACGTGTTGTTACCTGGGTCACTGTGTTCCGGGAGTGGGAATTTCGACGAGTAGATGTACGTGTTGAGGTAGTGATCGCGAACTTCGTCCTTGTCACGCGCACCTCCGATATGATCCGCGATATCTGCCCACGACCCTAATCCATACATCTCAGCACCTTGTAGCAGCAGAAGTTCTTCGTCGGCACCCCAATCCTCGGTGAATATGGGGTACGAGTTTTGTTCAATCACGTGATACGGATGGGAAGCGCATTTGTGAGATCCGGTCTCGGCACCGGAGGTGAAGCAAGGTACGCAGAGGTCGTACTCGACACATGCAGCATGAGCGCATCGTATCCGGACCTATTGTAAGCGTTAGTTCGCGAAATCTTTTGCACCGGTGGTTGTTGCGATGTGTGTGAACCGAGTTGGGGCAAGGCGGGCGGGGTGCCTACCGTGAACGTTATATCTCCGTTGCACGCGTCGCAATGATACCGCACCCCGGGTTCAACCCTCCCTGGATGTGCTGACTTTCGCTTGATGACACCCATAGCAGCGAGCGAAGAGCTATAGGGAGTCGCAAGGCGATTTAGAGGATTCTCTGTACAGCGACACGCGCTAGTTGATGACGAAGAAGTACACTACTCTTAGTCTGCCGGGTTTGAATTGAAGGTTTCGTCCGACGGGAAGGAGTAGCTTGGGTTGGGAGCAGACGATGAAGAATCGAGGAGGCGGAGAACGGGAGTCGTGTTGATTAGGTCCAGTGGCGGAGTGGGCGCGCAAAAGCTGTTTCTTGTTACCGGAAAGGAGATTGCGGCGGAAGGTTGTCGTTGATTGATTGATCCCGCCAAGCCAATCAACGTGAGCCCCGAGCAGAGCAACGCCCGAGAAAACCGATTATCATGTCACTCGATAGCAGCGCTCAAAGCGCTTTTGAACAGTATGAACCCCATATGTGACATCGCAGTCTTCTCGTTATGGAGCTCCTTGTTCTACGCATTTTTTCCAAAAATAGACTTTGCCATGCGGCTCATCACAAGCCACACCAACCTTAATTTCCTCGAGCTTCGAGTTGATAGGCAGGCAGTACTACATTACAGTTGGCTAAGGCATAAGTGGACCGCAACAGACGTTCGAACAGACGCGTTCACCCACAACACCAGATCAACACTGACTCTCGGGTTAGCTCACGAAGTGGTGGGGTGGCGGGGTTGGTATCTGTGCTACACTCATGACAACTGGAGCATTAGGTACACATATCAGCAATTCAGGGCGACATTCTAGAGGTCTAGACACAGGTCATTACCGATTCCACGATACCATGGAATCCAAACTTAGGCACCACGGTTCACGATGGCCCGTGAAAAAGCAAGTAACTAATCGTTTCGCGACCAGAAATTTCCGCCGTACCGTCTGAAGAGGAGCGAGTGCGGGGTTATGAGCATCTGGGAACTTTTCCCCTCGGAGATCGGAGATGGCATCCATCGCCGCCGGCAGTCTCGGGGGTAGTGAACAATAGAACAAGCAGTATTGACATTAAATCTTCATCTTGTACCCCCGTTCTGAAAGTTTTCCGCAGTGTTGAGAACAAGAAGTTGGATCTGTTGAGCTTTGGAGCATCCCACCCTGTTATGCCATGGCCAACGGAAGAACACGGGGGAGAAGACGGCGTGGAGAGTGGTGGTTTCGATATTAAGCAGCAATCTCGAACTCGGAGGTCTGGCGGAAGGGTACTAATTAGCATTACTTGCTCCCACGTCACACCCGCGCGGACTCTTCGATTCGGAACGGAAGAACAAGCAGAGTAGGCATGATATAGGATGATGCAGGGCCTTATAAACCCCTCACTGGTATATGGTACCTCCGTTCCAGAATTCCATCTCCTCTCATCCATCCATCCGTCGCCGTGGGCATCAAGGCAAGTCAATTTGTTTATCTATCTGTTTTTGTTTGTCTGTTATCACATCAGCCCACCCTCCTCCTCACTGGCTGCCCCGCACTACTTTTCGTCATGGCCTCGGAGCTAATAATTACCCCGCCATTGTCCCCACCAGTCAACTTGTTTTGCTGCTGCAACCATAATATCACAACGCTTGGTCCTTCGTCGCTCCTAGCTTTCTTCACCCACTTCCAAATCAATATCTTCCGCAAGTACATCATCAAATACAGCCATGTCGTTCTCCCAGGCCTCCGAATTACCCGCATGGCAGACTCTCCAAGACCATTTCACCACTACTGGCAAGAATCTCAATCTCAAGGAGCTCTTCTCTAAGGATCCCGAACGTTTCAACAAGCTCTCAAGATGCTTCAAGAACGGCGCCGACGGTCTGGAAATCTTGTTTGATTTCTCCAAGAATTTGATCACCGAGGAAACGCTGGAGCTCCTGGTTAAGCTCGCCAAATCAGCCAGTGTCGACAAGCTGCGAGATGAGATGTTCAAGGGAGAATGTATCAACTTTACCGAGAAGCGTGCCGTATACCACGTTGCTCTACGAAATGTCAGCAACCTGCCCATGCAGGCTAATGGAGAGAGTGTTGTTGAAGGTGTCAATTCCGTGCTGGATCACATGAAGGAATTCTCCGAGCAGGTGAGGAGCGGAGAGTGGAAAGGCCATACCGGAAAGAAGATCAAGAGCATTGTGAATATTGGAATTGGCGGTTCTGACCTGTGAGTGTCCCTGCTGTGGCTTTCGTATGGAACACCCGCTGACTGTTTATTAGTGGTCCCGTCATGGTTACGGAAGCTCTTAAGGCCTACGGCGACCGAAACCTCACTCTCCATTTCGTCTCCAACATTGACGGTACCCACATTGCGGAAGCTCTCCGTGCTTGTGACGCTGAGACGACCCTCTTCCTCATTGCCTCGAAGACTTTCACCACTGCAGAGACCTGCACCAATGCCAACACTGCAAAGAATTGGTTCCTCTCCCAGAAGGGTATCGACGGTGACCGGTCCGCAATTGCAAAGCATTTCGTTGCCCTGTCTACCAATAAGAATGAAGTCGAGAAGTTTGGTATCGATTCCGTCAACATGTTCGGATTCGAGAGTTGGGTTGGAGGACGCTACTCGGTTTGGTCCGCCATTGGTCTTTCCGTAGCTCTCTACATTGGATTCGACAATTTCAAACAGTTCTTGGCTGGTGCTCACGCAATGGACCTGCACTTCCTTAACACACCCTTGGAGCAGAATATCCCTGTCATTGGAGGTCTCTTAAGCGTGTGGTACTCCAACTTCTTTGGTGCACAGACCCACTTGGTTGCCCCATTCGATCAATACCTGCACCGGTTCCCCGCCTACCTGCAGCAGCTTTCCATGGAGTCTAACGGCAAGGCCATTACCCGTACTGGCGAGTACGTCAAATACACCACCGGTCCAGTCCTATTTGGAGAGCCAGCGACCAACGCCCAACACTCTTTCTTCCAGCTGCTCCATCAGGGTACCAAACTCATCCCCACTGACTTCATCCTCGCAGCGGAATCCCACAACCCGGTTGAGAACAAGCTGCACCAGAAGTCAGTTCCTTCGTAACCTCCCGATGTTTGATACTAACATCTTATAGGATGTTGGCATCCAACTTCTTCGCACAGTCTGAAGCCCTGATGGTCGGCAAGACTGGTGATGAAGTAGCAGCTGAAGGTGCCTCAGATGACCTCAAACCTCACAAGGTCTTCCTCGGCAACCGCCCTACAACCTCCATTCTGGCAGATAAGATCACGCCTGGAGCTTTGGGCGCGTTAATTGCGTACTACGAGCACCTTACATTCACCGAAGGCGCCGTTTGGAATATCAACTCATTCGACCAGTGGGGTGTCGAGCTGGGTAAAGTGCTTGCAAGTATGTGCCCACTTCTCAGTGACAACACGCGGAGCAGTAGCTAAACCTCATCAACAGAGAAAATCGGAGCAGAATTAGATACTCAGGGAGAAGTTTCTGGGCACGATGCTAGCACGAATGGACTCATCAACGAGTTCAAGAAGAAGGCTAGCCTTTAAATTAACTACATACCTTCTGATTTTGGTTCTTTCCTTTCTATGGCAATGGGTGTTTTCTTTTACTTTAGTCTTTATCCCCGTTTTTGATGAGTTCATGTGAACGTGGAATCCGGTTTGTATGGCAGGACGTGGTAGATTAAGTTGCTGCTTTGATTGTAAAGGTAGCCCTCGTCATCGTCGACGTTGGGACGGATTTTTATGTCTATTTTATATCCTACATATGCTTATCCGTATCATGAGTAATCCAATAAGCAGTTTATTAGCTTATATGAGGAATGGAAAATGACTGGAGAATCAATGCCTGCGCTTGTCCTCACTTTTTCCAAGGAATCGTTCACTAAAGTGCCAATCGCAGTATATAAAAATGTACTGAATGTGTGACCATTGCGAACCAACCAGTACCTGCCACTTCAACTATACTGCTACTCTCTCACTACCGCATGAGAAAAATGAACTGAGAATGATACATATTGCTATCTCTAACTAGTTTTGTGCCTACTTAGTATCCTACATATCGTCTTCACAGGCTTACAGCTTGCTATCGACCCACTTCACGTCCCTCTTCTCCACAAACGCCTTCAACCCTTCCCGAATATTTTCTCCCGCCTGCAATTCCTGCCAAATCCCCTCTTCAACCTTGTTCATCCCCCCATCCGCTCCATCCGCACCAAACGCAGCCCTCAAACCAGCCCTCGAAACAATCACCGAATCGGGGCTCTGGCGCAAGATCTTATCAGCCCATCTCAACGCAACATCAACAACATTCCCCTCCTCGACAACCTCATTAACAAGCCCCCATTCCTTCGCCTCCCGGGCCGTCAACACCCTCCCGGTAAGCGCAAGTTCGCTTGCTCTCTGCAACCCCAGTAACATCGTAATCCTTGGTAGTACACCGGCGATGGCAACAACGCCCCGCGACGTCTCGGGCAGCGAAAACGTCGAGTCCGCATGCGCGATGATCAGATCGGTATTTACGACTGCCTCGAACCCGCCGCCGTAGCAGATCCCGTGGACGGCACTGATTACGGGCTTCTTCCCGCGCCGCGAGGATAACCCCGCGAACCCGCCCGGCATTGGAGATTTCTTCGTGTTGTTGCTGGAGGCGTGCGAGTTCCACTCTTTGAGGTCCATTCCAGCGCAGAATGATGGCCGTGTGTTGGGACGGAGGGCGCCGGTTATGATTGCGCACCGCAAGGGGGGTGTCGCGTCGTACCAGGTCCAAATTGCGTGCAGCTGCTGGGTACCCAGGGTTGAGATGCAGTTCAGGGAGGTGGGTCGGTTGAGGGTTACTAGAGGGATTAGTGGGAGAGGATAGAGAGGGGGGAGGACGGGAAGCGTACCGAGGAGGACATGTGGAGATGGGAAGGAGAGGAGGATGTGTGAGTCTACCTGCGGAGGCGGAGGGTTGAAGGTGGGCGCCATTGTGGTGGGTTGAGGTTTGGTAATGGATAGGTGAGTGTTACATGGCCGGTTGGTTGGTTTGGGGAAGTTATATGTATTATATGGCGAGTTTGTGGATGCCGAGGTCAGGCCGGTTAAGGAACTGTGTGCAAGGAATGGTGGTGGACCGTGGAGATCTGCATGGTGACAAGTATATATCTGCGGCGGCGAACTCGTTGAAGATGCGAATTGCCGTTCTGTACAGGCCGGCGGTGTAGTTATGTTGATATGAGGGACCAACGTTTTAGTTCCTGGTTACTTGTTGCTTGTTGCTTAAGCTTGTTCAAATGCGGGGGAACAAACAACCTTCACCAACAAGATGAACAGAGTCATGTAAAGAGCTTCCAGCTGTCAATAGCAATGCGGGCAAATTCTTCTACAAGAACAGAAGTATATTTTCATGCATATCAATACAATCCCATGTATGCGTCGTTGTCGTGTACCACCACATTGCGGCTCAAGCTGGCCGTCGAGTAGAGTAAACAAACAAAATCCCAAACTCCAAAACCCTGCAACCAGACATTCCATCTAACAACCTTCCTAAACACATAGCAACTTCAACCCTCTCTCCACTACAGTTACCACACCCCGAGACTACACTACAGTATTCCAATCTTCAACCTAATTCAGCTTCAGCTCAATGGTCCCCTCCTCTACCCCCCTCTCATCCTTTAACTAGCTAACCCTCGCAGGCAACTACAAACTACAAAGAAGCCTTCGCCCTCTTCGACAAGCGGGGCAACGGCCGCATTCCCTCAAGCTCACTCGGTGACCTCCTTCGCGCCTGCGGACAGAACCCTACAAACGGCGAAGTCGACGAGCTCGTGCGCGGCGTCAAATCCGATTGTCCTTCCCCCCTTTCCTTCTCTTAGGATGTAACTCAGCGCTGACATGCAGAGAGTACAGTGGATTTCGAGTCCTTCCTCAAGATTCTGAACCGCCCCAATGGCTTCCGTGAGCCCGGCGAGCCCCAGGAGTTTGTTCGCGGATTCCAGGTGTTTGATAAAGATATGACCGGGTACATTGGTGTTGGAGAGTTGCGATATGGTACCCCCCCCTCCCTCCTTCCCCGCCCCCCTCTCCCTCCCCCTCCTTCTTTCTGCCCGTGGTGTGGTGGTTTGGTGCTAATACGGATATAGTCCTTACCTCGCTTGGAGAGAAGCTTACGAACGAAGAGGTGGATGAGCTGTTGAAGGGGATGGATGTCAAGGGGGATCAGGTCAATTACGTTGGTATGTATTCGTCATCATCCTACAGGGCGCAGGCTGACAATAGGGGGGTGGGGGACAGACTTTGTCAAGATGATTATGGCGAACTAAATCTGTTTTTGATGACTTGATGACTATACCAGAAGAATGGGGAGTTTTGTTTTTTATGTGGGACGGTTTTTCTTTCTATTCTGTACGCTTCAACCACATGGTAGTCTGCAATTTCCCCCCAAATTAAAGCACACTAAGTGCTTCGCTGTGAGCAATGCATATGCACATACATGCTAGGTATATTTGATGATGCTGCTTCTTCGTTCTATTTCCTCAGAAACACCACAGGATGCGTGTACAGTACAGATAGGAAAGGAAAATTTCATGATCCCCAGCAGTTACGACCCCCTGGAGAAACGCTCAGGCCTCATTGAGAAAGCCCCTGGAATACCGGTGCCGAATACTCCATGGGTTGTCGTTCCCTTTCCCACGCAAGCCAATCTGAACGCGTAGTCCTGCAAATTGCAATCAGCGCTCAATCCCCATCGTCGACGGGAAGAGGGTACGTACGGTAGTAATCCCATCCCATTAACTTTCCAGATTCCAAGCGCTATAGTGGCAAGTTGCAAAGCGATAAAGGCAAGTTTAACAGGCCAAAGTCTAGCGTGAGTCCGTTCGTTGTCGAAGCGCGAAAAAGTGGAGCCGAGGGTGGAGAGAGCCTTGATGGGGTTCATGAATAGCATGACGGTCATCATGATGGAGAAGATCTGAAGCGAGTTTCCGGACATATACATCATGATGGCATTCATGGGGATGGACTTTGCGGGGGCCAAAGCGATCTCCCAAGCTTTCTTGAGGAACAGGTCATCGGTATCGCTGGGGTTTGCGGCGGGGGCTTGTTTTGCGGATTTCTACGGGGGGAAAGTTTATTGTTAGCTGCGGGGATTGTGAACAGTGTGTATTTGGATATGACGGACCTTGGTAGCAGTTAAATTGGTGAATCCAGGAGGGTCGGGAATCGACGACGAAATGGGTCGCGGCTTGTTTCCCGGGAGGGTTCTCAGATCGATGACCCAATGGGGGGTTGGTGGAGGGGGAATACGAGGTGGGTGATGGGGCGCCATGTCGTGCGGGCAAAGCGAAGCGATCAGAAAAACTTCTCAGCGGCGGTCGGCGGGATTCGTCGAGGGAATGGGTGTGGCGGGGAGAAGAGGGAGTTATCGCAAACGACTTCGTGGGCTTTGGGACGTGTGAGGGAAGGTGTGTCGTGTGTTGCCTTGTGATGTCGAGGATTGATGTGGATGTGTTGTGGCTTGGGGCGGCTGAGGTGAGGATGGGTGATCCCCGAGAGACACGAGTTAGCGAGTTGTTAGTCAGCCTGCATGCTCTCGACGTCGAGCCACTGCCTGCTGCCTACAACTCCTAGCTGAGAGTTTGGGCTGCTTGAATATTGTTCCATTTCGCCATTTCCGGATTGAAAGACTTCCAGATCTTCTCCACTCTTCGAACGAATTCCCCCAAGCACTCCCGCCATGTCTTCCGGAGGAGATGCCCGTTTCTTCGCGAGGGTATAACGAACCCTACCCTTCCCATCCCATCCCATCCCATCTCATCCCATCTCCCAAACCTTCAACTTTCGCGCAACAGTGTTAACGAGAAGCATGGCGCTTGTGATTAGGGCAAAGTCGCCGAGCTGCGCGCCGAACTCCAGAGCGATAAGAAGGACAAGAACTTTACGCGGAAAAAGATAGCTCTCAAGAAGATAGTCGCCAACATGACCATGAGCAATAACGACATGGCCGCCTTGTTTCCAGACGTCATACAGTGCATGATGATTCCAGCCCTCGAGGTTAAGAAGATGTATGCTTCACTGCTGCCGCCGCGGCGATATTTTCATCTTTTGGGAACTGGGCTGGGCTGATTGCGCAGGTGCTTTCTGTTCCTCGTAAACTACGGTCGGTCGAAGCCAGAAATGGCTCAGCATGCGCTCCCCATACTAGTCTCCGATATGGACGATCCAAATCCCCTCGTCCGTGCCTTGGCTCTACGAACGCTGTCTTATATCCATGTCCGGGAGTTTGTCGAAGCCACCGTGGCACCCCTCAAGAACCTACTTCGAGACCCAGATCCATATGTGCGGAAGACAGCTGCGTTCTGTGTAGCCAAGCTATATGACCATGATAACCAACTGGTGGAGAGCTCTGGGGGAGCGAGTGGACAGGGTGGGCTGATAGAGGGGTTGAATTCGCTACTGAGAGACGACAACCCTACAGTTGTGTCGAGCGCTTTGGTGTCGTTGATGGATATATGGGAGCGGAGTGAGACCATCAATCTGACAATTGATCATGCGAATGCATCCAAGATTGTGCAGATCCTACCAGACTGCTCGGAGTTCCGTTTTCTCTCCATTTTGTAGCTGTGTACTGGGGAACTAACAAATGGCATCTAGATGGGGCCAGACCTACATTTTGGAAGCTCTCATGTCCTATGTCCCTCAAGACTGCACTGAAGCCAACTTGATGGCAGAACGAGTATCTCCACGGCTCCAGCACTCCAATTCCGGCGTCGTGCTTACATGCATACGAGTGATACTCTACCTCATGAACTACATCGCCGACCAAAAGGAGATCTCTGCACTCTGTCGGAAGCTCTCACCGCCACTGGTAACCCTCCTAGCAAAGGGGCCAGAGGTGCAATACCTCGCCCTACGAAACGCGCTCCTGATCCTCCAACGCCGCCCTGAAGTGCTGCGCAATGACATCCGCGTCTTCTTCTGCAAATACAACGACCCCATCTACGTCAAAGTCACCAAGTTGGAGCTAATCTTTATGCTCGCCAACGAGGGCAACATCGAAGAAGTACTCACCGAGCTCCGCGAATACGCCACCGAGATTGACGTGCACTTTGTCCGGAAATCCGTGCGCGCAATCGGGAAACTCGCAATTAAGATCGAGCCCGCAGCCAAGCGCTGTATCAAAACCCTCCTCGACCTCGTGTCCACAAAGGTCTCGTATATCGTCCAAGAAGCCACCGTCGTCATCCGCAACATCTTCCGCAAATACCCAAACCAATATGAATCCATCATCTCGACGCTCTGCGAGAACCTCGACTCCCTCGACGAACCGGAAGCAAAAGCAGCCATGATCTGGGTAATCGGCCAATACGCGGACCGCATCGAAAACTCGGACGTGCTCCTGGAAGACTTCCTCTTCGCCTTCCAAGACGAGCCAGTCGAAGTCCAACTCGCCCTCCTCACCGCAACCGTAAAACTCTTCATCCAACGCCCAACCAAAGGCCAAGACCTCGTCCCAAAAGTCCTCAAATGGGCAACCGAAGAAACCGACAACCCCGACCTCCGGGACCGCGGGTACATGTACTGGCGCCTCCTCTCCGCCGACCCCGCAACAGCAAAGAAAATCGTAATGGGCGAGAAACCGCCGATCACAGCAGAAGCAGAAAAACTTGACCCCCAAACACTCGAAGAAATGTGTCTGAACGTGGGCACACTAGCAACCGTCTACCTCAAACCAGTACAACAAGTCTTCCGCACCGCCCGCCCAAAGAAACTCCAAGACTCCCCGGCCCTGCAGAAACACCAGCTCCCAACCACCGTCGCTGCCGAAAAAAGTAGACGTCTGATCCAGGACATGTTGACTCCTAACCACCAGCTGCAGCAACAATCCCAGCGAATGCAGCTTACCCCCCAGCCTACGAATCTCGCTGAAGACCTAGCGGACGATTACTTCTCGGCTCCCGTGGCCACGTCGTCGCAGGGTATGAATCCGTTTGCGCCGGTGGGGTCGGGCGGGAATACCGGGCAGTATGGTGTGTTGTTGCAATCCCTCCAGCCTTGTTGCCCGCTTGCTAATAAAGTATAGTCGTCAACCAGAGCGTGCCGCAGCAGATGTATCAGCCCGATCAGAGCCAGGGGGATTTGTTACTACTATAGCGTGTGGGGAATGGTCGGTTTTTCTGTGTAGTTTTTTTTTGTGTAAAGGAGTTAAACTTTGATGCGAGGCTTTTGGAGATAACTTTTTTTTTTTGAACATGAGTTTTCCTTTTCTTTTTGTTATATACCGTTTTTAGCTTTTTTTTCCACTTTTTTTACTAAGCGGTGGTGATGATGGTGTGGATAGATTGATGTAGCGGAATATACCCCTCCGTATTTGAATGATGGATTATGGATGGGTGGGGTGAGGTCATGAGTTATCACCCAGAAGAGATCTACGATTAATACTCCAGCTACGATGGGAGATGGAAATGTTGGATATGACACTCGGATATGTAATCGCCTGCTTTCTGTGTACAACTTACCGCTTTATTGTGTTATATGTTGCACATATAGGGATGGGATGGAGAGATGGGATGGAGAGATGGGATAGAGATGGGATGGAGATGGGATGGCGATGAGGTCAACCAACGGCCGTGTGCAACCACATCACCAACTCTAGTACGAACCGCAAAAACAATATCAATTTGATCCCAACAATAAAAGAATAGCAGTGTCTGCAGTACACTCCCCCCTCGCAAAACCCCACACAACCCCAAACCTTTCCCACAACCTACAAATAGTCACCTCTCCCCCGGGCTCCCCCCCAACAACCCTTCCTTCAAAAACTGTTCCTCAAGCAAACTAGTCGCCACAAAACTAAACCCACCAAATGGATCCTGTTTCTCCTCCCTCTCCCCTCTCCCCCACCCAACCGGAAACCCATTCCCGACGCGCGGACTCAACGGCAGCTCCGTAAACTCCGCCGAGAAATTTTCCGCGAGCAGCGGGTCCGTGACGAGGGGCTGGATGGGCGGGGTCAACTCCCTAGCCTCGAGCAGCGTCCAATCAATCTTCCTAAAGAACCGATGCGCCTTGATAGTCGGCAGGTCTTTAGCCAGGTTGTATCCGAGGCGTTTATTTGGTTCCTTCCTGAGCAGGCGAGTGATGAAGTCCTTTGCGTCGGTGCTGAGGTACGACGGCAACTGCAGCTTTCGTTTCTGGATTTTGAGCTTGACTTTTTCTGGCGAGTTGCCCTCGAAGGGGAGTTTCCCCGTGAGCAGCTCGAAGGCGAGGATCCCGACTCCCCACCAGTCTACTTCTGCGCCGTACTCGGAGCCGTCGTCGGAGAGGACTTCGGGCGCCATGTAGCCTGGTGTCCCCAGGAGGGAACTGCACCGTGAGTACTCTGATGACACTTTGCTAAGGCCGAAGTCGGTGAGGAGTAACTGGCCCGAGGCGTCGAGGAGACAGTTTTCGGGCTTGAGGTCGCGGTAGACGACACCGACGTTTTGGTGCAGGTGTGAGAGGGCTAGGACTAGTTGCGCGATGTAGTAGGCGGCTGTGTCTTCACAGAACATCGTAGTCTCTGCGAGATGGTGGAATAGTTCGCCGCCTTCGGCGTATCTGGAGATAGTCAGAATGTGAGGTAGAGATAGGATAGGGAGAAGGGCTACATACTCGAGGATTAGGTAGAGCTTCTCGTGGTCTTGGAAGGCATAGTAGAGCTTTACTACATTAGGGTGCTGGACCGATTCGAGAATGGCACGCTCTGTCTTGGTTTGCTCAATCACCTTTTTGTGGACGACAATTGTTGCCTTCTTAAGCTGCTTCTGCGCGTAGAGACGTCCGCTTGCTTTGTGGCGCACCAAAAGAACAGTACCGTACCTGATCACATAGTTAGTTGCTGAACGTAGATGTCTAGCAAAAGTAGCACTTACGCTCCCTTCCCCAAGCATTTCAAGGGCTCGAAATCATCAGCGGTAACTTTTCTCCTCGTTGGTGACGCAGCCCTGGATGTGGGGTGGGAATCTACATCTTTCGAGATATAATCCTCATCAATAGCGACTTCATAAGCGACCAATGCTTCCTCAGGCTCCCCACTCTCCGAGGACGCAGGCGTATCGCTCCCATCGAACGTCAACACGTCTCCCGGATGGGCCTGATTCGGCAGCGACGACAGCGAAGACCGCGGCGGCGAAGAGCAAGCCGAATTTGAAGCCGGCGCATCACCCAGACGCCGTTTGACAAAGCTCCAAGTATACTCGTGGTCTTCAGAGAGCCTAAACTCCTCCCTCAACGAACTCGTCGACGGACTCGCCTTGAGCGTCCGCGGCTTCAAAAAGTCCGGTTTCTCAAGACCAGCCGTACTAACATTCGTCCCGCGCTTCGCACCCTTGCCATTCTTTGCCTTCTTCTTCCTTCCCCGCGCCGACGACGCCTTCTCGGCCGCTCTCTCCGCCGCGATATCGCCAGCCTCACTGGGCGCCCTCGACGAAGACCGAGAATTCGCCAGCAGTAGTGCGAGTCCGCCTTTGGCCGTACCGATCGTGGCGCGCCCACCCTCTCCAGCACTGGCGTAGAGACTTCCTCCCGCCGCAAGAGTGCTGGTAGCCGGAGACTGCAGCGCCCCCCTCAACCGGCCCGAACTCGGCTTTAGCTTCAGCGTCGGCGCGCCACCCAGACGAGGCCATTCCTTTTCCTCCAGAGCTGGCTGGGAGGTATTCGACCAGTCCTCTTCGAAGGCAAACATGGAGGCCATGGTTGTGTGCGTGCGTGCGTGCGTGCGTGCGTGAAAGATCGTAACACTATCCCGGATATTGGGGTTGGGGAAAGAAAGTTTTTAGATGTTGAGGCTGTTTGCTTTAGAAAAACCGCCCGACCGAAGTCGAGCGGGAATTAAGTGATCAACTTAACGACACTTCGGAAAGTGCCCAGCAGAACGTAAGGAATGGCGCGACCCGTTCAAGGTCCGACGACGACGACTCGGAAGGTTGGGCGGCGAGAAAAAGCGGAGATGATGAAGACGAAGGCGGCGTGTGTAGGAGATACTGCCATATGTTCTCGCTGGATTGCTGGGGGGGAGAGGTGCGGACGATGTGTGGTTTCGAGAGGATTTTGGGAGTTGTGTTGTGCGGTAAGGAGGGAGCGGACAGAGTGGAGCGCCTTGAAATTTGAATTTGGTTGGTTGGCAGAAAAAGGAAAAAATTAATGGCAATTAGGACACTCCTATTTTTAAAAACTCCCCCATGAATGGGACAACGCACTCCTTTATTGCTGTGGGGTCGTATGTGAGATCGACTCACTTCATCTTCACTCTCGCTGTATTCACAGCTGCTTCCTTCAGAGATCACCCGCTCGCTACGTACCGGAAGTAGCCCGAGTACGCGGAATACTTGGCGGGTAGCCTTACTTGAGGGTAAGCCCTCACTAAGCTACTCTAAATAAACAGCATACCGCCCAGGCCGCAGCCGGAGCTTCGGTGGTGGGTAGTCTCGGCGCACACACCATCTGGGCAGCTTCCGAGGCTGTGGGTATAAACCAAGAAAGTGCGACAAGTCCAGCACGTATTACACCCAACTCCTCTGGATCAAACACCAAACTTGCCGAAAGCTCGCTAAAAAAAACAACACACCATCTCCTCAAACAGCAGCACTCCCCCTCTTCTCCGTATTGCTATTGCTCTCCCACTTCTTCCGCAGCCCCAGCTTCCCTGCCGCCCACTCCCTAAAACAAACCAGCAACCACACAACCACAAATATCACCAGACTCCCCGCAAAAATCCCCAAAATATACCCCGCCAGACTCCCCGCACCGTTGTCCGGGTTGAGGAAGTTGTACGTATAGAACCCCTGCGTCGCATACGTGACGTACGCGAGCCCCAGGTACAGCGCCAGCAGGAGGATCGTGACAGTCATGTGGATCCACGGCGGGGGCTTGGTGCGAGTGAAAAATATCTCGAACAGCGCAAAGACGCTATTTATCGCATGGAACGAGATCTACACTCCCAGTCAGCGCGCACCGGGCGGGGGGAAAGGTAGGAGGGACAAACATTAGACCAGGCAAAATACGGGGACGTGAACGGCCCAGAATCGGGCGCCAGGAGCGTCCAGTACACGATCGTGACGAGCAGGGGGTAATTGATGATGGTGGTATAGAACAGCGAATGGAGCAGCCGCAGCGGGCGGGGCCATTCCTGCGGCGTCTTGCGGACGCCGTGGAAGGCTGAAGCCAAAAAGTAGAACCCCAGCCCCCAGTAGGTGAGGTTCGTGAAGTAGCTGAAGCTCTGCTGGCGGTTTTTTGCGTCGTCATGGCACAACTTGTAGATCAGGGCCGAAAAGATGTAGAGTGCGATTATGAGCCGGATTATGGCGAGGACTATTCGTGGGAGGATGTACGAGGTTTGGAAGCGATCGAAATCTTCGGAGACGCCGAAGAGCTTGTAAAAGTTGGACATTGTTGGGGGTGGCGCGGCCGCGGTTATGAGGCGAGGAGGTTCCTGGGCAAGACTAGAGTATTCGCATTGAGGTTGCGTGGGTGATGCGGGGAGCGATTGATATTTTACGGATGCCATGCGGTCGAAGGGGGTGATGATTCTCACCTACTTAAGGCTACGACAACATGGGCGCAGTTCGTAGCTTCAGATACAGCTGAAACCTAACGTTGGAGTTGACTGTATGCATGCTAGCGTAATCTTCAGCACACTAAGGGCGCGGTTCGGTTGCGCAATATATCTCGAAAATGCCATACAAACCCAGAGATACATACTGAAGTTGTACTTTGGAGATTTGATACATGTTCGGTTGGTACAGATATTGCAGCTATATCAGCTCCCGAATGCGATTTTGAAAAAGCACCTCCTAAGGTGTATTTCTGAAATATCACCCACATAACTTCCAAGTGCCCACTTCCCCTCTCATTCTTTTGGTTAATAACACCCTAGTAAGTCAATAAGATCTGTATTTTAATATATATCTATTCCGGTGGGAAGAAAGATATTTCCAAAAGTACAACTCCCTAATGTTCTTTAATTTCGTGTAACGTCAGAAGTGAAAACTCTCACTCGACTATTAGCCCAGCTTTTTATTTCACAGAAAATAATGGACACAAGCAACAAAACATGCAGTGCCCACAATTATACTACAGGACGATAGACAAGAAAAATCGCTGGATATCTCATGGAAACATGGATACATTCCCAAAACGCAAAACACATACTCTACTTCACAATCATCATTGCCGCCCCCCTATATTATGCAAAGTTATATATACAGTATGGGTTTCCACCCTTCCTCCGACAGTTAATTGATCAAGTAGTCCGTGTTAACCGGCACCAGCGTGTCCAGGGCTTCGAGGGACTTCGACAACCACGGGATCTTCTCCCCGTTAATGCTGGTGCCGTTGCTGCCGATCGTCAATTCAGCCTTGTTGCCTGCCGCCACTGCCAATGGGATAAGTTTGTTCTCGTCAATAGTGCTCATGAACCCGTATGTGTGGTTTCCGGGTTTCAGAATGAGATTCTCGATGAGACCAACGCCCAATTGGGTACCGTTGAATCCAATTGTCAGTCCCACGTCGCCCTATTGGTTTCAGTTAGCGGGTTTCCAAGGAGAGGTTGGAGCGGGTTACCATTTCGATGGTGGTGACGGTGGGATTGGGAATCATCACATCGCCGCCGACGTTCCCCTTGGTGTTGTTGGTGTAGATCGCGTAACTGGTAATAACCATCCCATCCAGCTTATTGAATGCTATTAATTCCACCCCCGTTAGCTAGTAGCTTAGAAATCCTAGACGCGCGCGGGCACAACAAACCCCTCAAAGTGACAACCTCGTTGTAATTAACCCCCGCGGAGATCTTCCCCAACCATATCTTAGTCCGTCCCCGCATACCGATGCGCATATCATACGCATCCATCAGCTTCGCCGCAAACTCGTCCAAGTTCCCCTCATCCTCGATCTGGATGTGTACATTATTCTGAATAACCGCGATATTCTCGCCCCCATGGGTCTCAGGCACCGGCATCTCCAGAATCGGCCGGATAGGCGTCTTGCCGTTGTCGTCGAGGAATAGCTTCACCTTGAATGCTTCAATACGGGCGTGCGCTGCTGGTCCTGTGGCGCCTCTGATGGTTCCATTCATGGAGATCTCAAAGGAGTCGGCGGTGGGGTTCATGATGCTCAGAGAGTTTACCGTCAGTACGGTTTTATCGATCAATTTCTGGGCGACGGCGGGGACAATGCCATAGATGCTATTTTTTATCGTGAGTGAGAGGCCATGCATGTATGTATGTACAAGAAGGGCTTACGCGACGATGATGGCAACCAGCGCAAGGATCAGGAAAATTATTACATGCGCCCACCACCATTTCTTATAATGCGCCTTCACCCGCTTGCCCTTCGAGGGCTGGACGGCGGTGGTGACACCAGCTTCCTCATTCTTCCTATCGTAGCTTGACGACAATTTTGCGGCGTCCATGTCGGGTCTTCAAAGAAAGAATGAACGTTGGAGATGGAACTGGGAAAAAGAAACAACAAATAAGGGACGAGGTATTTTCAGCGGGCTTCCCCAACCTTATAGTAGAAAACCAAATCCCGGTTGCCTCAATTGACAGCCCAGTACCTAGTAGGGCAGCGGCGGCCGCTCCTGCACTCTTACTATTTAATTCTCCTTGTCCAGACAATTAATTACTCGCTCGGAATACAAGGTGGCGTTAAATCAAATAGGTGGAAGATGATTAAAAAAAAATTGGGGGATTTGAGGGATAGGGGTGGGACCAATCATGACGATGAGCAGGAGGGGGTTGGGAACAGGTGTTGTTTGGCGGGGACTTAACGCATGAAGATTTGCGGTTTTGGACTTCTGCGCTACATACCGAGAACTCGGCTTCACATGGCGACAGGTTGATCCGTTTCAAATGCGAGCGGACGAAAGTTCTGTGGCCCACGAGGTCTGTTACACAGAATGTGAGTTACTTCGCCCAGTAAGCACACAGAATGCTATCTGCCTAAAACATAGCATTCCTCCACGTCGAACTTTCGTCCAATCTTGCTCGACTACACACAGTGCCTTTCTTCATCATTGTCACTCCACACGTTAATCAAGCACAGAAGCCTCGCCGTAGGATTCCACGCCTCGGCAAAGAACCAGTTTTAAGGCAAGACCGGTACTTCTGCGGGGAAGCGATAGCGGGGTGACTACCCGTTTGGGGAAGCTTCATAGAGCTTGTTCGGGGTTGCCGGCCCAAGACTGTCACGAGTTTGTGTATTTATTGACTCCGGCATCCCAAGGCATGATGGTAGTCGAGAAAGATCCTAGTCCCTGGGATGGCGATGGATGACCGTAGAGCATTGCCGATGCTTGCAGGGAAATTCGCAAGATCGACATCGATCTCCCCAGAAACCATGGTAGAGCCTTATGCGGCTGTTAGGTAGCTACTATAAATGTGGTCAGGAGGAGGAGGGTGTTTATATGTTCCGCATGACGGGCTCTGTTCGCCTTGCCTTTGCCTGATTGCAGCATTCCACATTCTCGAGCAATGGGTGATTTCCATCAACAGCCCAGAGATATCGTCTTCACAGGCCATAGAGTACAGGAACCGATCACCACCGGCAACTCCGAGAAACAAAACATCTCTAAATCTAAACCTTGACACAATCTGGTACTACCGACGGATAGAAGTGCACAATTGGCTCCCCGGAGCTTTGGGTTTGTGCGACACTAGTTGTGCGACCTTCACCCAGCTCCAACCATCTCCCTATCCTTTAAACTAAGTACGCTTCAGAAAACAACACTGAAAATACTCCTCCCCTTCCAGCCTGTCTTGGGAAGATAGGGAGGTCGCTGGAGCCTCGAGGACCAACAATCCTACGCCTATTGACACATCCCACATCGCGCACCCCGTCCTTTTGGGGCTTCCTCGTGGAATTGGATGGAATCATGTTGCTATTGTTGGCCTACAACAGTATTCCGAATTAAGCAGTCTACAGACTGACAGTCCAGTTCGATAAAGAACGACTTGGCGGATATAGACCAACTTATAGATATCCACGGAGTTTACATCCTCAGCCGTCTTACATGTGCACGCAGCCTATGTATTGATCCAATATCTGTGTGATTCCACCGGACCCGCTCTCACACATCTACGCCAGTTGTAGACATCCAACTTGACCCACCTGCTAGACTACAGACTTCCACAGACCCGGCCAGACTACATTGAATAGTCTGCCACTACCCACGGGGCCGCCCTTAGCGTAATCCAGCTCGGGTCATGGATCACCACTTCGGAATTCGGTGTACAGTATAGTAAACATCTGTAGAATTAATTCGGAGTGTACAATGGCATTAATTCGGGCCGTGACTAAAGCCCATCGCTGCTCGTATGCAAGTTACAGATAGAGAGCGCCAAGAAAGCGTCAGGTTGCGATGGATCTTCCTGCTATGTGCTCAATTGCACTCATGCACAATCTATGTAGGTGCTAGGTATTTGAAGTTATGGAATGTGCTTGCTTCAAATGGCGATTTTTCGGACGTGGTGCTTGGGGATCCCGGGCACAATCTCGCCCAAGCTACGTCTGATGATATCCGCCAACCTTTGGTTTGGAAACGCAACAAGTTAGTGAGAATGTGAAGAGTTATATAAAATATGTGATAATGTTGCTCCTACAACTTAAACATGCGCAGGATTCGGACTCCTCATTGTCTGTTGGCATCGATGCATCTTGGATGGGGAGGCGGTGGCCCGAACCTCAAAAAGTCTCACGAAGCCTTTCATTATGCTAGACCTACAACCATGCTCTCTAACAACTATATGAGTTTCTCTCAGACCCCTTGCTTGGTGCCGATTTGCACAGACAACGATAATCCAGGTAAATATGTGTGGGCCAATTGATGAGATTCCTGGGTATGCAGACAAGACTCAAAGTTCATTCGATCCAGTTTGCCCACACGGAAAACCTGAGCTACCCCTCTACCTGGATGGATGTAAGCTTAAGTCATGGCTGGTACGCCAGCATCCCTGAAGTCAAAAACTCTGACCACCTGTATGATGTCCCATCTTCAGTGCGCAACATCTTAGAAAGGATGAGCACATACAAAGAAGCATGACGGGCCGCTGGAGAAGTAAAACAACCACGCCGTGACCCTAAACTGTCCTGGCCACTCTGGAGTGTACTAGCCCTGAAATTCATCCTTGGGGCTCCATGAAAAGAGACGAGCAAAACTATAGTACCAGAGATTCCTATAGTAGTACTAACCTGGAGATTTTATGCTTAGATATGGCTGAACGGACGTGGAAGCCTCGATTCTGGCTATATTTTCCATAAGGCGGCTCGTAATAGATATTTACTCAAAAAGCCTTTTGGGCGACATCTCATATGGGTTAGGGTTTCCTTTCGAGATACCAGTTCTCTTTGATGAAGAGGATGAAGTCGCACCGAAAACAGCAGAATATGCGCATATGAAAACCTCTTTCCGGTATCCACTCCAGTTGCAACCTGGCAACAATAGACCACCGCAATCGACTGAAAGCTGATGGCACGAAAGCAATCGAGTCCCTTAAGTTATGGTGGAAGCTCACCCCATGGTACCTAGCGGAGGTTTTAGTAATAGAGGTTTTTATAATGGAGGTATTCATGGTGGAAGGGCAGTGACACGGTTAGTTGGCCTGTATTATTGTATTTCACCATCGTCTACCTCTTTTCTTTGCTTGGGGATTGGTTCGAGCCACGGTTTGGACTTACATGGCAGTTCACAGTCCGAACTAGCCCAGCTCCTAAACCGCACCGTCTGAACTAGTTTAGTCTCCGAACCGGGACTAGATCGAACCTATAATTTATGTACGCCCCGGATCTCGCATCTGCACGATCTCATCCGCAGTAGACCTCTCCTTCGGCTTTAGCACTAGCGCGACCTTGAGTACTCCTTTCAGTACCGGTTCATCGCTCCCACCCAACGCTTCCGCCTTTGGTCCACGCAATGCTTGAGCCTTGTGTCCCAGTCCAGCCAGCCTTGCATATTCCTCCCCCATCTTCATCAAATCATTGGCCCACTATCTCCGACTCCCAAAGGACGCTCCAGAATTCTTTGGCACGTTCTCTCTCCTTTTTCCTCCGGGATGAAATATCACATCAGCTAGAAGCTCGTTTACCGTGCTCCAGGGTGCACAAAACACCGGTTCACAACTGAGTAGTTCCCAAATGGTACATGCAAACGCTCAGATATCGATGCCGGTTGATATCTCTGACACGAAGGACATGGCAAACTCGGGGGCGCAGAAATATAGCGGTATGCTAGGCTAAGGATGGTCGGCACTAAATGGGATAAGAAAGGATTTAGTGAAGTCGATGAGGCGAATACTAGGGCCGAGCGACGAGGTGCATAATGTCCACATACTGGGGACGGACGGAGGAGCGACCGGGTACTGTGGCTGATGGGACGTTCCATATTTTATTCCCGACTGTAGGAAGCAAAACCTTGACGGGCTGCCTGTTGATATCGGGCATGGTGAAGACTATATTCCCGATGTGGAGGTCTATGTAGTATATGGCAGTAAGACAGTCATGGCAATCCATCATTCAAACGGTCAACACATACTACCACGGTCAACCTTGTGATTCGATACTGTGACGCAGATATCTAGAGTAACGACTCACATGCTTCCTTTGCCTTAAGCGTATCCCAGGTGAGACCCAACTCACGCCAGATAACCAGTCGAGCACTTCCTTTTGCGGATATCCCATGTCCCTGTTGCAGATCATTATCCCTGCTCCAAAGAAGCGTGGTATCGAGGTAAGACTCATAGATCTACGTGACCGACAGCAGATCTGCGGACCCAGTTCTCACATCAAGACTGCTGTAATGCCACCTCAGCCTATTCGTCAGGCATATAGCCACAGCTCGCCTGCCATACCTGAGTATATGGAAGACAAATTATAGGATGACCTGGGTTTGCGGTGTAATGTTGGGGGGTTGTGCAGTTAGTTTATGTAAAGAGTAGGTGAAGCTTTAATCCGTGCAGTTGACTTGACTGAAATATACTTAATCCTATGCGTACACTTAGTATAGTAGTTTGTATGTACGATCCTTCAATGTGTCCAAGCAACCAGCCTTGATGCTCATCCAGAAGGGTCACTCCTTCTACCTCAACATCGATATCAACTCCCACGCCATCCCGTCAGCGTGATATAATACCCCTTGTTTGGTGATCCGGCATCCTTGAATAAGCTTGCCGAAACTGTGGCCTGGCGGGAGATGCCATCCCCATATGATCCGGGTTGCTGGTTCTAGTTGTCCCGTGGGATCGTCACGGGAAAGTTGTGCTCAGATCAGTGATGAAGGTCCAACTTTTCCTACTACACTACATTGAATCTCTGGGACTTAGCGGCAATGAATTAAATCCAGCCAACCTCTGTATAAACCCTCGCCAGAAGTGGGGAAGCTATTATCCGATTGGTCATAATCCAAATCTCGAGATACAGTCGGGACGCCAAATCCGGAAACCCGATGAAAAGTTGATACTATCCGATTGGTCCTGAAGCTTTCAAAATCTTCGGAAAGCCAAAAGACGAAAGCCGATCTATTGTGAGAAAGACTTGGGGCTTCAGGTTCTCAAGGGAGCAGAACTTCTGAGATGGGGTTTGTGGCTTGCCTGGTTGCGCACGTTGGAGAAATTACTACATAGTGGATATCAGCCGCAACAGTTGCAACAGCAGCGCACAAGACTCAGTCGCTAATGAGACAAGAGATGCCATTGACTGTCCCATCAAGAACTAGCAATGAAGCGGAGTAAGTATCCGAACTATAATTCTATTCGAGTAGGAAATCGTGAACTCCACCAGGGCACAAAACTCTTTGGCCTTCAAGTACAATATCCTACATATATACAACTTTGCAAAGCCTGACGAACTACTGATTGCCTAAAACAAAGAAGTGGTGGCATATATAGGTCATCATCTCAGTCCGACCTAGCCTCCACAAGGTTCTCGGCAGCCTGAACAACCCCGGCGGGATCGTTCTTAAAGAACAAAAACATGCCTTGCAATTCAGCCGTGCTTACGCCTTGGCACCCGGGTTCAAACAAACGCCCACTACGGAGAATCCCCAAAAATTGTTGCCTTAGCTTATCCGTTTGTTCTCGTGGCGCAGCGGGGAACGCTTCTACACCGTAGAAACGCTCCCACATGCCTTCCACAACCTCGGGTGTAGCGTATCCAATCTCCACCTTCAAATCTACCCGCCCAGGCCTTAACAAGGCTTCATCCAGGCGATCCTGGTGGTTCGTTGTCAACATAATAATCCGATCTTCTCCAGATGCTGCTCCATCGACTGCATTCAGCAACCCTGAGAATGTTACATTCGCACCACGGTATCCGTCTTCTGCCGTCTGAGTCCGGTTCGCAAAAGCGGCATCTACATCTTCCAGTAAAGCAATAGAGCGCTCGGGAAGGTTCGTAAGCAGGTGATTGAGACGGTCGTCGGTTAATCCCCGCTCCGACAGGTTAATCAAGCAGATGTTGTAGTCCAATTCTCCTGCAATGGCTTTAACGAATGATGTTTTCCCGGTGCCTGGAGGTCCGTAAAGCAGATATCCTCGTCGATACGGGATTCCGCGGTCGCGGTACCAATCTGGTGATGCAAGGAAGTCCCGTAGGTCGTCCACCACTTTCTCTTTCACCCCCGGCGCGAGAACTACGGAACTCAATGGACGTTTCCGTTGCGGATTGCCGAAACGTTGCCATTCGATTCCTCGGGAGGTATAGATGGTCGTCTTGCCCTCCGCCTGACACAGCGCTAGCTGTTGCGACTCATAGAGCATGTCGGTAAGCACCGAGCGGCGAGAAAACAGTGTGGTAACCTCTACCGTCTCAAATGGAGTTCCATTCAGATTCATCCGTTTACTGTCTCGTCTTCGTTCTATCTGAAGCAGGGTCGAGTTGTAGTTGACGATGTGCTTCCCCTGTCCCGGAACTAACACAAAGTCCGCCACTGATGCCCCAGAAGCAGTCTTCATTGTCCGTGTCTCCACAGCGAGTTCCCGGGGCGCTGGTTTGAACTTGGATAACAGCGCCGAGAGCGAATAACCGGGTATATGGCCGCTCGAAGTTAGGGAACGGGCTTGCGCATGATGATGTTCGGCAAGGAAGCGAAGAAACCACTCGTACGATGGGTCGGAAGAGGGGATCTCAACTGTAACTAGCATCTGCCGTCGGGCGAGGTGTAATAGTCGAGTACTAGACTTTCGCAGCATCTGGAATGCCGCCCCCATTGCCGCTATTGCGAGACCCTAAAGCACGCATATCGTCTTAGAGCTATGCCGGAAAATGCGGGATTGATGAAGCTATACTCCGGTGAAGAGAGGGTTTTCGCGAAGACCGTCAAACATATTGACACCATTCTTGGGGACTTTGGGTGCATTGGTGCTCCCGGAGTTCCCTGGAGGTGCAGGAGATCCTGATGCCGCATTCGGTCCGCTAGTGTTTCCTGGGGGTGTAGCTGGTGGATTTAAACCTATTATTGAGAGCGCTGAAGAATCGGTGGGCATGACGAAGGTTGAGGTAAAGCTCAATGACGAAAGCAGTCCAAGGCTTATCCAGCCGGGCAAGCATATATTCTCATTACCCTGAAAAAGCTTATCTTCTATATCGTCATTCCCAGCGATTCACCACCCTGGTTATGTTTGTTCTAGGTTCAAGGGTATATGACCTGGAAAGGGTGCCCAAATTTCCTTAAGGTTGGAAACTTTAGTTTGTGTGTTTGCTATCACGAAAGAAGTTGTCTATATATAGTTAGGCAAATTGTAGAGATGCGTCCGCCGTACGAACGTACAAAGCACCGCAGTATCTACACAGCCCCCATTGGAAGTGGAGCAGTGGAGGGCTATGTAGCAGATACGAGTACATGTCAGGAGAGAGAGAATAGAGCAATTCTGCCACCCTAAAAATTGCAACTTTCTTGTCGTGCGTCTTGGATCTTGGCCGGCAGTAGTTTTACAGGGTGCAGCTTTGTGGCTCCTTGCAGTAAACGATGATACTGTGGTAGTTGATATAGTGTTGAAACCCGTGATTATTCTTAATAGAGCCTATCTACATGGGAGCTTGTATGCTCATATATACGGAGATCCTGTGCCCTATGATGATGATGCCTTACCGGAATGCCTTATAGTAACTAACATATAGTATCAAACAACCGAGCCCCACCCATTCACTATCTAGGTAATGCAATCTACAGCATTGGCCAAGATCCAAGACTGGCGGTGAGAAATTGCAATTGTGAGTGGCAGGAACGCTCTAATCCCACGATATATCCTCATATGGAGTATTCATCTCGAATGTCGACTCAGCTGTATCCATAAAGTTATTCAGGCGTCTATCCCCTACACGCCGGATTATCTTAGATCCGTTGCAGTTTTCAGCCCTGAAAGCTCATTGGCTGATCAATGTCAGGCTGAGCCATCCTTGGTCGTTTGATTGGTTAAATCCTATGATCGGCATTCCAAATAGGAAGTGCAACAAAATCTAAGAAAATCAGGCATGTAGGGGATAGCTTGAGCAATCTCTTATAGCTGTGCTACAATTCATTCGGATGCATCGAAGGGGACCCATAACCATTACTGTGTCCGGGAGCATTGAGCTAAGCGCGCAGCAATGCCAAATCCCGACATAAGACCTCATTTTTGCTCTCCTGTTCCGGGCACCGCGCTACGGCGGGCTTTTAGGGCCGGTGTATAGTACATATAAGTTGGTAGGTTCCGTTCGGCTGAAACGACTAGATATATGACTGATGCTACAGATTTCTGATCTCGCTTGCCATCCCCTACGTTCGCCAAGCGCGAGGCGAAAAGTCTAGGCACAAGAATAACAGATTTCTGCAAAGCGTTCACTAACTTGTGCACCGTGATGATCTCGTGCCCAGACTTTGACGTTTAGGAAGGGGCTGGTTTACGAGGTGGATACGACTATTGCTTTTTAGGCCGCCAATATTACCTAGTTGGGGTAACTACTGCGAGGCTAGTATAGCCTTGTGTTACTGTTCAGTTGACTGTTCGCAACATGAGTCTTCGAAGTTACCAATTGGATGTTAGGAGGATTCCTGCTTAATATCAATATGTAGGGGAAGGGGTTGAATTGAAACAACTCGTAACCTAGATGATGGTGTCTCTTGGCTTGTATGACAAAGGCTAGATAAATACAGGAGAACTTTGTTGGGGTTGAGGATTTCCCTTTCGTTCTTCATCCGTTTACTTCACTGACTTTTCATTCACTCGTTTGGATTTGTACCTGTATCTCTCTTGTTGCCCAGTGCTTTCTCGATTTCCTTTCCATATACCACTACATATCTTCGTTGCCCAAGATGCGTTACAGTCTCGTCCTTGCGTCCTTTGTTGCTGTGGCGGCCGCTACCAGCAAGCTCGGTGTCCGTACTCCTGCTATTCGAAATGGAATCCAAGCCCGTTCACTCTATGGTCGTCAATCTTGCCCATCTGGTCAGTCAGTCCTTTCTGTGCTCTGAAAACACCCCCTGACGCTAGGAATCCGCAGGCTATGTAGAATGCGGTGACAACTGTGCCCCTATCGGCACCGAATGCTGTGATTGGGGTTCCTACTGTAAAGTAGGAACCTTCTGCGACAAGCCTGGACCTGGTGAGAGTGGCGAGCCTGGATGTTGCCCCGATGGCGAGGACTGCACTACCGGTGGAGGCACCAACACCAAAACCCTCACCCTCGAATCCACCAGCACCAACACCAATACGATCGAGGAGCCAACGCCCATAGTCTCCATTCCTTACAAAACCCCCACATCGACTTATGTTGTCGAGACACCGACCTACTCTGCTACTAAAACTACCGTTTACCTCACACCAACTGATGAATCCGCCCAGTCCGTTCCTACACAGCCTTCCTTCACTGGTGCTGCAGTCAAGGATGCTGTTCCGGTGGCTGTTATGGGTGTCGCTGCTATTGCCGGATTGTTTGGCCTTCCGTTTTAAAGGAGTAATGGTGGATTGAATAAAATGCCTTATGTCTTGATAGGGTGGTTAATCGTAATGTATGTTCCATTGTATTTCTTTATCTCTGTGTACCACTGTAGATCAGGAAAATATTTAGGCGTGTTGGTTTAATACCGTGTGATGCAATGTGATTGCAGTTCAAAAATCCTGGCCTCGATAGCCTGTGAGCTTTCAGCCAAACCTATACAAAATAGAGGAGTACTTTCCAGGGCTGTGAGGTAGCATTTACGCTGTTCTCAAGGTTGAAATGATAGCTAAGTATTCTAGCTATGTGAAGATTGACAAACTGGGAAGAATTGATATCGAACCGAACCTTGTCTGATTGATAAGATGCGATCTCATTCCACATCCCACCGCACCCCACCTAACGACGTCATCCCCCACCAAAACTTCAACGTCTTCACCTCCTCTTCGTCACTTCCACCACCAAAATGTCCACCAAATCCCCCTGGTTCCAAAAAACCATCAAGCTCCCCGCCAAATCGCGTGGTCCGCCCTCCTTCCCTCCTAGTTATTCCTGCCTCGCTAACCTCCAAAGGATCGTACCTAATAACCTCCGACATCACCTCGCAGCTTCCCGAGCTATCTTCCTACAAAGTCGGACTCCTCACACTGTTCATCCAGCACACGTCGTGCGCACTCTCTCTCAACGAGAACTGGGACTCCGATGTGCGTTTGGATATGAGCGACGCGCTGGACCGCATCGTTCCCGAGGACAAGAAGAATGAGGGGATATATAGACATGATGCTGAAGGGAGCGACGACATGCCTGCGCACGTGAAGTCCGCGCTTGTGGGTGCGACTGTGACGGTGCCGATTACGGATGGGAGGTTGGCGTTGGGGACTTGGCAAGGTATGTTTTATGCCGCTTTGTGGGAGGGAGAGATGCTGATGTGGGGGTGGATACCTAGGGATTTGGTATATGGAATTTAGGAGGCAAAAGCATGCGCGAAGTATTATTGCGACTATCAATGGGGAGCTGAAGTAGCTACGCTCAGGGGTGCTTTAGTAAAAGTTCGAAGCAAAGCAAATATTATGTCTGGATAGCGCCAGTGAATTACAGTAAAAGTAGATGTTCCCTCACAGAAAAAATGGTACATATCAACGCCTAAAACCCCCAAAAGCCCAATAATATCTTACAACTTCGCCTTGACCAACTTCTTTTCCGCCTCCCACGTCCGCCTTCTCCACCAATTCCTCAACATTCCCCACAACCCCAACACCATCGCCACAACTGGGAACCCCCAAACCCACTTCCACACTCCCGTTCTCCCCCTCATAATCTCGCCCACAGCCTTCCCTACCTCCCGCTCCAGGTCATCTAATGACCCACTATTATCTACCACCCACGCTCTATCTCTAAACACATGTTTCGCGAGCTCCACCTTCTGCGCAACACTCCACTGACTCTCGACCCTCCTCCTCGCATCCTCCTCCGTCAGCTCGGGATCCCTCTTCAGTAGCCGTTTCATCTGCACCTCCTCTTCCGCCGCAACAACGATCACGCCCCCACACATCGAGTCCATTCCCGCCTCGAATAGTAGGGGCACATCCAGCACGACCGCCCACGCGCCGCTTAGATATGCTCGCAGCACCGCGCGATATGTCTCCCGAGCCACCAGCGGGTGGATGATCCCGTTGAGGACTTTACGGTCGTTCACAATCGCCGGCGAGTTTCCAAACACGCGGCGGCCAAGGATGGCCCGGTCCAGAGGTGCACCCTCAGCGGCGACGAGGCCAGGTGTTGTGCTCTGGAAATGCGCAAGGATCTGCTGGTAGCCTGGTGTTCCTGGTTCTACGACTTTACGCGCGAGAAAGTCCGCGTCGATGATAGGGAGGTTGTTGGGTGCTGATGAGAGTAGTTTGGAGACAGTGGATTTCCCCGTTGCTATAGAGCCAGTGAGGCCGAGCAGTAGCATTGTGGCGGTGGTGGTTGTTTACGCTATTGGTGTCGTGGAGTTGTCGTAGCGAACGGTGCATTCGCCGCTCAAATTTCTTGGAATGGGGCGTTTTTTGGTGGAGTGTTCCAAAAGGTTGTTCAGTATCGGTGTTTGTCATTTTTATATTAAGGACGGAGTAGGCTGAGCCGGATCAGATTATCCTATTAACCCTAACCGCAGTAACGCGACCTCGGCACTTTACAATCACGTCATCGGTCTCCTGCAACATGCGAAGCTTGACTACAGCCCTACTAATTACTGGACTACAGATAAACCAGGTCACTGAAATAGCATCTTTATCGCAAAAACTCGGCGATTATTCATTACTTTTACAAGAGAGAGCCTGCGTCGTGTAGGTACAATGCCGCCCATTCATTAACTCCATACCCCTGCCACAGAATACAGAATATTCAAATCAAGCGTTTTATTGTCTATTCCAAAAACGAAGTCAACGCTTCAGTGGATCATAGCTTGACTTCCGTATCTCCAAACTCAACTAGAGGCTTCACAGGCCTTGGTCCAGCAGTCACTCTACAACTAGCTTTCCAAGCAACAACTTCTTCAACGTCATCCAAAACCACTCCAAACTGTTCTGGCGTAAAATTATCTTCATCAGCATTCTTGATTGGGATAGCTTGGTTGAGGGCTTCTTGTCCCTTCTCAAGAATGTTATTAATCATTCGCTGGTCAATGTTCTTGACATCCCTGAGGAAATTATTCACGGCAGACACAACAGCATCTGTGTTGTTTATATCCACGCCATCAAGAGCCCTAGTAACTTCGGAGTGCTCAGTAATAACGCCAGCAGTAGCAGAGAGGAACTGAACCAAAGCCTCCGCGATTGCTGGCTTCCTCTCTTCCGCCGAGACGGCAGCAGCGTGCATTTGGATAGAGGCCTTGGATCGCAGTTTAGATTCGGGGTCGATGTAAACGTTATAAAACCCTATAACGTCCTGCTTGGTGGTGGATCGCAAGATTTCTACATCAATGTCGACTAGGATGTTGTTAGTTAATGATGCTATATTTATCACTGAGGCTGGGTTTATTACGTTGTTCAAAATCATACATCTCGTTTCCAATGTAGGTCCACAATCGGTTGCTCTCCTGGTTCAAGTTCTTCATTCTCTCAGTTTTCCGGATGATCACGGCCTTAACGTGAGACTGGAATTCCTTGTCGGTCATATCCGCGAGTTTCTGCTTAAAGCATCTCAAAAACTCCTCGATTCTAGACTCGAGATAAGGAGCAGTTCGTTCAGACTGCACGATTATGCGATATCCCATAGTAGTTGCACTGTACCGATTCCCAGAAAAGACGATATAACCCAGTTGTTCTTTAGTTCGAAGCTGATCAAAACAGGGCCTGAAAAAGCTTAGCTGACTGATGCCGTTGTTAATGGGAATGGCATTCTTACTCTTCAGTCAACTGAGAAAACAGTGTGAGAAGATTCTTAAGCTTCTTATCGGTTTGTTCGCCAACAAACAAAGAATATTCGATGACGGAATTAACATTCTTTGGGTCGTTCAACGGACGATTCCAAACGTACCTCCCTGGGGGAAGGATGAGTGAACGTCTAATGCCAAACTGTGTAGGTGGAAGTGGTTTCGCTTTGAGGATTGATTCAACCATATCAATGTATCTCAGGGCATCCTACAGTCACCATTCATGGATTAGCGATGCCCCCTACCAGGATGCCGTCTATCAGTATCTCACCTCTTTGTAGAGATTGCCATGAACTAATGCCTCGATGTGAGTCTGCCTCAAGAGCTTGGGAAAGAAACTCTTGACATCCTCAATCGTAAGACACTCAAGTTCGGCTAGCGCTTCCCCATTTAACCACATACTCTGTGCGTTCATATATCTAATGAATTCTCCCACTTGATGATATGGCTGTTGGTAGATCCAATTCTTATATGCTCTAAGGTTTTTCTCCTTAATGATCTTAAATCGGTCGGGGTGGATATCCAGGTCTTTTATCATAGTTATGACTTTCTCCAATAAAACTAACATCTTGTCGTTATAACCGGCAAGTTCAACTTCTAAACCGACAGAGCTAGAGCTAACAGAGTACTCTAGACCGGCGATTTCAGCATCATATGCATACTCGTTAAGTGCATCTTTGACAAGGTCGCAGTAAACTCTGGCTGCTACTGCGTTTGCAGGCGATGAATAAACTAACTGACTGTTACTGGTTAGCTTTAAAATTCTAAACGAATACAAATAGCTGACTCACTTCCGCAATGTAATGAAGACGTTTGCCTTTGGTACCCAAAACGTATCATCTTTCTTGTACCAAATCCTCGCAATATCCGTATTCTTGATTAGAACCGGAGCCTTGGAAGGCTTCTCAACCTTCCTTTTCTGCACATCAAAGTTCGTTGGAATAAACTCGTTCTTGTGTGGCAAATGAAGCTCTCCCTTCAGTTCTTCGCCGGCGCCTTTACCTTTACCCACGGTGCTCTGAAGATTCTGGATAAAAATTCCCGGAAGCTTCTCAACCCGATACTCAGTCTTGTACCACTTTTCCACCTGGTCAAACTCCCCGCGCGGACAATTCCGGGATGCAATCTGGAGTCTAAAATTATCGGGGCGGAGGTATTCTAATGTGTTGGTAATCAATTTCTCGTCGTATTCACGGATCAAAGATGTCCCAGAAAGGAGCCATTCCCTAGGGAGGGGCTTTTGCATTTCTGCTGCCTGTCGCGAAGTGAATTTGGAAGCTGGGGATTTTTGGCGGAACTTAAAGTCTACAGCAGCTGTGCCCTGCATCTCTTCAACAATCCACTTCTGAATCGGTGTATCCTTGATGAGATTGATGTAGTGGAAGACGGATTTCACAATTTTCTCATAGTACTCTGGGAAAAACCATCAGTATGTGGCATTCTGGTTAGAATGCGTATAACCATCTCACCTAATCCATCTTCGGTGAGCTTGATGTTGACGTGAAAGAATGCAGAGCCGTGTGCTATAGGGCTAGCTCCCGCCGAAAGTCCGTTTGCCCAACCCTTCTTTTTCAGGTATGCTAGAAGGGAGCCTGGACCTTCGTGACCGATCAAGTGACTTGCATATCTCGACGGGTGAGACTTGAAAAGCTCTTCCTCGTCCAAGAACGGGAAAACTATATCCAGTTGCCGGGTGTCCATGACGGGTTTGGCGAATATTTGGGTCTAGATGGAAAGTTAACGTTATCTATATTCAACAGCAACGGTATGACCAACCAGAAGATGCTCCTTTGTCAGTGGCTGTCCTTCGAATCTTGGATCAGGAAGATCCTTGTTTTTGACGCCCTCAAAGAGCTCCGTAACCCATTTCTCAAGGGTATCGAGGTCCTCTCGACCTAAGACTACCAACTTCATAGTATTTGCGGAATAATATTTGTCATGGAACTTCATAAATTCATCGCGGACGTTAACACCCCTCTTCTCAGGTAATTCCTTCAAGGTTTGAAGATTTCCCGTGGAGAAATGACAGTAAGGGTGGTTTGGGTTTGACAATGACTTGGACAACTGGTGTAACCTCCAAGTGTCATTTTGTAAGTTCTTTTTGTTTTCAGAATCTACAGCCCTCAGCTCCCTGTCGAGAGTTTCGGCAAGAAACAGCGGTGCGATGAAGAACTGGGCAAAGCGGTCTAGGGCGCCGTGAAAGTGCTCGTGGCCAACCTCGAAGTAGTAGTTCGTCGATGTCGAAGCAGTGTACGCGTTTGAGTGACCTGAGTGCTCCGCAAGATACACCGAATAGTCGTTCTCCTTCGGGTACTGGAGAGGGCTATCAGCATTTGGCCCAATACGGCAAAATGGAGTGGAGATCTAGACCTTTTCCGTTCCCATGAATAACAAGTGCTCGACAGCATGTGCTTGCCCCTATTGTTCGGCGAATCGCAGCGTCAGCCTGACTTCTTTTGCTCCATGTTTACGTGCATGATGCATGTCCACAACAGATACCCCAGCGGTGTGGAGCAACGGTATTGCAGATAACCGACGAGTCGGATGTTACCGACAGTGCAAGATTATACAGCATCGGGTTTTGTATCCGTTTGCATTTCAGGTAAGATCCCAACTCACCTGAAGATCGTCTTCATCTGAAAAGTTTCCCACGTGCACATCCAAGGCTGCAGAAGCCTTGTCGGTATCCGGGTCATGCACAATCAAAGCTTCAAGCTTGTTGGGCAGTCGAATAACCCTGTACGAACGATCGTCGAGGTCTGGTTTCTCCAACCGGGAGGCAACAACCGTAGCTGTGCCACGGATGGTTCTCAGGTTCTGCTCTGCTGCGGGCATTTTTGCTGTTGAGGTGGAGTAACGATGCAGACGGGTGGCGAATCTGGGAACAGTGGTAGCAATCGAGATGGAAGGGAATCTCGGGGATGAGAGTAGAGGAGACGATGGCAAGGAGGTTGGGGGGGGAGGTTGGGAAAGCGGTTGGGGTGGTTGAGGCGATAGGGTGCCTTTTGAACAGACAAGCTGAATTGGGAGAGGAGGAGGCGGGAAACAATAGCTGTAAGTAGGGCTGTTGATGGATGATAACACAGTTACGGACGGGAACCTTGATGACACCCTACTAGCAGCTGACGACGATGAAAGCAAACTAATGACGAAGACAGCCTCTCGAGTTAGATGTGGGTGCATTTACTGATCCTCTATGGTTCCGGGGGGAAGAAGGAGGGAGACAGGTCGTCTAAGAATACGGACGCAGGTGAACGACGATATCTGCTGTGAAGCGGAGCAAGCTAGAGTACGAAGTAGGTAAGCACGAAAAGCAGGTACAGTACCGACTAGGTTCTGCAGGAATTGGCAGAGATTTTTAGACGTCGATCGGAGATCGTTTCAGCCTCCAGAATCGATTAATCTAGATTGAATACAAATACACATCGTTGTTGTGTGCAAAGCACCCCACACTCCTCACGAAGGGTGCACATTTTACGAAAGATACTCTGTGGTCTTTATCAGTCATCGTGCTGGCGGAGTTCCTGGACACGGTGCGGCTCTTCTCTTCTCACTGCGGCTCTTATGGCTTTCCAACTTCGCTTAACAGCCACACTAGCTCCACAAAGAATAGCGCCCTTGGCGCCGTCCATCTCAACTTTTCCCGGCGCCGCAGCTTCTCTGTTTCCTTCCGTTCACCAAACGAAACCACCCCAGGCACCCACAGAAAAAATCGACTTCACAGCAACTCAAACATACAATGGCCGCTGAACTGAAGACCGAGGACATTGAAAAACATTTTCAACAGCTTGCTGAACTTGAAAAAGACTTTGAGAAGGTTGACCTCGAAATCCGTGAGTTTCTCTGCTGCCCTCTATGCTCTCATCTTCTTTTCTTGCACTTCAGACATCGACTTGCCGAGCGCATGAAACCCTTGTGTTCGACACTCCCATACCCTTATTGCTATTGTCGATTTCCTTGCCTTATCTATTGGTAAGACATTTATCCACTGACACCTCGGACTTGATTCATTAGTCCGGGAGACAACCTTGAGGCAGCGCCCTCTGTTCGAGAAGCGCGATGCTATTACCAACGCAATTCCTGGCTTCTGGCCCCACGTTCTGGAAGACGCATCCAGCACTGCCGGTTTCGATGAGTACGTCACCCCAGAAGACGCAGAAGTCCTCACCCATGTTACCGAGATCAAAGTGACCCGTCCCAATGCCGAGAAGGGCGACCCGCGCGACATTGAGGTCATCTTCAAGATCAAGGAGAACGATTTTATGCCTGCGCAGACAATTACCAAATTGTTCACCCACCAGCCTTCCGATAAACCTGGCTCGACCGGGCTCGTCTCTACCCCCGCTTCCATCATCTGGAAAGAGAGTAAGGACCTCACCTTTGGAGTTGGTAAGGCCGCTATCGAAGCTTTTGAGGAGCGAAAAGCGAAAGCTGCATCCAAGGACAAGAAAGGCAAGGGCTCCATTAAGCTCGGCGAGAAGGAGCAGGCGCTGCACAACCTCTTGAGCAAGAACTCCGCGAGCTTCTTCACCTGGTTCTCGTTTTCTGGCGCTCACCGTGAGCTTGGCGAGGTTGAGGACGAGTCTGACCCTGATTTCATGGACGATGATGAGGACGGGCCGGCTGGACCCATCGAGACATTCCCCTATGGTGATGAGTTTGCTATACAATTCGCCGAAGATGTCTACCCGTCCGCCGTCAAGTACTTTAGTACGTCCCCTGTACATTCATAGAACGGTATCGAAAAAATATACCTAGGCTAATTGTGGTCTTTAGCCTCGTCTCTCGAAGAATCAGATGATGAGGATGACATCGATCTTGATTCCGATATCGAGGAGCAACTTGCAAAGCATGCTAACCATGCTGGCTGTGCAAGCGGAAAACACAAGCACAACCATAGCCATGGTGACACCGCTGGTGAGCCAGCAAAGAAGAAGACGAAGAAATAAACGGTGGTGACAATAGTGAATCATGAGTAATGTAATGGGACGGTGGCGGGCTGACCGGATGTCTGGGAAAAGTTGGGTTTGTGATTTAGTTTCTTTATAGCGCTTGGGGCCAATTTGTTAGGCTTTTGATTGCTTTTTGTAAAGTACATACTCAACTATAGTGTTGAGACTCTAAATGTACCAAGTAACTCGTAGGCGGTATCGGTTTCCTTCAAGCACAACAATCCCTATTAATTACTATGTAGTAATGTCGGCCGAAGTGAAGTATACCGGTGTGAAAAGACAATAGCTGCAGCAACCAATGCCTAAACGCAATCAAGCACCAAAATATTTACATACTAAAACTGTATCACATTGATGGTCTGGACTTCTTTGGCCGACTGTCCCGCCGGCCCTCTACTTCCTTGCGCTTTCTTCTTGGATTTGGGCAATCATTACTCATATGCCCCAACTCGCCGCAAGCATAACACTCAGACTTTGGACAGGTGGCGGCTTTGTGACCATTCTTCCCGCATTTGTTGCACTTGATTCCTGCGAATGCCTGGTTGCCAGCATTGGAAATACTAGTCAATCCGCGTAACGAATCCACATTCTTTCGGCGTGGGGTATCATCCTCAGAACCAGAGGCATCGGAGTCATCATTAGAGTTTGCGCCATCCGCTTTTGTGGGTGTATCTAGGTTCTTTTTCCGGAAGTTCCCAAATACTAGACGACCGGCATTCTTTTCCTCCACTTCCTCCTCCTCGCCATTTTCATTGTCGCTGTCACTTTCACTATCTTGTAGCTCGGAGAAGCCGACGCCAACTACCACTTTCTGAAACCCGGATTCCTTTTTTCGTGCGTCGCGCACGAAGCTGAGCTGCCACTGCGTCTCGGTGTCTTTGTCACCGTCGCCGCCGGGGACACGGGGACGGAGCTTGAGACTGGCTGCTTTTCGGAGCGCTTCTTCTTCAGCCTTGGCGGCTTTTATCGCTGCCGTTTCGTTCTTAGAGTGTGGAGAAGCGGCCGCCGCGCGTTGCATAAACTGGAGGTGATGTGTTAGTTTGAAAGCGAAGTGGTGTGAATAAGGGATTAGGGAACCTTCATGGTCAGTAGGCGGTTCGACATTGGTTTTGCGGCGGCTGACGCCGACGATTTGTTGGAGGCGGAAGAATTCATTGTTGTCGTCGTTTGGGTATCTTTGGTAAGGTACTGTACAGCAATTGCAAAGGGCGTTTCTTGAGGGAACCTAACGCCCCGCCAAGCCGCTGCTAGTTCGGAACCTTCAAGGTCATCCTGTCGACCGCCCTCCTCAATTACTCTCACCACCACCGCCACAACCACTATGCTTCTCCGAAGGGCACTCTTCCGGTCAGCCGTGGCCGTCCGCCGCCCCGCCCTCATCGCTGCACGAGGGATTCAGACCACGCAGCCAACCATCACAAAGCCCAACATTCCGAACGCCCCGACTGCATCCGCCACCAACGAGATTCCGACCGACGTGCCAGCATTAGACGGGCCCTCCAAGTCTGAGATGGCCGAATCAGTCGAGGCCGGTGAGAAAGCACGCCACATGCAGGCCCCAAACCGTGCCACCACCTGGTCCAAGTCCCAGCGGCCGCGGGCACTTGCAATGGTTGGCCCGCGCTTCGAGCAGACGATTCTCTCGCTACAACCGGCGCCCTATGCCGCTATCGAGCTGATCCATCAGCAGCCTGTGAGGTGGAGCGAGAAGAGGATTGTGGCGTGCGATGGCGGTAGGTCTATATAGAGCCGAGGTTTAGTTTGCCGAGTGACTGATGGGATATACATAGGCGGAGGACCCCAGGGTCACCCGAGAGTCTTTATTAATGTTGATAAGCCCCAGGTTGCGCCGTGTGGATACTGTGGGTTGCCGTTTGCTCACGTTAAGAATCGGAAGCACCTGGTGGAGACGGGGGCAGACTATCCGTTGGAGTAGTTGCTGAGGAGGATGATATGAATTGGGGGATTTGTATAGAGCTCTTGTACTAGAATTGAGATTCCGGGTGTCTCTCATTCCGTCATCTTGGCTCAGTGGTAAGGGGAGATACCCAGCATTTGAGCAATTGTAAACTGCGTCAACGATGAACGATGTGGCAATGGTAGGATGGATCTGCCGCAATGCAATGTAATGCTATTGACGGTTGATTTCTGGTGCCTGTTCTAACCGATAACCTAACCAACAGAATTAAAGCCACCTAAGACAAAGAGCACCATAACTCCTACGCAAAATCTAAAATCACATTACCAACCCAAAAGCAAGCATGAACGCTACCTAGACCACTATCACCAGAAACAGCACTATGCACAGAACAAGTATCAGCAACCCAATACACCAATTATTCACCGTATCTGCCCCTCTGTCAGTCATCCAAACCAAACATTCAAGACTTTCAACTTACCTTCATTCTTCCGGATGAACTTATTGAGGTCCTTCAGCCCCCTTCCCAACTTTCCCTGCACCCTATCCGTATCCGTACCCAGCGCATCAATCATCTCCGCCTGCTCCTCCAGTTCCCTCCCCATCACATGCGCTTGCTCGCGCAGGTTTCCCACGGTCCTAGAGACACCCTCGAGCTGTACATCCTGTTCCCGCATGATCTGTACCTGTTGCTCATGCTCCCACGCCGCCAACGGATCCTCGCGCTCTGCAATGTCATCGTCGTCATCGCCGACAAATCCACCGTAGTTTGGATGTACCGGAGGCGCTTCTTCAGCGTTGTTCATCTCTTCCTTCATATCCTCGACCTCCCCCGCCGCTTCCTCAACAAACCGTCGGCGTCCAGCAACATCGGTAACATCGAGTCCGTACTGGTAGGGATCCTTTTCGACGGCTCGTACGGCGGCGGTGAGGTCAGAGAGGTCGTCGGCGAGTAGTGAGAGGTTGTTGGTTAGCTCTTGGCGGGCGGTGACGAGGTCTGGAGATGCACTGGAGGAGAGCGAGCGGATGCGGAGGTAGGTGGTGAAGGAAGCGCGGGTCTGTTGGAGAAGGGATTGGACCTCGCTGTTGACTTGTTAGCTTGCGCCGAGCAGTTGTTGTGGTGTTCGCGGTGGGAGCTCGGGAGCAGGGCGACAAACGATTGAAACTGGTTGTATGGGTCGGAGTCGGTAGTTGAGGACATCATTTTTGCGGGTGGGCTTCAAGGCGTCTGCTCTAGCACACCTGAGTTACTCTAGCTGTGAAGCTCATGGGTGACGAGGGGTGCTCTGTCAGCCCACGCTTGCTTGGCACGCCCAACGTCATCTGTCATCCCACTTCTTCAATTTCTTCTTTTTTTTTTCTTTTTCTTACCAGAGCAAACACTGAACTTTCACTTCATCCAATTACTGGTCCGCTGTTCTTCCAATATGGCCGACATGCCATCAAATCAACCCCCCACACCAAGGCCGTCACCGCCAGCGAGAAGCCGAGGACGGGGAGGAAATCCCTCCTCCCAGCAGGAACATCCGGAAACAAGAACTGCTGGAGGGCAGTTTCTAAGACCCGACGGTTACGACAATTCATCACCGCGGGGAAGGGGAGCACGCAGTGCAAGTCGGAGTGGGCGAGGATCGTCGGTTGGGCGGTTTACAACCAGCCGGGAGGAGTTTTCGTTCACAGATGATGAGGAGGATTACACTGGTAACTCCGAAGGCCGCGCAAACGGAAATGCGTTTGGACAACCTGTGAATGGGGAGCTTATGGCAGAGGAAGACGAGGAAGAGGAACCATGTGACGAACAAGACGACAATGAGAATGACGACTACTACTCCATCCTGATTGTTCCCTCAGATGTGAGTGTCTGAGCTCAGCTCCGTTTGATGTGGGGTAATAAGCTAACAACCCTTGTAGGCCTCAGTAAGCCAAATACGCACGGCATATCACTCTCTATCACGTCGATTTCACCCGGACAAACAACCACCGGAGATGCGAGACCGGACCACAAAGCACTTTAACAAAGCCTTGGTGGCATACGAGACTCTGATCGATCCCCACAAGCGGGCAATATACGACAATTTCGGAATTGAAGGTTTGAAGGACAGAACCTGGCAGTTGGGTGTACGATCCATGAGTCCGGAACAGTTCAAGTTCTGGCTCGAAGAGAACATCCGAAAGAAGCGGACGGAAATGCTGGAAGAACTGGTAGTTTCCTCTGGCAAGGTGTCGGCGACGTTTGATATCTCCGGAATCTGGTTTCAGAAGATGATACTTGTTCAAAACAAGAATGGGAAGGTTATTGGCAATCAATTGCAATCGTATCCCATCGGTGTCATGACCCAATATCAAGTCAGCCATTCATTCCATGTACCTTTGGATGCCCTTGCCGAGATTTTAGAGAGACCTTTGCCATCTTCTTTCAAGGAACTATGGCAAGAGGATTTGGGCAAACCTAGTCCAAAACGCGATACAGCTCGGGCTAAACCCACGTTATCACTCGAATGTGCTCTGGGCGGAGCGCCTCCAAAAAGAAAGGGCGAAACTAAGAACCTCCCCGCATCTGTATTGGCTGGTACCTCCCTTACCGTTGGGTTGATGCACGCATTCCCAAACCTTCCACCAGATTCGCCGCGATCAATAGCTTCTCTGTTGGCCGGGAACCAAATCGCACTTCAGGCAACAATTCTCCCAACGCCTATGGTCACAACTCAGCTTTCGCGAGGCTTTGGCCAGAACGGAATTCAAGCTCGGGCAATCTTTATTGGTCTACCCAGCATGGAATTAGCGCCAATTACCGAGTGTAGCCTTACTCGGCGATTGTCTCTCCGGCATAGTGTCTTCATCGGCATCAATACGGGTGGAGTAAAATGGCTTTCCAGCTTGAGAGATGTTTTCACGCTTCCCAAGGTTGGTGAAGTGAGGAACGGGTTTGCTTCGATAGGATATACTTACCACCCCATCAGTTCTGCGATTGCAGACGCAGAAGAAGAATCAGGGGAAGGGGAAAGTACCAAGAAGCCAGCGGCTCAAAAAACTAGTCGCTCAAAGCGAACAGAATCCTACACAGTCGCCCTAAACACTGGTCTCCTTGCTCGGGGAATCCAGGCCAAAATCTCCTGGGGTCGTACATTCTTTGTCGGAACACCATTGACCTCGCGGCCCCAACCCAACATGAAGCATGGAAACGTCGGTATCCGGTTAGGAGTCGAGACCACTATTCATATCACGGGTGCCGCGCAATACACCCTCAAAGCCTCGAGGAAGATGTTCGAAAACACGGTGGTGGGACTTAATGTGTCCTGCGGCGGATCGACCGGAACTCGAGGTATCACGATTGGATTCTCGTGGTCAAGGCTTGGCCAACGGATCTCAATACCCGTCGTGCTTGCGCCTGTTCCGGATGCCAGAGTCATGATCTATGCCACTGCCATCCCGCTCTTAACCTACGTTACCGCCGAGCTCCTCTGGCTCCGTCCAAGGGACCGCAAGATCCGCGAACAGGAAGCGGCCCGGCTTCGCCGTGCGCTACGCACCAAGACCCTTCGGCGGCGGAAAGCCGCAGAAGAGGCGGTGGAGGTGATGATCAATTCTGTCGCGCGGAAAACGGAAGCAGAGCGTGTGGCGGGTGGGTTGGTAGTTCTTGAAGCTACGTATGGAAAGCCAACAGACAACAAAGATAGCAAGTTGGTGGCGGATGTCACTGTCGCCGTTGCAGCGCTGGTGGAACAGGGACAGCTGGTGTTGCCCAAGGGTGTCGACAAGAGCAAGATTATTGGCTTCTACGATCCGGCCCCCGGCAGCGAGAAGGTGCTGTGGGTTAAATACTTGTTTGACAGTCTTGTCCACGAGGTTACCGTCAAGGAGAAGCAGGGCCTCGTTGCACCGCTGAGGAGTCATTTGGTGCCAGGGCAAGCTTAGGAAGCGGGTTCCGTGGTTTACCTTGATGATTATTCGGTGGAACTAAAAGGGGAGTGTCTCTGACTTCGTGTTTTCTATCGGAATGTGCTATTTTTTCGAGGGAATGCGGTGTACTGTACGAAATGGTGTAGATTACCTTTACTTTGCGTCTCTCTTCTTTTTGTAACTAACTTGCAGGTAACTCTACTCTAGATGCCATTACTCTTTCGTTTTCGTTTTCAGTTTCCCTTTTTATATATAGCTTGGTTTGTTTGGTTTGTTATCCGCGATGATGGATGGATAGTGAGCGAGGATCCGAGGGTAGTGTTGAGGAATATGAGTAGTGCATTCTCATCTCATCTCTTCTCTTCCTATTTCTACGTGGGAAGGCGTTTGGTGGATGTACCATGAGTGTACTTAGCAATAAGAGCAAACAGACGTTCAACACAGATCAATCAATTCCTAACTAAATATTATACTGCTCCCCAAAGCTCCTTCCTCATAGACAAAAGCCATATTCTTCGCATTTACTTTTATTGAGCTAAGATATAGCAGTCAGATACCTTTTCATCAATATGCCTTTTGCTACAGCTTGTTTACCACCGCTCGCCCCAACACCTAGGCACAATATTAGATCTACAATTTCTTCTTCAGATAGCGTTGTTTGAATTACTACATATCTACAGTCTTCAGTGTGTGAGTAAGTTCACGAACTTCATTTAGCACAACGGGAATTGCATCATGGCTCATCACTTTAAATACGACCAAACAAACACAACAAGCCAATTAGTCAGTATTGTACACCCCCAAGACCAGCTAGGACGTACCGCGGGATACCTCAAAGGGGGCCTTGGTGGTAGTCTGTAGCAGGGAAGATCAAAGAGTGGCGGAGGGGAGCCAGGAAGGAATTATAACCGCATCCGTCACATCACTCCGACACCCGCCCATAAGCCATGATCTGCCAATCTCATCACATAACCTCGCACCAAAACCCAGGTATCATACACCATCCCCCCCCCCCTCCTTCTTCACTCTCTCCCTCCCCCTCTTCTCAAGAACATACCCCGCCGCCTTCCCGGCGGTATCCAGCCTTCCCACGACCCTCGGCAGCCCGGTCTTAAGCTCCTCCAGACCCCTCAGAGCGCGTTCCCTCGTCCGTTCCACCTCCTCCCGTCTCTCCACCTCCCTAACCACAACCTCCTCCTCCGCCGCCCTCTGCGCAACCTCCAACTCCTCCTCCCACCCCCTTCGCAAATTCTCCCCCCTCCTCTCCTCCGCCGCAAGCTCCTCCTCAAACGCCTGTCTCAGCATCGCCGGCTTCTCGCGCCGCATGCCCGCAAGCTGTAACGTCCGCTTCTCAATCTTTTGGTGCAGGGCTGTGACGGCGTCGTGGAGGCGCCGGTCGTAGGGCTCGTATTCTTCTACCGGCTGCAGGTAGGATTCCAGCGGCAGCGGCTCGAGCGCGTTGATTGTGATGTTTGGCAGGGCGAGGCGGAAGGTGTTTAACACATACTGTGGTGGGGGTTAGCTAGAGGTGGGGGGGGGGGGAGGGGGGGGGGAGGAAAGACTTCAGAGACGAGTTCGTCGACACGCTGCCGGAGGGGGTCGTCGGGTACTGGCAACTGCTTTTGGATCTTTTCTTGCGCTGCGGATTGGAGCTTGCTGATTAGATGTCGGAGGTCTTCGGGGGATTGCAGCTCTACCGGCCGCATCTTGTCGGACTCCATGCTGTGCGTGCGGGTTTGGGGGTTGCGGATTGGGTTTGTGCGGTGGTGGGATGTTTGGTGGTTGAGGGGTGTCGCGCTTTGTTTACGCGCTAGTGATTAACGCGCTTCCACGCTAGACAGTTGACCATGTCCTGGAGCAACTTAAATGTGCTGCCTACCTACCCATCCACCCCAGAGGCGAGTGCGGATTGAGTGGTAGTCCCATGGTTCTCGGAACTTAGCAATCAGCCACTGGCACCAAGCCCATGCCCGTTAGGATAACCTACCAAGCGCTCTTTGTATTCGACCAAGAAATACTGAGTGGAGACAAAACTAATCAAGGTCAGAATCCGAGTCTAACTCGTGGCGTTCCTCCATTCGCTCAAATATCTCTTTAAATGGTGAAACTATAAGCCTGTTTACATACCAAACTAGGCTCGCTGTATTCTTCAGTTCCGATCACAGTATGTCGTCCATCACACGCATCACTCGCACTCGGAATAAACAAAGGAGACTAGAGTAGAGTAGAGTAGAGTAGAGGTCGACAGCTCCATAGGACTGCGGGTATTGTACATTAGAGTATATATATACACTCTCCCTCTTCTCCCATCCGACATCCCCATATTTTCCAGAACTTTTGTAGTAGTAGTTAACCAATCCTTCCAACTCCAAATAATAATCATCGAAGTGCGAGAGTGAAAAGAAAGGTATTCATCTGTATACACACCACCCACTGTTCATATCATACTCGTACATGACACAAAAAATCTCAAAGCTTTATAACCAGCCAGCCAGACAATATTCTAAACCCAGACAAAAATAATAGTACAAGAGAAATTAAAAACAGCGGAAAACCCCCAATATTTGAGTGTCGTGATAGATCGTAATATCGTGTCAGTCGAACTTACTCTGCGGTCGTCGTTCTACGTAGGCTTTGCTCGTAGTTTCCGCTACGGTCACCGCGGTCTCCATAGCTCAGTCGGGAGCCACGATCGCCGCCACCGAATCCACCACGTCCGCCTCTGCTGCCGCCAAAGCCACCGCGGCCACCTCTGTCACCACCCCGATCACCGAAACCACCGCCCCGACCGCCGTTCCGATCAAATCCACCACCCCGGCCACCGCCAAAGCCGCCTCTGCCACGACTGGGTCGATCACCACGGTCTCCATAACTAGGTCGCTCGCTCCTCTCGCCGTAGCTTGGTCGTTCGCTTCGCTCGCCATAGCTTGGGCGCTCACTCCGCCCGCCATAGCTTGGACGCTCACTCCGCTCGCCATAACTTGGGCGCTCACTCCGTTCGCCATAACTTGGGTGCTCACTCCGTTCGCCATAGTTTGGGCGCTCACTCCGTTCGCCATAGCTTGGGCGCTCACTCCGTTCGCCATAGCTGGGTCGCTCGCTGCGATCACCATAGCTCGGCCGGGAACCACGATCACCGCCGAATCCACCGCGCCCGCCTCTGCTGCCACCAAAGCCGCCACGACCTCCACCGCCCCTACCACCAAACACGCCACTCCTCTCGAATCCACCACGACGCTCAGGCACCTCACTGCTATCGGGATCTCTTGGTTTCCGGTCACGACTGAAGGATCTCTCCGCATCACGATCACGTCCGTATCCACTTCTTGATCCCCTGTCGGAGCCTCTGCTGCCACCAAAGCCACCACGGCCTCGAGCACGGTCATTTCTCTCTCTTGGCACGAAGGTATCGTTCAAGCCTTGGACGTTTGCAAGACCAATCTGGCCAATCAATTTCCTGGAAATGTTGGGAGGCGTCTGCAAGCCCCAACCGACAGCAGACCACCTGTTCAGGGAGTCTACCAACAATTGGCGATCACGCAAGATGCCGTTGAAGTAGCCTAATAGCGACACATATGCAGCTGACTTGTCGGGCATCTCGGTAGTGATGCTAGCTTTAGTAATAGTTATTAGAGCCTCGGCAGCAGACGTGCTGAGCTTCTGCTCAACCTCCATGGGGATACCGGCGGTCTGGAGACCATGTTCCTCGTCCATCTTCATACCCTTGATAACCTGGTGAACGTTCCTCTCCGCGAGTTCGGCTTCGGTGAGCATTAGATAACCGACTCCACTGCGGTTGGCGCGGCCGGTACGTCCGAGACGATGAATATACTGCTCCTGATTGGACGGGGTGCAGACCTGGATGACGTGAGTAACATTGGGGAAATCCATTCCTCTAGCAACAACGTCGCTGGCGAAAAGAATGGCGCTCTTGCTATTTCTGAAGCGCTCAGCAGCCCTGGTTCGTGCACTCTGAGTAAGACGCGAGTGAATCTCAATCAATCGGGTATTCTTATGGATTGGGTGAGGGGCGCCATCAACTTGGTCGAAATTTCTGAAGGTAGCAGCGGCAAGAGCGGCAAACTTGGTTGTAGGGAAGAATACAATAGCCTTGAAGGGTTCCTTGGGCTCGGCAGACTCTTCGATGGCAGACTCTTCGATGGTAGACTCTTCGATGGCAGCCTCTTCCTCCTCAATTACTTCTTCCGTGCCCTCACCATCAGCGGTGGCAGGCTTGGGGTTGGTCTCTCTCATAACAAGTTCGTAAACCGCGGGTAGGATATTCTCGAATCCACGGCAGCTAACAAGGTGCTGCTTAATACGGTCATGAACAGACGTCTCACCTTTCTCAACCATCTTCAAGAACTTGTAATCTGAGCGAAGGGTACGGCGGACCATATCGAGGACCTTCTGAGGCATAGTAGCGGAGAAGACCAAGGATTGCCTACCGGCACCTTGTCGCACATCAGAGTCCGCCGGAGGAAGCAATGCAATAATTTCATCGACCTTCTCCGAAAATCCCTGGTCCAAAAGCGTATCACCCTCATCAAGCACCAGAGTATCGACATTCGAGACATTGACGCCGGAGTATTGGTCTTCAAGGAGATCGTGCAGCCGTCCAGGTGTAGCAATGAGGAGGTGGCAACCACTTCTTCGCATATCACGAACTGCATTTGTTTTTCCGGTTCCACCAACAGCAACCTGAGAGATAATGTTAGTACCTTGAGTGAGTTTCACGGCGTCGTTGTAAATCTGGGAAGCCAGCTCTCGGGTCGGCGAGATGATAATGGCGCGGATGTCAATTTTTCTCTTCTGGATAGGTTCAGGCGAAGTCATGATCCTCTGGAGTACTGGCAGAAGGAAGGCAATGGTTTTTCCGGTTCCGGTCTTTGCTTGTGCAAGGACATCATCGCCTTTTACGGTTGAAAGGACGGTTTTCCGCTGGACTTTGGTCATCTCATCGTACTTCATGCCGTGAGTGATATTCCGGATGACGGTTGTGTTGATAACGTCCTTATCTGCTAAATCCTGAAATTTAGTGACCTCGTCCGGAGAGAGCATAACTTCGTGCTCAGTATCGGTAAGAATGGCATCGTGCTCGGACAGATCGACGATGGAGGGGAGGTTTCTATCCCGGTTGAGGATTGTGGAGATGGTGAACGACCGCTGCTGCTGAAGAGCGGGTGTCGTTGATATTGTGGGCGCATGGTGAAGAAGAGTGAGAGTAACTGCAGAAGGAGTGATGCTGCAGGCATTTGAAGGAGCGACACGTAGACGGAGTAACCGTGATGAACGGCAGAGGGAATTAAACATCGTCGAGATGCTTTTGAGTGTAAGGTAGGGAAGGGGAGGGGAGGAGAGAGCGAAGGAGAGAGTGAAAGACCGTGAATACGGTCGTGGAGCAGGAGAGAATTGGAATCTAGAGAGAAGATGGGCCGTGGTGAATTGTGGTTGTGGAAGTGGTTTTGGAAGATTGAGCTTAGAAGCTTTTTCCAGACGCAGAAAATTTCGTGTTCAGATAGCCCTGCCAAGCCCGGATTAACCTCCGGTGCCAGCCAACCATGAATCACCGGAAAATGAACCCTTCTGTTCAACCGTCTCCCGTGCCCGATACCCAGTAGTATTTCTTTATGTCTGTATGCCTATTCTACCATGCCTGAAAAATACTTAACGCCGTGTCCCAAAACACCATGCCCCAAAAGCCTTAACAATGCACAATTACAAGAAAAACAAAAATGTAACATCGTGACGCAAACGCTAGCCTGGTAACACCTTTCCTGAGTTCAACATTACAGCAAACCTACAAATTATAGGTCATCATCGTCGCTAACCTCCATTCCGCCAAACTCCCTAGTAACGTCTCCGAGACGTCTGCGACTAACAGCCGGAGCACGAGGAGGTCCTTCCGATGAAAACGCTCTAGAACTGCTACTACCTGGCTTTTTGGTGCGTTGTCGGTGGCGTATGATCTCATCCACATCGTCCGTATCTTGCGTTACGATCTCTCCATCGGAATTTAGCTGTGTGGTGGTAAAGATGATGTCTTTCTCAGCATTCTCATTCAATGCCTTCTCCAGAAGTTCCGTCGCCACTGGATCTTGGGGACTAATAGCAAGAGCCTAGAATTTCCCCATTATTAATTTTACACCTAGACACCCTGTAGAATAAACCGACCTCGTGAAGCGAAACAATTGCCTCAAAAGGCCTTCCAGCCTGTAAGTGGCACAAGCCGACGGCACTATACACCTGCGGGTCGTTGCTATCCGCAGTTCTAGTAACCTCCGAAAAGCACTCCAAGGCCTTCTCAAACATATCCAGGCGTCTGTATGCATGTCCTAGGTTCGCTTTCGTTGCCACCCAAGCCTTCGGATTCGAGTCGATATCATCCGCAATCTGTAGTGCCTTGGTGAATAGCTGTACTGACTCCTTCAACGCATCTTTATGATAGAAAACTACCCCAAGCTCATTCAGGAGTAAGGGATCTGATTTGCATAGAGCAAAGGCGGTATTGAGGTATTCATCAGCCAGCGTGACGTTATTTAGCTGCAAATGCTGCATGCCCAAAAAGAGCTGTGGAAGGTGGGTTCCCTGGAATAGTCGTGCTGCAGTAGAGTACGCCGATATTGCCTGGTCATGTTCACCCTCTGCCGCAAAGGTATGTGCAAAACCGATCCAAGCTGGTCCGAAATGCGGATCCATCATGGAAGCTTTCGAAAAGAACCTCCTTGCCTCCGCGATCTTGCCAGTTGTGAGGTAGTATATACCAACAGCCAGCCATGTAACCGGCTCCTCGGGGTAGTTATCAGCCATATCATGCGAAACCAAAAATAGCTTGTTCTTCATGTTGAGCTCGTGCAGACACGCCAGGTACAACGGATAAACTGCGAAATTGTAGCTGTCATCCTTGATGATACCTTCGCATAGCGTCAAGCACTCCTTGAATCGACACTGGGTAAACAGCAACTCTGACTTTGAAATGATTAGGTCCGCATTCTGTGCCAAATTATAGCTTGCGCCTAGCGTCTCCGTAGCCTGGTTGAAGGCTGTGGGGTTCTTGTATTTGCTCAATCGGGTGGTATACAACATCTTGACAAACTGTGCTTCCTGGCCCTGTTCTCCATCGGCACCCAAGTTCTGAAAATCCAAGCTCTCCAGAAACGCCCACTCCTCGTCCGGACTCATCAGAGCATTCTTCATCAGCTGGTCGAACGCCTCGAAACACTTTACGTCAATCAGGACCGCCTGTTTGTAGCAGTCCTTCGCTTTGTCGAATGCATTCTGCTTGGCGAAGACGAGTCCTCTGAGGTAGCACATAGCAGCTTCAAACTTGATGTTGCTCCCATACTCGTCACGGTCCTTGCTGCTTCCACTTTTTTTGCCGCGCTGTCGAGCCGCTTGTGGTGTACCAAACGCAAGGTGCGAAGGGTTCTTCTCGCCGAGGATGGCAAGGGCTTCGTCGTACTTCGATTGCTTAATGAGACACCGGGCTGCGAGATAGCGACACGACGTGGAGCGGGAAATTAGATCGTTTCTAGTAAGGAACGACAAGGCTCTGTTGTAGTGCCCAGTACCAAAGTGGACCTGCGCCAGCCAAAACGCATCCTTTGGGTCTCCTTAATGCACTGTTAGTACTGTCACTAGAGACGAAATACTAAGACGAAATATACCAGTCAATGCTAGCAGCTTGTCACCAACAAAGATAGCCGCATCGTGTTGGTGCTTATTGAGGGCGTCTTGTCTCCAATTTCTCAGGAACTCTTCCATTTTGGGATTTGACGCGGGAGCTCCCTTCCTGCGCACCGTCGAAGTGGCAGCAGAGGAACTGTCCCCATTCGAAGCCTGTACCGATGAAGATGGCGGCATGTGATGACTTCTGCAAACGACAATGAAACGAGAACTGCGAAGTAGAGTGGAGGTGGAGGCGACAGACGCGTTTTTGAAGCGGGGCGTTGTTTTGAATATTATTGCAATGTCGTCTCGCACCAGGCCGATCCTCACGTGATTGCGAACTCTACTCTTGCTAGCGGGGCCAATTAGGGTTGAGGGTTTCGCACACCGGGTAACGTTTGGTGCGAGACAAATTGAAGTGATGGTAAATGACACTTATGGAGCACAGCCACTTACGTTTTGACCCAAGAGCCACAAATTGACTTTCCATCACTGTTGCCGGTATCCTTGTATCCACTCACTCAGTCGTTCAGTGTGTCTGGCTAATTTGTTGCTCGCTGCTCTTGCTAAGTGCTTACTGCTCGGGCTCTCACTTAGTTGCTCTAGCACTGACTCTAACACTCTAACACTCTAACACTGACTACAATTGTGATGTAAATGAGACAGATTACTGATAATTATTACCGATAACAGGACATGTCGTTTTATGATCTTGCGCTTCCCTAGGTTCCCGCGGGCCACACGCCTTACCATGACTTACAGGTGAGCTGTGCTCCGCGCCAGCAGCAAACCCGAAATTTTGTCTATTTATCTACAATTACCATAAATTAGTGAGCAGATAGATAAGTAGAAAGCGAAGAGCAAGAGGAAGAGGGAGAGGAGTCTCTAGCTCTACGAATATATATGCTTAAGTCTTGAGATCACGAGGAGCCAGGTTATCGGGCCTTATTATCGGATCTTATCTTATTGTTCGGACTGCGCTTGACCAAAACAACAAGCTAGACTAGATCTAGTAGTACACTCCAAAAGAGGTTTAAATGTTGCTATTATTACCGAGATAGGATTAAACGTGGCCGTGGTGGCTCAACTCGCTCTAACACTAAAAAAAAGTTCTTTACCCTCAAAATTTCGGCCACAGTGACAAAATCAGCTTGTTACAACGGCTAGATACAGGTAGCCGTATAACACTATGGCCAGTTGCCCAAGCCCATCAGGTTTATACATTATCAGATCCTATAGCCCATGAATTTAAGATGCGAACAGCATCAAGAAAACACTGACACCGAGTTTGCCCACTGTAAGCAGGCTAGCTGCCCGATATTAACTACTACTCTGTCATGGCTACACTACTCTGTTACCCCACTTGGACTCTACTGTTCCCTTACGCCGCCCACATACAAGCTGCTACCAAGACCAAAGCTAACGCCAGTAAGTTAGCCATGCCCAATACAGAAGCGACGACCATCATCGAGACGCGGCTATATCGTACTTAACAGGCTCGTGGGGTTTAGGAACAACCTGTTTGGCGAATACCAGTGGAGTACACAAGTATGCAAGATGCTTGACCAACTGCGGAATGAAATTTTAGAGCTGGGGCTGTAGCTGATATTACAGTTTGCAATTGCAGACCAGCGGCACTGATACACTAATCAAAGCATCAAGGGAACTCACAAAGGTCAGGCAATGACGGTAGATATAATTTCGCAGCGTAACTAACAAATCTGTAATTAAGCAGGAGGAGGTGGATATCGTCAAGGACTTGGACGATTAACGGCGGTGTAGTATATTACCGCAAGAGAATACCAATATATGCGATCAAGTCCTTATCCGTAAATCAGGGGTTTCTATTTTGAATTTCGCCAGTTTCATAGGTGTCGGCACTTTGCGGTTCTGAAGGCAGCTCGATGTAGCGATATAAGAAATTGGGTGAACTATACTGTTGTTAAATAGCGGCTCATGACATTTAAGACCGATAATCCAGTCGCCGTTGTGGCTCCATTGTTCAGATTCATCACTTGAATACCCACAACTGTCTGCTCTTACCTGTCGACCTGATGTTTAGCTGAAAAACTTGATGCAATCACACGAGTGCTGCTAATTGACGCTGTATTTTGCAATCCAGCCATCGTTAAATGCCACCGTTAAATATACACACCCCTGTGGACCGAAGAGTTCGCCTTGAATTACATTCATACTTGACATCTTGACAATTCACCCAGAGGACCCGCGACTTTATCATAGCACTCCACTATGACAGATCCGCCATCCACACCCCCACCATCCTCACCAAAGTCACTTCTAAGACATGCAAGAACTGTGTCTGAATGTTACTCCCATTAGGTGTCTCAAGCGTAGCATGTATTTTTCGATCAATACACTTCGAAACGTTCTAGGATTTTGGGAAACGATACCGCTGCATTCCATAAAGACGTCTAATGTTGCCCAGTTGCTAAGTTCCAGTAAAACGATACCGAATTTATAATAGTCGTAAATATTATGGAAATTCCCTTCACCGGTACCATATTCTGGATGTTGAGAGTACCGCAATGCCCTTCCCGTATATATAAGTACGTAACTACTTGCCTCTCTGTTTGACCTGGCTCCGCCGAAGGCCGTGAGTAGCGAAGATTGATCAAGTAAGGCTTCTGTATTACATTACAAAGAGCCGACCCATTCTCGCGATCGCAATCTTCAGGAGCAAAGAAAATGATGTTCCTTGAATTTATATTTTTATGCAGCTATCCGGCAATATGCAGCTTTCGGACACAACTTGAAATCTTATATGCGAGCCGAAATCACTCCCTTAGTGGAAGGTCGACTAGCGCTCGAGTCTTGATGATATCGAATAGGCTTGCAGGAGCCTGTCGTGGTAAGATTCCCGAGGGAAAGGCATAGACGAAACCGTAACCATGCTGCCCAACAATATTGGAGGTTGGCTTGACGAAGCCCATGGAGCCCAGAATCGAAAAGCCCTCAAACTTTGAACCCTCACGTAAAACTTCAGCTTTCAGTTGCATGCATCTATATCTTTGTTGCTGAGTCAAGTTTATCCATCTGGTGGTGTGTGGACCGATTCAAAGACCACCTGGGTGCTACGGTATCGACCAACAACAATCCCATTTTGGAAATATTTTTGCACACGAAGCTCATCAGAGAGAGCAGCAAACTTTCCTTGTCATATTCAGAAAGGTGTGATATCTCGTCCTAGACCTCCTTTAGGAATCAATTCCCAAGTTTGGCCAAAGTAAAAGACCTCAACTCAGAGTATTCGTGATGGTTGTTGCTGTCGCCTAGGTCGTGAAGGACAGAATCGATGTGAATGTCGGTAGCTAATAAGTCTTCGAGCCATAGTTGTCGTATCTTCTCCTAACACCACGCCAAAAGAGAGTTGCATAACGTTCCCACTAGTGACCGAAATTCTTCAAGTGGACTATGAGCAAACATAGCGATTCCTGAGGACATGTCTCATTTCTGAGCCGTGACCTTTTCCTCGATTCTTTCAAGCAGACTTATTAGGTTCTGACAGAGGCGGTCATTATCATCATTAACTGCTGCAATGGGATTAAGGGAAAGACTTTCAGTGTTAAGCTCCATCACATTTGCCCACGCAAAGAAGCGTGCCTTTTCGATCTGGAAGGTGGAGGAAGCAGTGGGCTCCTCCACATTTTCAGGTATTCGACCAGTGTGCTCACTACTGTGCCAAAGAGTGGTCTGATACTAAGAAAGGAAAGCTGCTGTCGGACCTCTTCCGCTTTTAGTCGTTCATTGGGATCGACGTGAAGCATGAAGCCTCCTAACTCGAGTAGCTTCCTGAGCTCCACACTCCCAGTTTCAGTGGAGACATCCTTAGCCCAGGAAACAACAGATGGCTTGAGATCCCCTCTGGTAAAAAGCAATAGTCGTTCATGTTAGATCTAAAAGCATTCCCCTTACGCCGCTCTCGAAATCGTTCAATGCCCTTCCGGCAACCGTCAATATATGCTGCAATTTCGAACAGCGTGCACTCAGGCGGCCGTGTATCCGGTGCGCGGCCGACTGACTGTTCAACGAAGCTGTTGCCATCCAAACACTCCGGGCCGAGGAAGTCTAAGCCGAGTTTCCAATTCGCTTGAGACTTTTCGTCTACTGATTTCACCCTTGCAAGTCCGAAGTCCGCGAGGTAGAACGTCCTAGAGTCTAGGAGAATATTTGCTGGCCGAATATCTTGATGGTAGCTGATCCTTCGGAACTCCTTATTCTCATCCCATGCTTTGAGATTCAGGGTGTGAACCATCTCTATAGCTGATGCGAGACCTTGCAAGCACTATAGTATGTAAAGCCTCGCTCGAACTGGCCAAAGGGTTCCTCAAGCTTCAAAAACCGCTTCAAGTCCATCCCAAATACTGGGAAAGGTAGATTCTAATGGCCATGGTAGCTGGATGAGCCCAAAAGCCGAACAACGTGAGGGTACCGCATATGGTCTAGTATTCTCCGACATTATTTTCTCGCTCTAAAAATTTGAGCTTTTGCTGTTTGACCTGGATACCATCCTCAACATTTTCATGACCATAGTAACCACGGAAGTCTACACATGTCAATCGACCAATTCAGCTTGATGGTGGGACGAGGCATAGCGTACCGTTTCTGGGTACATGGTTTGTAAGGAAGCTGGCACTGATACGTGCCCGTTGAGCGAACTCCATTCTGAATGATTCCACAATGCTCTCAGCCCTGCTCACATCCATTGGTAATACACTATCGAGGGTATCATGCTCAACGAAGCTGGTGAGACTGTGCTGCCATTTCCTCCAGATCAAGATTGCGAAGAGAACCCGCCCTTCGTTGAAGATCCTGTTCGCAATCTTCAGCTACTGGTAATCCGGAACATCACGCTCGCGAATAGCCCTGGTGATCGTGATTTCGGTCATGATAGTAGACTTCAAGTCGTGTTGGCTAAAAGAATAGCTACCATTCGACGATTGCATACGCAGCTTCTCAGTTTCGCACCGTAGATTGTTGATGATAGGCCCCATTGCTCACAACTCGACGAATTATAGCTGCTCACCAAGCCGTGAATCCTATAGCGCCCGAGCTGGAAGCAAAAGAGTATAATACAGACCTAGCACTAGGAGGGTGTATTCGGTGCAACGGTGAGTAAGCACCTTCTGTCACTCCCATCTCATAATATACATTCAGTGCCGCCTAGTTACAACTATATAATCTTACGTTGGGCCCAAAGTGCAGATTCGAATATTGAGCAATTGAAGAGAAACAATATCAGTAAGATCTAAGATCAGATTGGACGATCAAGTTGTACATATATCTGATATATACAGTGCATGCGCCTAAGGCGCACAGCACTACACGACCCAACTCCATATGTCCATGAAATAAGACATGCACAGCCCCTCTCTAGCCTTGCCAGCTCGCGCTCGCAATAATGTGAGAAGCACACCTCCGGCGTCCCCAATCACTACTTCAAAGTACGCGAAATCTTCACTTCTGATATTTTTTCAAAATAGTGTCTGAATTCGCAATTCCAGTTTTTTAAATTGGCGACTCGGAAGGGGGGCGTTCTGCGGATCCGGTCGCGCAGATACATTCATATGATCCGTGTCATCAATCAATGCGGTTAACGTTAACTTGGACTTCGTTGCCTTTGCATCCGTGTAACAATCGGCCAGCCTTACTTCTCAGACAGCTGCCTACAACAGTAGAGCTGTCCTACCACCCCAAAATTGCAATTTTCTCGCCGTGCGTCTTGAATATTGGCCGGCAGTAGGGTGCAGTAGTACCACGTATTGCATCAGTGAATGGGTGAGGCTCTGTTGTTTGATACACTCTCAGCCTACCACAGTTGCTGTAGGTATTATTGTTGACTGCAAGGAGCTCACAAAGTAAAGCCCAGCTGCACCCTGCAGGACTACTGCCAGCCAAGATCCAAGACGCACGACGAGAAAGTTGCACTTTTGGAGTGGCAGGACGGCTCTAGTGAGAGCAGCGAAGTTATAGCTTGCTTGCCTCGCTACGCAGCTCTGGATCGTGTCTTCTTATTGGTGCAGCGTCTGAGGTACACGGAACTTAAGCCGACAAGCTTACGGTCGTGGAGTCAAGCACTAGCCTTGTTAGCATGTCTTGCAATCACTCACAACTGTTCAAATACCACGGTTACCATTCTAAACCTGAAGTTCTCTTCTCTAGACGACCGCACCTGCGATGAGTTCGCAAAAATCGCAAGCCAGTTCACCAATGGACTGGAAAAGCTATCCAATTACGTTACCGCAGAATATCCGCCACCTCGACAATGTCTATGAGCTCTGGGAGAGACTCAAGGCCCGGTCGGGGTCGCTGTTTGTAGAAGATGGCTCTTCGGCGATAAAACTCGAGGTTACTTCCGTGGTGTCCGCTAGTGGTATTGAGATGTGCCGCGAAACCGCCCTGCGAATGCGCTAATCATGTCGATCAATAAGGTTCAAGATCCACAACAGTGCGGAGCGTAGAAGAGTTGGAGAGGTATCTCAAGGTAGAAATTCTCTCTACGCAGTGTTAACAGTTGCTGGCGGCATTACGTTGACCGTTGTTTACGAGTATAAGTCATGCGACGAAATAAATTTCTTGTAAGTAGGAGCTAGAGACCTGCGCACGTTGAGATATTTGTGCTTACGAAACTGTTTCGTAGCTTCATTTCGCGGCGGAATTCTTGGACACGTATGAAAATATCACTGGCCATGCTCCAGTGTCTTTGCAATTTCCACCAAGTGTTTCCAAAGTACCTGCATGTTGTATTCCGGTTTGGGAAGCGAGAAAGTGACGCCGGAGAGTCACTTCAAGGAGTCACGTATCGTCAAGAGAGGAGTGTCCCACTTGGAAAAGCAGTGGATAGAGTTGACCGGAACGCAGGATCTGGTAAATTCCGTAATCCTCCCTGGAAGGCAGTTTTGACGCTTGTATAGAGATATGTTATTCGGTAGGTCATATGGAAGAAAACGGAAGAGAACACGGGGACCCATGGTCTTTGCGGCAGTTTGGAGTGTATCATCAACTCTACTATCAACGAAATTCTTCCACATGGGTCATCATACAGCTCCCAGATCAAATTAAGGAACATCTAAACCGGGTACTTGATGAGAGTCAAGTGGATCCAAAGGGTTCATATGTTGCTTTTCATCCGCTGAGATTTCACTTTCTATTCCTCCTAGCGTGCGAGATGAACTGGGAAGCGTACATCAGTTATTTGGGGAAAGAGTTAGCATTAATAGTGCCGTATCCCACTATTAACTTGTCGCGCTCGAGCTGACAGCACTACAAACAGCATCAACGGACATCTTTCGAGCGGCAGCACAAAGATTACAATCTGAACTTCTGTGAAAGCCAGCGTTTAACCTATGTGCTCCAACGGCTCCTGGAGGCGCACACAGTGATTGAGAAAAATCTCGACACAGCCGCTATGCTATCCGAGCACGCCGAAAAACTGCCCAACTGCATGAATGTGCCAGCCATTCTTGCCGAGCAGTTCAACTATGACATTGTCCAATACCAACGCCGACTTGCAAGCCATCTCAGGGAGATAAAGAAGAATCTACAGTACGGAGAGCATATACGTGTCTTGGTAACAAATCACCGCACCTAGCACGAAGTGCCAGCTATGGCTAACAGTAACTAAAGAGCCTTAAAATTCTTGACTCTCGAAATGACGGATTATTAGTCGCGATTTTCCTGCAATCCGCGCTAGATTCACGAATCGTAAAGTTCGCCACTGTAGCCGCGATGGTCTATATACCGGCCAGCCTAGCAACGGTGAGTCTTCCAGTCTTAGCCTACAACCAATACGACGCTGACACAATTGTTGCTTAGTCATTTTTCAGCACTGGATTCATAACCTTTAATGATGGAGACGGGTTTGGCATGGGTGTCCGGAAAGAGATATGGATTCTGGTGGCTCTGGTTATGTTTCTGCTGGTGGGTACCACTGGGTGCGCGTATTGCATCTGGGTCCGGAGAAGGCGGATAGAACTTGGATGGGAAAAAGATGGCCGGGTATAGATGTGATAGTTATGTGATAAAATAATCTTAAGGTATGTACATATAGCGATACATAGGAGAATGAGACGACATACACCCACGAACCGTTCAAGTACAGAGCTCCGCCATCTAGCCGGCCAGCCCGGAGGCGGAGGGGATTAAGGGGCTGTCATACTCTAAGTAGAGTGAATACAGTATGATTAAAACAAAAAACAAAACAAAAAACCGTTCAAGTACACGACGTGGTTTATGTTTAGTATATAAAGATGATCAACTTTGATAAAGCCCTGATCTGGTGACATGAACTCACGTTGTTTGATTCTTTACTAAGTTCAGTCTAACGCCTGAAATTATGTGTATAGATCCCCTCGAGGCGAGTACATTCGAGTAGTCTCAAATGCTAGGCTGACTCAAAATCAGCAGTTCCCAATGATTGAAACATCGTATCCCCGAAGTGACTACAGCGCCTAAATGCAAGACTCATTTCTCTGCTGAAAGTTGACTGGTTTATTCGTCCAGATCCGCCCTCCCCAGGATGCCGAGAGCATGCTGCCATGCAATGGACAGGGAATCGACCCCGCATTTATGTACTGTTGAAAGAAACGTGATCAAGTCACTTTGCATCGTAGTTGCTAGTGCAATTGAGGCAGCGTGCCGCGTGAAGACGCCATTGTAATACTGCACTAGCTTTGCTTGGAGAACATGGTACCGTATTGTTTGAGATTTCCGTACTAACTACTATGCCAAAAAACCCCGTTTATTGATGTGACTGCAGTGCCACATTTACCCGAGTGCAGCATGACTCCCAAAGTCCAGTGAGTGTAGCATATTACTAAATTTAACATTCCAATTACTGGGGAATAGCTCAAATACCACAGTAATGCAAGATACCAGCAAACATGACATTGTAAATGATTGAGTATTTAGTTAAATGGGATAATATTGGTCAATTGAGCAGCATTGAGCATTTGCATAGATGTGGTAGGTATTCCACATTCTTGTTGCAGTGATGTGACAGTAATGTAGTATAACTCTACTATTTATCTCAATGCACATCATTTTGAATATGACAGCAATCCAGCATCAATGTGGCACCAATGTACCATCTAATGTAGTCTTCTGTGCTATATTATTGTGAAATTGATCCCACATTCAAAACAATTGATATTGTTGCAAATCCTGAAATACCCCACAAGTTCAGCTGATGTATACATTTATAAAGAATTCAACATTAATACTACATTAACTTGGCATCAATAGACGGGGTTTTTTGGTACAGTACTTAAGTAATTAATGGATTCGTCATCCCTACTATGCTCTGAAGTTTACTTCAGGGTAAATTTCTCAATTTCGCGTTACCCGACTTTCATTACTCGGCTCTACTCTTTTGGGTGTAATGTCTTCACATCACTCGGCTTTTCTTGCTCTCGGCCATCAGGTTGTCGTATACGCGATAATAGGACTCACTCCTCCTCCTCCAGCAACCAACTCCCACCCATGACACTTGCTCCTCCTACTCCTACTCCTCGTTCTCCTTCTCCTCTTCCTGCTGCTGCTGCATTGGTCACTGTCTGGTCACTTCATTCAATTCCCATGGCATTTGTTTATTTCCCACCAATGAAAATCGATTCGAATCACATGACTACCAAGGCCCTCACACCAACTTCAGAGCACAATAGTGAGCGCAGCCTGCGGAGCGAAGCTACTCATATAACACACGAGGACACGAAATTTCACGTAAATTTACCCAGCTGGGGAAGATATGGCAAGCTTGTGAGCAATACATGCTTGAAGGAGCTGGAGGTGAGTTTGGGCCAACTTTGAGAGAGAATCAGCAGAAGTATGGAAACATTTTTCGGGGTACTGTGTGGTTTCCACATGCGTGTTCCCTTGTGGGATGAACATCTCGCGTGCAATCCTCGCATAATAACGATGTCTGGGTCGTCATACTTCAACTGGCAAACTGAAGAAGATATGCGAAGCGGTGGGGATCAGTTTGCGGCTCCCTTAGGTGGGGCAGGGACACTCTTTGATGATCACCCGATCGTGGTATAAACCCTAATCCACTTAACATGGACCACGTCTTTCCTGCACTCATCCACAAATACTCTCGGCGTTAACCTGCAGCTCAGCTGAGCAACGATGTCCAGGCCACCACCACCCACCTCCTGTTCGATAGAGCCTGATCCAAAACCAGCCACCGAAACCATTCACTTCGCGCGCGAAACTCACGCTTTCTCTCACATAACCGTCACCTAGCTATGGGCCAGCTCGCCAGCACTCCCACACACTCTCTAAGCGGTCAAGACTTTCGCGACCTCGCCTTCGCGTCTGACACCCTCCGGCGCTCCTATAGCGAACAATCCCAAGCAGCATGGCGGGACGGCCGCAAAAAGGAAGCTAAAGCACTGTCCGACCTTTCCAAGCAACACGGCGCCGAACAAACACGGCTCCACGCGCTCGCAGCCGAAAAGATCTTTGCTGAAAATAATCCTCTCAACCCCTCGCTCGCACCCAAGAAGCAGCGAAGCTTCTTCTCCGGCTGGTTTTCCGGAGGAGGGGACGAAGCTGGCGGGCTGAAGAGGGTGGATTTACATGGGCTATTTGTGGCTGAGGCGCTGGCGAGGGTGGAGCAGCATGTAGCGGCCTGCAAAGAGCATGGGGTACTCCGGACGCTGATTATTACGGGACGTGGGCTCCATAGCCAGGGTGGAATTGCTCGAGTCAGGCCAGAAGTGGAGGCTTGGTTGAGGGAGAGGAGTAACGAAATGAGGGTGCTTCAAGGGAGAAATGAGGGTGCTTTTGATGTAGAGCTGGTGGAGCAGAAGGGGTGGTCGGGGAAATTCTGGAAGATGCTTGGGTGGTAGGTGGAAATTTGGATGGCGTTCTTTTGGGATTCTGGAGTTCGGAACAATTTTGGATTATGACTGACGACAACGTGATCACGAATTGGGGTGTTTGGATTTGGACCGTTAGGTACGGGTGTAACATGAAATTTTTGTACCTGCTTGAGTAGTCCTTAGTAAACAGATTCGCCTAGTTTGCGTTTTGAGATCCTCGGGAACTAGCTACAAGCAACCATTGGACTACTACTGAAGTTCACCAGTACCGGTACTCCTGTCCTTATTTCGATGCTGGTGGTGGTAGTACGTAAGAAGGCGACAGGCAAAGACATATGAACGAGCCGAGGCAGACTGGGATATTCCTATCATTAACCAAGACCTCACTAAATACAAAACATCTACTTAAAGTATCTAGCACTTTTTCCCTTTTTTGCCTATCCAATCCGGATCCCATCAAATACCTCCCAAAACCCAACGCCTATTCAAATCCAAATCTATCCCACCCAGTTCCTCGCACCTTTAAACAATGCAGCCCAAGCTCCAACCCTTTCCTTATCCAAACTCTCTGAAACCCAGCTTCCAGTTCCCGCGAGCACCGTCCTCTCAGGATGCGGCATCATAGCAAGGACCCTTCCATCCCTACTCTGCACACCTGCAATACCGTTTGGAGATCCATTAGGATTAAAAGGATACCTCTCGGTCCTCTTACCCTCATTATCCACATACCTCACCACAACACCACCGCGATTCTCGAGGCTCTCTAAATCTTCAGAAGAACTAAACACCGCACGGCCCTCTCCATGAGCGACAGCAATAGGGAGTGATGAGCCTGCAATCTTGTCGAGGAATACGGAGGGAGATTCAGAAGGTGATGATGTCTCTACCATGCACATGCGTGCTTCATACTGCTCGCTCTCGTTGCGCTCAAATACAGGCCAGTCTTCAGCACCGGGGATGAGGTTCTTTAGACGAGAAAAGAATTGGCAACCATTGCAGACACCAAGTGCGAAAGTATCGGGGCGGTTGAAGAAGGTCTCGAACTCAGCACGAGTATCGGGGTGTAGGAGAACCGAGTGGGCCCAGCCTGCACCAGCGCCGAGGACATCTCCGTACGAGAAACCACCGCATGCTGCGAGACCCTTAAAATCGGCAAGGGAGACACGTTTTGTGATGATATCTGTCATGTGCACATCGACGGGCTCGAAACCGGCAAGATGGAAGGCGAAGGCCATCTCAGCATGAGAGTTGACACCTTGCTCACGGAGGATGGCGACGCGGGGCTTCTGCGTGCTGGGTGCGGGAAGGACCGTGCTGGGGGTGTATGTGAGGTTATAGCTGAGGCCAGGGTCGGTGTCATCAAGGATGGCAGCGTATTCAGAATCCGCGCAGGCAGGGTTGTCTCGGAGACGCTGCATGGCATGGGAGGTGGAGGCCCAAGCTTGTTGCAAGATTCCACGTGATTGAGAAAAGACAGTGCTGGTGCCGTAGGTGAAAGTGATTTCCTGGCCGGAAGGGACAAGTTTGATAGTGCCGAGAGTATGGATGCTATCTTTTAATACACCAGCCGCGGTAAATGTGCTTGTGAACGCAGCTAACATGGACTCCCGAACCTGGAATACAGCTCCAAGTTCCTCATTAAATAGTGCAGGGACGATGTCCTCGATACCGGAGCTCTTGGAGTATGATTTCAGATCGACATCAACACCAACACGTCCTGCAAATGCCATTTCAACAATAGTTGTGAAGAGACCACCATCTGACCGGTCATGATAAGCTTCAACCAATTCGCTCTTGCGGGCCTGCCTGCAAGCCTCAAAGAAGGCCTTGAACTCCTCAACGTCTCTAACATCTGGCGCCGCATTTCCAACCTGCTTGAACACTTGAGCAATAGCACTGCCTCCCATGGCCATATTCTTCTTGGCCAAGTCAATAAACACTAGCTTGCTTCCTTCAATGCGCTTCAACTGAGGTGTCCAGGTCTTGGTGGTATCCTCAACAGCAGCGAATGCGGTGATGACGAGCGAGATGGGCGCAGTAACCTCCTTTACAGTTCTATTTTCATTCCATTTCATCTTCATGCTCATGGAATCCTTGCCGACCGGAATACTAACACCCAATTTGGGGCAAAGGTCCATTCCAATGGCTTCGACAGCTTCATACAACGCAGCACCCTCTCCGGCGTGACTACCAGCTGCCATCCAATTCGCAGAAAGACGCACGCGGGAAATTCCATCCTGAACGTCCGATGCGATAAGATTCATCAAGGATTCCGCAACGGCCATCCGTGCTGAAGCGGCAGGAGAAATCAGAGCCAGCGTAGGCTTCTCACCCATGGCCATAGATTCACCAGTCCTGATTCCTTCCACGAGAGCAGTAGCAGTGACGGACACATCGGAAACAGGTACCTGCCATGGTCCAACCATCTGATCCCGGGTGATAAGACCAGTAACGGTTCTGTCACCGATAGTAATCAGGAAACTCTTCGAGCCAACTGCGGGTAGACACATTACGCGGCCCACGGCCTCGTTGACTAGCTTATTTTCCGAAACCTCAGGAAGGTATGATTTCAGAGAATTATCGAATTGGGGCAGCTGTAGCTTCCGGCTCGCGACATTGCGCTTCATCTTTGGTGGCTTACCAAATAGTGTGCTCATCGGTAGATCGATAACTTTGGGATTCTTCTCAGAATCACGGTCTGTCAAAACCAACCTTTGGTCCTCTTCCTTTCCACCCTCCGCTCTGCCGACAACCGAGAAACCACAGCGCTCTCTCTGCGCGATGGCTTCGAACGTCTTCAGTCCGTCCTCCGAAACTGCCATGACATATCGTTCCTGTGCTTCGCAGCACCATATTTGTAGTGGACTCATCCCCTTGTCTGCGCTCTCAACCTTCCGCAGCTCGAACTTCGCACCCATTCCAGCGTCGTGTACAAGCTCAGGAAGTGCATTAGAAAGACCACCGGCACCGACGTCATGAATAGACCGGATAGGACTATCCTTCCCAAGGGCGACGCAAGCATCAATTACCATCTGCGCTCGTCGTTGCTGTTCGGGATTCCCGCGCTGGACTGACGCAAAGTCCAGATCAACGGAACCCTCTCCAGAGGCAATAGAACTAGCAGCTCCACCTCCGAGACCAATCAACATTGCCGGTCCTCCAAGAACAATAAGATATGCACCAGGCTCAATCAACTCGGCCAACTTCATCGCGTGGATGGGTCGAACTGTCCCAAGTCCACCAGCAATCATAATGGGCTTGTGATATCCTCGAATTTCTTGTTCTTCGCCAACAGGGACTGTGGTGGTGAGTGTGCGGAAGTATCCCATGGTGCAAGGTCTTCCAAACTCATTGTTAAAGGCTGCGGAACCGATTGGGGCTTCGAGCATAATGTCCAATGAACTTGCAATATGATTGGGCTTTCCGACATCGAGTTCCCAAGGTTGGGCATGGCCCGGAATCAACATGTCGGAGACGTTAAAGCCTGACAAGCCGGCCTTAGGCTTGGAACCTCGACCCACAGCACCTTCGTCACGGATTTCTCCACCGGACCCTGTCGCAGCTCCCGGATATGGTGAAACCGCGGTAGGGTGATTATGAGTCTCCACCTTTGTGACAATATATACGTCCTCCTTTGTCGCCTCCCAAACATTAGTCCTAGGGTTGGGCGCCCAGAAAGCTCCTTCGTTTCCTTCGAGAACGGCCGCGTTGTCGGAATACGCAGAGATGGTATATTCCGGATTCAGTTTGTGGGTGTTCCTGATCATTGAGAACAGGGAATGGGGCTTCTCTTCGCCGTCGATTGTCCATGATGCGTTGAATTGTTTGTGACGACAGTGCTCAGAGTTAACTTGGGCAAACATAAAAAGCTCTACATCGTAGGGATTGCGAGGACAGGCGCCGGTCTTCGAGAAGGCATCCAGGAGATAGTCGATCTCTGAACCGTCGAGAGCAAGTCCAAGCACCTTGTTGGCAGCTTCGAGAGACTCTCGGGGAGTAGCAGAGGAAGAATGGAGGTCGACCTGGCCTACAGGAAGTGGGGCATGAGTGCCGAACAAGGTATCGAAGCTTGGGGGATATGGCTCGAGAGTCTGCGAATAATTTGTTAATATGAGGCCAATTGGTAGACCGCAGAAGTGCACCCACCTGTGTCATGCGATCATGCAGAGCATCTGCGAAAGGGTATGGCCCTTCCGAATCCTTGTACTCTCCATCAAACACCAGCGAGATCAATACACCACGCTCAATGCGTTGCACAACCTCTCCCAACCCACAAACTGCAGTAATTGAAGTCGCTTTAGAGGACCAAGGACTGATTGTCCCCTTCCTCGGCACAACGTATAGCAGCAATCTTTTTTTCCCATCCTTCGCTTCCTCTCCGCCTAAAGCCTTTACCAAAGTTTCAGTCTCGGTGTCGTATCCAAGTTCTGTTGACTTGATAGCATACACCACCAATTTGTCCAAAATCGCCCGCTCTTCCGAATCCGGTTTCTTCAGTTGCGCGACAGCCTCCTTGTTCTTTCCGGACACGTAGTAGACGTGAATTGAGTTCACATCCGTAACTTTCGGCCCAGCTCCTCCCAATGACGCATTGAGCGATTCCTTCAATTCGGCCAGACGGAAGGGCGAGTACGCTGGTGATCCTGGGAGAGCCAGAAACTCAGCAGCAGAGGAGGCCATTCCTGTGGCGTGTGTGTCGTTTTGCGGGGATGGCGGGACTGGCTATGGCGGGGTGAAGGAGGGGCACACTCATGAGCCTCTAAGAATTTTTTTCACACCTAACCCTGGTATAGTTTCGCGGGTGAGAACGTTATAAATTTATTAGTTTGAATTGTTTGTGCGTACTTTACAAAATCATGCCCGCAAATTAAGGCCAGTCCAATTGAAAAATGCACCAATACTCGACCGATACCTGCAGCTGTGCCGTGAGGGTGGCAGTGTCGCCGCATTTGAGCGCGCGAACGAGCCCCAATCCGCACCACACATTTCTGAACGACACCCCTTGAAGCGGCGGTAACTCAACATTCTTTCCCACCAGGATGGATCAAACAACCGCATTGCGACGTGTAAAAATAAAAGCCGGCAGGGGTCGATGTCATTTTGGAACTTTTATAGAAATTATAAGCATCCCAACCAGCATCAGGTAAATTGCCCGAGTGACATTTGCAGCACGAGAAGCAACTGGAATTCTTTCTATCTGCAAGAACTGAAGCAGAGGGGTCTTGTGACCATTCAGTTCAGTCGAGGTACCTACGATCCTCAACGGTGGGTTCTGGAACGAACTCTACAACGCACCATATAGCGTTGGGACTATTTGTCGGCTTCAGCGCTTCTGGGAAGTTTAGATACTAGTGTTTCTGGTCTGCAACGTATCTTGTGATTTATTGTAACTGAAGAGAGAGGGGGGAGCTCTTATCCGGAGCAGAGAGCAGACCCAAATGATCCGAGGGCCCTCGGAAATTCGGGTGGCTGGGGGGGGGGAAGTGGGAACTCGAAAGCATTCGATATGATACCTTCTTTTGTGCGACTGGACGGTCTTCTGCTCGATAGCTGACGTCTTATGGATTGCTGTATCTAATTCGTCTCATCGATTCTGCAAGGCATCGATATCGCACGTTGGGCAGAGGTGGGGGAGGATCTCAGCTACTTTACGCGGTTCTCGTAGCGAAGCGGAGGGTGAAATCTCACCCCCTTATGAAATTGTGCCTATCGTGTCGTGCAGCGTTGCCAAGGGTGTATGTCCGTGTGGCTTCTAAATAGTACACCTTCCCCCCGAAGCAGCAACGACACCCCCCCCCACCACTTGTCTACAGTATCTGCTCTCTTTTCAACGGCTTGTGAGCAAGACTCCACACATCTGCGCAGCGCAATAAAGGACAGGAACAGACAGCAACGGTTCTTTTCCACCCAGCTCACTTCGAGTCTCGTTCTAGTCCACACAGTTCAACTTCTCGTCGCTCTTTACTCGCGGCGGGTCACGCGTTCCCACCCATTCACTCGTCCACAATGTCTTCACCAACAATACTCGCCTCTCCGTCGCGCAGACACCATCTCTCACCCGTGAAGCCGATGAAATCAAACCGGCTACGAGGGGCCAACTCACTCAATAGGAATAGCTGTGAGCTTCACCTCTTTCTCTCTTTCTCCTAGTCCAACACTCTATATTCCCCGCCTTCTGAGATGTTTTGCGATTCCCCAGCCACCCTGATTTCCACTCCCCCCCCAAATCTCCTCAGGCACGTATCCCAGAAATGTCCGCAAATACCGCCTCTTCTGTCACTCTGCAGATGGGTAACCACCTACATGAGCGCACCCTCTCCAATCATCCTTGCCAGTTACCAACTCAGCGCTCTTTCATAACCGATCTACCCTTTCTGAAACAGTACCAGCAATAGGTGTCGCCGCCACATTCCCGACCGCCACCAAGCGCTCTTACAGCGACGAGAACTCCGACCCGTCGCCAGCATTTGCAGCATCCCCGTCCAAGCGCGTCAAGTCCGCATTACCACCAGCGCTCAATGCAGTTCTAAAATCCGCTGTTTCCTCAGCGCCTGTTCCTCGCGCACCAAAGCGCGCCTTTGGAACCCTCGTCGATGTCACAAATACACGCGCGAACACCATTGTACCCCTCAAAGGCCGTGGCGGCAACGGCGCATTCGCCGAAAAGGCCTCCTTTGCCAAATCCACATTCGGCAAGCCTGCGCGCACGATCCTGAAGCCTCTCAGCGTCGCCAAAAAAGTCTCCCCCTCATCATCACCCAAACAACCCTCGCCGCCCCGCCGCGCAGCAGCCCGTATCCGCGCGCCCTCCCCCCGCCGAGGTTCTGGCCGTGCCAACAAGCGCAGCCCGCTCGCGTATAAACGCGTCGATCCTCCCTCATCATACTTTGGCTCCGCGTCCTCCCCGTCCTCAATCGACTCTCTCCTTGCCTCAGTCATCTCGCGTCCCTCCCTTTTCACCATCCCTGTCAAAACCGAGGTTGTCACGCGCAAAGACGACGCGCCCCCCCTCATCGCCGCAAACATCCCTGACTCCTGGAAATTCGACATCTACGAAGACTCGCCAGAGGAGACGCTGCAGAACCTGATGGAGCACTCCACACACACACTCGATATCTCCGACGACTCGGACGCGGGCTCAGACACGAGCGAGCTGCAGGAGAAAGGGAAGGAAAACATTTCCCCCGCGCGTCTAGCAGAACTCCTTGCCATCTCCCCCGTCGAGCGCGGGAACGCCATGCGCGTCGACGTCGTCGATAAGGCGATCCCGCAACAACATCGTCGCGTCGCGCGTCGAGACATGGGCGAACATCGTGAGGCGCTCCGGGAAATGCAGAAGGAGGAGTTACTCCTTGCCCTCCCTGAGCCCGAGAAGAAAACCGCCGCGTCTGCGCCAGTGGAGGAGAAGGAGAAGGAGAAGGAGAAGGAGAAGCTACCGACATTGGTGAGCGAGAACTTCCCCGAGTTCAAGCCTCCTACCAAGAAGTCCGTGGACGTAGAATCAGAATCAGAATCAGAAGATCAGGTCGCAACAACACCCAAGAGTCCCGGGAGTCCCGGATGGGTGGTATGGGAGAGTGAGCACGAGCACGAATCGGAAGACGAAGTATCGATTGCAGCCAAGATCCCACTCCCGCCGTCGTCGGAGCTGGATTTTGAGTTGGACGAGCAGCAACCGGGGTTCGATGTCGATGCGGCATCGCTGTACGGCGGGAGTGATCAGGAGTAGTGTAGTGTGTAGGTATTCCTTGGTATTTCTTTTTGGCTTCTGGAGGTTTCCGGGTTCTTTTTGGGCGCAGTCGGTTTTTCCCTTACGCTCCTTTAACTCTTGCGTTTTCCCACTCATCTTTTTGCGCGACAAATGTATGTATCTATGTATGTAGCACCCATGGCAAGTCACACGCTTTGTAATGGGTGCAGGTGGGTTTTGTTTTGTTCTTTTCTTTGGGGGGGAAAAAAAGCAATGGCGGAATCTGTTGTTTTGCGTTTGGGGCCTTTTTTTTTCTGTTTCGGATTTTTTGCATTGCGTGTTGCGTGCGTGCGTGTTTTTGAGCGTTGATTTTTTTGTGTGCCTTTTCGTGCGTGTGGTTGTTTTTGCTTTTGCGGGTTTTGTAGTTTGGGAGACTTTGACAATTTATATAACTATAAAACCAACGTTCCGTCGTCGTCTTGTGATGTATTTGTTTGTGGAGGTTGATTTACTGAAGACATAGATCCTCCTCCATTACTTTACTTCCCCCCCCCCACCCTCTCGACAACTTCATACGCAAGCACCTCCCACCTCCCCCCAATAACGAGCGAATACCTCACATGAGACCATTTGACATCTCCCATCCCCCCGCCAGATACTGAGTTGACAAGTCTGAGAAATAACATAGCGCACACGATGAGAAGGACGGTATGGTGCACTGCCATTGCCGCCGGGGAATGGAGGAGAATGTTTTTAATGTTGGCGAAGGAGATGCGGTTGAGGTTCATTGTTAGTGTAGTGAGGAGTGAGGGTAGGAGGGAAGGGAATGGAAAGGGGGGGATATGGTACAATGGAAGAACAAAGGAAAGGAATGAGGATAAAGGAACATTGGACATCATTCGGGAGTATGCTATTTCTATTAACTACTACTATTCTATACGTCAGAGCTACAAAACGAAAGCGATATCTCTAATCAAAGCTTCAGCCCACCAATGCCGTTCATGAGCTTCTCCACACCCTCGATCTGTAAACTCTCTGTTTCTCCATACGCATTATACGCAACGCCGCGATAGTTCCACGGGATCGTTCCGTCCTGTTTGTTCCCCCCAAGATCCAGCGCTCGACTCCAGATCTTGGTCTCCTTCGTGATCCGCTGTACCTGGTGCTTGGGCATCTTATACTTCCAGATTACCCACGCCCACTTATATTTTTCCCTCCCCTCCTCCGACTCCAGCTCCTTCCTGGGCGGAAACACAATCTCGGCCTCACACCACGTCCCCCCCAGGTTTGACGAGACCTCGACTCTGATCACAGGGCCAGCATCCTCCTGCGGGAGCGCGTACCCACACACTTCGAGTTCGCCGTGCATATCGGCCGAGACGGCTGTACCGGGTTCCGGGTATGCAACAATGGAGTTAATAGGCATACCCTGGATCGCGGGGACTTTGGGCCAGTAGTCGCACGCCTGTTCTTTCGTCACCACGCATGGGGGCAGGATCTTGTAATCGCGCTGCATATAGAAGTTTTCGCTTTCTCGCGTTGTTACTATGATTCGGTCAAGCCACTTTGTCCACCGCGCGCCTGCGACGCCGGGGATCACGACGCGCAGCGGGAAGCCGTGGTTTATGGTTAAAGGACGGTCGTTCATCTAGTGTGTGATTCTGTGAGAGTCTAGTTTTTGTTTTGGGGGAGGGGACCCGCACGTCTAGGGCAAGAATCACGTTCTTGGATTTGTCGAGGCAGCGGGAAAGAGGGATTGAGCTGCCGTAGTGGGTGTCGTCTTGGACGGCGGTTTGGAAGCAGTTGAAGTGGACGTGGCCATTTTCGGGGGAGACTGTGAGACCGGAGCGGGTGAGGATGTCGGAGAGGAGGGGGCCCCGCCAGATACCGTTACATACAGCCCCGTCTTTCCAGTCGAGTCCGTCTACTTCTTTGACTTTTGTTCGCATTGTGTGGCGACGGTTGCCAGCGCACTCTTGGGGGTTAGCTAGTGGTATGGATTGGGGAGTGTTTGAGATAGTACTTGGAGTGCGGCTATCACTTCGTGCTGCGGGAAGGAATTGCGGAGAGTTGCAATTGATAGTTCTATGGGCTTTGAAATGGCGCCGTCGATGTGTAGGAGGAAGGCTTCGCCGTTGATGTGTGGTAGAGGGCTGATACGGAGCTGTCAGAGTGTTGTTTTGAAACTGTGAAGAAGGATTCTGACCCGTGGTTCCTGTCATATGCGGTGCTTGCTTTGGTGATGAAGGTTCCGACTAGGTCCCTGGTCGGGGGCTCTCGATTGAGCGGTTTCTCGACGCTGTAGTCGAGCTGTGTTGGTAGCTGTTAGCTATGAGGTAGACAGCGGGCAGGTGAGTAACTTACTCGCATAGTTCTGGATTTGATGGTATGAGTCACGGGAAAAGGGGAATTGCTGAGAACAACTTTTCTGAAGGAAACAGACAGAGCTTTGGTGATTGTGAGCTCGTATGTGGTGTCGTGGCTTTTGGGTTGTTGAATTGAGTATCTGTACTAAACACTGCAGCTGATGCCCTTCAGCTACTCTACTTCCCAGCTAAGCTGTTCGAAGCGAAAGCGCACGGACCATGCGCGGCCAGAAGCGGCTTAACGAGACCTCGGGAGACGCCCAGCCGCCCAGGGAGCGTGATACTGATCCCAGACGCATCGAGAAGCTGAAAAGGCATGCATTGAAGCAGGGAATCCTCTACCGAACCCTACCTTCTAGCAGGGAATTTGCCCGCCATTTCTCTCACGCTCGGGTTTACCTGACGAAAACGAACCCATTTTGAGGTGCCTTTTTGTCACGAATTTCTCAGACGTGCTAGCTTGCACGACAATCCATGCCGCCGGCGAGCAGCGTTTTTGCAAGATCGTGTGATGTTGAAAGCACGAGAAGATGAAAGGTAAATCGTAGGTGAAGTTGATTGTATCAAGAGAGTATGCGTGCTAGCCACTATCATCATGACCGGGCAACACCCTATAACCACCAAGACCGACCCGACGCGATTGACCGTTTACAACACTCCCCCTCTTCACGTGCTTCGTGGAGATGTTCAATCTCCTTCAGAACGTAAAACCATACTTCGTAAGCATCCTCCTCATCTCAGTAAACACCCACCATCCTCGTAAGCATACAATGCCGTTCCTTTGGAAGAGCTCTCGGTGATGTTTTCATAAGTGTTGATATAGTAGAAATCGACCGATCTCTGGACCTTCTGGAGACGAAATCATGAACTTTTATGATTACCATCAAACGGAAGATAGAATTTCTCAATGTCCTTACAGCAAGCAGAAGTAGAAAGAGTACCTAGAACAAACAAACAAATTCCCCAACTAGACGCAAAAAAAACACACCGTATTATGCAGAAGCAGAAAGAAAAGAAACACTATACTATGATACAGAAACAAGCTGAGGACTTAGAAAATCGACTTCTTCTTGAGCTTGAGACTGGGCTGGTCGCCTCGTTCGTCACTGAGGTAAATCTTTGGCTGTTCAATCCTTGAAAGCGCTGAGCAAAGATTCCGTCCTCGTAGTTCCTGGCATCAGCCACCCTCTCCGACTTATCTTTCTCAATGTCTTTACAGCAAGCAGAAGTAGAAAGAATACCTAGAACAAACAAATGTCCCAAACAAAAAAAAATACACCGTATTATGCAGAAGCAGAAAGAAAAGAAACCCACCGTACTATGATACAGAAACAAGCTGAGGACTCAGAAAATCGACCTCTTCTTGAGCTTGAGATCGGGCTGGTCACCTGGTTCGTCACTGAAGTAAATCTTTGGCTGTTCAATCCTTGAAAAGCGCTGAGCAAAGATTCCGTTCTCGTAGTTCCTGGCATCAGCCATCCTCTCTAACTTATCACCTTTGGGCGAAGTGGTAGTAGGCGAAGAGAAGATGGCGACCTCTAATTGTGACACAATCCAGTTGTAGGCGGTTTTCAGGTCTTTAGGGTCTTTTGTATCCAGAATTTTGCTGCTGTGGAGGAGACTAGCGTTGTCAATGCAGGAGAATTGGAAGAGACGTCCATCGGTAGCGAAGCCTTGGATGTTGGAATTGATTTTCTGCCGCCTTGTGTGTCGGCACATGGCCATGTAGGTAATGAGCTGGGAAGCAGCACGTGAAAATGTGCAAGCATTTTTAGCTTCGACGCAAATGTAAACAGTTCCATCTGAAACTGTAGATCTGGTATCATAGCTAGTGGCCCAGTCTGCTTTGCCAGTCACCATGTAAGGCTTTTTAGTAATTGGGTGAGAAAGCTCAACTTTGAGCTCCATCTTCGGGAAAATAACCAACTCTTGGGGTTGGTGCTCATCTTTAGATTTTCTTGGAGTTTGTAGACCTGAAGGAGACGATGGAGATGAGGGAGTGGTGTAGCCAGAATTTGTTCTTTGCCTTTTCATAGGAGCGTTTCGACGGGCCTGGGCAATAGCCGGAACAATTAAGTATTCAGCTCGTGTTCTACAAGCAGCCTCATTGTCCATGTCATAATTTGCAATCTCAAACTCTTGGATCATCTGAACTATCAAACAGTCAGTATCAAAGAATAGAACATAAATGCTCAAGGTGGTACTTACACACGAAGTTGGGTACATCGTGCTCCTCATTCGAAAGAAGGGTCCAAATCTGCTTCGCTTCCTTCAGCGAAAACAACTTCAAAATTTCTCCCATCTTGGCATTGCTTGCGTTGATCTGCAAAACATAAGTCAGTTGGGCTCTTTGGACGCGTTTTGATAGGTATACTTGGATAGTTTCAGTAGAGTCTAGAATCTGCTTGAGCACATCAACTGCAGTTAATTGGCCGTTGGGTTCAACAAGTTGGAGAAGCATTTCCGCAACCCATTTCTTCTCAAACTTTTCCCTTTGACCCAGTTCCTCGACAGCAGCCTTAAGACGTGTGAGGTCTTCGGCCTGGGCAGCTTCACGATGAGTGATATCATCGGATATGGCACAAACGACCTCGTCAGCCTTGGCAGCTTCCATGACGGATTATCTAAAGAAAAATAGGCAGTCAACCATGGTTCGACCAAACTAGATGAGGTAGCAAGCATACCGTCCCCTTGATGATGATGCAAGCTTCCTTTTGATGCTGGGGATGAGCGATATGATACCCAAGTCTTGCTAATCTACTCCACCAGTACTCAAGACGAGCAAGGGAGTATGTGTAAGAATCACAAGTATCTAAAAGAATAGTTAGTTAATCATGGTTCGATTAATCGTTGATGAGGCAGCAAGCGTACCTTGATGCAACCTTCTTTGATGCCTGAGGATGAAGGGTGGAGGAAGAGAAAATGTGGAGGAGAGGTGGAGGAAAGTGGATGAGAAATGGTGGAGGAGAAGTGGAGCGAAAGTGAGAGAAGGAGAAAACATGGTGCTCGCATGCCAGCCCCTCATACCACAGGGAGGTGTACGAGCTTACCTGGGCGCATGAACGAGCCCAAGGCGCAAGCCACTGACACGGACTGAGTGCTTCAAATTACGTGCCTTGGTGAAAACGATGAGGGTCGGAAAACAGTGCCAAGGGACCGGACCCTCTTCCAGCCTTTGTCAGAACTTAACTTACTCCACAACAGCAACCCAATCAGCAATTACTGAGGAACCCAGCTGCGAATGTTCACTATAGGCTCTTCAATATACGCATGAAAATAGCCGCGTTCGCTGCATGAAGAAACATTCAATGCAGCTCACATACTGCATCTGGAACAATATGTCCAGTCAGAATCTCCAGCTTTGGATGAGGCACATACCTACGTTGCATGCACATCCATCTCTTCAATACCCAACGATATAAAGACCTTATGGGAAGCAAAACCAAAACGCTGCCATTTGAGCCTCACCTTTAAAGTCTTCCGTGATCCACAAGATCATCGTTTTCAAACAAAAATGAAATCTTGAGATGGCATATGGCTCTTCTGCGAGGAATTCAAAGTCGAATTCGCAGAAGTTAGATATATACAACTAGATGGGTCACTGCCCGACAAGATAAATCCACGACCGAGACACCAACCGTAACCACTGTGCATACCCATTCCGCTTTAGATATAACCAGCTGACAGGGTATCGAACCCGCCTTCAACGACGTGGTATCAGTCACAGTCCGTCATCGAAAGGAGCCGGAATCTCCCCACAACCACCACTGGATTGCAATATCGCCAGAACCACCCTCACCAAAACTTCTCATGCACAACCTCAAACATTCCGCACACGTTTAACATACATTACAGCAATCACCTCACTCGGACACCGATCTGTTGGGGTTTCATATAGTTTCTCCCATACAGTGGGGGGATGTCAAAATACAGCCATTAAATATTCACGCAGCACAATCTGGGAGCGGCGGATTGGGAGAGCGGTTCACGCCGTTCAATAAAGTTGGGCAGGCGATAACGCTTGGGGAAACGTCTCCGGGGCAAGAATGTTTCGTTCTATCTCTCATTAGCGGGATATGATGCGGAAGCAATTGATTCAAAGATTGGAAGTGAGAGGACGAGCTAGCTGCAGAAGTGCTAAGTCGGGGTGTTTCGGGCTGGTGTTGACCGGATTGCAACCTCGAGTGGTACCTCATCTATCCCAATGAAGATACACAGCGCTGACTGGAAAGACTTCCAATGTCCCGGTTGAGCACATCTTTCACCACAAATTACGACGAAACTACTGGTCTGAGTCCCCACGCTTCTCCATAACAGCCTACTTCCCAGACGGCAAGATCACACCCTTTCACTCGCCATGTCTGAACAACTAGGACTGTTTCTGGCTGCGCGACTTCCGAAACACCAACACCATTCCAGCGCTCCATATGGCCCGAAGTGAGCGTACTTTAGTGAAGCCCCAGTTCTTACGCTACTTTCTTCAACTACCTTTAGCAATTATATGGTAGGGACCTACTTAGTATGAATCATTCATTCGTGTACGCATGTGCCAAGAGATGTCAAAAGCTGCCATATATGCTAGCCCAGCAACCGAATCTAATTTTGTTGTAACCCCAGCGTCATCGCCACCGGGTACGAAACAAGTCAAAAAGCTTATATCTCGCAAATTTAAATGACAGCTCTCGACTTTAGCCAAAGGAAAGTCCCCCGTACGATGCTACACTACACTACCAAGTACTTGTCAGGAGGAGGAGGAAGGTCTGATTCAGCTGCCTATCATCCTTCTCCTTCTCCTTCTCATCCTCTTCCTCCCTCTCCCTCTCCTCCACCCTCCTCGACACCATGCCAGGCACCAACCGAGGCAAAGTCCGTCGCGAACTCCACCTTCAACACTAGACCAAAACGAATCCGTACAATGGACGCCAAGTGGGATGGATCTGTCCTCTGCCAGGTATATTTAACCTACTTCTCTAATACTTTTTAGGTTTCTTCTGACATTTCACTAGACGTCTTTTGTCCACGCAAAGAAATGGCCAGAGAGCTGTGGAATACCGCAAAAGAAGTTCGGCTTCTTCATATCCGCGGCTCCCCCGCTAGCGGCAAGACAACGTTACGAACAATATTGGCGAATTATATCTGCATTAATGACCCCAGCTACAATGTATTCACCATCACTGCGTGGGCCGAGAACGATGTTATGGAATCCGGCGGGTATACTCGCCAACTCGAGTCGATAACAGATATACCCTATTCCATCCTTGCATCCCAAGCTTCTAAGGATATGATCTTATTCGATGAATCTCAAGACTCGTACTGGGATCACCAACTCTGGTCTGACTTCTTGAAGTCTCTTCGTCCTGGACTGGGTCCAATTGTCATAATGTTTGCTTCTTTCGGGTCTGCCGGTAGAATGCCTGTCCAACTCATTAATACTACAGCAGCACCTCTACTTTTGATGTCTAACCAGCGGATTGGATTATACCCTTCAAAAGAATCGCGTTTTGGACTCCTTATGGTTGAAGATGAGGCTATGGACTTGATAGAGAGAACTCTTGCCTCGTTTTCAACAGGTGAAATGATTGTCGAAAAAGAATTGCTAAAGTATCTACATATCATCACTGACGGCCACTGCGGTGCTTTGTCATCGCTCACTTATCAGTTATATAATGTATGTTCTATGTTGCCGATGAGTATTATCGTCTCTAGCGTTGCATGTGTGATAGAAGCTAATAGTACACAGTTTTTCCGAGACGAATTACGTAGGAATCCTCATATCTCTTTTAAAAATAGCCTTAAAAAGATGTTCGCAAATCCCCTTAAATTAGCAGACTATCTGGCAGTCTCCATTTGGCCGAGCCCTTTACACGGGTCGAGATGTCACTATGAAAAATGTACTCGAAATGATCATTCAGGACGGAGACACCTCCAAGCATCATTGCGAAGAGATTGGTAAAGCATCCGGTTTCGACTTAGTCAGCGGCCTTAAAGAATTGCATAGAAAAGGAGTAGTCTATTCCTACTGCACAAAATATGATGCGGAGGAAAGATTTGTCTTTCCGTCTTCACTTCACAGCTGGTAAGAATACTGTCCAAAGGTTTTCTAAATATTGATGATGTTTCAGGTTCTATGCTACCAGGCTTGCGTGGAAAGTATTCCCATCGGGAACCATGCCATATCCGGATCTATTTTCTCTCTATTAGAGCTATTGAATCCTTCGAAACCGGCCAACTTTCGTCCTCATCCTATGGACCCGGCGGGGTCCCGCGTCCAAAGGATGCCACATACCACCATGAAATGTACAGGGCACTTCATAAAATCCTTTGTGGCCGTGTATATGCAACTCCAGAATTCGGGAAAGACTTGGATTCTCATTCAATAGACCTCCAAATTACAGGAGTTGATTGGGGTATTGAATGTATGTTTGAGGGGAGAAAACTGAAAGACCATGTGGAGAGATTTGGGGCAGGTAGAGCCTATAGAGATTGGTGCAAGCAGTACATAATGCTAGATTTCCGAACTACCAAGCTTGCAAAGGCCCATGATGGTAACTATCACATACACTTTCTTGTACATGCTCGGTCCTTGCTAATCCGCCTTTAGAAAAGGGTTTCGAGGAGCTGTACCATGTTGTCTTCAATTCCAACCATACTATGGTTGGATTATATCATGCTCGCGATATTAGAAACCCCGTTAAAGTACTCCAGTTGTTGCACTGATGGCTTCCACCTCTTGTATTTCATTGGCCGGTTATGGGGTATACCCTTGTGTTTTTCTACAACTTCTTATACATGGGTTTCTAGATAACAGATGATGTTGAAATGGGCCTGAAAACAGGGCCCTCAAGAGTAGCTATATAAGGTTTTGAAGCGGTCCTGAAAACCGGACCCCCAAGTGTTGCGGTTCCAAACGCCATCGTGATCGTGCAAGCCAATACCATTCCCCTCAAGTCGCGACAAAAAAACAGGCCCAGAAAATAGGTACCAGGGCCCGCTTTTTGATGCTAAATTCTTGAAAATGTTCGTTTGTCAGGATATCGTTTGGTAGAGTACTACGGTCAGCCGGGTGGCGGATGCCCTCCATGTTAAGTTACCGTATAATCTAGCTATAGGAAAAACGACAACGTTAAGTTTAATTAGATGCAACTTGGTGAAAATACTCAGGGACGGGGTAGTCCCCTCGATTGCCCTTCGCCAATATTTAGTGCACATCGAGCTAAGAAGGGTTTTCAAGTGGACCAATTGGCATCACTAGGGCTAACTCGTCCATAGAACCCCCACAAGCTCAACGCTGTCGCATCGCAAGAACCTCATCTAACGTGGTTGTCTCGGGGGAAAAACCCCACACAGCACACGTGATTGGTGTGGCAGCAACCAACCTAAGCCAACCATTTGACAGCCACGGCCCGTCAGGCAATTGAAAGCTGGTTCCTGGATTTCCCCAACCGCATCGGCCCTCAAGACCCACCCACACACGCACCCATGGCCTGCATACCCAATCGCATCTGCAGTTGTTGCGTTTCGGATACGACGGGTGTCAATCCATTGAATGGAGGGTCACTCGCTCGTTTTTGGGATCGACAATGCACAGTTAACTTGCTTTTTCCATGCGGTGCCCGAGTAAGAACGCACCGGTGACGACGATTCTTGCAGGTGGTGGTTTCCTCACATCCGGACTAGAGTACCGGTAGAAAACTTCATTTACTCGGGTACGTATTCCAGGAAGTAAAAATTTTGGTAGTTATACAAGAATTAAAAATACCCCACTGATTTATCAAAAGTAAAACTCCCCAATGCCCCCATCATAATCATGCACTCGTAAATAAAGAGAAAAACACATCCCGGTCATTAAGAATTCCTACATATCACCGTATACACCTCCGCATGAGAATTAAGAAGGAAGACATCCGCAGAATGATTTACACAGTGCATTTTCTTACAACACCAACCATCCAACGACAGCCATGAACGCACCACCAACAATACCCATACCGGAAGAGACGGTAGCACCACCATTGCCAGAACCAGCGGGTGAAGTAGTAGTAGCAGTAGCCGAAGAAGCAGCGGAGCCCAAAGCTCCAGTGGCGGAATCGACAGCGCTGGTGGCTTCACTGATGACAGAGTCAAGAGCGGAGTTGGCGGAGGAGGCAGCCGCAGACGCCCGGGAAGAAACACTGCTAACCGCCTGGGAGATGCGAGAAGAAGCAGAAGAGGCAACTCTAGAAGCGCTCTCGCCAGCGGTGGCAGTAGGTTCTGCGACGGCCGAGGAGGCAGCAGAGATGGCGGATCTGCTGGCTGCAGCGGCGGAGGACGAGGCAGCGCGGGCGACAGACTCGCTGGCTACTGAGGCTGATGAGGCGGCGGATGAGGCGGCGGCGGCGGCACTGGAAGATGCGGCGGCAGCATCGTCACAGGGCTGCAGAGGGTTCGAGGTGAACGGGAAGCTGCAGGGTGGTGCTTGGCAACTGTTGTTTTGTTTTGTTAGATGGGAATGATGGAGTTACGGTGAGAGTAAACATACGCTGCAACAGCGGCCCTCCAGGCGGGGGAGCATTGTGTTAGCCCAGTAAGATTCGCACAATCCTGACAGGACTGAGCATAAACGGCGACAGAGGCCAGGCCAAGAGTGAAAATCGCTGAGGTCTTCATCTTGAATGTTGATGGTGGTGTATGGAGGTTTTCTTGATATTAAAGATTGAAGAGGCTTGCGAGTGCTTTATCAACGACGAAGTGCAGATGGAATAAATTCAAAAAGAAACCGGTGGATATGCCTCCAGTTATAAGGTTGCAGCAAGCCGTGTTGGTTGTCTTGGGCCGTGACAATCCCAATTGGACGTCAGAGGGTAGAGCCATTGGCACGAGGTGCACAAAAGCCATGATGCCTATTTGGGAGCATCGATAAACACGATTTTCCAGTGGGAAAGCACTAGTCCTAGCAAAAAGGTGCACCAAGAGATCAAGCCAAACTTCTTCAAGCCCGGTCCTTTGAAATTGGCATTTGGAGCCAATGATGGTGTTTGTTTGATCCCTGTGGTATCCCGAATTCAGAGACAAGCAAACGCTGGTGATCTTTGGCCTTGTTTACTACTGGCTTTTCTGTAGACAAAATTGTTGGAGCGAGGTTGGTACATGTTAGATACTTGATAGACTCTCGGCGGCAACAATACGTTACCTAGCTTCTTTCTGGGATTGATCTGATCCGATTTGTGGAGATGACGAAAGATCCTGCAATCGCCTCTGAACGCAAAAGCCACACTTTAGCCCTCCACTCTAACGACATTGGTGTTGGAGACGAATGATATACCCATGCATGGTGATTTGACACCGTTCCAGACTTTGTGGTGCGCTTCAGCAAAGCAATTGGTAATGTATCACTAGCGGTGAATTGTCCGGAGTTTCCATCCCCGACAGCGTGCTTCGCATGCAATTCCTGCTTGGTGGCAAAACGCACTGGTACCTGTGAAGTAGGAAAGTACCCTTGCCTGCAAAATACCTGTTTTTTAGTGGGTGGTTGGAGATAGTACTTATTTGGCCCATGACGGAGACATGCAGTGATGTTGACGCTTGGCGCTGCCACCTGTCGTTCGCACGGATTTTGGTTCCGTGTGAAATCACCCACGGTGTTTTGGGGGTGCGAATTCAAAATTCAGGTTCCAAAAAGACATCCGGGATACTTCTGCCTAATCTCCGTGATCGACTTCAATTTGTCCGTTGTTGCATGGACTCCCCTGGTCTCTCTTTGGATTCCCAAGTCAACATACAACTCCACGTCATGCACGGCGAGCCGCAAGACAAAGTGCTTGGTGCTGTTGACATCCCTGGCCAATTCACGCCGCCGGCCTCGCCGCTTCCCACTGCCACCACAAATCCGTCTCTTCTTACAAGACGCGAGCACGAACAAGACCCTGCGGTGGTCGACAAAACGTTTCCCGTCCTTAACGAGTCCTTTAGGCCTCGAACACTATCATGGTCGCCCAAACCAAGCGTCGAATACCATCACGGCTGTAGTGGTCGCGGTGGCGTTGATAACCACGAAGCAGGGGTGCATAGCGTCTTTACTGCTGCAAATCGCCCCACAAAGACGCAAAAGCTTGTCCGGCTAAAAGACAAAACGAAAGAAGCGATAAAACACGGAGTTCTCCATCATTACGGGGACGACTCCACTCCAGAGCAACCTGACGATGGTGATGGTGGTGGTGGAGATGAGAGACATGGTGGATTCATCTCTCGCGCCGCTTCATTGGTCTCACATCCGCGCTCGGCAATCAAGGAGAAATTGACGGGTGCTGTTGCATCGCAGATCTCTGACCTTAATACGCCTTACGTTCCACAAGGGACTGAAGCCGCGTTTGTGGCTGCCCATGCAATGAAGGAGTCAGCTATTGAGTGTGACGATATTGCTGGTGTTGATGATGCGGACCGATCTATCGAGGAGCTGGAAATTAAGATGAGGAATATGAGGATGGGTATGATTATGGGGAGACACATCAGAAAGGTCCGGGCGCTTCCGCAAAGACGAAGAGATTACCCTCTGAAAGAAGAGTTCCTGATACGAGATGAGAGGGGTGAAGTGATGAAGGATGAGTTGGGGAATGAGCAGGTGGATTATTTGAACTGGTTGGGCCAGGTATGTCTCATAGTTAACTGCAAATATAAAAGACGTTATTTGATATTGCGAGTGCGAGTCTGTGAATGGCATTTTACTCCTTCGAGACGCATTCTGATACACCTGTGTTGACCCTGTTAGTATCTTGTCTACGTGACCCAGAACTTTACGTCGCAATACATTGAAGACTGGAACGAGCGTCCAGAACCATTGAGTAAGGACCGCCTCCTCTGCCACATTGAGCGTATCTTCATTGCCTCCGCTCCATGGCAGCAATGGCTGGTCCATATCCGCGACGTGTACAGGTGGAAAGATCCACACGAAACATTCCGTTGGCTGATTCTCTACGCCATCCTCTGGCACACCTCTCATGTCGTGGGCTTTCTTTTCGGGTACATGATCTTCAGCACAGCAAAAAAATACATTTTCCCTAGCACAGTTGACGAAATTCGTGATGCCATCACCCGGCAGCGGTCCCGATCTCTAGCTGCCCTTCGGTTTGACCAGGTCCTCTCCAAATCTAGTCCTCAAGCACTCCTCTCCTCCCTCGAATCCGACCTAGGACCATGTATTCAACTCCAACTGGGTGACCTTGCAAACCTCCTCGAAGTCGTCAACAACTTCACCGAGTGGCACGCCCCACGGGCGACCTTCTTCACGCTATTCTTCTTCTCTTCCTGCTTCGTCATCACGTTATTCGGGGACATGGAGCTTTGCATGCGAATCGTCTTCTTCATCTTGGGGATCCTCTTCTTCTTCAGCTTCCCTGTTTCCAGCTACTACCCCAAGTACCGCTACCTTGTCTCGCCGTTTAAGTGGGCGTTTTGGGATGTGCCGACACACGCAGAATGGGTATTTGCGGAATTACGGCTGGAAGCGCAGAACAATCGCGAGCGCCTTATATCTGCAAAGATTGATGCGGAACCGGAACCGGAGTGGAAGGACGACGGAGATGTTGATACGGGATCAGATGCTGACTCGTTTGTCTCTGCTGCCTCATATGGCGCTTCCCCATTATCGGGCGACGAACAGATTGCTTCGTTCCGTTGCCGGTTCGGCAGGCACAATGGAAAGATGCATATCTCGCCTCCAGGGCTCCGGTATGAAAGTATCAGAGGCAAGATCCTGTGGCAGAAGGAATGGAAAAACCTGGTTGAGGTCCGGAAAATCAAAGAGCGCGGGGTTGCGAGGTTGATGGGCGGGTTATCGCAAGGGGTTGAACTTGTTTTCCTGCCAGAGAGTACAGATGAGGAGGACATGGTCATGAGACTAGATGATATGGGAAAGAGAAGGGATGAAGCCTTCAGCACTATATTAGGGTTTTCAGGATTGAAGTGGCAATGGTACGGATAATACATGAGAGTTGGGTACAAGGGGTTCATGAAGGTGAGCATTTAGTTTTGTATAATCACTCCGGTTTGCATGGAGTCATTTGTCCTTATTGCAACTTATTGCATGTTGCCGTCACTCTTCAACCAATAGAGCTTTCCATCTTCACAAATTCAACTCCGAATCCAGTGAATCGTTTGTATTGTGCCGCACATCCTCAACGCTCAGCCGTCGAGCTCGACTAAAATAGACCCAGTGTCTGGGGATTCACCAAAGACTGAACGACTATTAGCACGGCGTCTGGCAGTTAATTATGAGTAGCTCCCAGGAAGGTTCCCATCACATTTATCTGGCAAGTTTAGGACCGACAGTTTCTTTTACATTGATTGTATAACGACCAGTCGGTAAAGTTGAGTGACTCTTCATGTACATCCACTAATAAAATCCCCCAAAGCCACTGTAAGCTACCATTCTATATCCTATCTACAATATCTCCCCTCTATCTATCAATTCACTCCTCTTTCTCCCCCTTTTCGCTATCACCCATCAACCTCGCCACCGTCGCCTCAATCTTCTTATACGGCCAACTAAACGCCGGATACAAGAACGGCCTCAAATCGAACCTATTATCATCCGGCGAGTATGCTTCGGCATGGTACGCAGGTGTAATTGTCGTCATCTTATGTCTATTGATCGCATAATACCAAAAGAAGTTCCTAGTCTTATCCGCAATCTGCCTAGGACTCATCACGCCACTCCACTCATGTAGTAACTTCTCAAACGCACCCCAGGGGCCGAGCTTGTGGTTCTTCCTAAGCTTGCCGAACACTGAAAGCTCATCATACGTGAACCCCATGTCCGCTTCGTCGCTTTGCACATAGTTGTGGGTGATGGGCTCCAGCTCGGCGGTGGGGACGGCCGTGATGAAGTCGTGCAGAATTGGAAGCTTAAATTCGTCCCGGGCATATGCGATGAAGGATTTTAAGTCGGTTTTGGAGATACCGCCGATTGGGTTGATGTCAGCTGAGGAACAGTCGTATTTGGTGAGATACCCGCGCAGAGACTCGTCGACGTTTGCGGAGCTGAGGACGAGGAGGCCACCACCGGGGAGACCGCGGACCCAAGGGAGAAGCTGGGCAAACATATAGGCAAGGACCATGCGGAGCCGGGCCTGAAAATAGACATTAACTCCCACCCACTTTACCCTCCAGGCAGAAAAGACTCACTTGAATATTTTGCAGAGCCAGGTTTTCTGTTTTAGAGCCACCGTGAACCCTAAAAGTTGGGGTCTTGCCGGTGACGAAGCTAAAGAGGTCGCGGACGGATTTAACGATGGAGTCCATGTTCAAATCCACATGGTATGCGCCAATCACGGCGGCAAGGTCTTTGGCACGCTGCCGTGTCTCCTTGCTGGAGTTTTCGGTACCCATGAAAGAAGTATAGAAGATGCGGCCCGCGAGCTCTTGCGGTGTCTCAGGGATCCAGTTCGAGTCTTCCTTTTCTCCGCAGATGCGGCGGGCATCGCGAATGACAAGTTCATCGCCTGCTGCGCAGTCTGCTACTACTAGTCGACACATGGAGTGCACGATTGTTGCTGTAGCACAGCTGTCGATTCCACCACTTAGCGGAAGAAAGTATCCAGACGCGCCACCGCATCGTCGGAGATAATCCCACAGCCAGCACGCTGGGCCCAGCGCAATCTCTTCCTCCGGTTTATGATATCTCACTTCAATCTCCTTAGTCGGGCTGATAGAAAGATCCACGTCAACACCATATGTTGAGAGGCTTATATCCGCCTCGACGCGGGGATAAACGGGGTTATTAATCGCCTGCATTCCCCGCGACGGCTGAAACCTGTAGCTTCTGACATCCTCCAGATCTACAATCGCAGTAACGACCTCAACGTCTTTCAACGAGAACTGTGAGCCTTGCGCTACAATCTTCCCGTTTACCCCGATTATAGCGCATCCGTCATAGTAAAGTCTATCGCCGTCGCAGCCCTGCTGGTTGGCATACAGATAAACGCCTCCGCAGATTCCCGTCGCGTTTGTCATGAACTTGATCCGCTTGTCAAGTTTCCTCAGTTCATGATGACTCCCAGATGAATTCGTCAGAATTTCAATTCCGTCCAGTGACATTCCCGAATGAGGCGCGCCGGGGGTAAATAGCTCTTCGCAAGTCTCGGCCGCAATACATGTGTCAAGCGTTGATATCGCCGCATCGCCGAAGGGAACTTTCCGCTTCCCCATGATCTCGGACATCATACGAGGAAGGTAGTACTCCTCGACATAGCGCTGGCGACCCCAAGGTGTGAAATAACGCATTTCTCGGTAGTTCCCATCATTCGCAAGGAAGAGCTTGGGTCTAATCAGGATAATCTCCTTGTTGAGAGCGATGATGCGGCAGTTATAACGGACGTTTTTGTGGGATACTGGCCTATATCCAGGTCAGCGGGAATACTAACCGCCAGCGGCTATGGCTTACATTCCGATGTCGAGCAAGATATCCTGGCAGTCCTCATGGGTCAAGATCCTCACGAGCATTTCCCAGGAATGGAGGTACGTATCCCCTGCCAACAGTCAGTTTTGTTCCCAGCCCTAAGGCTTAAACGCAGACCCTCCAGAAAGTGATCAAGACATCCGTAACCTCTTCCAACATCGTCAGCAATACTTAGAGCACCCTTAGCGGTACGCGGAGACAAACGTGATCTCTAGCTCTGGTCCTACTCTTAATGTAGCTCCCTTCGCCTTGGCTATGCGAATGCTTTCTATGATGCGATCAGTATTCCCTTCGAAATCGAGCGCCCATTGATTTAGAGAACTAAGTATCTGGTTAAAATTGGCACTATGAGGCTGGAAAAGAGGTACTCACCAAGTTGCAATAGTTGCGAGATGGCCCATATTGATATCAATGTTCTATAGAGCTATTCGCGGTGCACAGGGTCAATATGACGTACGGCCTTTGGACCCCGCACTATGGTGGGTCCATGGCTTCCGGGTAATAATCGCAGAGACTCATGATCGTGTGATAGCTTATGATCCTCAGTGTTCTACTTGCTGTTCACTCAGAATCTTAAAGTTAAATAGTAGCTCAGCATTTAAATAGGAAGCAGGAATGGATTATCAATTTATATCCTTTCCTATTTCCCCCCCCTCGAAATGCAACAACCCCAGCTCGACAGAGCCAACAAAGCCAACATGAATGACGTTCCCATCCCCTCGTTTGCATGGTCATAGGAAAAGAGACAGTATAAAGAAGTCTACAAACCCAATCAAAACACAAGAAGGAAACGAAACCAAACCCATGAGATATTGTTTCTCTCGAGGAAACTCAAAAGCCAATCCTCTCTGCACTCCGGATCCGAAAACAAAAAAAGCAAGACAATGTCCAAACGACGAAGAGGGGAAGCATTCAAGCTAGGCCAAATACAACCAAACTCCTCTCTTTCCAGAGAAGTTAAAATAAATAGATGCAAGTGAATCCAGTGACGACTATGTACTCTGCGGGCGATAGTTTGAGATAGTAGGTGACTGGAGATCCGAGCATCAGTGATTTAATGCGACCAACCGTCAAATGTATTCTTCATTTTCCCTTTGGCTTGTGGCCGCGGAGCTCTCGACCATCTTGAATATGCATTAGCAATTGTTAGGCGGTATGGGGGATAAAAATCTTACATCCGTATCGTTCGGTCATCCCCAGCAGATGCAAACATATGCGCGTTGGACGGATTCCAAGTCACGCAGTTGACTGTGCCCGTGTGACCTGCTAGTTTCTCCACCAGTTGGCCGTTCTGCTTATGCCATACGTATATGTTCGAATCTATTCACATTAGCAGCAATCTCTTTGTTCTGTGAGAATGCAATCAATCAACCTTCACTGCCGGAAAGAACAAAATTCTCGTCGGCGCCACCTAAACATCCTCTAATGACCCAACGATCCTGCACCTGACCGGTATATCTCTGTATCACTCGCCCTGTCTCTAGATCCAGCATCACAACCTCTCTCGCGGCCGTATTCACAATCGCATACCGCGAGTCTTTACTCGTTTGCACACCTGTCAACGAACAACCCAGGTTATAGCTTCGCTGATTCTTCCAGTCGCGGAAGTCAAACACATGAAGCTGCTGCTCTGTGCACACGCCCACAATCTTCTGACAATCTGCGGTAACCTTTAGATCGTAGATTCGGGGCGAAGCACTTTTCCGGAGCATCTCTCCTCGAACATCCCACTGTATTAAGAACTCATCCATTCCTCCAGTGACGAAGCTCTGGCCATCCGGCGCCCATGCTACTGATGACACAGGCTCACTAAAGTCCGCCAAAGTTCTAATACACCTCCCTTCCTGAACGTAACACAGTATTAATCGTCATTTTGCCTTCATTCGCGTTTGAGATTAATATCATACCGTTATATCCCACAGTTTCGCGGTTTTGTCCTGTGAACAACTCACTAGCCGGGAGTCATCCGGCGACCAATCTACATACGTCACGTCCTTGTTGTGTTCTGACAGCATGAATAGAAGCTCAAAGTTCTGCAAAACTAGTCAGAACTCCCCAGCTTATCTCGCCATCTATCACTCTTCCATACCTCTACATCCCAGATTATGATACTCTTATCTTTGCTAGCCGAAGCCATTTTTGTTCCGTCGTTCGAGAATTTCACACAGTAGACTTCGTCCGAGTGGTCCGAGAGCAGTTCTACAGTCAATGATGGGAACTGATTTCGATCGCATGTATGGTCTGAGTATAGTGACGGCGAATTCGACGTATTGTGATACAGACAGTTCGATATCTGTGTTTGCTTGACTTGCTGTAGCAGTGACGCCAAGCGGTGCTCAGGTATCATTATCGATGGTGATATGAACTCTATACGATCGTTAGAGTTCGATTGTAAAGGAATAATTTGGCATACGGTGGATTGACGAACTTGATAATTCAGACAATAGATGCTGGCGTGAAGATCCCGAAGCCCCATCCCAGTCTGCTTGCTGTTTGAGATCTTCGGCCGATAAACACATCATTAAACTAAGCGTTCATCGTTAGGGTCCAAAGCAATGTTTAGCTGCAACACATGGCAGCTTCGGTACTGATAAATCATACCTAGAGAGAAAATGTAGCCTCTCAACGCTATGATTCAGTGGCGTGAGCTCGTTGCGCAAAACCTGCAATGCTCTTGAAAGATTCCTAATCTCCAAAAGCTCCAGGAACTTTTGTTGCCGTAGGTAAAAAAGCAATGCCTTCCATAAAATTAGCACCAATAACCACTTCATATGCTTCTTCTTGCTCCATTCTCGTGCAACACGAGAAGCTCACATTGATATCGGCATCCTGATGGATCTCCATTCCTTCCAATAGTCTCTCAGCGTTATTCCAATCGCCCTTCAACACCGCATGCCGAAAGCTCGATACATAAGGGCTTTCTAGTGTGTACTCGCTTTCGTCTTCCAACGTTGTCGCAGCTTTGCGATAGCCCAGGTCCACTAGTGCCTGTATCAAAATCCTGGTAACCTCCTCTCGGTCATGTCCAAAGTAGTCACTCTTCGGCGGAGCCAACCCATACTCCGCCGCAGCTAACCCCCCGACGTCCAGCTTTCCCGTCCCATTCCTCACAGCCGAAGTACCATTGCTGTGTGTCTCCGAAGCAGCTGACTTGAGCATCGATGCCGTTGCTCCGTTGCTTGCGAGGCCGTTGTTGTTTCCAACTCCCGGCACAGGTGAAGATTGAGAGTTGGAAGTCACTCCATTGTTCTCAAGTCTCATGGTGGAGGCCGTGGGATTGGGCGACGAGAAAGCTGGCGTGGCGGGGGATGGTCCTCCTGCAGAGTAAGCGGAGGTCCGTCGACGTTTGTACCTATTATTTCCCTGCTCTGGTTGAGATCCAGATGGGGATGGAGATGGGGTAGTAATGGCGGGATTCGTAGAGCCTCGGGCTCGGTGTAGTTGCGTTAGGATAGCCGGTGAAGATTCACGTTCGCTATCGCTGGACGAGATGGCGTCGTGGGGTCTTCTGGTTGCCAGGACGATGTTTGTAAGGATGACGGCCTTCGGCGGAGTGTCAGTTCCCGCTCTCAACCTCGCACACCTCTGGACCGTGCTAGTCAAGAGGTGGAGGACGAAGCAGTGGTGACGGCTGCTAAAAAACCAAAGATACCGAACAGGTTCGGAGGCAAATCGAGAGGTTTTGACGCACTCAGTTCCAAATAGTTGGGCGTTTGGAATGTTAGTGGGTTGGTGACGAGCTAGTTGAAGCTAACGCCGGATGGTGTATCGCTAGAGGAGGTTCTGAACCTGGTCTCAAGAGGCTTCGGGGGGTTGTTTAGAGTTGCTGCGGTCGGAGAGAACGGGGTGTAGTCGGTCGCGAAGCTAGTCTTAGGGGATCTTGTTAGAGTTGCAAAGCTCCCGGCGAGCCGACGGGCGACGAAGTAATACCGTAAGGGTCAGTGGCGTTGCAGACGAGTAATTCGAGGTTCAACAGAGCGGAGCAGCTAGATTTGTGGGCAGGTAAGAGGTAGGTTGTGGGGGGTTGACGGAGAAGGTCCAACACACTATCGACGTGGTAACTAAAGAAGCAAGTCCTGGCTGAGGTTCACAGCTATCAATCACTCAATCAACCACGGCGAGAGCCGCAAGAGACAACAATTAAGCGGGGAAGCAGGAAAACAGCAGCAGGGCGGGGGCGGGGGCAGTTATGTATGATGCACAGCGCCGATGCGAGCAGGAAGGAGGGTTTGTTTTCTTGTCCGGAACAGAGCTGCGGGCTTCTCTCAAAAGTGGTAACTTCCATGCGAACCTGGCTGTGATGGTTTCGACATTTCCCGACCTTCTTTCTATCTCGCAGCGAACTAGCTGCTGCTCGCGGATGGGCCGCGCTTTCAATATTTGCAAACAGAGTACGTGATACTTAATAGCGGCAGTTGTGTCTGACTCTTGCCTTGCACAAGTACAAGTGACCAACCTCATCCACCTGAGCTGAACCCTGGGGAAGCATTTATTTATTTCTGGCGCTAAACACACAAGGCAAATCAACAACACCCCAGGTACCTGGTATTTGTATACCGTAAATACGCTCGCTTGCTCGACAACAGATATATTCATGAATACGTTACGTTCGCGCACGTAAATGACAAACTCATGCATAACTCAAAACACCTTCCGTCTCCCATTTTCCAACAAAGCTCAACTTCTTCCACGCCCGCCCTCCGGCCACGGGGGCCCCGCAGACCAGCACCATCCCCTTCGGCCCTTCGTGGTCATCTGCGGTATATTCCTCAACATCTTCCAACTTGATCTCAAGCCCAGGCGTAACAGCCCCAAAGTGAGCGCAGTATTTTGGAATTCCACTGTTCTTATTGGGGACCAATAGCGGTGTCTGAACGCGGTAATCATAGACGTTGCACTGGGTTACTGGCCCAGCAACTTCGTGATGTTTTAATCCATATACTACCTTGCTCTTGAAGAATACACGAAGGTCGGACAGATCCAGAGAGCTGAGTGCCTGCGAGCTCTCATCTCCCCCGGACTCTGCGACAAATACCAGACGGAGGTTGGGACCGACTTCAGGGCGAGTATAATCGTTGATTTTGGTCAAAAGGTTACCTTGTGGGATTCGCCCATCTACTTTGAGCGTACGGGTTTGGAAAAAGTGGATGAGACCATGCCACATCTCTATCATGTGTCCCCGGGTTGCTCGGTGCATTTCTACCAGAGATTCCGGTGAGACAACGATGATGCTGGGCTTCACAGTCTTACAAGCCTTCTCGACGTCCGCATGTTTACCGCCGATGGAGTTGAGGGCCACCGTAGAACCAGAAGAGAGTGCGGTATAGGTGTGGATGCGCGTATACAGATCCGAAAGAGTGTCAACGGGAACAAAGACGTCATCGGGAGAGTACTTCTCCACCATGGGAAGAGTAACTGTCTGGGACGCAACCCCAGCGATGATGTTCTACAATTTAGGTCAGTTATGGAGCTTACTCGCGGCAACAGGACATGTAAGTACTCTATGGCTGAATTCAACCATGTCGATCTTTCCATCAATCTTGGGACCAAATATCACAACCGCTGGGGCGTCAAGGTCAAGGTCGATATCTCGGATAGGCTCGGTTTCCTTCTTAACTATCTCGGCGTATTGTACACATTTTGTCGAGCCAAGGGGTTCGCTCCAATCTAGGTGTTGAGATGCTTCCTCGACAACCAAGACGATCTCCTTCAGGTTGGCTTCCTGGAATTCTTTAAGAGGTAGCTGCCCGCCCTGTGTAACCAAAACGTCCGGAGAAGCGCGTGTTAGAAGCTCGCTGATGCTAGGCGTACCAGTCGGCTCGAATGGAAGAATAATCAGGATGAGATCATAGAATGCACAGGCTAGGTGGTAGCATCTTAGTATCTCTAGTGACATGGATTTAGATCCAATATTTACCAAATGAGGCCACAAGATTTTCGGTGTCGTTGGGGAGGTGGATGGCAACCTTTTTTGCTCCGAGTTGTTTCAGGTGAGAGCCAAGTGCGTGTATTTGTTTGGTAAGGTTTTCTTTGCTTAGCGGTTAGTTCTGAGACAAATTGTATGTCAAACGCTAACACTTACGGATGTCATCTTCTTTAACACTTGCGCCCTTGACTGTTAATAGCTTTCCCTTTCCTTTTTCAATTGCAAGCTTCCAGATGTCCCGGATATCGCCACTGCGTGATGAATATTTCTGTGTGCTAGGAAGTTGAAAGCCGGAGACCAGAGGGTAGCCTGGTGGTGTCTGGAGGGACCTATAGATGGCGGATTCTTTGGGATTCCGGACACTGCAGGTAATGGTCAGTAAGAACACCCCGGGAACATCCATCAAAGGAAGACAAACGGTGCAACTGAGGACTGTCGAAGTAGTGCAAACGGATGGATATCTGAGCTCTTAGAAAGCACGACAGGAAGCACAATAAACCCTATGAGCAAAGTTATCAAAGTATAGGAAACGATGTCAAACTGCAGCTCAATTCCGTTAGCCATGGTTGCGATGCTGAATCGGGTCCTGGAGGAGAGCTGGTGATAAGAAACTTAGAAGATGATGACGATAAGCTTTGTTGGCGGTTTATCCTTGCAAGGCGGCAGCCGCGTTTACTACAGCGGCTAGCGGTTAAGTTTAGTGTTATGGTGGTTGCCCTCTCAACTCAAAGTGCCAAGCCAGGGTCATCGTAAACAACCTCTTCACCTCTGTTCTCCCGTCACACAGACACAACCCGCTTCTGGTCGTCATACTCCAGCTCAACTCCACCCCAGATCGACTTGATTACCATTATTTGCTTATACCTGCTCGTCTTCTTCACGTTTGACGCCAGCGAACTGCCGCCGTTATGACTTCGCCAAGCTCACCCGCGACGCCCGCTTTCACCTCTGCGCCGACCACACCCTCTACACCTACCGGTTCCTGGCGTCATCCGGCGATGGACGTAGTCGCTCGCCGCCAGGCCGAAAATACTTTTACAGACGCATCAGCATTCAAGGTTACATACAACGCTATAGCACTGGTCGCGTCCTATGTCCTAATCAACTTGCTATCCAAAAAGTAACTACCATACCCTCCTTACCATATCAAACAGTTTGCTAACAAAATGTTAAAAAACAGTGATATAATACTCTCTGTCGTCTCTATATTCCCCGCTGCAACCTTTAGCTACGGAAACTATGTTCTCTGGGCACTCCGCACCCTTTTCGTGTATAACATCTGTGATGTGCTACTGAAGCTTGTCCATACTGCCGATGACTGCTCAGATGTACCTTTGACACCTGATCAGCGCAAGCTTCTCGGTCTCTGTCCCGACACGCCTCGTTCTACGTCTGCTTTACAGCCCGAGAAATTCTTTACGCCTCCCAGGTACACCAAATCCACCACGACCTCTCGTTCTGCGTCGCCCCTTCCTGGCAATTCCTCACCAACTATGCAGCGGAAAGCTGCACTCAACAACCAAGGAATTGGAATGAGTGGTTTGGCGATGGATACCCCTCCTAGTCCTTTGAGCAGCCCCTTGAGGGGTGCCGGAAAGCCAGGATGGGCCTCTCGTAGCCCTAGCAATGGTGGTGTCAGCAGTGTCATACCTGGTAACAGGTGGGCGTATGAAAAGAGTATGATGGCTAGGAAGGGTTCGTTACTGCCTCCATATTCAATTGCATGCAACTCGTACTAATATGGTGTCCAGCTGATGGTATCCGTCTCTCTCCTAGCAAGTCCCTCTTCGGTACTGCCCGCTAGAATCTTCAATCAATTTTGTATCTGTATGGCGTTTGCTGTTTTCTACGTATTGATGTCTCGTTTTCTTTTACGAAATGTACTCTTTCGGTTGGGGACTCACATTATCGTTGTTTAGCGCACTGTTTACTTTATCACCAGTAGTGTATGGCCTGACAAATGTATCTGCAGGCTGGTCTACTGGCTCCCCAATTGTGGAGTACATATGATGATGTTTATATTTTCTTTTTCTTCGTTTCTAGAACCTGGTCGATCATATTGGGTCATACTGTAATCTAGATAGCTCGAGTTTGCTCTTCCATATTGCTGTTTCGGTAGTATCAATTGTAAAACAGGGTCGTGTACAATAACATCGTATAGCAGAGGTGGTTTAGGAAGTAGATAATGAAATAAATTCTCATTGCTTAATTCCAGTCGGCGCTTAAAAGCGAAGAGCACAGTGCTTGGTATGTACTGAGAAAAATGTTCTACGCTGTCAATAAATCATTCGTCAACATCCACAAGCCCAGACTAATGGCCAAACGTTAGGAAGAAAGGAGACATAGAAGACGTTATAAATAGCAGAATAATCAACGGCCGTGCATCCAAACGAGTGTCTGAAAATTGCAGGAACATCTGCTAAGTGTACGTAACGTTTCGCATTTCCGTTCGCGGCATTATTGAGAGCGCATCTCTGCCCGCAGGCTTGGCCGGCATTCACCCCTATCACACCCAGTCTTTCGAAACAAAAAACATCAACGTCCCCTCAACAACATCTCTATGTGTGGATAAACAAATTTTCGAAGGATCATCAAACATCTTATAATAATGAACGTCGATGACAAGATACTCGAAGCTCATTCAGTAGGCGAACCCGTTGCCAACCCATCTCCTACTGCAACCGCGCCACCTGATGAGCACCTACAAAGACCTCAGCGAACCCAATCTCTTTCAGTTACAGTTCCTCGGATCCAGACTGCTCATGCCCGTGCGGCGTCTGTTGCAACTTCCAGTCCAGCAGGCCGCAAACGCCTCTCGCTCTCCTTCCCAGTGCTACCTCCGGGCTACGATCCACCACCTCGAAACCACTCGCCTGCCACACCCTCCTCTTCATCCGTGGGACTGACAACACCTCCAAATGACGATGTCTCACCAGAAGATTCGGCCACATTCCTTACAGTTCTGGCAGCACAGGAACGCCGGGTACTAGAGCTAAGAGAGGAGCTGTCTAAAGCTGAGAGCGAATTGACAAAACTCAAGCGACAATGGACGAACCATGAAGCCAACAAGTCGCGATACGAAGTGCTCAATTCCGGTGTTACAACTCCGCACCGAACCAGTAGGGACATGCGGGATGCGATGACATCAACAAATCGCGAGGAGTTCCAACGTCGGCAGAGAGGGGTGGCTGGTTCTAGCAGTAGCCGGAAAGTGTTACCCAGTCAACGACACCAAAGAACATTGTCACTCCTTTCTCCAGACCGTGAATGTCGACAACCATTTCCTCGACCCAAAGACTTGGATTCAGATTCTGCTTCAGCTATATCCAAAAAGCGCGCTTCGTTGAATGCGAAAGAATCTCCGTCCACATCTCTATCCGCAAGAGCGCAGTCCCTGGACCTACCGGACCACCCAAGGGACCAGGACTTGTTCATCAAAACCGGGCAGCGAATTGCAGCAGACTTCCGAGACGGCCTGTGGACCTTCCTTGAAGATCTTAAGCAAGCAACTGTTGGCGAAGACATCCCCCCTAGAGCGCCTACTCCAAACACTACCAGCGCCACTACCGGCCGTCCCAACACCGTCCGGCGTATCTCTTCAAAAGCCAATCTCCGCAGCTCCTCAACAGAGAAACTCAATGGCACCTCTCTTGAACGGCGTCATTCCAAAGAAAATCGGAAATCGTCCAGAAAAGGCAAGCTGCCGGAAACAGAAGAATCACTCATAGACTTCGGTCAGGATAATGATCAATTGCTATCGCGTGATGACAGAGACCCCAGTTTTCGTTGGAGCTCTTCTACGTTGTCTGATTATCCAGACCCCAGCGGCATCATGACCCCGCCATCGCGGGCATCGACCCCACGCACTTCCACCAGGTTAGTCCCCCTGCGTACCCATGATTTCGTCCTTAACGTATCCCGAAAATCAAAGGAAAACACGGCTGAAAACAAAATCCTAGTTCCATCACCTCTCAGTACAAGCCCCCGTCTGATACAGCCCCACACACCCCCGCTTGGAGTGCCTTGAGCTCTACCACGGCATTCACCCAGTCCCAACTCAAGAAACACGCCAACGCGCTCATGTCACAGGTCGAGAAATCATTTACGATACCTCCGACGCCACCAGACTCCTCATTATCTCGCAGCAATAGTACGGGGTGTCAACGGTTTCATGGCAACGGGGAGAGTATTAGGAACCGAACAGCAAGCCCTATAAAAAATGATGGAAGGGACGCATGACTAGAGCGGCGCCTGGCACGGGCCGTGCCCCTGCTGGGCGTAGGAAGAGTTGGAGCCGTAGGCGTGAGTGTGTTGGTTGGGTTGAGGATTCGGAGTGTACTGGAGAACCATCGATTAACCCTTCAGTACGAGCAAAAGCGGCGGCATCACCAGCATCAGCGAACGGAGAGCTTGCCGGTGAATAGGAGGCTGTTCGAGGATTATACCAGGTTTTGACTGGCTCATAGGGGTTTGTAGATATATTGCTCCCTTCACTTTTTTGTTGTGGATTCTGGTTCTGGAAAAATAGGTTATGCTGGCGGTCTGGTTTACCCTTCATACCTGAACTTCACGATTCTTCTTTACTTGTTAATATCCCTGTTTTCCTTTATTTTGGTGGGACTTTTTGGCTTGTCACATTACATGCGTCACGATATGACCATTCCGGTAGCTAGATTACAAATCTCTGCTTCTTAAATGAAGATATGTTACGATTATTCAAGTTATGTATATACGCCGGTACCGCTGGCCAGGAGTCCTTCTACTTCAAAGACCACTTCTCTAGAGCGACTTAGCAGGGTGCTGTTATTACTGTCCCGCAAACACGGGTATTTTTGACTAGCCCTCTATTCCACCTCACAAACACCTCAAGCCCTCGTATCCCACTTCAGTACAGCATCAACTCTACAGCTATGTTAGTCTCAGTGCATGGCACACAGGGTTATGAGACTCCACCCGAGACTCCAGAGAGTTTCGAGGCTCCAGAGGGTTCCGAGACTACAGAGGGTTCCGAGGGTTCTCAGGGTTTCGAGACTCCGCAGGGTTACGAAATTCCACAGTGTTACGAGACTACAGCTATGTCTCAAGAGGCAAACCAACTCTCTGATGACGAGATTGTTAGATCATGGAGGTTCCTCCTCCAAGAAATTTCGACCTGGATCGGCACCCATCTCAATGGCGCTGCCATATCGGACCCGAACCTCCTCCCTGCTGGGCTGCAGGACTGGATGGGTGGATACGGCTATATCTGGTTGAGCTATGGCCATCCACCGAGCTTCGTTATCGAAAAGGTCTTGTGGAGTTGGCTCGACGCTACCATCTTCAATAAGTACTTCTTCGGCATACCTGCCGAGCTAGACGAGCAGCTGCATGATCTTGAGGAGACAATGGCACAGGATGGTAAGTTTGTCTCGATGCATGAGGGGCTCAGTACTGATTCGGGAAAGAATCACCGTTGGTGGTAGCGAAGTGGAGGGCTGACATAATCGCGGTTCTACATCGCGATCCGGAGCTCTGTATGGCAGTCGGCAATGACCTCGTGGGCCTGGTGGACGTTTTTGAGGACCTTATCTTACCTTTCACCGAAAACCTAAGGTGGGGGGTTAACAACAATTATGCGAGAAAGGAGTCATTGCTCAATATCGTTAGCACAGCCGTCGACCTCCACTATGCACTGCGACAGAAGTTCCCGATGTATGAGCTGACATTTCTGGAGCTTTCCACGCATGGCAACTGTGACTTGTTCGATCCGACGCTCATGAAAGATGCGAGCAGAGAATACACTCCGAAGATGGTGACCGAAAATGTCGCTGACGCGTTCTTGTTTGAAGATCTGTTTAGGGATGCGAGAAACAAGAGGGCAGAGCTTGAGAATGTACGCATGCGTCAAGAAAGAAAAGAGGCCCTGGAGGGAGAGGAGGTGGTCAGAGTATCCCAGGAAATCACGATGGAGCGTAGCAGGGAAGATAGGGTGTCGTTCTTCGTTACGCCGGCTTTGAGGAAGATGGAGCTAGATGGAACGGTTAAGGTTCTGGGTAAGGTCAAGGTGTTTGTCGGGATCTGACGGGAACTATATCTACGCTCGGGGATGACTATCTTCTAAGGAAGCCAGATTTCGGAGTTTTAAACCATATCTACGTCCGAGGGGAATGACTATCTTCAAAGCAGGGCAGATTTCGAAGTTTTCTCATGCAGCTGGTTGTCCACATAACAGCGCGTTACTTCCCACACAAGTAGTGTTTCTGCTGGTCTAATGGTTCAAATTACTTTTTGCTGCAACTTGACTGGTTCACTTCCATCACTCGCTCGTTGTAACTTAAGCCGTTAGGGCAGGGTTTGACCTGCGGCATTTACTCGCTCAAGTGTTTAAATAGCCCCCCATCAACACCATACCGCTCTCGCTTACCAACCCGTTGAAAGCTCACCAGAGTACCAATACCACTCCACTTTCACTCACCACTATTGCAACTAAATGTTGAAAGTTCACCAGAGCTTCAACAGTCTTCAACAGTTTGCATGCACATCCTTGGAGAAGAGCCTTTCAGACTACGAGTCTAAACTCACCCGTCAAACGCTAGATGGATTCGTTTATGGAAAAGAGTAATATTCGACCCTAGTGACGATTAGCCACTTCACCATAAGCTGTAATAATCCTAGCTATTCAACTGATGACAGCTTGCCAACGTGTTCGAAGATGGGGGACAACAGGCCATCACGAATGCGGTTGCCGCGCCTATAAACGCTCTGGTCGAGCAAGATCTCGACGGTATAGGTGGTTTGGGAGCCCGCTTGTCCATCCAGCAGCGGTGCTGTCGATTGATTCAAGTACGCAGATCTAGATCTTGATCTTGCATACAGCAAAGGTCGCCTGGAAGCCTTCAAACGTACTGACGTTTAAATTCTGTCAGGTGCCCCTTCATGATTTTAACAACTGTGCTACCTACTTAACTGTCTTTCACCTCAGTCAACTGCCATGGCCATGCTTCGACTCAGACTTGCACCTAAGCTTGAGGCGGAAGCAAAATTTGGCCGTCTAGCTGCAGTAACACCACCAACAGAAAGCGGAAGACCGCTGGCACCAAGAACGTTCTCGGTGGAACCGTGACCGACTCCAAAAATTCAGATGTGTTCAAGCTCTCATGAGTTGCGCAGCGGCCAGATCTCCCCGGAATTGCAGCGATCAACCATGTCGCCGACGGCGAAACGAGCAGCACCCTAACCTCCTTCGACTCACCGGAGTCACCGTGGATGCACGCAGTGTTCCTAAGCGGTCCGGTCGACCGCCGGGCTTTTAGATATCTGCAAGCTGGGCCGCTATTTTCAAATGCCTACGCTGCAAAAAGCCTACAGGCTTTTAGATATCTGAGGCCGTCAACAGATCCGCCCGGCCCGGCCTCAATTGTGGAGGCCTGCTTTGGCAGATGCCAGGCCCGGCTTCATGCAGGCCAACCGGGCTGGGCCGCTTAGGAACACTGGATGCACGAAGAATCTGCCCTTAATACAATACCAACTACCACCTCGCCCTCCCTTTTGTCGTCCTACTCCTCCTCTTATGGGGGTGACCGGGGTCCTTCCGGGTCATTTCGGGACCATATGGCTTGTGTCCTCTGGACTGCGCGCGAGCGTCGGCGGGCATAGTTGGTCTGAGTCTAGCAGAGGAAGAAAGTATTGATGAGTCAGAGCTTATCGAAATACACCTGCTCAATAATTTGGAAATTCTGTGATTCGTTCACGTTTCATCCTAATACTCAGTACAAACGGTGATCTTGTTTCGCGGTCTATGTATATAGCTACAATCGAACTGTGGATTGGGAGAATAAGTTACAGTGAACCCAATGTACTGAATAAGCCTTGGTCCAATGCCCTTCATTACATCCAATTAAAAAATTAGAGTAGTACATCTAATGGCTGGTCTATTTCCTATCCCCAATGAACTCTCCTCCATGTTTCTTAAACCAGTTAATCGCTTGGAACCAACTAGCTTTTGGTGTACGCTCGAGAGTATCGTAGTTCATGTGCTGCAGGCCGAAGCGGGTCCTAATACCGGAGCTCCATTCGAAGTTGTCGACTATTGTATGGTTACCAAGGTCTTTCTTATACAGAGAAGAGGAACGGAACCTACAGATTGACCACAAGAACGCCCCTGTGACGTTGACCTTATCTTCGGTGATGGCAAGGAGAATGTTGTCGAGGAATCCGTGTATGTAATCGACTCTCTGTTTGACCGGATTGTTAGCTAGGGATATTTGCTCGAAAGTTGATGAACTTGCCCTTAAATCCCATGTGCTACCCTGAATAGTAAGGTACTCGCTCTCAAAGGGCTCCGCAAATCCTGTCTGGCTGTTAGTGAACTGAAGTTATACGGGGGGGGGGGGTATTCAGGGAACTCACCAAACTCGGTGACCATGACATCCGGCACCGATGGGAAAAGTTCCTTAGTGATATCACTCAAGAATTTCCTGATGCCAACGGGAGTACTTTTGAGCCAGCTGGCCCCATTATCTGCGGCAGGACCAATTCCAAAGCCGTCTTTGGCAACCGAAGTCTGAGTTGTACACTCGGGGAAATTAGGGTTGGAGCTGTTTGAGGTGCAGGCCTCCATACCCCCTTTGAGTTCCCCTACATAGAAGGCAGTGTAAGCATCGATCGCAAAAAAGTCGCAGGAGCCCTTGATGATAGCCTTCTCCTTCTTGGTGAACTTGGGGAGGATATCGCCGAGCGTGTCTTTCATGGACTGGGGATAGTCTCCATCTGTCCACGGTCCACCAAACCATCCAAGAACAAATTCATATGTACGTTTTGTGGCTGCAAGATCCGCAGGGCTGTTAGACATTGGCTCGAAATAGTTGCCGCTGTTTTTGAACGAAATACGTCCGCGGCCCTTGAATTCGGTGTGGTACCACTTTGCGAGCTTTGCGTGCGCGAGGAGCGTGTAGTGGCCGCAAAGGAAGCGAGCCTTAAGCCCAGGTCCAACGCCATAGGAGGGATAGATCTCTCCCGCAGGGTATGAGCTGTATTGCCAGTTACAATACTGCGGCTCGTTGATGGTGAACCAGTTGGGGACGTATTTATCGTAACGCTGAATGATGAATTTGCCGTAATTGACGAAGTCGTCCACAATCTTGGGATTGGTCCATCCCTGCTATGTGTGAGCGGACACAGTTTGCACGCAAGATTCGCTTGGAACTTACACCGTATTCATTGAACAAAGCTAACGGAGTATCCCAATGGAATAGGGTCACCGCAGGCGTAATCCCATTCTTGATCAGCTCCGCAATGACATCGTCGTAGTGCTTTATCCCGGCGGCATTCGCGGGACCGTGTCCAAACGGAAATATCCTGGGCCACGAAATACTAAACGAGAAATAAGGAGCACCGAATTTCTTCAACCGCGCAAAATCCTGCTTGTACAGGTAGTAATGCTGAGACACTACGTCTGCGCTGGAATTGTCGGCAACCTGATTGGCAGAGCGATGGGACAGAAGATCCCAGATGGAAGGACCACGTCCTTCATCTTTTACGGCTCCTTCGATCTGGAATGCGGAGGAACTCATCCCCCATGCAAAGTTGGCAGGAAGCTTTGCTTCTGCGAGCTGATCACCGTAGTTACTAGCTACCAAGGAGTGGAATTCACCAGGTCCAGCGTAGGAGGCAGGCTCCGGGGTGGGAAAAACAGTAGCAGTGACTGAAGGGTGCGTGGCTACAGGGCCGACTTGGTTCCAGAGAAATTCCAGCTGTTCATTGGAATAATCCTTGTTCGGAAGGTGCGTGGTTCCAGCAGATGCGTTGAAAGACATCGTGGGTGTGCCACCATTCTTGATATAAAGTCAGTCATATAGCTCCCTCAGTGGGTGATGAAGATCCATTTACACCATGCTGCTTAGCGCTCGTCTCAAGGGCAAACACAACCAGCACCAGCGCCCATGTTGTGGACGAAACCATCATGCTAAAAGAGTGACTTGTTTAGGACAAGAAAAGACCGAATGACAAACTCGTTACAGTTCCGAGAAACGCTGCTGGCTCAGAAAAAAACGGTAGGAATATGAATTGCCTCTCCATATATACCTCAAAACCAGTTACCCCGGCTCCCAATACCCCGGATTGCATATTGTGGTAATATGGCAATGACCGACGGCTCAATCAGCGGAACATTGTCAGGGGGAAAACGGGCATCCCAAGATACAATGCATATCAGGCACCAATTCCTGGATAAAGCATCCGTACATCGCAGGGTCCATCTGTTGATCCTTGTGATTAGACAAAATTTCGTGGAGAACAGGGAACTGTCCATCCTCTTGACTGGGGGTTAGAGAGCTACTTATCCAGAGTATAAATCTGGAGTTACGGCCCGCTACATGGAGGGTGGTTAAAAGATATTTGACTGCTAAGCAAACAGCTGCAACGAGAGAAAAGATGTACTAGATAGACCGAGAGGCCTGAAGTGGAGTACAATCGCATGATATTCAAATTCATCCTTTCCCATGTCTATAGGATTGTGGTATATTCTAGAAAGCCCAAAGCAATAGTATGAGACTTTTATGTACTTCTTATAATTTCCGTCTTGTTTATAGAAAACAACAACGATCATGAAACGTCGCGCGCTGATTCAATTTCTTGCCCATGGAACGTCCAAACACCCCCAACACAATTTGAGCTTCGCTGCGCTCAGGAGTTAATATGAAGATTTGGTTAGCACATTTGAGCGGTTGACAAAGTTTCACAAATCTCAAGTGAAGAAGTAGAAAGGATTGGAGCATATGTGTAGGTGCTGTGCACTTGCTCTGTATTCTCTCTTTACTTTTAGCTCTCACATTTCCAGCTAGCTGTCATTTCTCCATCATCCTTGCCCTCTCTCGTCCACTCACCCACTCACCCTCTCATTCACTCCCTCCATCGCCCTATCTTCCCCGCCAATGCGTAACTACTTTATTAATGCCAGTCCAGTTCCCTACGTCCAGTTCCATACTCCCAGTCTCCGGTATACAGGCTCCTGTACAGGCTCCGGTACCTCACTCAAAGATAGCACTCTAATCCTTGGCGCGGTGCTTGGCGGTGCTTGGCGGTGCTTTGTAATCAATTATGTGTTGCTAGATATGAAAATGTTCATATCATATCATATGAAGACTGGAGCCTTTATACCGATTGTTGGGTTGGTAATGTAAGCCCTAACAATCAAGTCTCTTTTGGTGTTCAGTGGTATATTCAAAGTGCAATATATGCGCATGCATTCTTTCTCCAAACCCTGTAACAATGAGAAAACGGTCAACGGCGTGCACCAGTCCTGTCAAAAGGTACTTGGCATTGGGGTTTGAAGTATAAACAACAGCATAAGCCACCGCCATATATCTTTAGTAGGCTCGTTCCCAGCCCCAGTCTTGGCACGAGCGCCACTTTCTGACGAAACTCACTTGTACCCAGAGAGGAGCTGGAACCTTTCGAGCTCTGAAAATGGGGTTCGCTGATCGGAACGAGTGAATAGCATTCCGAGCTTCCTAATATGGAATCGCGTATAAACTTAGCATCTGAAGCTCTTGGCGTGAGGGCTCCAGAAATTGTGCTCAGCATTCCGAGCTTCCTAATATGGAATCGTGTATAAACTTAGCTTCCGAAGCTCTTGGCGTGAGGGCTCCGGGATTTGTGCGCTCTGCGGCTCAGCAGCCCGGATTCCTCCTCATCGCCATCGACACAGTCAACTCCACCCATCCTCTTCGGACTGCACCTGCATTCCAATCCACAACACATATCGAAAGCCGAGACACCCT